>OFHQ01000041.1_pt1 | contig 13553 bp, 4 predicted proteins | sample 1521071 | NCBI WGS metagenome assembly OFHQ01 (sample SAMN04272335, study PRJEB24112) | coral metagenome | biome: Coral reef; feature: Shallow seawater; material: Coral tissue | host: Coral | place: China: South China Sea | collected 2014 | reverse complement strand
CTGTACTTTGCGAAACGAAAATCTGTACTTTGCGAAATGAAAATCTGTACTTTGCTTCTTCCCTTCTTTACCAAGAACTTGAAGCATTTTCTTGATGACCACAGTTTGACATTTGGTGTCTTCTGAACCTTTGTACTCGCTAGTGTTGACATCTCCAAAGGAACCTTGTCCTATTCTCTGCTTAACCGGCAGTTCACTACATTTAAGGCGAGGGGCGTCTTCAAAAATTTCACTTACAGGTAAACTTTTTCGTAACAGCTGAGGAAGCTGAGGAAGCTTAAAGCTGGGAAATATCGACATAGCGAATATCTTTGGACCGCTCTAAACCATGATGTTCGCTCCAAAATGTTAGTTTGGTTTTAGTTTGTCTCACGTGCGACAGCCGACCTTGGACCTCATTACAAGCCTTTTATTAAGACATCTTAGTCTTGCAATGAGCTTCAAAAACACAAAACTGAGAATGGAAAACACAAACTTCTAAGCTAGAATTCCTCACCAGAAGTTTGATATTTTTGCAACTTGACGCGGGACATGCAAAACAAGGCAAGAAATGTATTCGAATAACACGTTCTTTCATTGTACACTTACGTCACGCAATATGAACTCAACAAAGAGATCGAGGGTTCGACAGCATCCTTCTGAATTATTCGGGTTGTTGGTGGCGTGGAGATGTCAAATTTATGTAATCATCGCGTAGCAAAACAAAGCAAAGCCGGTGCACCAGGGGCCGAAAGCATTGGTGGAGAAAGCACAACGCTCGGTGCTAATTTCGCCGAAGCAATTCGCGGCAAACAAGCTGTGAAAAATTGTTTCCTTTTTGTCTGCGGTCCCAGGTTTTCAGATCACCAAGAACTCACCAAAAACGTGTGTCACGGTCATTATTGAAGGAAAATAGAAGGTTCGCAGAAGCTTCTTCAAAACATTTTTCATGAAATTACTGAGTTTCTTTTCGCAAAGTACAGATTTTCATTTCGCAAAGTACAGATTTTCGTTTCGCAAAGTACAGATTTTCATTTCGCAAAGTACAGATTTTCATTTCGCAAAGTACAGATTTCGTTTCGTTTCGTTTCGTTTCGCAAAGTACCATTTCGCAAAGTACAATAAGCCATTTAAAAATGAGTGAAAGAACACTGGAAAGTGAGCAGGAAAGTGCTGTGCTATACCGTGCGGCTGAACGCATATCTATAAAATATCTTGATGTGTCCCATGTCGTAACCTTAATAGCTTCGATGCTCAAAATCAGGGTCATTTGTAATCTGCATAATTCTGGAATTTTTTTTTTAATGGACCGCTTTTCTAGTTATGGAACTTAGTGAAAGAGATACTGTTTTCGGTTTACTGCTCCTTCTCCCGGACGTTGGGCTATGTTTATACGTTTCAGAACCATTCTCTCTCTCTTTTAGTAACGTAATTCATCTTCTACATGAGTAACTGAACATCAGCTCTAATATATATACTACCTGTATCAACAACACTCTTCTTTATTTTACTATTTCATTTTAACGTTGGAGGAAATGTGTAGCGGTTCTCTAATTTCTTCAGTGAAATTCTCTAGCAATGGATGATCAGTCTAAGATTACAAAGTCACATCAATAGTCAGGATCGGATAACATCCTGGTGTTTAGCCAGTGCAGTGTCCCAGAAGCACTTGGAACTTGAACAATGTAGAGAGTGAACAAAAGTTTGTTTTTATTTTGTATTAGCCTGCACCTTCGTCCCTTATAAGTGCGCTTAGTAAGTTTCTCAAGCGGCTACAGTGGTGTTTCCATATGGCAGAAAACATTTACAAGACAGTAGAACTGGGTTTGTCTGACTGAGGCGCCAGTGAAAAAGACAGACAAGACCCTGGGGAAGAGTTTAAAAAATTCACACAATGCGGCGGTGACGACGTCACATGAAGGCGTAAAATAGGTTCAGCTTAGCGTCAGATAAGGAGTGTTTAAATGTGTAAGGGTGTGGTCAAGGTGCGATGAATAACAAATTAAGTTTATTGTGTGCCTAGGTAGAGTCTCAGCGTTTTGATAGTCACGTGACCTGAACACACCTAAGAAGTAATCATAACCTTTAAATAGAAAGAAAGTTGGAATAATTATCATTATATTGCTTGATACTAAGCAAAGTTGATTGGTATTATCAAATACTGTGCAAAAACAGCGAGGATTGGATTTGCGAATCAGTTAGGTAAGACTCTAGTATATCACATCGTTAACGCTGGAGTGGATGATAACTTAAATATAATCAGATCATCACTTACTGTCGGCTAAAGATGCTACATGTCAACAAGAACAACTCCGTCGGTTAATACGTGGGAGTAACGGATCAACCGACCGGCGAGCTTTGAAATGGGGATATGGGAAAAGTGAACTGTGAACCCAGGCAAAACTTCAACCACATTTACTCAAACTTTTTAAACAAATCTCTCCCGGTGCAATCTTTTGATAATGTTCCGAACACGACAATGAAATTTTTGTGGTTGTACAAATAACAATGACCACGCAAAAATGGCTTCAACTGCAACGCTGTCACTTGATTTAGCTTTATTCTCGTGCTCTAGGTTTCCTAGTTTTAAATTTATTCAAGTCATACCTTGCTTTTGACCTGCTTTGGTTATGTCGCTTTCTAATGCACTTGAAAATGAAACTGCCAATAAAGCATTTTGGCTTCACAAACTTTATGCTCTCCCCGGAAGCTCTTCCTATTTAAAATGCCGACCATTTCAGAAAAAAACAAGTTGTTTGTCAACCGCCCACGAAAGTGCTTTCTAACATTTTTTCCTAAACGCCACTTCCTGTGCGAATTAAAAGGCTTTCAGAGCTAAAGGATATCGAAGTGACCTGAAAAATATTCCCGGGGAGGGGGTATACCCACATATGGGCTATATAAGTAAGTGCGGCCCCAAAGGGTATGGTTTTTCAGCCATTTTGGTCATAAAAATGTTATCGACTTTAGCTAATTCTGGCCATGGTTTTGGCCATGGTTTTGTTCTCTAGCCTTGATATGGGTATCTTTTCAAGAAATCCCTTTTTCATCCTTATCAATCCAGGGATTCATTTGGAAGCGGGAATATGCACATGAGCCAATATTCCTCAACTAAATAAAACGTTTCGTAAGCAGAGCATCTCTTCTACCGTGACGTAAACAGTCATTCAGATACGTTTTGCTCTTTATTCGGTTAAGACTTTCTTTTGCTGGTTTAATTATCCTTGTTGCCCAATTTTTAATTTGGAAATGATGGTTTCGGACTTCCTTTATGTAAAATTTAGGGTTTCGTCATAAGGATTAACTGGGCATTGCAAAACTCACGGGCGTGTTGACCACAAATGATTTCTGACCCCATTGGGTCACCTCTCCATTGATGTACGTAGAATCTTTGTTGGTAAACGTAACTCTAAGCAAGTCCTTTAAGAAGAAAACCTCGTCATTTGGAGCCTAAAAGTGAAACTGTTTGTCGGAAACAGCAGTCCTCTGCTACACACAATGTAGACATGTCCACTATGTATTTGATTCTCCTAGCGGCCGAGGTGAGTAAGTTGGGATAGATTTCACCATCCCTCAACCGTTGAAATCATCATTTTCACAATGCACAATTATGAATGATAATGAACCAAGTGAGCCAAAATTTTTAACTTTTGGTCCATTTGAAAAAAAATAGTCCACAGCTCAGTTTAATAACAGCAGGTGCAGAACTATTACTTGGTGGGTATCGCACATCTCTGACACCAATATTTCACCGAAACACTGATAACAATTTAATTAAATCTAGACTGAGACGAAAACTTATCTCTTGGCACGGTTGTTTGAAATCAGATCGTCTAAGACGTAGTTTAACACACCCGCAGCCCTATCTTCAAAACCATCAAGGTGGATCCCATGATTGCTGATACAAAGTGCTAGTGAATTTCCTGCGCAATTTAGTTCACGAACGTTAACCTTTTTTAACTCATCACCAAGTTTGCCAAATGATGATTATGTAGAGGTAAATTCATGTCCATTGGGGCTTTCAAAATGACCCGACCACCAAATTATTTCTTAATTAATTTATTGGGTATAATCCAATATAACTGGTCAGTATAAACAAAATATCTCCATTACCTCTTCAGTTGCACAGAGTCGATGGAAGTCTTTAATTCAGCTATCATTAGAAATCACAAAAATTGCCTTTTGCCTTACATGACGTAAAGAGGACTAAGAAAATAAGAAATTCTCAGACCTCAAATTTCCCGCGTGACTAATCCGTTTCGGGTCTGCGGTTATTCATTCTAGATAGTGATATTTTCGATCACAGGATAATATTTATAATTGACATGATAAAATGCAAGCAGACAAGAAAACCAATTTTTTGCCGACAGCTAACGCTTTCACCGCTATTTTTAGTAACGGTGTCGGATCAAGTCTTACGTAATAAGAACAAGCCTGGGCCAAGCAAATTTCAAGTCGGCAGCATGTTTCACTTGGTTCTTAGTTACTTCGTCCAATGCGTATTGATTTTAGATCCCTACCAAAGTGAGACAAAACGTGTAAGGAGCAAGGTGGAGTCTTTTTAACGCCATTCTTGACTACCGCTTTATTGCGCAACTGAGATGGGCAAGAGGAGTACACATATAACACTAGCAAGCATATGCATTCCGCTGCAGAAGGAAGTAGGAGAGAACTGTAATATACGATATTATAGTCTGGCTGGAAGACTTACATATTGCAAAAGTTTGGAGAAAAGCGCTATTAATTTGGAACGTGACAAAATCAACAATTACGGTCCGAAGCGCCATCAAAACTTCTGTTCAGATTGCTCAGTTCTATTTCCTTCATGTATTTTACCCCCAACCGAGAACTACCGAATTTTACTGTACGGGTTCGTCTGTACATTGGCGAACTTTAATGTTATACAGGAAACCAAGCGTTTGTTGCATGAACCTACATGCATTTAAAAGGCGAAAGTTACGTACTGCCCGACTGCTATGAATTCTGCTAACGTCAACCTCTTCTGCAATTAACATATCACCAAAATATCAATTCATACGAGCAGGTAGGTTAAGTCTGCATGCGAGCCAAGGAGTATATATGTACTTCCCCTGGATGGGATCGATGCTAGTCCATCGCAGCGTTACCACCCAACATTTAATCCGCCGGTGCCCATTCATACACCTGAGAGGAGAGAGGCACGGTGAGAGTAAACTGTCTTCTTCAAGAACACAACACAATGTCCCTGCCAAGCCAGGGCTCGAACCAGGACCGCTCGATCCGAAGTTCAGCGCACCGCTGACCATGAGGCCACCGCGCCTCCCACACTAGCTGGTAATATAGTGAAAATTTCGCCAAAACAAAAACCAAAAACAAATACCCGATGCTACAGGAAATAAATAAAAAAGCCAAAAATAGATCAAAGACCCCTGTGAGCAGCTCATGGATGAATGTTTTCTTATGCCTCTGTTTTAAAAGGAGTCTTCGCGCGAAACCTTTCATGTGAAAATGGGTTAAGAACTTGTAGGCGGGAGTCATATGAATAGTTTCGCACTTAGACTCGACTTGACACAGAGGCAAAAGGCAAACCGGAAATGGCCTCCAATGGATGGAATAGGAAAAGGTAGTTAAATAAAAAGAGAAGAGGAACTGAACATGTAGAGTTCTTGGTACTGCAGTGAAAAACAGGAAAATAAACATCTTTTGGTCAAATCAGAAGCTTATCAAGTGATAAGCTTCTGGTCAAATGTGATGCATAGGTTCTGATGTTCAAATATGGTTGCTTACCGACATGACACCCTTTAGGCGGCTGAATTCGTTCTCTGGTAAGATCATTTGATAATAAGTAATTACTTGATTACTTATTACGTATTTGTAATAGATTTCTAGAGTGCGCAACAGCAAAAATCAAGATGAATAATGCTTTTATTAGAAACATTTTCTCAATGAAATAATGTGGATAACAAAAGCTAAGAAGAGACATTGCAGCCAATAGCCTCCTTTTCATGCAGATTATAGATTGTTTTGCCGAGTTATAAATAACATAATCTTTACAGCCGAGGACACACATGATAACAACCATCCTTGTATCAACGCAAAAGCAGGAACTCTTCGAGTTCGGTGACTGGTCAAAAAGATTTTCACCACTACAGGTACTGACATGTCAACTACGACATCTCTTCTGATAAAGGCAATAAACTAAATATTTTAATAATTTACCGGCGGAATAAGCTTCTAACGATCCTGGAAAAACACGCACAGTTTGTAAATCACTTGCCATCGGCTTATGCTGTGGTTTTCCTAGCGCGTGACTACGACACAGACAAATGTTTTGTCTACTTCATAAAAAACTTTATTCGAGTGTAACTCCGTAAAACGTTTCTTAAAAGGTGCAAACCCTTATCAACAGACTCCTAAATGGCACACAAGAAATCTCACAAGTGGTTTTGAAACGCAGTCATTATGTCGCGGTACGGAAATTGCGTTGGTTTTTTTTGGATTGCGGAGACACGACCCCAAGCCACAGTGTCTCCGTAACTTCCCGGTGATAAGAAAAAATGTCTAGGTGGATTAAAAGGGTTAAAGAGACAAAAGGAGAGCTTATCACATCGTGGTGGGCATGTAATGCAATGTTGAAAACCCACAAGTAGAGGACTAGAAGAATCCATTGTTACATATAGGTTACTTCAAGACCAAGAGGAGAGTTGCAACGCTGTCAACTTCGTATAATTAAACTAGTGCAAGTAAGGTACAAGGTGAAGTGTTCTGGAAGAGATTATTCAAACTCGGGTATAATCGCGTGTCGGGTATACTTACATCGACCAGTATCAAGCAGAAGACATCCAATTAGGTAATTCATTCTTCGACTCCTTCAGGTAATAGGATAGATAAAAAACACGCGGACGATATTTGACCGTTTCAGGGAAAAAAACTATGCCCAATCGGAACACCTAACTCGCAAAACGCTGCCAGTCGTGAAAACCTCATCAGTGGGCGTGTTCGGCGAGAAAGGCATCGGCGCCACTGAGCACATGCGTGACATTACAGAAATACTGGGCACATTGATTGAATGAGCCATTGTTGTTGTAATGGTTAACAAGGCGTTTTTAATGGTTTACAACCATAATTTTGCGTGCAGACTTTGCACACAGGTCACGCGATAAATCGAGAGTAAACGTTGTATTTCCGTGAAGGATCCAAGGGTAGTGGGTGGTCCCCAAACTGTCCCTCTGGTTATCAAAACACGAAGGACGGTTTTTTTCTTCTTCCACGAAACGCTGTGGGTCTGGTACATCAATAAAACGCACGTTAGGTTCTTAATTGTCGTCCAATACCATGACAATATAAATTCTTACTTACAAAAATCTGCAAGTCGAGTGTCCAAAAACTAATTAGCTCCGTCATATTTGGGTCTGACCACAATCAAGTTCATAAGATTGCTCATCTTGGCAGGCCTCAAGCACTGGGTACATGCAGTATTAATGTTCGTTGGCATTTAAAAGATTGACTATGACGCTCACAGATGTGATGTTAAGGGAAACAGGCCGTGAAATTACTTAAAGCGGGTATTGGTATTAGTGTTCATTTGAAGTATACCTCCATCGGAGTAGGATAAGGGCATGTACTTCATTTATTTTCTTGACATCAAAAAAAGAAGTCCAGGTCCTTCTCAGTTCAGCGAACAAGAGTGTGAGTTTCTATTTAGACTGGATGTATACAAAACTCGTTTTGAAGTTCTTTGTGCTTCCATGTTTTGACAATTTACTTTCAAGATTCAATCTTAGATAATAAACCTCTTTTGTTAGTGAGCAATTAGCGTAGCTATTGTATCCTGCAGGTCAGTTTGTGTCGACTGCCACTACAATAGCTTCTTTGAAGAGCCTTTCGTTCAACCGTGAAGCTTAGACTGCTAAAAACTGCTAGAAGCTATAATTGTTCAGACGCAACTGACATCGTGCTTACCCTTGGGACAAGGAATTTATGGCGAACGCCGTCTAAACGGGGCTTACGTTCCAATCTGTTTTAAAGATTTTCGACCGAATCCTAGATAACATATCTTCACCGCACTCGAGGTCAAATGCACGCGTAAAGTTAGCAGTCTTCATACACATTGTTTGAATGTTCGTATTTTGAAGGTAAGTTGTAATATCACAAGGCTCCAATCGGTACGCAATTTCAATACTGATCTATATCGACAAACAACTAAACTTCTTACACTCAGTATGACCCGCGTTAACCATCGTCGTTCTCTGCCTGACAGCACTGCTTGCATAATCGGTGAAAATGTGAACAGAAATATTCTGCCTGCTCTGCGGACAAAAGCGCAGCAAAGGTACCGTATCCCTTAAGAATTATTAAACAAAGCTTTGCACGCAGCTATACATCACCATTGGAGCGTGATTTCATTTTGTCCTTGCGTAAACGGATTTGACACTAAACTTCATTAATGCAAGTCATCTGTAAACAACCTTGTAATTTCCAAATTCATACGAAGTTAATGGTTGCTAGATATGGCTTATTTGCGACCAGAACGATGGCTCCGAGCCAAATACTACAAACTGTCCAATTATCAAAATTTGCCCTGGGGCCGGGTTGTTGCAAGGGTAGTTTGTTTTGATTCTGTTGTATTCACGGAAACGCCTGACCGGTCAACACGTGGTTAATACCAGTGAAGATTAACACGTGCCTAACTTTGTTTTTCAGCTTTCACGGTCAGCAGTTTCATCTTCAACAAATTTCAATCAGGGGACAATAAACAAACGAATGTACTCGCCGCACAAGATACAATGTTTTCCAGCGTTGTTTGGAGTTTGCTGTTTCTGTCGAGCACGTCATGGGTCGTTTCGTCTCAAGATGAAGGCCAAGAAATGTACACATGTCCAACAGAATGTCAATGCACCACGATGAACAAAGTGTACATGTACTGTGGCTTCGCAGGAGAACTCAATCGTTTGGAAATATTTCCGTCCTTCATTCCCATTAAAGCGGAAATTCTGTCACTTCGCATGAACTTGCTTACGGAGATACCGGAGAGCGCCTTGAGGAATTTAACGTATTTGATGACCTTGAATCTTAGGTCCAACAAATTGCGTGATTTGCCAGCGACAGTGTTTCGTGACCTGGTGAGCCTCAAATCTTTCAACGCGGGTTTCAACAAGCTGTCATCGCTGCCAGGGCGCCTATTTCAGGGGTTAAATGCCCTCCAGGAGCTTTATCTTGACAATAACGCGATTGAGCGAATCCCAGAGGAATTGTTTCAAGATCTGCCGTCCTTGAAGCGATTACATCTCCACCACAACAAACTCAAGACATTTTCCGGAAATGCTTTTCGAGGAACGTTTTCATTGCAAGTTCTATCACTCGCAAACAACCGCTTGACAGCTATTCAAGAAGAAACATTTTCTAATTTGACCTCGCTCAGAAGACTAACACTCACCGACAACAGAATCGTGACCATATCGACGAACTTGCTTAGAGAGCTTGGTGCTCTAGCGATCCTCCGACTTGACAGAAATAACATATCATCAATTACAGAACGGGCTTTCGCTGGATTAAAAACAGGAATAGACGCTTATCTTAGAGGCAATCCGTTTTACTGTGACTGCAAATTGCGGTGGTTAAAAGGCTGGCTTAAGTCCAACACAAAATATATTCATTCCATCGCTTCTCCTACAACATGTTTTCAACCAGATCATCTGAAAGGGAAACCCATTCGTAACGTAGCTGATAAGCAGTTTACCTGCGTAGACGGTCAATGGACCGAGTGGAGCCCATGGAATGCTTGCAGCAGGACTTGTGGACGCGGCACACATGTCTCGACGAGGAGCTGTACAAATCCCCCACCAGGGAGAGGTGGGGAGAAATGCAATGGAGTCCACATGAAGACAAAGAGCTGCAATGGCCCTGACTGTGGAGCAAGCTGGACGGCTTGGTCAGAGTGGAGTGAATGCAGCAAGACTTGCTCTTCAGGAATTGAAGTAAGGACTCGGTCATGCCAACATTCTCTCACTGGGTTGAGCGGTGATAGCTGTATAGGGTCTCCCCAAGGAAGACGTATTTGTACCAGAGATCCATGCAGTATTGATGGCGCATGGAGTTCATGGTCTAAATGGTCATCTTGCAGTGCAACATGTTCTTGGGGGACAAGATTAAGAACAAGAATTTGTGACAATCCACGACCTAGATATGGTGGAAAACCTTGTCTTGGAAGAGGCATTGCAACAGAAATATGTTATTTAGGTTCCTGTCCAGTTCATGGTGGATGGTCTATCTGGTCTTCCTGGTCAAGCTGTAGTGCATCATGTTCATCTGGTACAACAACGAGATATAGAAACTGTAGTAAACCTGTTCCTCGGTATGGTGGGGATTGGTGTAATGGGGATTCAATCCAGCAGGAACATTGCCAGTCAGGGCCATGTCCTATCCATGGCGGATGGGCATCTTGGTCAAATTGGTCCATGTGCACTGTGACATGCTCTAGAGGATCCCAACTAAGACTCAGAATTTGCAATAATCCAATACCTCAACATGGAGGTCAAAACTGTCCAGGAAATTTTTCTGATCTTAGACATTGCGACCTTGGTGCATGCCCTATTCATGGAAACTGGACAGCCTGGTCTCAATGGAGCGAATGTAGCAGGACATGTGCAAATGGAACAAGATCTCGCATCAGAACTTGCGGCAACCCTGTTCCACAGTTCGGTGGCAAAAATTGTTCTGGAGAATTAACTGAAATTAAATCATGTATCAAAGCTCCTTGTCCCATTCCTGGCAAATGGGCCACCTGGTCACAATGGTCAGAATGTACCAAAAGCTGCTCTAGTGGTAGAAAGTTTCGAAGACGAACTTGCAATAATCCTTCCCCAAGCAATGGGGGTCCACCTTGTACTGGAAGGGCCACTGAAACTGAGATGTGCCAGTTAATACCGTGCCCTATTGATGGAGGGTGGAGTGAGTGGTCTAAATGGACAGATTGCAGTAAGACTTGTTCTGCAGGAATACAATCTCGATACCGGAATTGTAAAAATCCACCTTCACAACATGGAGGAAAACAATGTTATGGAAATTCTAACCAGAGTAAGCATTGCAGCCAGCAACCTTGTTTTATACATGGAGAATGGACAGAGTGGTCAAACTGGACAGACTGCAGTAAAATATGTGATGTTGGACAGCAGACAAGGACACGACTGTGCCTCAATTCAAATCTTAAATCTGTTGAGCAAGCAAGCGGTATTCTTTCGTGTACTGGAAATGAGACTGACATGCGGGTCTGCTTCCAAGGACCTTGTTCTAATAAAGGCAAATTGACTGGATGGTCAAGTTGGTCTCAATGTTCTGTCAGTTGTGGACTTGGAAAGCAAGAACGATTCAAGAACTGCAGCAGAAATGGAGACTTAGGTACAGAATTTTGCCTGGGTCCACTGATGCAGGTAAAAAGTTGTTATCAAAACTGTACAGTGAATGGTGGATGGAGTGAATGGTCTAATTGGACAGCATGCTCTTCTTCCTGTGGTAGTGGAGTCCAGGCAAAATTTAGGCTTTGCACCAAACCCAAACCTCAAGCTGGTGGTGACAGCTGCTCTGGCAAAAATGTCATGTTTAAAAGTTGTGTCATTGCTAAGTGCAGAGATGAAAGCCATCAAAAGGACTCTTTCTGGGCTCCATGGACAAGCTGGTCTCATTGTTCTGCAACTTGTTCTAGAGGATCCCAGACCCGTTCACGGTACTGCAGAAGACGCCTTAGCCCATTTCATCTCGGAAACTGTACAGGCATCAAGGGACCAATTCAAGTAGAGAGTAACATCTGTGAGGTGCAACCTTGTGCAGAATGGAGTAGTTGGTCAACATGGGGAGCTTGCAGCCAGACATGTGGTGGTGGCATACAGAGGAGAGTAAGAAAATGCAAATTCTCAATTATTGATATGGATTGTCAAGGAGAAAATTCACAAGCTGCCAGTTGCAACACAGAACCTTGTCCTACAATTCTCCCAATAACTCATCCACCACGAATAACTCTTGGACCACCAAATCCATGTCCTGATCCTGAAAAACCAGAAAATGGTTATTACAAGAAAATTGAACAGTATAGTTCTTACTATGTTACCCATTATTGCAGAAGACATTATTATCTCCATGGACCTAGATTGCGGCACTGTGAAACTGATGGTACATGGTCTGATGATGTGCCTTACTGCTTCCCTGTATGTGGAGAGTCTAGTTCAAGCTTTGACAATGTACAACATCAGCGGTTAAGAATATTTGGTGGTGGTACATCTCTTCCTGGTCTGTGGCCATGGCAAGTGGCATTGACAGTTAATGAACTTTTTCACTGTGGTGGGACTCTAATTGCAGAAAACTGGGTGGTGACAGCTGCTCATTGTGTTTATAATAGACACACAAGGAAGCTTTTCTCACACATTAGGGTCCATCTTGGAGTTCATGACATTAAATCTGGACTAAGAGAACCTTATGTCCAAAGTATTGACAGTAAGGAAATAGTGCCTTACCCAAACTTTAACTGGAACACTTTTGACTCAGACTTAGCACTGATAAAACTTAAATGGAAGGCCAACATAACTGACCATGTACGCCCAGTGTGTTTGCCAAGCAAACAGCAGAGACGTAAAGTAACTACTGGTGCTATGGGAGTTATGTTAGGGTGGGGACTCACAGAGGGAGAAAAGCCAAAAACAGAATTACAGCAAGTTTATATGCCAGTTGTGGGACACTCAAACTGCCAAAAGGCCTACAAGAGAGAGACTTGGCCTGTAACATCAAACATGCTCTGTGCAGGATATGCTAGTAACATTAAAGACTCCTGTAAGCGGGATAGTGGGGGAGGGTTTCTATTCCCTGATTCAAAGGGCAAAAGGAAAAAGTGGTTTCTTGGCGGGATTATAAGTTGGGGCAACCCTCAATGTGGGACACCTGGTAAATACAGTGTGTTTACTCATATAAATAGTAGATTTTCAAGGTGGATAAAAAATCATGTACATTACGGCTGAAACGACTTTTATTTTATGAAATCAAATGGATGTGTTACCATCATCTGCAAACATAAAAAGCATGTTTGAAGCTTTTGAATAGACTTTGACATCTTAATTATGCCACAACTCATCAGGTTTTACATAAAACCACACATGCGGATGAGTAACCACTTACAGGTTTCCATCTTTATGTTAATCGTCTGACATCAAGCTGGATTCCCTTGTGACAAACTGATATAATTATAATACTTGCTAGTGTTCACACTATCCTGAGAAATTTCCAAACTACCAAAAGCCTTAAAAGACACAACATTGAACCATAGACTCTTTCCATAAATGGCACCTACATTTGAATAAAAATACTCAGTACATTCTAGGATTTTTCACATGAATGTGACCCTTAGGAAGTACAACTAAGTACTGTTATTTTCAAATATAGGTGTCATTAGGTCTTTGAATATTTTATTTTTAATTTATATAGGCTTTCAAATTATTTATATTTGAGACAATTTTATACTGCAAATAGACTACAGTAAAGGAGATAAATTTTTGAAAACCTTAAAATGAAATCAAAATCTTTAATTTATGCAATAATTAATATGTAGAGAG
>OFHQ01000040.1_pt1 | contig 13558 bp, 9 predicted proteins | sample 1521071 | NCBI WGS metagenome assembly OFHQ01 (sample SAMN04272335, study PRJEB24112) | coral metagenome | biome: Coral reef; feature: Shallow seawater; material: Coral tissue | host: Coral | place: China: South China Sea | collected 2014 | reverse complement strand
AAAAACCTTATCAGTCTCTAATTAGTTCCTAATGTCTAATATTAGAATTCCTGCCACAGAACCTAGAATAGTGATTGAATTTTACAATTTGGCCAGTGTCTCTCTCCAAGTCGATCTCACCAGGGTCTCTTGTCATGCCTCCAATCTAACCTTTGTGCTTCCCTTACCTATTTAATAACTCTATCCTTGGACTAAAATATTTCAGTTTGCAACTAACGTGTAAATGATCCTGTCCTGGGCTATTTCCACCCCCTCTGGAAGGGACTGAAATTTTCCAGTTTAGGCAAACATTTACAATACTTAAGCCAGAAATCAATTAGTCACCAATTTAAAACAAAAATATACATTGACTGGCTTCTTATGAGTATTTGGTACAACATGTGCTCCAATACAGCACCAATACAAGTTAACTGATAGCTAGAGTAGATTTTTCCTTTTGTTTTTGAAAGTAGACCACATTTTTTTCTTATTCACCATACAAAACCACTCCTTTTCCTCCAAAAACTTAAATATTTTCCTGGGCTAATCCGGAAAACTGTCAGACCACAACAAAAAGAGCCATAAACAAGAATTATTTTACCCTTGACTCTACAAGTGGCCAAAGATTAATTTGATTATCAACAGCAACTGTACAATAATGACTGTGTGGGCACTATTATGTTTAGAATCACCAATTTTTGTTCAAAGATTCTGCCACCTTTTGTGTGTTTTAGCTGTCCATGTGACTTTACAAGTACAATCATAAAAACACACGGATCTGAAACAATGTAAAAATGGAGACCGAGTGTCTGTTCTTTCTTTTGATGTTTTTAACCCCATGTCATGTAAGCGAATCCGAACGAAACGAGACCAATTTCACATCTCCGTCATCCCTTGATCTTGCAACGAGTGTATATACTCTGCTCCAAATGTCGCCCAACGTAAAATAACAAACACAGGTGTTTAAAAGAAAGAAGAAAGCCCTTTTATATTAGAGTGAAGTCCAAAGAAATAAATACGATTTTTGTACTCTTCGATAAAACTGAAAGAGAAAATGCTTCAGTTGTGTAAAACGAAATATAACAATCGGAAGCATTCAGAACAAAACATTGGGGCCAATTTGTACCATTTACTTTGCAGGCGACCAAAGTGGGTAGACTTCACTTTTGAATGCGTGTCAATTACAAAAGGGCGAAATTCTTCGCGCCTCAAAAGAAAAACTTTCCGTCACTTAAAGAGTTTCGCACGGTCAACCAACACATGTTGTCGTACCAACGGTGCTGAATAAGACCTGAATTAACCCGCCCACGTGCACCACTCAAAAATATATTACCTTTGTCGTTGGCTCGTCTCTGCATCATTTGAACTTCCAACGAATTGTCCCGAAAAGTATGTTCCAGAATCAACGATAGGAACCTGGCCTGAATGGTCGAGATCCGCTTGAGAAGCGTGTACAACGCTATGGTCTGTTCACAATCGTTCCAGTTCGCAAACCACTCCACCAAAGTGCTGACTTGGTCTCGAAATAGCGTGTGATGTGCTGGTTTCATGTCGCTCGCTAAGGACAAACCCTGAAATCGACGTAAAATTTCATTAATCTTTGCACACAAACACGGCCAAAAGCTAGCACGTGCGCACATTCGAAAGTGTCTGAAACACACCTACATGAAAGCAAATTGGGGGAGAAGGAAGGCCTTCCCCAATATTTCTTTCAATACATGGACAACCTCGGTCCGAACACGTGCGTAGTTGTTTGGTACAAGGCTGATGTTCATCAATTATACATCGATCCTGTGTAAGCACTTTTGAATGAACTGCGCGCTTCGTACAATCCGCTCGAATTTGCATACGTCTTTGAAGCAAAAGAACTTCTCAAGACAATCAGACACCAGTTAACCCAAAACAAAACAATTCTACGTTGTTTTTCTCCACGTCCCCTCGACGGCGACAGCAATGTAATTTTTTTTTCTCAACGCTAATTAAAACGCCAGAATGGAAATTAGCAAAAGGAAACCCTTGGGAAATATCCATTTCGAAATGGATTTGTGCAGAAGCTCGAGCGAGCTTTTTGTATTGTACGTGTCGAAACACGGCAAGAGTAAGAAACATATCCCTGGCAATAGATTTTGTAAAGCCTCTTCTAAAATTGCCTGTCTCAGGCAGAAAATATTATCTTCGAGGTTACTTTGAAAACTATTTTTGACGTTCGGAAGTCAAAAAGGCACGACAGTTCTTGTGAAGTAGCACCCCATATGCATTCGAAAGTCCTCCTTTCACATTATAAACAAAGCTATGTAAGACCTAACATCAACAAGTACGGAACACACAACACCTACAGCTACAACCACTTTCACTACGCAAAAACAGCTGTTGAGCTGCAAAAAGGTGCTCAGACTAGACCAAGTCGTCATGAATCCGTGCGTGGCGATAGAGATAAAATGCTTGACACGTACAAGCCCCAGTGAAGCTTCAACTGTAAGAGGTCATGCTCACCTTTTCGACTCAACTTCCTTTCGACGTGTCTGTATATTTGTGCGAATTCGTCGCCATACACGGGCTCAACACTTCCCTACACACCACCGACCACTTCCACGACAGTTGTAGCACCTAATCATGACATGTTTCCCTTTATCAAGTGCACCAAATTAATGTAAAACCCTGACAATTTTCACCTTCGTTCACATGCTGCCTCGCAAGTGCTCGAGGCTCGCTTCGCTTTTCATATGGGGCCGCCTAAGCCAATCACAACAAAAACTATGATGTCATATGCCAGATTGTCACGTGACCTACAGCGCACGATCCACGAGGCGCGATTGCAAAGCAGTCTGTGTTTACCGATTGCGGGGGAGGCGAGGTGAAAACATAACGAGCCGACGGTAACATGTGTGTAATTAAACAAATGAACTTCCCCTTCGATTCCTTATACGTTTCGTTTCGTGGCTTATAAGAGACAGTTTCTACTACATTAAATAAAAATAAATACCATCTTTCTGTTATTTGATGCGCGATTGTGGAGAAATGAGATGTGAATGAAAGAAAGAATAAATAAATGAAGAATAGCAATTATGGAGACGCTATTCATCTCCACTCGCCCACAAAAAGAAAGCGTGAAACTAAGAGACTACCAATTATTTTTTTCCAACGTCTTCGCTACTTAGTGTTTAGCGGATAAATCACTCCAGCGAATTTCGATCGACGGGACACCATTTATTTATCGTTTAGTCAGTATAACTGAACTCAAGATGTACGATTCACGGCGTCGACGCAGCAACCTTTGTAAAATGCATGGTAGAACAATTTTGATGTACGTGGAGATTGTAACGCGCGCCAACTGCCTAAAAACCTGTACTTGGCCGTCACCTGTGATTTGATTAGATTTGGTTTTTGATCAGTGCAGTGAAGTATACTCCAACTATCTCAACCACCTGTGCCATCGAAAAACAAAGATTTTGGACAAGTACTTTTCCGGCAATATTGTTTATCCCTCGTGCAACTCGAGGGCAGTCTGGAACGACCGGCTTGATTAATCTTCTCGGCTGCTGGGCAGTATATTTACAATTGTAGTCGGGATTTTCGACTTTTTTATCGCTTAGCCGCCCAATTGAAGTGATAACCGAGTTCATCCCACGCTGATCCTGTTGATAAAGGCTTTAGTACCCAGTTCACGGCAGTCATGAGTACGCCCGATCATTTGAACAGGAGGAGAAAACACCTCTTCAATCAATGTAATCTTTTTTTTATACGCAGTGACAACACGCAGTTTAGCCGTGACTTCAGTTGAAAGAGAAGCATGTGGTGCGCTGGAGAAACTTACAACCAGGCTGAAACCGGCACAATGAAGAAATTAAATTCTCACAGAGCCGGAGTCCTGTAAAAAAAATCAGGTCAGCCGTGTGTTTCCTCTTGTTCTAATTGATATTTTGTCAACATTGTCCTTTTCTGTTACGTCGGGAAAACATATTATTTTACTAAATGCTTCATTATAACAGCAGCTGATCATCATACTCCGTGATCTTCATCAGAATTTCAAGAATGAGACAGCGCTTTTCATTCAGGGGAGCGCCGGGCTGTATTCAAGATTCAAAATGCGCTTAGACCTGTCTAGATCGCTGGATGGTGTCCGGATTATCTTTCTCGGTGTATCCGTCTCTTGAAGGGGCACTATTAAGACATCATCAAATATTGCCCGAATTATTCCGTTTAGCGCACTTTCTTCATCCGAATCACTCATTTCTTCTTCTTGTAATGACATGTAGCTCTTTTAAAACATATTTCGTGCAGTCATTGATTTGCAGTATTTGCTTGATTTGTTTGATTATAAACGCTATTTCTGTTTCCTAATTGCAAATCATTATTGTAAATCCATCGTTATTTAAGTGATCATTCAATAAAAAACGGTTTCCTAAGTCTGTCTTTTGTCAATTTTCGCGAAATTAAATGCTGTAAATTTATCATTTTTTGCAAAATCGCGAAAATTAATGCTCGCGAAATATTCGTGTTCCAAATTCGCGAAATTAAGTGCCCGCGAAAATTAGTACGAATAAGGTAATTTATAGTAACTTACTGCTGATTCTCGTGCCAACTGCGGCTTGGTTTTTGCTCGGGACAACACGATCACAGTTGTAGTTTTTGCCGGATTCATCTCTGTGTAAAGCGTGCAGCTGTTGGGAATTTTTAGATGAAAAAATGATAATAAGCGGTCAGTCCCCTTTTAAGCGCCTTTACCGTCTATCGATTTTAATACATCCCGGAATTAATGAGTGCATCGTCGTAGCTAAGTCAAAACATTATGGTTGATGAAAATTTTTGCCTAGTAATTATTCAAAACCTGGTATTCCTTCAGTCATCGGCCTCTGGGAGAGTACAAAAAGCTAAGCGTTAGATTCTCAGTCTTGTGGGTTGGCCCACAAGATAACTATATAACATGTTATGTTTCACAAATGTATTCCAAATCAGCATGGAAAACGCCAGTTGAGTCGCTTCCCCCACCGCCACCTTCAAATGCGAAGGACGTCTCAACGATAACAACGGTCAATAGACATCGTGAAATTTCTCCAGCCCAGGCCAAATTAAGTGTGCAGCCATACAGATCGTCACACTTTAGACACCTTTCAATTATATCTAAAGGCCAGCGGCTTACCTGTAACTCACCAAGTCTGTTGCGCTTTGGAGTTGACACATGCACAACATCTGCTTGTTACGATAAGTAACCAATTCAGGCAATTTAAGCTGGTTGTAAATCGCAAAGACGCTGCTTATCTCGCTGTATTTCAAACACAATGGTTTTCAGTCCAACTAGTAAATACTGAATTGCAGTAACCAAGTGATAAACGGAAATAGCCGCCATTTCACCAGAGGAGTCGATGTTAATGCAGATGCTAAAAAATCTTCCTTGTCGGACCAATTACCCGTTATTCAAAAAATTGACTTGAAAAATGGTCCAATAGCTGTTAAAGATAATAACATGCCTCAAGCAAAATTTAATTCACTCACAGTTAGATTTTTGCTGCACTCGGCTTGTCACATAAAAGCTCCGTTGTCAGGCTTCTTACACCATTTTATTGGAGCTCGTCATTCGTCCGTTTCACAAACAGCAAAGCATACACAATTCAGAACAAAACGTACTTGAGTAGAAACTTAAAACGGCCCATCGCAATTCTTTTTGGCTATGCTTGAAGTTCCAGGAATCAAAAATGTTCAAATAAGTGGAAAGGAAGGCGTCACACACAATAGAGACGCTACAAGCACTAGAAACTTCCGTGAAAACCTCGCGTTCCTCAGACTATAACCATACAAGTGCTAGTTTTGCTTTTAGCTCCATAATAGCCTATCCGAATATTTTAGATATTCATTTGTCTGATCCCACCGACTAGTGAAATGTCTGGAAAGACATCCCGCTGCAGCCAGTCGGTGATATATGATACACGTCACCGTCTTGAAAATAAAATGTCCGCTTTCTATTTCCGGGTCATTGCTTAAATGTCGTCAGCTATTGTCGCACCATTCATAACCATACTTGCTCTGTTTTCGTTCCCCATTCCCTCCATGGTTTTTTATGCTACCTTAATAAACGGTTTTTCAAGGTTTCTTTCCACCAGTTGCACTTTATTTACTAAAACTGTCTTAACAAGGTCGTACCGTGAGCTATTGTACACTGAAAGCCGTCTCTGCGGTGAGAGACATGCGCAGTAGAAATGGCGCCGCTATCTTTTTCCGGGATCAATCCTCAGTGTGCTTCAATCGGATGTTCAATTGTCTGTCAAGTGACACATACGGAAGTTCGGTAGAGACTCCCATTGTGAGATATATAAAGAGCAAGATGTGATTTGTTCCCGCTTTCAATAACTGAGTTGGTGGACTGAGTCAGTGTCACTCAACCAACAGTCTTCTTTACATAACAGTGATTGATTGCTATAACAGCTAACAAACAAAACAACCCCTCCCCGCGGCCTTAACACTAACATTAAGCTCCGTTTCCCGCGGCCAAGGCATTAAAACTTTGTTTCTCTTTTAATCACCATTGCCCTTGGCATTTTAATGGCACGAAATGTCATAGTAGAAAGATTTTTTGACGAACCTTCTGAGACATAAATTTTTGATCGTGGCACCTACAATAGGAACGGTTTTCTACAGACTATGCTGTTTGCTCTAATAATCAATTTCTATTCCCGTCCCCAAAGGCCGGGTTCCTTTTGGTCAGCACCAAGAATGTCGTCCTGTCATGGAAAGGATGGGGAAAGCTCAAATTTTCAAAGCAGGCGGAGAGAATTCATTTCGTATTCTCAGCTAATCAGATTGTCGGACTAACTCTGAGCGAGCGCAGAGTGACAGGAAGTTCGTGAATCGAGGACTTCCAGTGCACATATAAATAGCGCGGCCTCTGGGTACAAGAATGGTCAGTTTCCAGAATGATTCATTTAATTTTAATAGTTGCTAAGCGGCAAGTGCTCACGTGAGCACGCACGTGTGGGCCATCTAATTGGCTAAGGTATGTAAGAAAACATAACGAAAAACTTTTCACCCAATCATTGTCGATTTTTCGTTGCCTTGTTCCTGTACGGCTCTCTTGAATTGACGGTCAACTGATGTGACTTATCCGAAACGATCGCCCGGAATTGACCACGTGACTCGACATGATTGATCGCGGCGAGATATTGAAGCTTGGGAACTGGGCAACATTTCCGTACATAGCAGCAAACCTTGAGCACGAGTACCTGCGTTTGAAGGTTTGTTCGAACCTCTCTAATACACCGAAGCCCGTGAGAACATCCGGTTTCTTCGAATCTTGTGTTTCACACACTAAAACGGGAGAAAAAAAAACCGGATGCTCTCAAAGGCTTGGCTATAGGGCTAGGGTTATGACATAAAAATTAGGGGATGGCTGGCCATCGAGGAGTGATTTTTGTATAGGTCTTTCGAATTTTCGAGATCAACTCCTCTATTTTCTCCCATTTTAAGAGATTTGAAGCCACGGTTATGTTGGGACGAGCTTGAAGCCTTGATTTATATCAAGTCAACCTTTTTGAGCGAAACATATTTTTTTGAAAATTCTGATGTACAGTAAACTGACAACCCAATAAACTCGATCCAAATGGCGCGACGAAAAAGCCTACTTACAGTGTGCTAGTGCATTCCAGCTTCAAAAATTTGGCATCCTTATTGAAAACCCATGGGAGTAAAACTACAGCCATCTACACATATTGACTTTCAGAAGTATGTTGCGTGATTTCGGCAGTGCTGTGCTTTAGCAGTCTTGGCTAAAAGCCACATATTAAAGGGTACCGTGACTAAATTTTGTTAGTATTGGCCTCCAGGAAACTTGGCGTCAGCGAGTCTTCGACTGTAAACATAACCTGGATCGTGTCTCTTAGCGTGTTAGGCTTTGATTTAAAATCTCTTCTGATTTTTAATGATACGCGAGAAAGAAAGGTAATCCGCTTAATTCTGCGGTCAACTTTGTACTTTGTACATCACGTAGGTTTAACTTTTAAACTAGCGACTGAATTTGTTAAAACATTCTTGATGTATTACTATGTAGCTGTGTAAATTTTTTAGTTCCACTGCAAATGGGCCAGCACAAACTCCACCCTTCAATAGATCGCGACCGTTTTTCTGCTACAAACGAGTTTTTTTATACATTAATAGTATCAGCATAGCTAACTGCTGTGACAAGACCTTGAAAATAGAACTTTTCATCGTTTACAACATTGACCCCAAAACTAAAGACATCCAAGGGGCTCATACAAAATGAGCTCAGATGAGCTCATTGGATGGCAGAACATAATCGAGTTAACAAAAATGTGTAGAACTTACTAGATTTTGAAACAACTCCTCCTCGGGAAAACCCCCTGCTCCTACGTGGCACACGACCAAAGCTCGACCGAGCTGGACTGATGGAAAGGTAAAATTCAACTCGGTCGCGTATTTTGATCTTTTGCTCGTGGCTCACGCGAGTACCAAAGTCCACCCTCATTAATTTACAAAAAAACAACCTAATTTTATTTTGAAAAACTCCGAAAGTCGAGCAACACACCTGAAAATTCTACTCGACAGCTAGAATTGCACTGTGACCTTTTAAAACACTGAAATACATGTTGGAAAAATTCTTAGTTTTACTCACCTTCGATGAAAGCCGTCGTCTGGAGCACGCATATGGACAACTCGTTTTAATGTCCGCTCTGTCATATGGCGAAGTTAGAGCATCACAATACGTCAAACAAGACATACTGAGACATAAACCAAGGAATTCAGTCTTCGTCTTGTGAATCAAAAATGTACGTTGTGCTGTCAAACCTTCCTGAAGTCCATGAGAATTGAATTACAGTCGCTGAAACTGGAGCAGATCCAGTAGCTCGTTGTAGACGCAGTTGTGCTTTCAAGTATTAAGTCAGCAATTTTACCGCGTCCTCTTTAACCTCGCCCTTGAACGAAACCAAAAGCGAAATAATTACCAAAACTTGCTAAAATGGCATCAGTTTGGGGCACAAATTAAAGCTGACCCCGCTTTTTTCTGCCCTGACTGACTTGTACGCGACTGTCTGGGTTTAAAATAAATTCCATGTGAAATGACTGATATTACTCATATTAAGCATCTACGAATATATTAACCCATTGATGGAAAGAGAGATTTTGCGTTAAGTGTGCTATTTTGAGGAAGACACGAAATGTTAACAAAGAGATGTGACAGAATCGGTCAGGAACAGAAATTCCATGCATCATGTACTTGTTATACACCCGAGGAAACAGCAGCTGTAATTACAATGCTTCGACCAGATTTAACAGAAGTTTGATTGTTTCGTAGTTTTCTCAAAATATAGAATGACTTTATACTTCCGTTTAGGGACAAAAATAGACTGAAACAAAAAGGGAAAAATCGTTAACCTTCTAAGCCGACATGGAAATATCATTTGCGAAATCTAAATAGTAGATGGTCGGTTGAGAGACATAACATCGTTTTCAAACTGAAATGTAAAATGTATTTTGAATTAACAAAAAAAAATCAACAAAGGTACTCAACCTATGGCCGAATTAAACGTGACGAAATACGCTTAAAAAGAGCATCGGTCCATGAAACTCACAGAGAAAGTACGTTTCATAGCTGAAGAATTGTAGTTCAACTGAATTTAGCCACGAAATAAACGCATATTAAAGAAAAAAAAGCCAGTTGAAAACGAGAGACATAGTAAACAAGATTATTCCGGAGATCCTTTCAAAATTGAGATTATTTCGTGATAAAATGATAAATATCTCGGACCGAAAATATGCAGGCTTTTTCACTGTGAGATGGCGTTACTTTTTCGTGACGTCATACCTACTATCTTGTGTGGGATTTTTTGCAAAACATTGTTCAAGGATTCTAAACAAAGATGTGATTCATCACGATCGACTAATAGTCGCAGAAATAAATTTTGATTCGAGGCACTTTTAAATCGCTGACTTCCTATTTAGCCTTAAACCTATTATTTAACCTCTAATGTCAGTGTAACTGAATTCAGTTTATCAGCGGCATTTTCATCAACATTGTAGTTTTACTATACATTTCTATGGAGTCCTTGTATCAACGATTCATACAACTAGTTACTCTAATGAAAGCAATGGTGTTATCTTTTTTGTATTCAATCGAGAATTATCCAAAATACTTTTAAGCTTACCATTAGTCATCGAGCGTCTTCCTGATTACGAGGTCTGATCAGATCAGAGTCGAATCGTCGGTGAAATTCGAGCAACCGCGGTAAAGAACATAAAATGAACAGAATATTTCCTGTAATTTCATCAACATTTCCTAAACTGCGTGGGTACATATATATTGTTTATAAAGTGCTACTGACGTTGAATTGACGTCATTGTTTATGTAAATCAGATGAATGGATGAACGATATTTTTCCCTTGTTAAGAACTTTAAGATGAAAATGAGAGACATTTCGGTTTAAAGTTTTCCCATTACAATTTCAGAACAGTTCAAGAAAAGCTGTGAAAATGTTTTTTCTTTTTTGGATATCACAGGAACTTTTAAAGAATACATGGCAACTCGCCCACTCGTACTAAGTATAGCTAGCAATTCAAATAGCAGAAGTTTTCCGCCTCATAGGTAACATGTTGAATTTAAAACTTTAATATCTGCACTCCCAATTTCAAAATTAGAACAAGAATGATATAAAGTCGCATCTTTCCATCTCTCCCTTTTCGAATCAATTTTTATTTTCAGTTTCATACTTGCAACTAAACGCTGAAGTGATAAATGGAAAGTTCCAAAATAAGTTTGACTTTTGATTTGAACTGATCATACGTTGCTGGACGAAAATTATTTTCCATTTTAAAAGAGATATCCTGGAAGTCCTTAAAGGTTCCTCTATTGAATGAACAGCCGTGCAGTATATGAATTGGTATAAATAACTTACGAGATATATCTGGCCTCTGTACGTGACCGACCATGACCTCAAGCTTCACAGGAATTAGTAAACATGTTTTACAAATTGATCGGTTTACATGTTTCATGTTCCGGTGCCTCTAGCCACAAGCCTCACAATTTATATTTGTGAAACACCCCGCTCGCCAAAATGTGTAGAGTTACGTTGGTGTGGCAATTTTTTTTTCGTAGCCAACATTCTTCATAATTAAGGGGACACGGAAGAAATAAAGATGATACTTTTCAGCAAATGAGCTTAATGAGTGATTCGAATAACTTACTCTAAGCAGAAAAAAACTGTTATTATATGACACCGGACTTTTTTTGCGCTGGGGGAGGAGTGCTTGAGGGCGAAGAATCTACGTAGCTTTTGGGGGTTTAGAATTGGATCATTAATTGTTGTCGTTTTTTCAGGACGATTCGCGTGTTATTGATCTAGTTTGAGGGTTTAACTTTATGATTTTCTTTTGAAGTGGACAGATTCAAGGTTTTTATGAGCAACTGGAAATCATACGATTGCTCTAATTTCTGTTTTTTTTTCCGTAGGGGGAGGACGGGGTAGCGTTTAACCTTTTTACAATTAACTATAATTTTCTCTTGTGAGTTGTCACGTCAAACATTCCTAATTCTCTGTATTAATTCTTAAGTTCGTCGAGATCGCAAGCTGAGCGATATATCAACCCGGCGCTCGGGATATACTCGATAAATTTCAAAGTGGTGCTGCCGGGAAAAGCCGATTGAAATCGGCCGCTTTCGCGCTCCGCGTTCGCATCGATCGCACGCTCGATAAATAAACGTGGACAGACTAAACGTTCCTGAGTGAAGGGAGAATCAGTTTAACTCATCTACTACGGCTTGCAAAGGCGACTTTCAAGACTGATAGAACATGAAGACAGTTTTTTTGAAACTGTGGAGTCCCTGACAGACCTGACATTTTAAACACTAACACACGCCAGTGTGAGAGAGTCTGTTTCACCTGCTGCATGTTTTTTTTTGGGGGGGGTCAGTTATGAAGAGCGTTTGGTAAGGGCCCCCCCTTCTCCATAAGGGCTTCCGTAGTGTGTGTGTGTGTGAGTGTGGGAGTGTGCGTGTGTTTTTTTTCCACCGGCAAATCTCTATTCTGCCGGGTTTTAACTTCTCTCATAGAGATCTGGGAGTTTTATCATAGGGACTCAGAATTGAGCTGAGAATCGTACTAATCAGCGATATAAGGAAAAATTTAGCATTGATTTAGGCATTGACCAGGTGCTCTGGTCACGGTTTTATTTTAACTGACTAACTGAGCATCGTTCTCAAGGACTTTTCAGTGTCTTTAAAGATACTCTGCCGTTTGCTTCTAAAAGGATCCAGCTGTCATGATATTTCTAGTCATCATTGTGACCATGAACAAAATTACATTTAAATTGAAGGAAACCTGAAAATAGTTGTTTACTAAGATAAAAAAAACACCAAAGAGTAATATTAAACCATCAAGGAACAAGGATGTTTTCTGAAGGATGTTTCCTGAAGGATGGAAAAGAGTAAACACGGACCAACGTGCACAAACCGGTGACGCTTTAAGACGCTCGAATTTAGCCCACCTTTCAACCGCTTCAGTTTTCGACTTACCACAAGTAGACCGTCATGAAAGTATTATTGGAATGACAACTTTTAGAAAGTCTAACTAAACCACTGCCTTGTTGCTAATTCCGGGAGAAAAAAATCAGATATCTGTCTTCCCAGCCAGTCATTTTATTTTTATCTTTTCCTTTTCTTCGCGTTATCATTGTAGTGTGGTGCCCTGGAGGTTCAACCACTTCAACAAGCGTGGAAGGAAATAACTTAGGTACTGACGTATCACAGCAAAGAAGGTAGCCGAAGACACTACAGGTGAATTTTTGAACTATAAAGGCCGGATAAATTATAAGTAAAGAATAAGATAAGCTCCCAAATAATACAAAACAGGTGCACAAACCAAGACACTGCCGACACAACACCACTTCTATTTAATTATCTTTCGCTACGAATTATTTATCTTCGAGAGCGTATGCGATATTTTTGTCTCTCTCCACCTCCTCCACTCCTTTTGTGTTTGGGCTCGTTCAGATCCCACGCACCGGGTAAATATATTACAAAGTTTCTGAAGTTCGCGCGATCTTGACGAACTCAAAACAAAATACACGGTCTGTAGGCAGAGTACATCACTTGAGAAGTTTAAGTTTAACTGAACCGAATTGAAACCGCGAGAAATTCTCATGATTTGTTTGGCTATGGCTGTCATCTGCGGCGGGAATATCTTAGGAATATTGAACAAAAGTTTTTTTTCCGCAATCGCTTAAAATCGACTTGCAAATGTTTCTTCCTGCCTCAAACCATGGTGTTTGACGAACGCATAGTCCTCAATTGACCCGTATAAATGTATTGGATAATATATACAGTTTTTCTTTTTCTTAAGTTGAATTGTTCTTTTTACAGTGGCGGATCCAAATTTTGCTGCTCGGAAACAAAATTTGTTTCCGCAACATATCTTTTCCCCCGCGGCTAAACAGGGAAACATTTGCCTCCGCAACAATGTTTCCTAGTTAAGCCAGGCCCGCCTTTTCAAATTCTTCCGGTTTGAAGAGCGTTAACCGTTTTCATGACGGATTAGTGTGGACGGTAGGCCTAACCGTAGAAATAAAGCTGCGTTTTCGT
>OFHQ01000039.1_pt1 | contig 13612 bp, 7 predicted proteins | sample 1521071 | NCBI WGS metagenome assembly OFHQ01 (sample SAMN04272335, study PRJEB24112) | coral metagenome | biome: Coral reef; feature: Shallow seawater; material: Coral tissue | host: Coral | place: China: South China Sea | collected 2014 | reverse complement strand
CCCCCCTTCCCAATGTTGCTAGCTATGCAATATGACGTACAAAACTTAGATGGACAACATTGAAACGGGGAAAGGGGGGCTAAATGTTCTTCTGTGACAAATTTGCAATTTGCGAACCGTAGAAATAAGTAAGGCCATTTTTGGCACAAAGTGTCTCAACATATTTTGCAACTGGTTGTGGCTACAGCTGAATATGAAAGTATTTAACGTTTAACTCCACATAGAAATTGAGAGAATGAAGTAGCTCTCGTGGTTCACTTTCTACCAAAAAGAAACCTTGTATTTGGCCTGTTTTTTGTGGTTGTTTTATAAAGGACAGTTAAGAATTCTGACAAGGATTATGTTATCATTGTTATGAGCAAAGCCTATCTTCCATTTATTACTTGGTTGCGGGAGATGATCCGCAATATTCAAGGAGTTAAGAAGATCATATGACGTAAGTTACAAATACCGTCTAAACAAAGTGATCTCCCGTTTTCCTTAAATGAGCAATTTATTGGTGATTAGGTGATAAACAAGAACTGAGGGATTCCCCGTAATAATTTAATGAGCCACTCACATTTCGCTTTTTGTGATTATATAATAAACAAGAACTGAGGGATTCCCCCACTTTAATTTAATCAGCAGCTTACGTTTCGTTTTTAATGATTATATAACAAACAAGAACTGAGGGATTCCCCCGTATTATTTAATGAGCAACTTACATTTCGTTTTCGATGATTATGTGATAAACAAGTACGGAGGGATTTCCCCGAATGAGTTACGTCATCACCTGTTTATATGACTTTCCCATGTTCTGTTATGACCGATTACAATAACATGGGGTCTGAATAGGGGTGCTGGAATCTCGTTTCTTAGCTAAATTTTCGGCGATTTCTCAGCTATCAGTAAACTTGGCAGGTACCAGATCTCAGCTATAGCTAATTTGTTAGTTAGTTCTCGACTAACAGTAGTTCAAAAAAAAACTAGCAATTTGCTTCTGACAAAAGTTAAAAGTCTAATTTCGCAGCTGAATTTTGCGCCCAATACTTTCGCATACTCGACGTCTTTAGAGGCGATTACACATTTGTTGTAAGATGGTTGAGAACATGAAGTTCGCGCGAAATGATGTTTCTAAATATAAAAGATACGAGAAAGTGTTAACTCAATGGTATGATACTTATGGGAGCTTTGGATCATCGGCTCCTGTTGAGAACAAATAAATATCGAATTTGTGGCCACTCGTAGACGTTTTGTTCCCTCCATTTATTGTTTGCAGTTTTAATTATTTCCTCTAGCCTTGACATTAAAAGTAACAGCAAAGTTATTAAGACTGACTTCGTAAGTAGTACATGCTTAAACATTCAAAAAGTTCTTCTTGTTTTACAACAGTACAACGTTCGCAATAAATGTGTAACTATACTTAAAACTCTTACAAAATTTAACCAACAGGTCAGCGCTTTCGTTTCGCTATTTACAAAGCTTACTGTAAGCCTTACTAGTAAACAGCAACTTAAATTTAGAATTACATTGGCCCATGTGTTCGACAAGAAATTACTTTTACAGTTTATATTCTTTTTATCTCTTAATTTAAGCGATCGACACACACAATTCTTGACAAAGTTAAAACCGTAAAGCTATTTGGCCTTGTAAGAAAGGTCTGACTGAATTATGAGAATAGCACCAAAACTTAGATGTTCTGTCTAAAGTTTGTTCAGAATTACAACAACGGCAAAGGAAATGCATGTTGTTTCTAATATTATTGTACTGTGTTTTAAAATCCTGCTTTCCTCAGGTTATCTTAACAATTGTTACTGCCTGTAAGGGTTTTCTCATGTACATTATTTACAGACTGAACAGCACATGTCGCTGGTCAGCACTATGTTTATCAGTTAAGCCCCAGTTTGGTATTACACTGCTTATTTTTTTCCCTCATAACGAAGATTCGAGATCTAGAAATTGTCATCCAAAAGTACGAGACAAAATTTTAGTTACGGACTTAGCTTTTTTTTCTAGAGATTTAGTTAAGTTATTTGAGTCCAACACTCAGCTGTACAGTAAAAATAATTTGAAACCAACTGTTCTATAAAAATCACTGTGTAGTTTACATGTTAGAGAAGCAACGGATTATTCTTAAAAACACGTGAATATATATGAAACAAAACTAAAACGTTTTGTTGCGCATACCTGACCGAGGCACCTTTTTAGACATATTTCAAGTGAAACTATCAAAAGTTAAAAGTCAATTTTAATTTATGACCAACTTGGCACCAGCAGTGAAACTGTCCGTTTCATCATGGCATATTTTACTTCTCATGAGATGAGTCGCTGTCGTCCTGCTCATTCTTGTCAACACCTGGCAGAGGAAATAAAGAAAAACACAACTACAATGTGTATGACACATGACATGATACATGATTATTGGGAGAAGCCTACCACGATCGAAAATTGTGTTATACATCATTCTCAAACTCATTAATTATTCATCAAGTTAAGACAAGAAAAATCACACCCGTGAGGAAGGTTTGGATACCCCATTCTCGTCCCCAGAGCCTACGATCCTTTTGGCCTGTGGTTGGGATCGAGAGCTCTGGCCGGACCCGATTTTCTGAGCATGCGCAGAGTATTCGTTTCGCATTGTCAACCAATCAGATTTGCTGGATTTGACGGGAAGTCCGTGAATCACGGACTTCCGGTGTTGGACCAAACCAGAGCTCTCGATCCCAACCACTAACACTTAAATTTATCCAAAACTCAATGAAGGATGTTTTTGTTACTTCATGGCCGCCATGTTTGTGTCTCCGAAGGGCACCAACATGGCGTTTCCATTAGCCTGCGTGGCAGGCCATAGAAGGGGAGGGAAGTCAAAATGAGCGAGGGAGGTAGAAGGTCCCCTACCGCTATCCTCCAGCGTCCGGTCCTCCCGCGCTTCGCGCGTTCTTCTTTCTCCTTTCCCTCACCTTCAGACGCCTGCCACTCTCACTTTGACTTCCTTCCCCTTCTACGACCTGCCACGCAGAAGTACGTTTCCATACAAAGAAAAGTCGCACTGGCCTAAATCTTTGCAAGGTAGGAATATTTATATCCATCATCTAGCATATCTCAGATACTTGGCCTAATTTATGAATTTCATTTGATTGCCATGTTTGTTGTTAAAACCAGCTGCTTTTTTTTAGGTCCGCCGATAATCATCAGCCCTCCGAAAGACATTTCTGTCCTCTCTGGGGCAAATGTGACTTTCTTTTGTCTTGGTTTGGGAGCTCCAGAGCCCACGCTGACATGGCTTAAGGATTCCGAGACCATTCGGCGATCCAAGAGGGTAGTCATAACCGATGAGATGGGTTTCCTTCAGTTGTTTGTGGTTACAGTCGCTGACGCTGGAAAGTACACATGCGTTTATAAAAATAAACATGGCGAGAACAGAAAGTCAGCAGTACTTCGTGTGGATGGCATTGACCCGGGACAGTGTAAGTTGGTAACGGGCGGGGCTGCAGTGCCAAGTAGGGTTAGATGAGGTGGGACTGAGTAGAATAGGGTAAGGCAAAGCAGGCATGGCAGTGAAAGATAGCGTTAGATAGGGTAGGGTAGGGTGGAGAAGGGAAGGGAAAGGAAGAGAGAGATTGAATGGGTAGAGAAAAGTAGGAAAGGGCAAGGCAGTGTAGGGAATATTAGGGCATACTAGAGTAGGGTGGAGTAGGGCAGATTAAAATGGGGGTGCCTTTGGTAGGGTAGGGCAGGGTAAACTGGAGGTCCCTAGGATAGGGTAGGGCAGGGTAAAATGGGGTTGCCTAGGGTAGGGTAGGGCAGGGTCAAATGGAGGTGCCTAGACTAGGGTAGGGCAGCGTAAAATGAATAGGCCTAGGATAGGGTAGGGCAGGGTAAAATGGAGGTGCCTAGAGTAGGGTAGGGCAGGGTAAAATGGAGGTGCCTAGGATAGGGTAGGACAGGATAAAATGAAGGTGCCTAGGATAGGATCAGGCATGATAAGGTAGGGTAAGTGGAAAATGAATAGGGGGAGGGGGGTTAGAGTAGGATATGATAGGGTGAAGTAATGTAAAGTAGAGTAGTCTCTCTTTTCCTGGAAAATCAGTGGGGAAGAACGCAAAAGAAGTAAACGTGCGAGCGTGACTGTGAGCACGCGTGACGTGCGAGGAGCGACGTAGGGAACTGGTAGTAGCCCGGGCTTCGCAAGACAAGGGAAAAGAGATGTGCGTCATACCTTCGAAGACCGAGCAATAGAATTTCTCCATCATCGGAATGCCGGGTATCCAAATCGTTGTATAAAACAAGTACAGTCTCTCTTTTTGCTCGTCTTCCGTCGCCCGCTCTACTAACAGCCCGCGGCCATGCCGCGCGCACGTGACGTTAACAGTCTCGCTCGCACGTTTACTTGTCAAATGGCGTTCTTCCCCACGGAATTTAGAGGAAAAGAGAGACTGCTGGCAGTCTAAACGTAGAGTAGCATAGGGTAGGGTAGGGTAGGGTAGGGTAGGGAAGAGTAGGTAGGGTTGCGTAGGGTAGGGTAGTCCAGGGATGATAAGCGTAGGGTAAGGTAGGCTATAGTAGGGAGAGGAAAGATTGAATGAGGAGTGAAAGGCAGGGTATGGAAGGGTATTATAGGAAAGGGTAGGTAGGTTAGGCTGGAGAAGGGACGAGTTGGCAGGGTAGGAATGGACTGAAAGGCCCTAGGAAACTAAAGTAGGGGAGGAGAGGGATAACGGTAGAGTAGTAGAGGGTAGAAAAGGGTAGTGTAGGGTTAGGGTAGGGTTGGTTGGTTAGGATTAGAAAGGAAGGAGTTAGTAGGGTAGGGATTACGGAGTTTGGTAGTGGGGAAGGTTGAAGTAAGGTGGTAAAGGGTAGGGTAGAATGTAGTAGTTCAACCACAGTTGGTAGGCACTTAAGTAAAACTAGGGAAGTATAATTTATGGTGAGATAGTATGAAGAATGAGAGAGGGCGAGGTCTTATATTTCAAGTTAAGAATTGTTACCCCTAAATAAGCGTGCAAAAGAAATATTTGATTTAATTTGAAATGAAACTCACTTTCTACTTTTTTTTTTAACTTTACTCCGAACAGTGACACCTGCACCGCCATTAGCTCGAAAGAAATCCATCTCAACAGGGACGATAGTGGCTATCGTGGTAATTTTAGTAGCCATCATTGCTATCATTGTGGGTATTGTGTTGTACCGTTACTGCCACGAGCGCAATGAAACCTTCCAGTTTGAAGTGGATGGGAATTCTTTAAGGCCTTCTCTTCGAACACGGGTCAAGAACGCTATGGGTAAAAAGCAGCCGTCAAGTTTGTACTACAATCACAGCCGGGATGAAGTTAATTTTGACGATAGCAAACCATTTGTAGACCATGACGAGCTCTGAGAAGCAAGAATCATGCAGTTCTTTTTTGTAATATCTGCATCCTTTTAGACTCGGCGGTCCGTTAACGAGAAATGGCCATACGATTGCAAAGTTTTCGCAAAAGATGTAACTTATGTAAATGAAAGGACATGAAGAACTCTGTATGAAGTAACAGTGTATAAGGAATTCACTTGATGGGGGCACCGGCTGTCAATCTCGGGGATATTTCTTAGGTTTCACAATTAAACTATATCCCTGGGATAAAAACAAAAAGAAGGGGCAGGGGGAGGGGTTGCGACGAATTCTTTAGTTAACACGTTCGTATACAGAGTTTCTGTGGGTTCCAAAAAAGGAATTGCTCCGTTCAAAACGGGCACGATATAGAAAGGCTTGTACCTCTAGAATACAGGATACCTTAGGTGAAATGATACACGGGATGAAGAACCGGCCGGATTGTTCGAAACAGGCCCCTGGGCTCTAAATAGCGTGTAGAGTAGAAAATCACCTGAGAGTGTATTAATATTTAACGTTTATTGATATTTTCGACAGCAAGTTTTAAAGGATAAAAACGTCATTAATAATTTTCATGTTCAAAGGTTATCGGTTATATAGCTTTGTCAGTTTAGAGTCTTGTGGTTCATATTCATAGATGCCTCTCCCTGGACTGTTGGTGGTTTAAACTGAAAAATGTTTAGCTGTCCTCGGAGAAACTCGAGGGTGGCCATTTCAGTATGGTTTATAGGTAATTCTAGAATCTTGATCACGCCACACTTCGGGTTCAGCTACAGATGGCTGGCCATGTGTAGGAAGGTCCGCTGGAGCTGCAAACAGTCCGGATCACATCGGAAGCGTGACTTGAGCGTGACTTGTCAGAAGCGTGACTTGAGCAAGTCTTTCTTTACAAATCACCTCAATTGGAAGCTTTACCGAGAAAGTTTTATTTTAATTCGTGTGTGGCTGCTTGATATAAGTTGAATATTCCTTAATAAAAACCGCAGAATACCTAAGTCCTTGTCTCGTGTAAGTGGATCATGGACCCAAGTTGTAAACAGAATAACTTCACGGTAGATTTGAATTTTTGCTAAACGTTGTTCACGTTATCAGTATAACTGCGATGTCTACTTTGCTGTTGTACGATTTCTCTCTGACAATATTTTGCCGGTTGCACGTTTTTTGCTAAGTTAAAATAAGCTTGTCGTTGAATGGCAGTTTTGGGACGTGATTGGCTCAGTGTTAAATCAACTTGGGAATCTTTTTTAGAGTAATGCAGTAAAATCCCATGTACACTATTAATAATTACCTACAAATTTGCTAGTCAGGTTGAAAAGATTGTCATATATTTGATGCAAAACGAAATAAGCCTGTTTTGGTTACCTTATATGTTCTGTTCTCAGGAACAGTTTCAGGAAATTTTGCAGATACATAACATAGGTGTGGTGTAAAAGTTTCTAGATTCTTGTTATTAAAATGAGTGTCTGAATGGCACAAGGTCTTTACTATGTCGCTGTATTTGAGCGAATGCATTCGCTGTCATATCAAAGACAAAGGACAAATTTGGTGTACACTGTCTCTCTCTAGCGCACCAACAAAACTGCCAGCACGGTTACATTTTCGTATCGTTACTTAACGTTTGACCTTTGTGTTGGTCTTTTTTAAGAATACCGTATTGGACGTTTTTATATTGTTTAAACTAGTTGTTTAGGGTAATCCTCCATTCTTAAAAAACAGTAAAAAGAACGTTAGAGTTTGTCAGTGTCTGTCTTCTAGTTTTGCTGTGCTTTTTGGGTTTTTTTTGTTTGTTATATTTTTCCGTTGTGATCAGTCCTTGTTGTATCTGTCGTATTATCACATTGTATGATTATACTTTATCTTGGGACAAGCGGAAACTTGAGAAAGTTAAGAAGCGCGTGTTAAGAGATACTTCAAAAAGTGAATCTGAGTTATATTTTCCCTTTTCCAAAGGAGAGCTCCGTACATAACGAATAACACAGTTCCTCATCTTACCATATTACAGATAATTTTGACAACTATTCAAGGCATTATAGAGGACCTCTTAATGAAGGGGAAAGAATGTGCCCCTAGTTCCCTTAAATTTCGACTTTTTCCCTGCCTCCCTATGAATAATAAATTTCTTTGACCCTAATGTTTTTGTCCGGCAAAGTTTTCTTTTTATAGCACAGACACCCCTTGTTACCGCAAATTAATTCCAACACATCCCTTACTCCCTTAAATTCTCTTGTTCTCCAGAACTTCAGGGAGGTCCTCTTTATAAACTTACCGGAAACTTTGAGTTGTTTGTTCCACGCGACATTGTTTTGTTGCAGTTTTTGCTATTGTTCTAGTTGTTTTCTCAAGAAACTACGGAAACTTTCTTACTAAGGAATTTAGCTAGGACCACACATCTAGAGTAAACTGAGCTCCAGAGACGGCGAGATCACAGGCGGCCCAGACGTTGAATACTACAATTTGTTGAATAATAATGTCACGTATTTTAATACGTGACATTGAATACGATTAAAATCGTATTCAACGTCTGGGCCGCCTGTGGCGAGATGAAACCAAAACTGCAGTGGAAGGTGTAAGTGAAACGTAGGATAGAAAAGAACGTTTACTTGTGAGACGAGAAATGCGTGAATTCAGGTGTTTGCATATGTGCCCAAATGGTGGATGAATATTTTCTGGTATTTGTTAATTTTAGTGTTTTTTTAAGTGTATCGATATCCTTTGGAACACTACCGTTTTCTGCCTCCCGCCTTTCCCGCCCCCATGGATTCTGGGAAAGCCCGAAACATTACTTCATGTAACTGGTATGATTTTGACAATAACAAAAAATGGCGGAAAGTCCGAGCACCACATAATTATAAGGAAGTTTCGCTTTAAGATATTGGACAAACATTTGGTTGCAACATGCTGAAAACAGTTAATTTATCTTAAAATGTCTCGTAGCAAAGTAGAAAAATCGACGAAGAAAGGAAGCCTTGCATACGTGCAAAAGAGAGTGAATTCTATTTCAAGACGGGTAAGTCAGTTTATGTTGTCGTGTTTAATATTTGTCAGTCAGTCTTTATACGGCGATCAGTGGTAAGCTTATAACACTTGATTCTCAGCACATTCAGACCATTTTCAATGAAAATCATTGGAGTAAGCAAAAATACTTATTATACCAAAGCAAAAAAACATAAGACAGACTGGGGGGTGCGGATAAAAAATGGAATGACCCATTTTTAAGGCCACTCCAGTTACATGTAGGCCTTCTTTGCACAACCCCGGGTTGCATTCTACCCCAGGTTGAATCATTGCAGGGAGTGCTAAAAGTAATTGCCCACTGTTTGCATGTGAGAATTGAAGCCAGGTCACCCGGAGTCTCTACAAAGGTTACCCAGCAAGGGGGGCTGACCTGCAGATGTGGCTTGGCTACTGTTTTCATGTAAACTCTTACAAACATTTAGACAGCAAAGGAGTTACCCGCTGTGGTGATTCAACAGAGCAAAAAGCAACCAGGGACGTGTAAAGAGGGCCTTGAATATCCCTCCATTGATTAAGTGTCCTGACTTCCTCACAAAAGAACCTGTTTACATGTTACAGTAGGGCTTCAGAAATGCAGTGCTCTGCGTTACATGTACTCTCATCCAAAAAAGTATATCCCACAATCCAGCTTGTTGATGATGGAACTTTCCCCACTCTCCCTCAGAAATCTACTCTTACACTGTAATGGTGCACTTGTTCAGAAATAAACCTTTTATATACAAGTAATAGTCCCTCAGAAAATCTTATCTATGGGTGACTCTGCCAAAAATTGGCATCAGTTGGGGCGGGTTTGTTGGTGGATTGGACATACAGAAGAACAGCCCTTACTAATAATCCAAATTGTTTTTTCAAGGTTGATGAATTTTACACTCATCTGGATGGATCATCGTCAATAACATCACCAGAGAGAAAACAACATTATAATGAGTGAGTGAACAGGCCGCCCAGACTTTGTCCTCAATCTATGTGACATTTATGCTGTTGGTGATTGTGTTACGATTTTCAGCTGTATAATTATGTATATTATGTACATAAATATAACAAGAATTCTTTGAAAAACTGCTCTGAAGTAGAAACTACTGTAACTGCAGTTATTAATGGCTTACCTTCATATGTTTGTCTATGAATATTCTTGTGTTTATGGAGGCAGTTTTAAGTCATTTTGGTGAGTTGTACTTTCTGTTGATTGCTGTTTTGATTCCAATAAATAGAGGCAACTCTTTTGCATGTACAGGTGTATGTACAGGTAATCAAATGATTTCGAGTGCAATTTGGAATAAATAAGCACGACTAAATTTTTCAAAGATGACAAAAAATTGCAAGAGCCCGTAGGGCAAGTGCAATTTGTAGTCTTTGGAAAATTTACGAGTGCTTATTTAATATTCAAATTGGCTTTCTTGCCAAATGTTTTCGAGTGGTTGAGAAAGTGTGTGCAAGAAACTATTGAACCTTGTACAAGTTACTTTGACCAAAATACCGAGAAACAAAGCAAAAATATACCAAGAAACGGAATTTCTTAGCTCTGAAGGACATCTTCTTAACCTTCCTGGTTGCTGCCTAACTTTAACTTCTTCACTGGAGGTTGTACAGGTTAGATTTGCCTCTTGAAGTGTTTACCGCATTTTGTTAGGGAACGACTTTCCTTAAATATCTAACCTCGCTATTTCAGTTACTTCACCAAAAGTAGAATGCTTGCACTTTTCTTCTTCAAAAGTAAGATATGGCAGGTTCTTAGGACGTCTTGTTGGGTCCTTCTTTGAGTTTTATTTCGTGGTACTGAGGAATTTTAAAATTTTCTTTTTCAACTGGTAATTTGTGATGTTGTCATGATCGGCGCCGGCATATTTCCATTCACTCAAGTTTATGTTTTTGACCTCACGGCTTTTGTGTATATCTACTTCGCTTTTACTAGTTTAGTAATTGTTGTTGAGCTTTGCACTTTGCATCGTTATGAGGTAATTGTATTGAAATGCAGGTAAAGAGTTTCAATCTTCGTTTAAATTTTGTCCACCATTTTGTTTGTCCAAGTTCAAAGTAGGAGAGTGCTCTGTCAATCATTTTCAAACTCAATTACACATTTTTGCACTGATTTGGAATTAATTGACATGTGCTTAACCAATCAGAATGCAGAAATTGTTGCTTGTATATTATTAAGAAATAAAACATTCAAAAGTACATACATGTATAACTCACCTAATAATGACCTAATTACATTTGCCCTCACAACCATGCAGTAAAATCTATCATTCTACAAATCTTTAAATATCTTCAAAATGATCCCAATACTGGTAGAATCTTTGTGCAACCTCCATTTATTCAAACAGGGAAAGCCACAAAACTCTAGAGCAAAAATTTATTTTTCAAATCGCACACTTCATCCTCATGGTACTAATGAGCACTTTTTGTTCAACTAATTTATTCTGTTGTTTTCCATGTTGCCATGCACCAACCATTAGTGTAGGTCCATCTTTCTGTGTTTAAACCACACAGAACCCTCAATTCCTCAGCCTTTAAATCTCTTTACGGTGGACAATTCACATTATCAACCTAGTTGATCTTGTAATACTCCCCACGGACCCAGCACCACAGTTTCTTTAGAAACTTAACCCCTTTATAACTCACCTAAACCATTTAAAAGTGTTACTTAGGGGATGTCTTTCGGCATGTCATCTTTTGACATGCTATGTAACCTGGCCTACGTGTACGTCAAAAAACTGACTTTCAGACATAAAAGATGGATTTATTGACATCAAACTAAGGTTCTATTAAGGACAGTGCCTACTAAAAGGACTTTGCACCAAGTTAGGACCACTCAGAAAACATAGATCTTTTCAAGAGTTATTGGAATCCACAAAGAAAAACTGGGGTTGCCATTCTTTTTTCGAGATAATTAGCCTTGAATCTCAACATAAATGCTGACATCAGCAAGGAAGGAAAGGATCTTTCTTCGCAGATATCCTTAGAACTCACTTTTACTTGTACATGTATACAGAAAAGGAAACACATGAAAGATCTTAAAACTACATGGTAAATGGTAACCTAAAAACCATTTTTGGTATGTTTTAACAACAGCACATGTAGTGTCTTGACTACCCTCCTCTGGCTCAGCTAAAATAAAATCTAGTAAATACCTTTTGCTCACAACCAGAAACTTATCACATGTTGAATAAGCTTGCCACTTCCATTTTGTGACATAAACTGTACACTGTCGGGTAACTACATGTTTATTAAAAGTTTTTGATCTTTTTTGAAAACTTTTATGGTTTCTGTTACATTTTTTTTCCTGTCAGCTCCCCAGTGAGTAAAATAATGGCATATCTCGCACTTGTTTTACACACACACTATACCATGAATGTCAGCATACAATGTAATTTTCAACAGGTAACAGCTAGTTTTTCAGCTGGAAGATGTCAACAGTTAGTGGTTTGCAATATGCTGCAGCTATTCTGGTGTTTCTGAAAGGGTTCAGTTAGCCTGTAAAGAATAATTATTCTTACTAGAGTTATTAAGCTATCAATAATGATAAGGGGTTCCACCTATTTTTATTTCCTTTTGCTTGTTTTCTTGGTTTTGGTGGTTTTGTGCATTTTGCTTGGTTTGGTCTCACTGAAAAGAAAATGCTGGTTGAGTGTTTGTTTTTGCCAGCTTCAGGACTAATGATCTACACAATAAGTTACAAACGTTGTACATGTAGTCACTTTGTGAGCATTCATTCACATCTCAGTACATTGATTTGACTTAACTCCCTATGCTATTGAGTGCATTACACTAGAACTGCGGGTAACAAGAAAACCTTTTTAGATTAAAGTATTTTCATTGTTTTCTTCTCTCATAAGCTGTGACAAATTAAAGAGAGAAATTGAATTGCTGTCAAGTGAGATCGCTAGTCTCCCAAAGGTATGAACATTTTACATTGTTGTATACTAGTCAGTTTCACACACCATGTCATGCTGAAAGCTCTTAGTAGCAAGTTAATTGGAAAGTATGCTACAAACTAGCCAATCATGTTGCAAGTTACACTTGTTAGCAAAATGGGAAGTTTCAGTTGACAACTTTGTTCTGAGCAAAATTCATATCTTTGAAGTTGAAGATACAACAGACCAAATATTTAGCAGTTATTGAATGAGGCTATTAAGATATAAAGAATTCCATCGAGGTTGAAGGCCGAGGTGGATAACGCCCTCCGAGATCTGCAGAATTCTTCATATCCTACAAAACCTGAATTCAATAATTGCTTTAGTATTCATTCAAAATATCTCCTTGTTCTAAAAGAAGTTTTGTCATTTTGCTCTTTGTTTTTTTGCTCACCAAAAATAACACAACCCCGTCCCCGGTTTTCTTGGTCACCGGTTCATTTGATCTGCAGAAGGCTGCACTTTTGACATCATTTTGATGTCACCGGTTCATTTGATCCGCAGAGGGCTGCACTTTTGACTTCATTGGTTCAATATATGGCAATGAAAGTTCTTTCCAAATTTGGTGTACAGCAGCTGTTTATGCGATAAAGCTGACTATGTGATAAAGATGCTGAATTTTTGTGCTCAGTAATAAATGTGAAAGATGAGTTAATCTACATGACACAAGCATGGGACAAAGAAAAATTTGAGTCACCGACAGGAATCGAACCCATGACCTCCCGAACACCGGGCGGGCACTCTATCCACTGAGCTACGAGAACTCAAGGAGAACCAAGTCATTTAACTGAGTTCATAAAAGACAGGCGTCCTGCATACTGCTAGAATTGGCACTGTCGAAGTCATCATGAGTAGTGATAAGTGAGTAAAGATGGTGAATGTTCACTCTTGTGTGCTTCGCAAAGTAATGGCTTACAACGGTAGATAATGATAATTCACACAGGTGACAGCGTTGAACATAAAGCCTAACCTTTCTCTTGTTCAAACTGGTATGATATTCCTCTAACAGTTGGTCGAATTTTGTCTCACTGCGTTCATTGTCTTCCTGAAGTTGCCGATGTACCGTCCTAAGAAATCAAGACAAGCACATGGAGCATTAAACTTATTTTTTATACACTTACTTACAAAACTTTTAAAGCTATTTACATCAAAAGAGGAATCAAAACAGCAAGTGCTAAGACGGAATTCATCTTCATTTCTGAAACTCATTAGTGACATGTTCATCAAGTTAAAACAGGAAATCATAACCGTGACGGTGATTTGGATAGCCGGTCTTAATTAGCTTAGATTTTGACGCTTTTATTTCTCCGTTTACTCCTTAGCTTTTGTTTCGATT
>OFHQ01000038.1_pt1:5000-13913 | contig 13913 bp, 5 predicted proteins | sample 1521071 | NCBI WGS metagenome assembly OFHQ01 (sample SAMN04272335, study PRJEB24112) | coral metagenome | biome: Coral reef; feature: Shallow seawater; material: Coral tissue | host: Coral | place: China: South China Sea | collected 2014 | reverse complement strand
TGGAATTTTTTTCACCCCCAAGAGGCACCAACTGTTAAACAGCAAAATATCTATTTTCATATTTTTTCCACTCAGTACCCTAGAAAGTGTTGCAAAAGCTTCTGCTGTGAACCCTTTAAGGATTAACACTCTAAGATATACAACAACTGCCTTTTTAATCCTTACAAGGTACGATGAGAATCCTTATAACTCTGATTACAGTGCAACATTTCTTGTAGTTTTTTTTTCAGATCAGGTAAGCCACTACATGTAACTCACTTACCAGTTTCCAAAGCCATGCTGCTCTATAGCGTCTAACAGTAATACCTCTTCTTCTGATGTCCAGTCTTCAGTAAACAGTGGAAATGTCCCACCATCCTTTGAGACACACAATAAAGAGTGCTACAAGTCCTTTTAATAATCTCAGGTTGTGTGATGCTGTAAAGGTCTAATTCAGAGCCTGGGATGCAAGTGCTAACTGACAAAAACTAATTAAAACGGTGTAAGGTCAAATTTTACATGTAAATATTTGCCAGGTAAATGGTATTTTAAGATTGGTTGCTTAAGATCAGCTTCTTAAAAGATGCTTCAGCACTACAGTTTCTGACATTTGGCTTTATGCTGCACATCTACAAATATTCTGGTCTTTGAAATTATTGTGCTTCACTTTTGTTTCTCAAGGGCATGATATGCTTTGCCACTTGACAAAAGAAGCCAATGAACACCTGTGATCATTCTTAATGAAAGGTCCTCCCAGTATACCAAATCATGCTATATCCTCTGACAGGTCAGAGCGGCATTTTGCCAAAAATGCATTTTTGGGGCATTTTTCAGCCTGAGAATTCGAATAGGCCAAATTCGTTCCGATCTGTTCAAAAACGCATTTTCAACAGGACAGCATGCTTTTCTTTTCACTAGCACCATGTTTTACAATATTTTTGCTCGGGGATGTGCAGAAATCAAAATTTAGAGATACATGTAGTCTATGGACAGGAAAGTGACCTATGTCTTTAGGCTTTTCTTTTTAATTTTTTTTACCTTTCCTTTTTCTTATTTTCTTATCTTTTTGCTGCAGTGATTGACCTTCTACTGGGCTTGCTTCCCATTCAAAAACTTCCCAAGGAAGCATTGTCAAGACAAGCAATCTTTGCTATGGAGTAGCCATGTGTAGCAGCAGGAAATTTTGAGTATTTCACTCAAATTTCTGAGCAATTTCATGCATATGTTGGGCTCTATTGAGCAACCCCAACCTTTTCATATAAGAGTTTCCCCTGGTTTTTAATATCGCACTGTCCAAAGCTGTTTTACAGTTGATTGCACCATGTCAAATTAGTTGTTTATTGAATTTCTGCCGCAATAACTCTTTATCTTACCGCAGAAATGATCTGATCAGACAAGTATCTGGATGAAGACCACCAATAACTTTATTTTCAACAAAGCAACTCTCAACTGTTCAAAGATGGTCCAGTTTCCAGGTTAAAAGCCACCATATTCTTTGACACTAACACATGACTGCCCACAATGCATCTACTTTTGAGTGCAAGAATAAATTAAAGTTTTGCATTGAATAAATTACAAATAATATTATATACATTTGGTTAGAAAATACTTGTGTCATTTCATGCGATTTGCTTCATTATCGCTGACCTTTCTCTGCCCACTTAGCAGAAAGAGGCCTGGAATATCAAGTTATTCAAGCAATTGAAGAAGCCAGAAACAAGAAAACAAACCAAGACTAACCTCTCTATTCTTTGCAAATCATGTCAAATCATCGATGCATGTTGAAACACAAATTGTGTTACTTCTTGCTTTTTTCCTGTCTGCATATCACTCCAGCACTTTATGTGGCATCAAAAAAAGAGGCTGCACCCTCAATGCCCGTGAATTTCTGTAACCTTAAAGGCCGCAGCACTATTGTATCAGTGAAACTTGTCTTTAATTGCCACCAGCGTAAAAATACAAATGCTTCGGCCGAGAAGAGCCTGTTAATAAATTTGGAGTTTTTATTACATTTTCTCCAACCGCACCAAGCCCTTCCCCAGTAAAAATATAGGCGTGATCACGGTGTGATCACGGGCGTGATCACAATGCGTGATCACGGGTAAAAACTTTTGACCCGTGATCACGCTATGATCACGCTGTGATCACGCCGTGATCATGCTGTGTAGTCAGGATAAAAAAACTTTCTGTGTGATCACGGCGTGATCATGCTGTGATCACGCTGTGATCGCAGAGAAAAAAAATTAGTCGTGATTAGAAAACTTTTGACCGACAACGCTGTGATCAGGGTAGAAAGTATAGGCATGACAAAAAAGCGCAATCAGGGGAAAAACTTTGGACTTGTGATCACAGCATAACCAAAGTGTGGCCAGATATAATCATTATACCTTGAATAGCTGATAACCCGTGATCACGCACTTAAAACCACGGTGGCGTAATAATAATGACATTAGCCTGTGAATCATGGGGCTTTGAATTTAATTTACTCAGTAGCCGTAGATAATACTAACACCAATAATCACGCTCTTATTCATTAACATTTAAGAAGTAAGGTCAGAGACAATTAACGCTTTCCAGGTTTGTATGAAAACTACAAGTACACGTTTAATACAGCTAGCAAGAAAAAATTGAATCAAGTAAATCATCGTCGTAAACGGATTGAGTCTCTTATAATCAGTTCTTATCTGAATGTTGCTTTCATAACGAAATATGATGTCCTAACTAGTCAGTCTTCACGTTCACATTCACTCCTCCCCAAACGAAACATCGGTTATTGCGGACCATTCTGCACTTTTCGTCTATTGCCTTCTTGACCTCAGGCCATGAGTAGGTGTTGTCTTGGGAAAATCGTCTTTCAGTTTCCTCTTGAATAGCCGCGAGCCGGTTGGGATCCAGTCGGGACAGCTTTTCCCCCTTTCCCTCGACACTTCCGTCCTTTGCTTCTTCTCTCCCAAACACCAGTTCAAACAATTTGAGAGCAAACCGTTTCGGCAGGTTGGTTTTTATTACTTCCAATTTCTCTTTCTTAACATAGACCCCTCGGCTGGGAGACCCGATTAAGACCACATTTTCAGGTGTTCCATTTGGATTTTCATCCGAAGCATTCATATGCATTAGCGACCTTGGTGTTGTCCTTGTATCATCTTTGACATGGTCTGGCAGTTTCTTTGAGCGCTCGTCAGGTGTTACAGTTGGAGCAGGTGACGTAAAGAGACGTTTTCCGGCTGGGTTTGGTGCTCCGCGTACAATTGGCGTAAGGACAGGGCACAGTTTGTCTGGTTCTGGTGCTGCCTTGTAAAGCTTTTTGATACATGCTTTACAAGTCGCAAAATTCTTGACAAGTGCGGTCATGTTCTTAATGTCGTCGGCCATCAGTGACATCTGACACTGGAGGTTTTTCATTCTCTCTTCCAGATCAATACCTGGAAAATAAGAAAAAAATTAAGATATCATGTAAACCCCCTTGCACTGAATTCCACTCAAACAACTACAGACGGATACTACTTACCAACCGGCTAATTCCCAATCAGTGAAAGTCAGTTTGTCAGTAAACTACACAGCGCCACTCAAATTTTGGCGCGAAAACTGTGGTCTTGTTTTCGGAATGGTCAAACTTGAAACCTTAATGCGAAAAATGTTGTCGATTCCACAACCATGCGGTCCTTTAACTTGTTGAAGTCTTAGTTTCTTTGCGATACTTAACTCAATTACTAAACGATTTTTAAACAAAGAAAAAAGTAGTTCTTTTGCGGTTGTGTGACAGGTTTTGGCGCTACTAACGGTCAGCCAAATTTGTTTAAAACCGGAAAGAAGAACTTGGATAACCATTTGGTATTTCAATCATTTTTAAGGCCAAAACAAATTGCAGAAACTTCGGAATCTGGTAAATATCACCTGAAAGTTTCACTTTCTCTAGTACTTATTTCCCTGCTAGGTGACCTTTTAAAACAAATTAAAGGCCCTATTTGTATTGTTCATTCTCGGTGAATCTGTTCAAGAGTCATAATTTTGATAGTCGTCCTCGAAGGTTAAACACATTAGATTGGATTTGCTGGTGATCATTTAGAATTTACAAACTGAATGATGGGTGAACATTAAATTCGTCAACGTCTACGTCAATTCGTTTCTTTTTTGTTTGTTTATTGGAGAAAGGCTGTTGAGTGATACCAATTGTCGGAACACAATTTCAATTCCTCTTTTTTGCCTCTCACACTATGTGATGACAAAAAGTTTTAAAACAAGAAAGTCGTCATTTTTTTTTCGAAAATACAATTGTAAGGAGCTAATAGGCTTTTTCAAAAACATAGCAGATTAAAGAGTGTATCATACCTTCGGATTTACTAGCGGGTGCCATTTTGTCCTTGTGCGCTCCGGCTTTATCCGGGGTTGTTGTGATTGCTGTAATGTCATGATAATGTAAAATATAATTTGTTATTCCAACACATTCTTGAGGCAAGGTAAACAGCATAAACGTTTTATTTGTATCGTTTAACATAGGTAAGTACTGGGATGTTAATCTAAAATAATTTCAGATGTAGCAACTGCTGTTTTTTTTTTTTAATAAGGTATCGGTTTACCTGTTGACCATACTTAGAAATTTTAAAAACCGGTGTTTACGCTAGCGCTTGTATAGTAGAGAAAACCCTGGCAACCTAATATGTATTTGTAGAAACCAATATTGAAATTAACATTTTTTGAAAAAGAAAACACGCAATACCTATCAAGAGAAAAAGTGAAATTCGAGGCTACTTGCCTTTTAATTACGTTCGTCCCCACATAAGCCGGTTTTTGGAGCAACGCAATTAATATTTATTCAAATGTTTTCTCATAAATATTGTCTGCGATTTTACTGCTTCTTGTTTTTTTGCTACACTCTCCTTAAGTTTGATACTGAAAAGTATTTACGAATACTTCCATAACGCGGGCTATTACTTTAAAAGCGGGAGCAAATTTCGGAAAAGCCCAACATCATTTTGGAAAGCGGGAGGTAAACATTCATACGGACTTTCGAAGGATGTTCGTAAACAAACTTACAAACTTGTAAAATTTTCACCCTTAACTAGAACTTTGTTTTATCTGAAAAAAAGACGGAAAACTAGTTCCCAGCTTGATACGTTCGGGTGTTAATAATCCCCTATGTTGAACAATAAATGGTGTATTCACCGGACATTAAGTATTATGACGATCTAAAACCGGCTGACGTTAATTTTGCGGGAATCATGCCACGAACTGGAAAACGAGCACTGGGAAAATCGGTATCAGGGCAGAGAGATTCTTGTTCTCGTTGTCTTCGTTGACTATTTCTCCTGGTTACAATAAAAGTTCTCATTGCTTGAAGCACGACTCCGAGTGTTTGCTCTTGGATGAATGGTATATGCTTCTTCTCCTTTATCCAATTAGCCGTTTTCGGGCTTCATTACGGATGAAAATTGGCGTGCATTTTTCTCGCGCTATTTGAAGACAATTACAAAAATTTACATAGAAAGGTCAAAGCGACTTTCAGGCAAAACTGAGGCGCCTGAAGACGATTTTCTATGATGTATCACGCACCGAACTGCAACGCGTCACGTCAAGCGGTAAATAATTTTTTTTAGTTCTCAATGCGAGCCTGAAACATGTCAACGCCTAACAATAGCGATAACATAATTAGAGATTAGTATTTCCTCCTCGTTTTATTTCCACATTAGTCAAGTAGTGCCATAAAGTTCTGGTAGTAGAGGCCCTCGCTACATCGAAAATTAGCAGCCTTTTAGTAGCTCTCCCAACTTTTTCGGGGAATCACTATTTTCGGGATTTATTAGAAGACAGGGGTTTCCTTTTTTGGCCGGCGACTGGCGATTTTCGTTGTCTCTGAATCGTTTCGTCACCGGCAACTGTTATCACTGAGACATCCTTGCTGGATTGAACTGTTGAACGGATTGCCTTTTTAAACAGTTACATGCACATAATAAATTGTCAAATAAAAAAGTACAGACTCACTGAGCGGAACAAAACGTCTTTAAAAAGTTTTTATGGCCGACGTGATTCTTTCCTGTGTGCATTGGCGCGTGGTGACAATCGGTTCACTTGGCGATCCGGCGCGAATTGACGCATCGCTTGGCATCTTATTCGAGGTATATAAAATATCTAATTTGTTTTAAGTTCTGATGTACATTCAACGCTTATATTGTAGATCGTGTTTTGAGGACAGCACTTTTTATCAAAATGTAGCCTTTTCATGTGTGTCGTGCGTGTAAAAAAGGCTAAATTCGAACCACACGACTCACGGCGTGGCTTTCTTAATATTAGGACAGAAACCCTTTTATAGGATCCGAGGAAAACAACCTGGAGATGAAAATTAAGCACTGCTTTAATTGTTACTTTTGCTTAACATTTTCCTACATTTTCTTTCATAAAGATCACAGTTTTGTTTACCTTCGAGTTTTTAGCCGATATTTTTGATGAAATCTTTCTCTCCGATGGAAGCGTCGATCAAATTTAAAAGTTTTGTTTACCTTTCAGTTTTTAGCCGATGTTGTGATGAAATCTTTCTCTCCGATGGGAGCGTCGATCAAATTTAAAAGCACAGTTGCTATCTGGCATGCACAGCCATTTTCTTTTGCCATGTGCTTGACTGCAGATTGCATCAGACAAATGTGCCATATTTGGAAAAACTAAAGCCCAATCCCTTTATCGGGTCCCGCGCAAACCATAAACTCTAACTTTGTGGTATATTTCAAATACAATCCTTTTGTAAAGTAAAGTCTTTTTCAATGCCCTAGAAGCTCGCGCCTTAGGCGTTTCGGATGGCCCCTAAAGCGCCCAAGCTCTACGTTGTTTACACTTTATCTACTGCTACTTCATTTGAAAAGGAAAACCCCGAGAAGCCATAAAGTTTGGTCGAGTTAGTTTCGGGGGTAGTTACTTTCGGGAGGTCGTTACTCTCGGAACTTTATGGTATTCGAATTAACGGCTGCATCGTACCCGTCTCTTCCCAAAGTAACATGTGTTCAAAGGAAGCATGTACCCTCATACTCTTTATTAACACAATTCATTGACTTCACTTACGCTTTTTGCTTGTCTCTTCAGCAGCTTGTGTCCATTTCAATACTTTATCCTCGACCTTGTCCATTCCTTTCATGTAATCATCACACCCTTCTATAACTTTGAACAAAGTTTCATTAAGTTGGAAATAGATGATTTGCTCAGTTCTGATTTGGTAAAAAAAAATTATCAAGAATCATTTTCAAAATGGCAAAAGGATATAATCAAGATGCTTGTTTCGCATGCTTTCAAATGAGGCTAAGCATCCCCCGGCTTTGTACAAGTTAACGCTCTTATGGTATTGAATAATCTGGATTGAGCTTATTTCTCGATAACCTCTAATTTGCTTAACAAAGGCACACAAAGGCCGGCCCAACAGTTATCAAAATGTATTGATTAAACCTTTTCTTGATCATCTTTCAGATTTTTTTTTTGTTTCAGTCCATTAAATTGCCGTGGGAAACTCTCACCTTGTACGTCTCCAATTTTCTCCTGATTGAATAAAGTTTCTTCCCCACAGTTTGTTTCTTTGTCGTTTTCCACACCACTCAGCCCTCAAAAAAGAAAAAACAAACCAACACTCGAATGCCAATACTGTATGCAACCTACAATACAGCTGTCAGAAACTACTATAATTGAAAATCAATGTGTAACTACTTAGCTGCTATAAATATGCTAGGGTGGGTGTGTGACAGAGTGTAACAATTAGTGCTTGTTCCGTATGGTGACTGCGTGACAGATAAGAATATGGTAAGTTGTTTTCTTTTGCCAATGATAATTTCCAACTGACAGTTTTTTGGCAATGCCGCAAGACTGATTTGCGCCCAACCGTGATAAAAACACTGCAATGATCAGCATATAATTATAAAAAAGTACATGATAACATTTTCTAATTCCAGCCTACCTTCGAATTTGGTTCCTCTTTCGCATACTGCTACTAAGTCTTCAGGGCACCAAACTTCAGTAATTACCTCAGGGTCCTCCATGACCCACTCTTCTCCCTTGATAATTATTATCTGATCGGCGGGCGATATTCCGGTCATTTTGGACAGTTGCTTACGGAGCATTCCATACGTTAAATGGCGGGGAAAGGAAATTTTGAACTCCACAGGTTCACTTCCGTTGAGCCTGTGACGAACCACTCTCATCTCCAGAGCCAAGCTTTTACCGATCTCAGAAGACTGGGAGTAGACAGTTTCTTCTCTTGCTTTCTTTACTGCATTCTTAACAGTGCTTTCAGATGCTTTCAATGGCTTGTTAGCTTTCTTAGGCTTCGAACCTGATCTACTCTGTGACCTCTCTTTGTTCTTATTCTGGCGGGAAAAACCGTTGGTTCGTTTCTTGGCCACCTTTTCCTCCCAGCGTGCTAGAACCTCATTTCCATCCAAATTCTCGATGTCATCCTCGTCTAACTCGTCTACTGAATTGATACAAAAATCATTCCAAGATTCATCGCTCAGGGTCTTTCTCGGCTTTTTCAAGGGTGGAGAATTCAGGTTCTCCAGATTCTCGTAATCGTTCAGTTTTGAGGGCTTTTTGCGACATCGCCCCTCCTTGTTACTAATGTCAGCTTTTTCCCTTGATTTTTTGAGGTGATCGATGAATTCTCCACAGTCTCTCCTAGAACCTTTCTTGAGATTCGTGGCCTCAAAATATTCCTCCATCAGGTCACCATTCTCGTTAACGACAGTCCAAAGGACTTGTGTTTGACCGTTTTCCACCTTAACTTTGTTTTCGGGAACAATGTGCGGCCCCTTTGACTTTGCATCTTCCGAAGGAAACTCTACTGCATAGTACATCGCCATTTTGTAAAGCCAAAGTAACGAATTATGCGAATGTTAGAAAACGTATACAAGAGCACTCCGCGGATGAGTTGTTCAAATCTCGCGCCTTGGGGAGCTAGAATGACCT
>OFHQ01000037.1_pt1 | contig 14019 bp, 4 predicted proteins | sample 1521071 | NCBI WGS metagenome assembly OFHQ01 (sample SAMN04272335, study PRJEB24112) | coral metagenome | biome: Coral reef; feature: Shallow seawater; material: Coral tissue | host: Coral | place: China: South China Sea | collected 2014 | reverse complement strand
CAAGCGCGCGCGCGCAGCCACGCACGTTCCACTTACCGCGTGGAGTTTCCAGTACAGTCCACACGCGTTGCAAACTGGGTCACCGTTTTGGTTGCGTCGCCAGAGTGTGGTCTGTGTGGTGTGACAATTAGCACAAGATGTCCCAGCTCTGCGGGCTGCCGACTGTTAGAAACAAAAAAAGAGAAAAGCAAATTAGAACTAAGAAAGAAAACCTCACGGTTCCCGAAAAGAGAAAAGCGCTGTGGAAGCCCCTCTGCAGGTATCGCAAACAAACTCTTGAATGGAAGTCCCTTGCAGGAGATTTCTTGCGCCATCAGAAGCATTTAGAGTTTCATTAGAGGCGTTGACAAGTCGCGGTTACGTGTTAGGCGTAATTTATACAACGTCTGTTTGCAAAATAGCCCGATTTTACGCAAAAAGAAACACGAAAGCTTTAATTGACAAATTATGCATCACGCTTAAAATTTTAATCAAACTCCCCATATGGAAGACCATTAAGATAAATAAAATTAAAAATTCCTGCGCCTCCTCAAAAATTCTACTCGGGCTGTCTGTCCGCTACATTCATCTCATCGAGTCTTTTAGTTAGCAATTAATATTGAAAGGGCTTTGAAAATTTTCACACTCTTTGCTGTCAACGATTGTGGACGCATCAAATGTCGACCGTCAAAAACCTTTAGATAAACAGTGATAAACGTAGAAAGATTTCAATTGCGATGCATGTTACTGAAAAAGAATTGAAATTAAAAGAGACTTCTAGCTAGAATTACGTGTGATTCAAAGGTCTCATACCAGTCGACTCACCAATCTTCGTTTAGGTTTTATGAGAGGACGACTGGCTCCATTCATCTTGTGATACAGTCCACAGGCATTGCAGAGGTAATGTCCTCCACCGTCTCTCCGCCATAGCGGGGTTGAAGTAGCGCCACAATTCACACATTCGCGCCCATCCGCTGGTTGAAAAGACGAAGAAGCCAAGATCAGCTTGTTTCCGCGTTTTCGAGGATTTTTCTACTTTCCTCTATGGTAACCACTCGCGAGAAATTCGGAATAAAATCATCAAAATAAAAACAAATGTGTGCCCGGCTTTTACATGTGTAGTGTGCGTGTGTTTAGCCTCATAAGATGGAGTCGAGTTCCTTCTGGTAAACATTTTCCCAAAAGGTCATTCTTTACGACAACATACGCGTCTTAGATTGTGATAAGTTCATCCTCCTTTGCCAGATTTTATGCCTTTCTTATGGCACTTCTGTAAAACAGCTCTCTTCACATCGCGAGAGCAAAACGTTACAACACGTTTTAACAGGGTCTGTGTCAAACACATCTTTGCGTAGTGGTTACCATTCTAAAATCTACACTATAACATATAAAACTAAAAAGAAAAGATAAGAAAAACACACATATATATTTAAGGAGTCTCTGAAAGCAGGAATGCCGCAAGTACAGGACGTTTCAACGGTGAACATTACCGCACAGTAATTAGGTTTATTTAGGGGCATAATTAGTGCCTCCAAATTGAAAGGGGCATAAAAGAAATTTTGCGGAGAGAAAAACTTCAACTCCCGCAGCTTTTGTGGAAGGAAAGAACGCTAATCTCACCAGGAAAGTGGCATTTTGGAGATAATTCGATTTGGCGATTAGTTTTTGTTTGCTCGACTGTAAATCCGTACTAACCTGAGTTCGAGCGGCTCTTGGTTCTGGTTCTAGGAAAGTTTCTATTCGCCATTAGCCCGGGCAACCCAGGCAGTGGTCCGAAAGAGGACATATTTAGCTCTGAACCAACGTAATGTGGGAGAGCGCCCGTGAAAGGCGTCGTGTCGGGTCTCGGGGAAACAAGCGGCATTCCGGCTTTCAAACGTGCCTTCTCTTCACTACCGTAGCTGAAAATATCGCTGCCCATGACTCCGCTCTCGCCAGAGTTTATATCCTTTGGCGGTGTTGGCGGGAAGGGGAATAAATGCGCCGAGCTGTGAGATAATGACATGGAGCCCGAAACTGCCGAAGGAGGCATGGAAACAGGCACGGGACTTGGACGATGGCCCTGCTGGAACGAAGGACACCAAACAGACGGTGGAGTTGCAGTGGAACAACCGTGTGACATGAGTCCCGGCGCTGGCTTGCTTTCAATCCACTGGATAGGAGTGTGGAAGTGAGGACGGCAAACCTGGCCCGGGGGAACGCGAGCGGTTGGTAAGAAAACCCGGCTGCAGCTTCCTTGTCCAGATTGGCTTTGAGGATCTTGAAAAGCTGTAGCACCGTGCGCGGCCATTTGGCACATTGACGGACGGTAGGCCCGACCGCCAGGAGTGTACGACCAATTTGGTGCGTTTCCCGAGCTGTCTAGGTGGTGAAAGAAAACGTCGACTTCGTCTGGTGGAAGAAGTTGGTTCGTTTCAACCAAATTCATGTTATTTGCCGCGCAGTTCGAGACAGAAGGCTGCATTCTGTCGCTGCCGTGAGCGCCTTCGTGTTGCTGGCTAACGGCTGGGTGAATCCATCTGTGTTCAGGGTTGACCGCTTCCATCTTCAGAGTGCCAAGTCGCGAGAAACCTTCAAGAGAACAGAGGTGTTGCTCAACGCAAATAAAGCACAAAACTGACAGAGTGGCATATATTTAAATGGTTTAATAAGTCCCATAACAATAACTTCAGGAAATAATAGGGCAAGAGGAATTTCATTGTCCTGGCATTATATTCAATGGGAAATTCGGCGAACGGCGCAAGACGTCAAAAACTAGCGTGCATCATGAAACGGAAGTCTCTATTCACAGTTTTACAAGTAAAATGAAGCTAGCACGACTTATCTGATGAATACACTCTAGAAATCTGTAGAAGCTATTCAAATAGATATGGAATTTCTCCAGGGCTTCTAACACACAAAAGGAGATCTCCGAAGCTGTAGGGAACGATGATTGGGTAGATAAGACTCTAAAATTAAGTGCGAGGTATTAGCTTTGTTAGGCATTGCGGAACTTCGTTTGTACGTGACGCCGGGCAGAGAGTGAGGGGAGAGCGAGAGAGAAAAAAAAATAATCCTGAGACTTTGACCGCTGTGCGCACCTCCTGAAAATCCAGTCCTTCGCGTGTAGTGGGGTCGTTGAAGAACCTTAACGTGTTTTGTAAATAGCCACAGTGTTGAGTCTTAAAGGATAAACCCCGCAATGCACAAGCTGAGATGTGGTGTCTGGTTATATTCAAACAATATTTGAAAGGTTTTGTAAGCAAACCAGGCTGAAGTTCACTCCCGCTTGGTTGGCGCCAACAAACCTGCTTGTATACACATTAGGAGTGACAGGTCAGGCGATCGACCAATCGTCTTGCGCGCTGGCTGACATTTTGTTAGGTTCTCTTTTCCATTCAAAACTTCATTGGTACACAAATCAAACAATCAATTCTTCGGCTAAAGTGAACTGTCAATCACGCGGCTGGGTGCCATGTAAAGTTTTCAAACAGTAAATTAGCGGCAATAGTATTTCACGTGAGCTCTGTTTAGCATCGAAACACGTGACGGATGCGCGTAAAAAGCAGAAGGGCGCGAGATGTTGCCGAATGTATCTTGGCAGCCCTACCAGGAAAGTAATGTCTGCCCGGTTTGATCTCGAAAAAGATTTTGGGTTCGTGCCTGCATAGTTGAAATACGCAACTCTTCAAAGTCAGATTTAAATTTAGATCCGGAGCAAGGGATTCCTCACTTATCTATGTAAAATCAACCTCTTTGACTGTATTTGTTATCATTATATACTTTTCTTACAAGCGATAAATAATATCCTATTTGACGAGCAAAAATTAACGGCTTTGTGATCCGTATTAGTGATGCCCGAGTGATTTTCACTGATGTCCCGAGAAAACATCCCGTCGTGAATGTTTGCCGAAGACTATTTGATCAAGCGGTGCTCATCTTGATGGGCGCATCCGCCATCACAGAGCGAAGAAAAACAACATGGGTGCTTCGCTGTACAACTAATTATCTAATGCTGAGCGCTGATTGGCTCCCGGGTTAAGTTCATTGTTACGACAGGTGGAACGTGACCGCAAGATAGAGCCGATAACAAAAGATAAGCTCCGCAAAGATTTTATTGCGTAGTTCAAGGCTTGTTATCAGTGTAAATGTTTGCAAACGAAAACCTCTTTAGGGATGATAGGAAATAAATTGAGCCCTTGCTGCACTCGGTGGCTCCGACCTGTCGTAAAACGCTTTGCCACAAACGCGGCTGAATCGGTTTTCTTGTCGCACTAACATGGTATCATTCATCGATGGTGACCTTTCGCGCGAAGTATGAATAGAATGACAATGTAATTGGCTGGTGTTATCAAAGTTTCAAATGTTCAACAATGTTGATGATTTGGGTGCGTGGCGTTAGAATTTGCAGACAGCTAGACGCTAGTTTGCAGCCTGTTAAAACGAGATCTCGACAACTCGAGATGAAGATCACGAAGTGTTTCCCGACCTCCGGAGAAGATATGGGTGTTTGATGCGTGGTGCGCCAAGGAGAAAGAGCTCCTGATTTGTAAATCGCTTCTTTAATCGTTGATCGAATTCCAGCAGAGTTTGTGTCTAGAATAATCATAATATTTATGCTTTTATAATCACGAAGCAGCAGAAATTCGTAAACAAGCAATAAACATAATCGCTGTAATCACGACGATAACCAAGACAGTGCAGAGTTTGAAATGTGTGATAACACCGAATCGATCATGCAATTTACACTCTGCAGTGAGAGCGCTCCAAATGTACAATGTTTACCGCAAGAAACGCACTCGCGAAATGATATTGAAATCCATAGCTACTAATATTAACGAACAACTGATGCTTTCTGTGAAAATAATTTTTTCCTCTTTCGTAAATGCTGAATCATTAAAATTTCCTTGTCCCACCTGCGGGCACAAAAAAGCAATACAATCAAACCAAAGACAGAGTGTTTACTCGGAGCGGTTTCGGCCACATGCCCACGTGCCAAACGAAACGAACATGAAATCGACCCCTTTTCGCTCCGCTCCAATAAATGCGAGAAATTTCTTTTTACGTGATGCCCTTGAACTGCTCAAAATAGTTTCTTAATATTTCCTCTCCGTTGTGGCGGTATCAACATTTCAATTATTTTCCATTATAAGTCATAAATGTTTAAAGCTAAAACTCTTTAGGATAACAAGAAATAAAGATAACCCTTTTATGAAAAAGAATAATAGTTTTCGAAAAAATTAGTGTTTTTAATTCAACAAATGAACTCGTTGCCCATGAAAAAACACTTTCAGTCAAGGGCACGAAACTACTAACCGCTTGAAAAACTAAAGGCTTCCAAACCCCTCTATTAAAATATAACGCAATTATGAGTTTTTAAGAGCGCTAGGTGTTCAGAATTGAGTAAACTTATTTTATCACAATTAAGATCGAGAAATTGAATTACTTAGCTGCGCAGAAAGAAATAACTTTTTCATAAATGATTTATATTCGGCGATTTCCCACAACTGCCATTGCGTGTGCGGTCTGTTCAATTAAACACAACTTTCAAGAGGAAAAAAATAAAAACAAGCACCAGCTCTTTCACTTTGAAGGAGGGAAAAATGTTTGTTGTCTCTGTACAATGCCGGGGATTAAAATGTCTACTTGACTGAAGTATGTCTCTGATGGATTTATCTGGGTCGCTACGCCGGTTGGTTTTAACTGCCTGGGTCCGTTGTACAGTTAGGATAGCTATCTAAATTAAGAACATGAAAAATTTACCACGGAGAGGAGTCGTTCGAAGGTCCTCGGGCACAGCTCTTCCGAACACAAGAGGACACAGACTCCCCAAGATGCAGGTCCCCTGGTTAACATGCTCCAAAGACATACTGTACTTTCCTACTTTGAGACTTCTTAACTGTTGCTACGCGCCGAGAGTGTATAGAGGTGCAAGGAGCCGGCGCCGACAAACACTGTGCCACTCACACGGTAGCTAACTAGATATATCTATCTTTACACATTGCGCTAGACTAAATCCGTAAAACACACAAGCATCGCTTTGCTGGAGAGATAAGTCAAAAGAGGAAAGAGGTTATCAGTGAAATGTTCCCATTTTCCTTTGTGTACGGTGGCGATGAAATCTTTTGTATAATCGCCAGCATGCATGATTGCATTTCTGATTTCTGAAAACACACAACTGTTTATTTCGTCCTGTTTTGAAAAATTAATCTTTGGAAATCCATGAGCTCTCAAAGCCGCCACCCATAACAACAGACCAAGACATGGCTGTGTCGCCGTCGATGGTTCGTGGGTAGAGAAGACTTTGAGGCCGTGAGAGAAGGGTGATAATTTGAAAACTTTGCCAAACAGGAAACTCCGTTTAGCTTTATCTGATGTAGGGGGTGTCGTATCTTGCTTGCATACTGTGCAGGTTTGTACAGTATCAGTTGATCGCTAAAACAAGTATTATGTCCGCGATCGATTTTATATCTGGAAACCGAACTGTAGGGCTTAAAAGCGCTCTCGACAGGGCAAACTGATAAAGCACTGAATCGTGATAAAAACGGATTAAAACCATAAACTCTCGCTAAATTTGCAGGAATAGCGAACCGTGGGCATTACAGAGAATTTGAGCTAGCGCTGTGGTTGACGTATGAAGCTGTTCACACACACAACATGCAACGTGTTGCATAAAAACAACGAAAAACAGATCTTTCGCTGCACCAAAACAAAGATCGTAAAGTGATATATTTTCATAGCGCCAAGACAATTTAAAGCTGCGAGATATATCGGTTGTACATCAGATGAATATCGAAAGCTGCAGGCTTTGTGGAGTCGCTGTACATGCAGGAATTTTTATGGATAAAACGATCTGTGAGAACCATTGATCGGCGGTAGGTAACTTTGATTTTAGTTACTAACTGTTTCAACGTTGGAGGGCCAGAAGCTGGTTTTTATTCAAAATGGAAAGGTGTTCAATTCTACACAGGAAACACTGTCGAAGGAAATGAGAATTATGCTGACAGTATAAAAGAGCGTGTTGCTCGACCGCAGGAATCTGTACGAAGTGACAAAAATTGTGGCACAAACGGCTACAAAACGCATTTAGAAACAATCAGTCGAGGTGTCATTGTGCTTTAAATAACAGCGTATCCGTAATTGTGGACAAAATATTAAGTCGATGATTAAAAAGTTTAAAAACAGACGAGCGGTTGATGGGTTTTTTTCCGCTTGTGGGGGAAAGTTGGAAACGTTTATAGACATCGTGCTGTTCTTGAGTCGACAATTGCAATGGCAGTTGTGAACAGACATGAACCAGTATTACCTAAATCAGATCCGATTCGTACCACACAAGTGAGACATGGTTAATTTCACTTAAAACTGTTGAAATCCAGCTCAGGAGCCACAAAGCTACTTGCGTTTTCCCTAGTCTCTTTATCTAGTTAAGCCTAGCTTTTAATACCTCAAAGAGGATTGCCATAAGCAGTTGACAAACAGGAAAATAGTCTTCGTTTCTAGTTGGCTTCATTATTCGAGATCACTCCGACTATTTCTATCTTTAGCTTGGTCCAATATCGAAGAAACAATCAATTGCAATGACTTAAGCTATATGTTTTATGCTGTTAACACAGGGTACATTTGCGATAGTGCTTCGGAATAGATATATCGAGAGTTTAAAAATAGATTTATGTGCAAAATCTTGCCTCATTTACCAGGTGACCCCGAACAATAATTTAATTTTTTTGGCATAAAAAAAGAAAGAAACTACTGTATTTATATACTTCAACTGTTCAGTATTAACAATGGCCAGAATAACTCTTACACTAAACTAACAAATCTCACTCGCATCAACAGAATCGTTATCTTGCACGGAAAACCAACAAAAGGTTAACCCAACAAAAACTCACGAACAAAAAACGATAAATCTGTGTCGTACATTTGACACACGCAGAATTTACATAACAATAAGCTTACTAAGCAACTTGTAAAATCGGGAGGGCGTTTAAACTGAGCAGATATTGGCCCGGATATGCTTTACAAAGAAATTAACTGAGAAACTCTAAATCCTCAAAATGTGAAAGAAGATAGTTTGGGAATAATTTCGCGCTGGACCTTCCCTAAGCCCTATCGGTATGGCACGAGTCGGTAAACGCCCGAATTGCTAGCCTCTGCATGCAAATTTACTGCCTGTAACCTCGTTGTGGGCACGGAAAATGTCTTATCAGTAATAAGCAATTTAGTAGTCCTTAAAATTCATCATTTCGCTGCGTAGGGGTTGAAAATTACAAAGCGAAACGAGTTGTGGTGGTCACTGAGGCACGCGAGTCTGTCTAAAGAGTTTTCGTGATTGACAAATGTATCTGATCCACTTGGCGTCCCTAAACGGCTCTCCAAGAAGGATTACTTTGGACAAGACTTGTACGGCAAGCCAATTTCGGGTTAAATGTCTTAACTGTGAGGTTTTTATAAGCGGATTCGGATCAGTTATTGAAGGAACTCGAAGTACTCTTGAACTTTGAAAAGCGCGTTATCATATGAGAACGATGGTGAGACGAGGAAAACATATCTCGTTTCTATTTGTTATAGCATGTTCCTTTGTGATTTTAAACATTTGTGAAAGCAAATAATCCGCTGCAATCTAAGGAGGATAAATTCACTAAGATTACAATACGAAAGAACAGATAAACGACGTAGCAATTATATGTTATGGTTACAGGCGCGAGAAGATGTACAGAACTCGCTCATAAGAGTTCCGCTTGGAAAGATTTACTTCATTGCGTGAGCTGTTTGTTTGCAAATGGTGTTAAAAAATAAAAAGACTATTGTGTATAATTCGATAAAATTTACGAGAAGTTTGCCTATTTCCTTATTGCTTTCCTAGGAACGCAATCAGGAAACTTGGTAGCAGACCAATACATCGCAGTAAGAGACAGATACGAAACAAAGTTTAATCAAAGTGGGTTTTTCGGTTGACGAACGTTCCCCTCAAGCAAGTCGCGACAACCCGGCTAGAAACAAAGACAGACGCGTGCTACTGCCGATCAAGAAGAATACAAGTTTCTTAAACTAGTGGCTCTTTTATCTTCTCAATTTGCTTAAATTTTAGGGGCGAGTGACCCGGAACACTCACTGGCTTTGTTCTAAGAATACAACAGTGCTTATTTGACAAACGTGGGCACGTATGGTTTCTGGGCGTAGTATGAAACACCGATGAAGAAAGTTGAACGGAAGAGTCTTAGACGGGTATAAACCCTCAGGGAAAGCCTTTGGAAGCTGGACTGTCCACTGCTGTTGATTTTGCAGAAGTAACTGTGTGAAATAGCATTTTTGGCCTAATGGCAAAATTCTTCGAGGGTCATGGTGGCGACAGCGAGTCGGTTGTCGGTCTCTTTGATTTCTCAACACTGTGATAGCCCCTCAACAATTCAGTTTGTGTTCGGAGTGTAACTCAGTTCCTGTCCCAGACGTTTATTTACTTAGCACACAGCTCCTCGAAACGACTTCTCTCCGACTTTACTGCAAAAGTAGCGGAGAGTGTGAATTCTCGCGGGAACAAGATAAATGCGCTCGTGGTTTGCAGCCGGAAATGCCATTCACCTCTCGATATAGCGAGCCACGCTCCCTCTTAATACCTGCCTCTGTTGAACCTCATGACAGGGAGGCTTGCTCCAACTTATCAATCACTCTATCTAAAATTGATAATTGCATAATTATCACATTTTGGATCTATGGTTGATACTGAACGATATGAATTTCTACCTACCAATGTTGAAATAATTCTCACAGCCCCGAAGTACACCGGCTCGAAATGAGCGCTGCGGATCTCGTCCACAATATTTTTTTTCGCTGCTTTCTTCGTCCACGAATCGCTTGCCACCTTTAAGCCGACCACATGGTGGAAAATACTCTGGTTTGCAGCCTAGAATTAATTGCCGAATAAGCGCACTAAATAATTCATCTTGTGTCGTCTGTTCTGATTTCCCACCCTTTTGCCGTAAAACTCAATAACTCGGGTGATTTAATGGTAATAATTGTTTATTCAAAGGGAGCCTTGGATAAATATTTCTCGATATTTGCGCAAACCAAAGCTGATATGATTGTCAGAAGTGAGAACATTTCCCACCCACTTTATAGGTAAAAGTTACGAAAGCAAAACTTCTTCAGAAGCGCCTTTGATAGGCTGTGAACTGTTATGGTTCTCATTCCAGAATTTTGTTTAGGCATTAATTTTTCATGACTTCGGCTATCCGGCCTCATTTTGCCACTAATTGAATCCTCGTAAACGCATTTTACGATTTCGAGCAAGACGAATGAGTTGCTGTCACATACCCGCTCACGTTTGGTCAAATCCTTGTTGTGTGTGTACTTGTATAATGGCTTTGCGACACAGGTTATCCGCATATCAATGGCAAAAGATAATGCAGCTAATAACAACGACCTAAGTAACTTGTAGCAAACGGGTAACAGATAATTGCTCAATCGAAAACCGAAACAGTTTTGCGTCTATCTTTAGTACAACCGGTCCGATATAGGCCAACGTGAAACCTCGCGCTCAACCACTCGATCGAACCGTGAAAGTGTCTCGTAATTAGGCGTCCGTGGTTTTTCCAATATTTACCTGAAGCATCTGCGGGAATAAGTGAGGGCAAAAAAGCTGTCTGTAAAAAATGGACGTAATTTCATAATGGCACAGCTTTTGTGCAATGCGTGATAATCTATGCATAACTGATGACCAAGCCATCAAGCTCTCACACATTTCTAATGGTCTGATAATAGGCTTTTGGCAAATTTTGTATTGAGGCAGCTGTTCTTGGCCCTCGAAAGCCATAGTGCTCGTAGATAAAATTTTTTCACTGACTGATAATTTAGCAAGGAGCTAATGCGAACATAGAACGCGTAACCACCGTGTCATGACATTCGGAATATACTCGCAGGGTCTTACTAACTACATAAACTTGCTGTTCGATTTTGAGTTTTTAAAGTCGAGCAATTCGAGGAACGGAACTAAGATATTGGATTATCGACAGCACTTAACGATAAGGCGGGTGGATTTTATTAATATTCACTGCAAGTGATGTGTAGGTATTTACAGAAATCAGTTTGTTATTCCTTGTGCGAAGCTGCAGCCTTATCGAGATAAACCCATCAACCTCCTGGTGCGATAGTACAGATACAGCAATTTCATTGATCAGTATGATTAAACGGAGTCAAAATCTATCTTTCAGCACTACAGGGAGCTTGTTCTTTCAAATTAGTGTATACAGAAAACTGGCTGGAAGTTGTTACTACTGCTGCGGTTCACTGGAAAGCCAAGGACCTTGCTTCCTTCGCTCCAAAGAACTCCGCACTGAGGTTTAACTCGCAAAAAAAACTTTCGCCACAAACCGCCGAGGTACAAGGTAATCCGATTAGCTTTCCTCAAGTAAAACAAAACCTACTCACCTCGTTGGCGATTTATTTGTTCAACGAGCTCCAGCGATCGCCGACTTTTTCTGCTACAGAAAGTACACTTTGAAAGCACGGGTTAGTGTTACATGCTATTTATATGACTTGAGCGCTTGGGCGCCAATTCGGCGCCTAGCGTACCGGTCTAATTCACTGCTTTGTCTAACGTGCACATGCTTTACTGTGCCGACTTCTAAGCACGCAAGATGTAGCTGAGATTTCTGCAAAATCCACCGATTTATTTCCTGCAATGCCTCCAGATCGACCGAGCAAAGTGGTGTGAATTAGAGCGAATACCTCACAAGACGAAGGACGGTCACTGAACTGTGACGGATTTAGCGAGTCACATCCGTGCGAACCTTTGGCGCCGAATTCGCGTATTGAGAGTTGGATACGCGCTGGTTGATTGAATCCATTCGTTAGGCAAGAATTTGCGATCGCAATGTAACCATATTTAGCTAACTTCTCGCAGAAGGAACGGAACAAAAACCGCAACGAAAAAAGCGTTAAATTTCACACTTGTATCTTTACTAAAGCGTTACATGTTCTACCAGCGGAAATCAAAATTGTTCACGCTGACATTACTCGAGGGTGGGTAAGTGAGCACGCAAAAAGAGGAAACCAAAAATTTAGCGTCAAATAACAAAAAACGAATGTCTATTAATTTTTGGTTTAGGAGGAGTTGACAGACTGCAGGTTCTGTAGATATTGATCCGGTGCAAATCACGCGTGATCTTGTTATATTTCTTTTTAAATCGATCTTTCCTTTACCACTTAGGCATTCTCGAGATTCTCTCGCGCGTTACTCGAGAACGGAAAAAATCCCATCATAAAATCATCTCTATGCCGAAATATCCTCAATGCGGTGAAAATTTTGATTGAAAAGCGCTGTTGAAATTTAATTACGAAACACAAGAACCCTGTTTTCAGTAATAATCGGGATATAAAGCCGCAAACAAGACAATTTTAACACGCGGAGTCGAAGATGGATGGAAAGACAAGAGCGTTTGTCAACTCGATAATTCCTCGAGACAGGTTGTGATTTATTTCCTCAGGTTTTCTGTAAGACCTCAAACAAACCAAAGGAAAGCAAATTTGAAGGTAGCTCCACGTGACGTTTTCCTGGCGAAGACGAACTGATGGCATGACTAATTAGAAAGACATTGTCAGTTTTTGAGCAAATTCTTGCATCCATCTGGCTACTTTGGAGCCACAAATCCTGTTTCCGTACACAAATTCGCCCACCTATGGCAGCTAAATCTAAAAAAATCCCTCAATAAAAGACTGGATAATAACAAATTAATGAGTCTGTGCGGAGTTTGTAAACACCGTATTTTGGCACAAAAAACTAACGCGGCCATGCCTCAAACATCTGCATGACCGTACAACCGAACAAATCTTCGGGCGAGTTGTACTTCAATTTCGCTGCCGGCGTTCTTCGTTTTCAACAAAAGCTGCGCTTGTAACGGGATCCCTCAATTTTGACATTGATATGTTGTATATTAGAAATTGTTTGAATTTCTGCTTCGTCTTCCAAGACTTCTGACGCCACACGGTTATTTAGTGAATTTGTATTTTGCCATCCTCGAAGGCGGGGTTTTATTGTTAACTAGAAAGTTCTGATTGCAATCCTCCTCCGGGGCCGAGAGCACGTCTCAATCGTTTTTATTCAAGCGGAAAAAACGGAGGCAATTGGCGTTTTACCGCGCCAAGTAATTCATTTGTATCCCGCGCGTGCTTTCATTAAAGATTCTTTAAAAGGAAATTTCCTCAATTCTATTAACAATCATTTCATCCTTTGTAACTGATTACATTGATCTTTGCACATCATCAGTGCAAAACCGCATGCTTTGAAGGACGAATTTCTCTCTTCTTGTTCGCAAACAGAGGGATCGCGAGCCACTTTCGCCCGCATTTTGCGCTGAGTATGGTGCAGAGCAGGCAAGCACAGTCACCACAATATCTCGCTTTGGTTTGACCAGTATAAAATGCAACAAAATACACGCAAACAGTCATTCGACAAGATACATTTCAAATTCAAAACGACGCGGCATGACCGTCCATATGACGATAACTCTTAGCTTTCATAAATTATTAAATTTAGAAATCTGTTAAGGTTATCTCTTCGCTTTGATTGAATGCTTTACCTTACTAGCTTCCTTCGTGTAGCTAAACGTGTATTAAACTACCTCTGTCAATTGCTGTCGAAAAATGTTTCTTATTAATTCGCAACAGTTTTAACTGAAACGTCAGCGAGAGAATGAAACAAGGGGAAGTCTTGAAGACGCCTTTCCTTTTTCTGCTCTACGCCTTCCTAAAACCGTCAACTTAAATAGTCGTTTCCTCCTACTGTCGAATGAAACTGGTTCATGTGAGCGAGCGGCAAAAAAACTCCTCAATCTGGTGTCATTACACTAAAATAACATGCTAGATCTTAAAGAGCCTTTAGGTTTATCTTAGATTTTCAAGGTAGATATTTAAGCTTAAGTTTCATAACAGAAATCTAGAATCTCACCTCAGGAAAGATTAGGAGCTTTCGTGAATGATTTGGTTATCTTTGATGTGAAGGCTCTGGCTTCAAAGGTATACAAAATTCAAGTGTTTGCATTTACGAGTTTAATAAGGTGAGAGGTG
>OFHQ01000036.1_pt1 | contig 14041 bp, 4 predicted proteins | sample 1521071 | NCBI WGS metagenome assembly OFHQ01 (sample SAMN04272335, study PRJEB24112) | coral metagenome | biome: Coral reef; feature: Shallow seawater; material: Coral tissue | host: Coral | place: China: South China Sea | collected 2014 | reverse complement strand
GGCAAAACCCAGTTTGAGAATTTACTAGAACAATTATTCCATTCGGCCTTGTTGGATATGAAGTGATTATAACCAACTCGCACTATGCACTCGTTGGTTATTTTATCACTTCATATTCAATGCAGGTTCATGGAATAATTGTTATATAATTTGAAATAAGCTCCACTCCCCTCCCTGCATTGCTTCTTGAAATGCCATAATAGAACATCTGTGCTGCTACTGTAATTTCAATTAAAAGAGGAATTTATAAAATGTAGTTATCTCACAAAAGGTCAATGAAAACAAGGCAGTCAAATTAATAGATGAAAGGTTTGACACATTTGTTTAATCTCCTGGTTTTTTGTTTGTTTGTTTGTTGTTGTTGTTTTTTTTTGGAAAAAAAAACGGATCTTCACCAGTTCTGTACATGTTAAATTTTTTCAACGTCTAAAAATCTAAAAAAAAGTTAGATTTTTGTGGGTAAGCCTAGTTTTTTTCCTCGGAATAACCTCGGAATCTAATATTCCATGAAACGAAACCAGTTAAAAATTTAAAAAAAGAGCGATTAAAAGAACTCGAGTAAATCTGGACTCAGTGAAGCATTTCGGTCTCACAAAGATTGCCGCGAATGCTTCGTAAAGTCGCAGCCTCTCTTCATCTTCCATACCCTACGACAAAGTAACCACTAAAACAGCGCAATGTAAACTGAACATTTGCATTCGCTTTATCGTGACAATGGCCCTTTAAGGATCTGCCCCTTTCGTATGGTACGATCGGGGGATCTTTGAATATTTCGCTAAGCAATAATCTTGTGTTTTAGGAGGACATTTCGTCACGGAGTCAGAGTCGGAGTCATAAGAGAGCTTATGACCTAGTGAAAATCGAAAATCGGAGTCGTAAGCGGAGTCATAAGCTCGACGGAATCGGAGTCGGAAGAATCAGAACGTTTCCATTTCTTCCGATTCCGTTTACGACTCCGTCGCTTATGATCCAGTGAAAACTATGCTGTCGGAGTCGGAAACAGAGGCGGAAGACCAAACACAAGGCCCGAAATCGAGCATTGTCATTGGTTTATTCTTCCGCTTTTGTTTGCGACTCCGACAATGCAGTTTTCACTTGATCGTAAGCGACGGAGTCATAAACAGAATCATTGATCTGCTTCCGACTCCGTCGGTTTGATTTTCACTAGATCGTATCGCTACGCTTCTGAGTACCGTGACTCCGATTACGACTGCGTCGCTAGTGAAAACCAGCCTTTACTGAGACTTTCGGAAACACAAATTTTTTCGATCAATTTCTTTGAAGTCAAGTTCTTGTTTCTTTTGTTGTGGTTTCATAAAAAGCATCCGAGCTAAATGGGTAAAATGCATCGATTTGTATGCTAAATCTCTATTCTCGAGTGCTTCCATCAAGCTATGTAAATATCTTTAAGATTACAGAATGAATTTGTCTCAACCGTGGGATGAAGCTTCACAAAAAAACATGCATCCCCTTGATTTTCTTTAAAAATAAAGTGCGCACCTATGGAAAAGGATTTTTAATCTGTACGTGACACAAAAGAGTTCTGAAAAGTAGCGAGATCTCTTATGTTATCTATAAAACATGATTCGAAACCTGCCGAGAGTAATTATTGATTTTCTTGGTTCCTAAAGGGAATAAATTACAGTGCTTTATAGCAAAGAGTTATTTGTGTCGGTTATTTTACGTCTCATTACATAATCGACCATGCACAACAGAAGTTTACAGAACAAGTTTTACACCTGTAGCTCTTGTACTATCAAATATGGTTTAATACAAGAATTTGATTTCTTCCTACTTCTCCTACTAACTTTATGATCCATGCCCTTTGGTTTCGGAACAGCTCATGTCATAAAGTGCCCTGATTCCATGCTTTAACGAGTAAACGAAAACGTACTTCTTGTACAATTCTGCTGCTCTTCAGTGTGAACGTACATGTACATCGACATAGAATTTCCTTGCTTTTGCATTGCCAAAGTTGTGTTACACAGGATATTCAATTACCGCTCTCTTTCCTTTGTAAACTTCCTCTGCTCCCAGATCTGCCGCCATGGACACTTTTGAATGCCTCCGAGAAAGCGTTTGCTATAACATCCGACTTTTCAGATTCGTTGCAAATGAAGGTATAACAATCAACTTTCCTTGGTTTCTGGGAGACAAAGTCATTGAAAGCGAACAACTGGTGTTTTTTATCAGCCACAACGAATGATACGCGATTAAATGGCACTTCTATCTCTTCCTGACCTTCTCTTGCTGTGTGCATCCATCGAATTTTAATAGCCGTAGTAGAAATCTCTACACAAACTCGAGGCAAACCGTTTAAATCATCACGTACTTTATTGTACAACTTTTTAAGACACTCGTCTATCTTGTCGCCGCCGGGACTCGTTCGTTCTACTTTCCCTGCAAAGCGAACGATGAAACTCCTTGCTGGTTCTAAGTCGTATTCTTGTTTTAAACTTTTCAGGCTCAATCGTTTCACCATATTGCTTTGTCTCTGAGCGTTCGGCGTCGTACTAGATTTTCGTTCTCTAGACCTCATAACACCCATAGATGTTCCTCTGAAATCACAGCTGTTTCTTTGTCGATGTCTCGGCGCTTCATAACTACCCCGGAAATGTATCTCGCGAAGCTCTCATGACAAAATCGTAATTTAAGACTGAATATTCGTTAAAATGGAATGTCAATAAGACAGCTGTTGACAGTTTTTTTAAAGGTAATTAACATTCCGTATTTGGAACAATAGGTGAGCCTACTCCAATCATATTACAGTGCAACAGAAGGCCGCGTTGTCATGACAATATGGCGCGTGAATCCACGGCAGACAACCTTCCGGTTCCCGGGCAGAGCCCTGGTTTTATTTCAATTTGGTCACGTGGTCACGTGGTCACCCCTTTGGGGCGCTTTTCTCGAAGGTCACGAAAAGCCATACCAAAATCTCAAACCTTATAATTAGAGAGCTGTTTTATTCGCGTGTTCTTAATATAAACAGAGGTTCCATTCCGTCACAAGAAGTTTCAGGCGTAGAAACCTCTCTGTAATGATTATCTAAAAATGGCTTTGCGGGCCCGAAAAGTTTCCGGGGCTTTGGAGAAACGGATCCCTGGTTATGTTTTGAAAATGCGCACAACTGCTTGCTATTAAAATAAATTTGCATTTTTTTCTCGGCTTTGGGGTTAGCTATCTTTGCAGTCTCGTCAACAAGAAAGTGTGCGTTTTATAGGAAATTTTGAAAACATGAGCGACTGTTTTCTTTTGCTTCGCGTCGTTAAAATTTACATTATAAAGTTGATCTAATTCTCGACATCGTTAGCCTGGGCTAAAAAAAACTATCTGCTATGCAGACTGTTCGTATTCAGCCCGTATAAAATTTGCAATTCTAATAACTTCTGCAGTTCTGACTGTTTATTTTGGCAGTCTCAAAGCAAATTCGCCACCAGACTGTGTCCATCTTAAATTGCGGTGCTTGTGGGGTGGCTTTGAAATATAATTTCAGAATCATTCCTCATCGTGAAATGTGTCTTTTACTACCACATTTTCAAGGTGTTAGGTCTGTACGGCTCATGGTTTTGGCTGACACCAAATGATATGGAGGCATTCAAAGAGAAGATAGCCGGCCTTGCACCCAGTCGAAGGGACTCGCGAACTTTCACTCAAGAAACTACGTTTGGCGTGAAATATCTGGGGTTCTGTTTGAATTCACGAGCGGGAGTTGAAGGCATTCGAGCAGCTGTGAGTGAAATTAAGAGAACTGGTGGACTTAGGGATCACAGGAATACAATTCAGACGAACTTCATCAAAGTCAGCGACCAAGGTGTGAGTTTCGTGGAGCGAAAACGAGAACGAGATGTAGTGTTAGCATTTATTCCGCTTCAGAAGATTTCCTATGGCTTAATTTATGAAAAGGACTTCAATGTTTTCGCTTTTAATCACCATGTCTCGCAGAACCATATTGAATGCCATGCAGTGGAGTGTGATAGCGAACTGAAGGCTCGTGAAATTAACGAAGCTCTGTATGCTTCGTTCCGAGCAGACCATTTCGACAGCCTTCGGAAGGAGCGGGAAAAGGTGAAGAAGTGTCTGCAGACAGATTCAATCGATAACTTTACAAATGGAGGACAAAACGTGAACTTACAATAATTATAAAGCTGGTCCTTTATAAACGTTGAACACAGACACAATGTAATCGACTATAAAGATGTCTCTATTTTAATTCGACTTTATTTCCATTACTGGAGACCACGTTTTTTTTACATTTTATCATTAAATACAGTGATTAAAATAACTAGATTTGTAATCACTTTAAAATAAACCAATAGAGCCTAAAAGAATAACTGTTTAGTCTCGTCTTTATTTTGGTTAATTTTTGCTGAGGCAATAAAATAACCCCAAGGGTACAAATTTTGCGCCTAAGAAACACCTGTGCAAGTTTACGTGTAATTTAAAACTTACGTTTAAGGACTCTGTTTTCAGTCTTATTGGGATAATGCCTCATTCAATTAAGACAATCGATGATGTGTCAATCATCTGCAAACTTCTTGTGCCAAATTAAAAGATAGCGAATTTTAAAGCTATGAATTGTAAAATTATCGAGTCAAGCAAATCGCCGCTATATAAAGGTTTCGCAACTATTTTTATGGATGAACACTGAAGTTTCAGCCAAAATTATCTATAAATCGTCCTTCCATAAGCTCGTTTAAAATTTTGCCCAACAGGTGGAGTTAAAATTAGCAGTTTGCACGGCCGAGTTTTGTTAATTTTTAAAATACGGTTTTACCTGTTCCAGCCTGTTACGTGTTTTGGTCAACCGCTGCATATTTCATCAAGATAATTTTCAGGAGCCCATCACGGCCTACTAAAAATCTCCCATACTAAGATTGCAGGAGACCTTACCCAAACGGACCTATATTTAGATTAAATTTGGCAGAAGATTCTCAAGTCCCATTTGTTAATACCCACAGGTAGCAAGCTACTTCATTGGCTCATGATCACAGAAGTCATTCAAAGATAAGTTATTCGTCGGGTACCGTATTATATTTTGCAGGGTTAATAAAAATATGCTTTAATACTTAGATCGATTGACTTACACTGACATTTGTGCAATAAAGTGGGCTATTTCCAGTGCAATTTGAGCGCCATAATAAACTTCGCTCAAAGTAACGCTCGAACATTAGTAAAATGTAGCAGTGTCACGAGGATTTTGCTGTTTTAGGTCAATTCTGTGCTAAAATCATCACTTTGAGGCTTTTTAAAAGCATAAACACAATGCTTCTGTAAAGCTACGACGAAGGTATCAAATGAATTTTGTCACAGAAGGCTAATCATAATAAATTTCTTGAGGATTTTTGGAGCACGTAGCATCAAAACTTGAAAAAATTGGCAAAATTTTTCAAGTTTCAATCCGTTTCCATCCATGCCATCCGTAGCGACAGGCGACAGGAAGCAGTTTCAGTACCTACAAATAGTCTTTAGTAACAAAACTAGAACATAAGTTTTGAAATTCAATTGATGCGAAGACACCTTCTGGCTTTTTAAAAGTTGCCAAGTAGCGTGACAATGCCCCTTTAAGAAATGCAGTGTTTAAACAATTTCGATTCTAGGCATACATTGTGAAGGTACAGTGAAAGTACTTTAACCAGGAAACGTATAATTTTGCTTTTCTCCATATTTTATTTGAGCTGATCTGTTTCTTGATACAATATAGAAATTCCACCTTTGAATAAATTTGAAACACTACTCTATTTTCAAAATGTGATTTAAGGGATGTAGATGTTCATGAAAGTATGCAATATTATTTTTCTTTTCTTTTCATTTCCTCTTCAGTTGACAGTCAGTCATTTCGTTACTCTAAGAACCGCTCTGACACAAACGGTATACCACTGCATTCGATATGGCCGATATGATTTGGCGCGAGATTCACGGTCACGCAACTCGTTCCCAGGCTCTTACGTGTCTGGCGTACAGCCGGTTTAAGAAACAACAAAGTAGAACACGTGGAGGTTGCGTTTAATAAGCCATTTCAGAGTTCCCCAGTGCCTCTGTTTCAAAACGAGTCTAAGTGCGAAACCTTTCTTATGAAAATGACTTTGATTTGCATGAAAGTGAACCTGGAGGCAGAACTCATTTTCATATGAAATGTTTCGCACTGTTAGACTCGTTTTGAAACAGAGGCACAAGAGAACTCGGAAATGGCCCATTGCACCAGCCATTGCACCATGTTAGTCGTAGCCAACGAAAAGGATCCAGCCACACCACTGGCCCCCAAATTATGACTGTGGGCTCATTTCATGCCGTGATTCCTTGACGAAAAAAGATAGTGACTTATTAAGTAAATTTGATAGTTTTATCATTTATTTATTTATTTAATCTGATTTTCATTTTGCCTTTTGTATTTGCTTTTTGTGACTCAGCTGCGGAGTTTCGGCTTTTCAGACAAAAACCTCAAGGGCTGTGCTGTTTTAAATTTGTTTCATATTTTCCTTTCACCAGATCGACATGTGTTCTCTTTAATTCGACCAATGACAACATCATTATCAAAAACCTTTCAAAAATATCGATAAAATGCTCTGAAGACGTTTTTCTGTGATTCCATTTAGAAGAAAGATGACAAAATAGTAGAAATTGGTCCAATACAAGTTTTTTTTTCAAAACCTCAAATTTACCTCGTATCGTGTTAATCCTAAACTTTAAACCGGGGAAATTACTCTTTAAGTGCACATAGCCCTCTAAAAAAACCGAAACATTTGTGGCGTCCATAACACCATCTTCCAGTATCCTTCAAATTCCAATCTTGGTACAAAAGAAATTTTCAATTTCAATTTTAAATATAAGTGTTAATATAACATGTATTGACTGAATGGAAATTAACAACAATGAGTGAATAGCTTACACAAAAAGCTTACTGAATATTGCGTAGTTCTTGCCAAGTAAACTACTGACAATATAAAAAAAGATTAACAAATATGTGGGTACCTCACGCACAGTGGAAAAAACATCGCCTTAGGAATATTAAGTGTAATAAAAGTGCAAAGAAAAGCTTAGATTGTGCACGGCAAACGAGTTTATTTGCCTTGTCAAATAAATGAAATGTCATTGGACCCTGGTATAGTGTAAAGAGTTTCGACGTCAACGGAGCGAATTTGCATTTCAATGAGATTTTTTGAATGGGAGGTAGAGACAGGTGGATCGATATTAACGAATATAATAAACAATCCAATCAGGCCTTTAGTATCTCGAGGATCTGTGAGGACGTAGTAAGTCCATATCGTATAAACATAAGGATTACAATGGAGACGTGAGGTTAGAAGTAACCCAACTCAAGACAGTGTATCAGTCTTTAGCTGCTCAGTGGAGAACACAGCAATGATTAAACACAAGTACGGAAAGGCCGATTTAACTCCAGCCACGCGCTTTCAAGTGAAATATCTTGGCAGCGGGATGACGGAAGAGCCAGGCTTGGTTGGGATAGAGAAAGCGGTGCAAAAAATACAAGAGCGAGCGAAAGTCGGCGACAAATCGAGCCCGAAAATGTACCTGGATGTAGAACGCGACGGCGTGAACTTCACCGAAGTAAAAACCAAGTCCACAATGAAGGAATCAAAGTTTATTGCACTGAAAAATATTTCCTATTGTACTTTAAATAGAATTGACACTACCATCTTCGCTTTTAATCACCATAAAAGTCCGTCGGTGGTAGAATGCCACGCGGTCGCTTGCGACAGCGAGGACAAAGCGAAATCTATTGCACTGGCTTTATACGCCGCCTTCCGCGAGGGTCATTTTCAGCAGTTGCGAAGAGAAAGGAAGAAGTCTCTTGAGCAAAAGAACGTCGAACGGAGAGCAAGTTTTGAAAATTACGAACATAGAAACAGTTCTAATAACACTACCGCAGAAACACTTTCGTCGACAGATTCAGTCGAGACCTCGCCACATTCAACCAATGGTGCAAGCCATTCGGTACTACCTTGCAATGATATTCATTCAATGGATATTCATTACGAAGAAGAACTGGAGCTCGATAAAATCATTGAGGACCTTCTTTCGACTGTGGAAATAGAAAAGGCGAAAATTGAACAAGGTGTTGAATGAAACAAGGTGATTAATCGTTATCAAAAGAAGGCGAGAGCCTCGTCATTTCTGGTGGCAATCTATATTGTTACTACAATGATAGCATAACATTAAGGGAAATTAGTCTGTGTTAAGGGCGATGCCTATGGTCGGACCATAGGTGGATTCGTAATTTTTTAAATTAAGCTCAGTTTAATTTCCAATCATGTCTTACTAATTGTCTACCACTGAGAGAAACAAAGTACTTTTCTAAGTAAATGCAGTTTTTACTACCCTTTCCTAGGGGGAAGAAAGTTTGTTTTTCAATTTCTAATTACGACGCCCCGTGAAAAGTGACATGCAAGCTTTCTTTGTGTTTTGAATACATTGCTGGAATTAGAATACACTATGTCAATAAAATGTTTCATCTAATGACAGCTTTTTGTATGCAAAGATATAAAATGGTTCTGCCCAATGATCGTCTCCAAGATATCCGCTTCGCTCTTCCATGCGCAATTTTATAAGATGATGCTTCCTTTCGGACTGGCTATATATAGAATTAAGATTCCCGGAAACAGCTTTTGGTGTTCATGCACTTCCCGAAGAATTTTATTCCTTTTAATCACTGAAACATCAAATTGACTTCTAGCAATTTGATAATATATTCATTTTGATGTTTTTAGGTAATAACATTGTTATGACTTTGTTCTTTGCTAACTGACGCCTGGCGGGTGCCACAATTGTTTCAAAACTAATCGACTGCAACGCAATTATTTTTCCTCGTAAAGATTAAATGAATATTTTTATTAAACGTTATCTTAAGGCTTCAATATTATTCGTTTTTACGACCGTGTCACCAATCTCTGAGAGCGCCCAACGCTGATCCATTCGTGATCACTTTCATTCAACTTCCATTCATATACTGCAGTGTCACGGAAACCCTTGCAGTGACCCATCAGCCTTTTCAGGCTTGGAGCACGCGAACAAATCGTGCTTTGGAGAGCTATTCATGTCTTCAACAGACCATGGTCGCTTGTTTCATTAAATAACTCGATTCGGCTTAAAATGGCATTATTTTAGTCTGTGAGTTATCCGAAGGTAATCTTTTCCTGGAACTTTCAACACAACAGTTCAAGACATCAAAAGATTGACTAAACCCAATATAATTCGTATTTGCGCAACGGATGTGAATTTTCCGTATGTAAAACGAAAATCATAGGCAAGAAAATTCATTGAATCGTAGCAGGATAAGTTTTGCATCGATAGTAAATCGGTTCGCGAGTCGTTGAGAGCGAAACAGCGTAGTCAGTTCGGCGAGTTCGCGTAACTGTTTGGAGTGAAAGCTGAATCAGTTTTGTTTTGAAATTTCTCAATCCATGGCACTATTATTGCGACAATAGTCAGGGGTCTATGGCGGGTTTGTTCATTTAGTATATTGCCCTTCCGTTTTGGGTTTTGTTTAATTGATCAGACCACATTGAGAGTGATAGTTTATAAAACACGGTGCCATCGTTCTTTTCGACCAACGCGGTGTCATGTTGTGATAAATCATTGGAAACTGTCACATGGAAAATCATGTTATAGTTATTAAAACAAATCAACCGTGTTGCCCACAATGACAGGAATATCGGCTTTGGTCATAAATTTGAGTGTCACAATCTGTGATCATCATAAGTGAAGTACTACGCCAACGGAAGCTCCGACTCCGATAGGACTGGGGAGAGAGAAATACAAACCACGCTGTGAACGATGAGAGTGCAGACTTTTTTTTCGTACCTACACCAGTCCTCGCAAGCACTCCTTCTCTCTGCCAATTTTGACCTCTTTTCCGTAAGGCTTTGTTGTAAAGCCAGGTCCAGTAAGTCTATTTTTCAAGGTTGATCAACAAGTGGGTAGAGGTTACTCAGTTTCAAAAGGTGAATTTTTCCGGGGATGAATTCAAAATGTAGCAATGAATACCAGTTAAGAGAAGACAGTGTCACAGTGTTACAGATGTACTTGGAAAAAGCCAGAATTCCTAGTGTTTGTTACTAGCCTATATATGTCAAGGCTCCGCCACTTTACCCTCTAAAGTGGCGTTAGTGCTGAATTACCCTAGCGAGACGGTTACCCTAAATATTACTTTTCTTCGGCCATCGTAGCTTTATAAGAAATAACGCACATTGGAAAACAAGATTCATTTCACTTGTCTGAACGTCAAGTTTGAATCTTGTGTTCCAACATGCGTTTTATTGTCGTGTTTGTCACTACAGTTTGAGACTCATTTCTTACAAAGCTACGATGATAGCCCTAAAGGAGCGCTGGGTTGTTACCCTAGCGCTCAGGTAACTCAAGCTCCCTTGTCAACGCTCTGCTAGCTAGTGACAATTTGCCTACCCGGAACAAGTTAAGAGATTGCCAGACCGTCAAAAAATTGTATTGCAGAGGGTCGAGGTCGTGTTTAACTTTGCAACTTGTAGTCGTTGTCCAGCATTAAGAAGGTAACATGACAGCATTCCACGAGCAATAACAGGAAGCATAAAGGGAAAAAGAGCTCTCTGGCAAAATTCTTTCATTGTCGGCCATTTTGTTCGGGACGTAAACTCAAGCTATCTTTGACCCTCCTTCTGGAGTAATTAATCCTAGCGCTAGGGTTATCCTTCCTAGTTGTAAGCAGGGCTTTAGAGAATGTCGACAAAAACTTCATTGATGCAAAATGTATGCTGCTATGCCCTTTTATAAGATCATTTTTTCTCAAAGGATAGGTTAAATTGAGGAAAATATGAAAAGTTGAAGATTTGATGGATTTGGAAAATTGAAATTCAGTAGATGGACACCAAACAGTCCCCTAACAACCTGGGACTCTCTTTTGTGGGGTCAACTGTCTGTCTTTTTTTCTAGCCGATCTTTCTATTTTGGGCTGATCAGATCTTTTACAGATCCTACAGTAAACCGGCAACATTTTCGTTTGCGGTCCTTTGCATCATTGTGTTTAAACTGTCTGGTAGTGTTTCCAACCTTTTTCACTCCTATTCATTTGTACCCCCGCCTTAACTTCTTCTTCTGAAGCGTTTGAAAACATTTTGCGTAAGTGTTTCCACAGCGAGAGGATACGGTACTTCTGCCGGCTTTGTCACGGTGGTCCTTGCAAAAATTAACGTTTCAAAACCATAACCAGTTTATTTTGTTTTGAACAGAGGTATTTGAAGGGACTTTCGAGATACTTTGATCACTTAAGATATCATCGTGATATTTAGAATTTTGTTTTTGAATTTCTGGAAAGATATTTAGGCGATTTTACGAGATGTTTGTGGAAAGGCCCAGAATGGACCAGGGGTCCCCAAGGGAAAGCTTTCTCCGGAATTTCCCGCCCCCACCCTCCACGTGGGTGTGAAAGCCACGTGCTTAGTACGTGACGTCACGTTGGTGCGGTTACTCGGCCGGCTGTCGACTGACATCTCGATCTGAACAGAAAAACTCTTTGAGTGCAAAGAGTTCAATTGTCGTTCGCTTTTTCCCCAATTTTCATCAATCATTTCAAATATTTCATTCGAAAGCTTGAATCCACTGTTTCTTCCGTTATGAGTCATGTGTCCCCAGCAAACTTTCAAGCTCTAGACCAGCGGGTAAGTTAAAGATTTCGGATCTAGTCGTGGTTTGATAGACAAAGGCACATGGTGAAAACGCACTTCGTATTTCCTAAATTTTTCCTAATTCCGGCGTCCAAAAATTTTGCCTTAGAGTTTCCTTTGTTTATGTTAGGTTCCATTGATGTTTCTAATGTAATCTATATGTTGTATTTCATCATAGTTCGCTGGTCTGGACTTGAATTCGGGCGCCGTCCCCGTAAATCAACGCGGCGTCGACCCAAAGTCTCATCAAGGTAGGCTAAAGTAAAATTTATATTTGCTCCATACAGGGAACATAATATGTATTGAGCCATGTTACCGAAAGGGAAACAAGTGGTAGAAAGTGGTAAATTGTATTCACCATTCAGCGAAGAAGAATTCACATGCAGGAACGATGATTCTCTCTTCAGATATTTTTCGCTGTCGCCACGGCGGCCGGCTTGGATTACTTGTCATGAAGTCTTATTTTCGCGCTGTGGTCTTTATATTTTAATGAAGGTCATTACTCTATCATGCAATTTTCCAGAGTGGGTTACGATAGACGTTTAACTGTGACAGTGGGTTTGGGGTTACGTTTTTCTCCGAATTTTTGAGCTATTTTCCAAATTTGTCACCTACATTTTTTCTCCTTTTGATTTTCGCCAACCATTTAGCTATTCTTGCTTTGTCTTAGTACAAGGTTATATGCTTAGGAGCGATGAATTTGAGGCCGGTTTCAAACTACAGCAGTAAATCCCCCAATCTAGGGTCCAGATGTGTTCTTTTAAGTAGATTCTAACTTGACAAGCTTAATAGGAAATCTTTGAGGATACCTGCCTAAAATTCCAAGATTGTCAAAATTTCTTACTTAATGTGATACAAGTCTTAATTTATCGGTTGGGTTGATCGAGAACTATACGTTTTCAATGAAAACATAAGTTTAAGTTCCACGGAAGTCATTTTTCAAACAAAAGCAAAGTATTGCATAAGAAGAGACATTTGAAAAAAATGTTAGTGAAGGTTTCAAAGAAAACCACTGTAAAGTTGTTTCCGTCTGGATAAGCTAGACTGTAATAGTTGACTTATTCTAGTTAAACAATGGAAATCATTGTCTTCATGTATTGGACATATAGGAGGACTAGTTGAGCCACCTAGCAGTTTCTTAAAGTTCGAGTTCTTTTTCATATTTCCAAGGTACAAGAGGAAAGAGATACAAAAACTGATTTTGATTACTATTAGTTGAGAGATTATATAAGTTGCCACACTTCTATTATACTTTTAAAAAATTATGGAAACTATTCATTACAACCAGTCCACTAACCCAGTAAACCATGTTGTTATGGGTTACGGCCACTTTTTTGGCCAGGAGAAAAAGATTGGTTGTTTTCCCTTTTGACCACAATTTTGATAGGACAACAATGTCTTGATCAAGAAAGTGGTTGCATTAAGATATCAGTATACCCCAAGTGGTCACAATTCGTTCACACCACTTTGCAGTGGGACGTTTCACACAAACCCCAGTAAAGTATATATTTTCTGAAAGCTCAAGAATTTTAGATTAGGAAGGTATATTTATTGAAATAAAAAAGTTAAGGTTTTCCAAATGTAGTACCCTATTTCCCAAAGTACAGAGGTTTACCAATCAAATTTGTTTCCGGTTGGCTTTGAGTGGGAGGATGTAATCAACATCACTGTCTTCTTGACAACTTTCCCTGGTAAAGGGTGGCAGGAAATTTTGGTTACTCAGGGGTTTCATTAAGGTTTTGTGCAGGAGGTCAGTGGGGTTTTTCAGCCGGGCATTTTTAGTTTTTCTTACGATAGAAAGTAAGAAGAGATCATGAAAACAGCCCGGCAAATTGTTGGCTAAGTCTCATTCACAGCCGGTCAATTTGCCCAGTGCCTGGCCCTTAATGAACCCCCTGCACCAGGGGTGGGAAGGGGGGTGAATTTGTTCCTTTTGGACAAAATGGTAGCATGGTGCGAAATTGAAAATATTATTGCACTGAAATGTCTCAATAGTTTTGTCCAGGGTTGTAGCTACACATGCATGAACACAATTTGGTATATAATTGATTACAAATTATGCATGGACCTCTCTTAATTTTGTCCTTAATTTTATGTTGTACCTTTTCTTTCATTTTCTTTATATTTTCTTGTTCTTCATCATCAGGTACATCCTCTTCTTCACTCTGAATGGTCGTCACACTCTTAAGAAGTTTATGATCAGATCCCTGAAGAATCGCTCCGTGGCGTGACTGTTGTTTTTTTATCTTACTGGTTTTTCTTTTCAACTTCTTCTTTTCTTTGGACTAATCAAAAGATGCAACAACATCACTTGTTTAATGGACTGCCAAGCGGAGCCCCATAATTATAGAAAAAGGAACCACATGTATGCATAGAAATAGGAACCC
>OFHQ01000035.1_pt1 | contig 14115 bp, 2 predicted proteins | sample 1521071 | NCBI WGS metagenome assembly OFHQ01 (sample SAMN04272335, study PRJEB24112) | coral metagenome | biome: Coral reef; feature: Shallow seawater; material: Coral tissue | host: Coral | place: China: South China Sea | collected 2014 | reverse complement strand
AGCTTCATGCTCTTGTTGCTTTCATCAAGGTTGAGGATTCCCACAGGACGGTGGACGAGCTCTACATTTCCATTCTCTTTTAGGGAATAGACAAAAGTGTGGATGTCGAATAATTCATCCAGCGATGCGAGGTCTTTTAGATGAATACCGCTGAACTTCTCTGGATTCTTCAAGGTACTGAAATACTGCTTTGCCAACGTTTTCGTCAATTTCTCCAGCTTGGGCAACTTCTCACCCTTGAAACGAGCCAGGCATCTAAAATAGCAAAGGTTATCGCCATAAACCTTGCCTTTGGTATTTTTTTCCAGTGCATCCAATCCACGATTCTCTACCACCCACCTGGGCAAGTACCCTTCCCCTCCACGTCCAATAGGCCTGTCCACAAGAGGATACACATGGAAGGATACATTCGTGAGATGAGCAACCCGCCACTTACTACTGGGCTTCTGCTGCCTGACGTATTCCTGCCAATCTTTTTCACCCACACGCAGCAGCACACTCTGTAGATCGTCTGGGTTGGCAACAACGAAAGGCTCAGGGAAGACGAACCCGTTCCGGGATGGGTAATAATAGCGAACCTCTCCATTGTCCCCATTGCGGAGGATGAAGCCGAAGGCCAGGTTTACTTTGAATGCGGTCTTCTGTTGACGGAAAATTCTTTGAATCATCGCCCCAACATCGCTGCCCTCCTTTAATCGTCGGGTGTACACCATGACAAAGCGTCCACCTCTCTGGCGTGTACGGATATGCTGCCAGTTCTCAATGAAGCATTGTCGACATGCATCCTCCAATGTGTTAGCCAAGCCACGTGGACAATCTAACGGGTCTTCAATGTCGACCTCCTCCTCACGCACTGGGGTACCTGCTCTTGAAAATGGGTTCTTCGATGCTGTTGCTTCAGCACTGGCTGACGCTTCCTCTTCCCCTCCCAATTCTGCGGCTTCTTGCCTTTTTCCTTCCAGTTCTTGTTCGTCGTGCTCTGCTTCCTCTTCCTCTTCTTCGTCCTTTTCGTCTTCTTCTTCCTCTTCTTCGTCTTTTTCATCTGCTTCCCCTTCTTTTCCCTTTCGTTGCTGCTGTTGTTGATGACGTTGTTGTATGTCTTCTTGTACTTTTTCTGGTTCTCGTTCTTCTTGGACTTCGCCTTCGTCATCCTCTTTACTTTCTTGCTCAGTCTCTGCTTCCTTTTTCGACTTTGTCGTTTCGCCTTTGTCACTAAAAAACAAAAATAATATCACATTTTGACCATTATCAAAGAACTAAGCTGATGGCGGTGGATTACATTTACACAGGCGCATTTTGTGAAAGTCGTATTTTAACAAGGTCAGTATTCGATAATATAAAGAGCGGATGTCAGAGTTAAAACGGTAAGAACATTGCTTATGTTACATAAGAACCACTTTAGACTAAAATGAATTCCGAAGAAAATGTCGTTATGGACGAGATGTTCTAGAACTATTAAAGTTCTAGAATATGTGGAAAGAACTTAATCTAACTAAACATCCTCTTTGCGAACTTTTCGTTGCAATATATCTTGACCTAGTCTTAAAGCCACTTGTTTTAGGTACGTCAGCTATTTATACACGGACTCCAGTGATTCTAAGAGATTTTCGTAGTAAGCCGTATTGTAAACAAAGGCCGCGAAGATTGTTTTCAACTGAGGCTAGAAATAGTTATTTTGGCTAAGAACTTTTTCCGTTGATTTAGTACGATTATGCATGTCACTTTCCTCTTTAGCTACCGAGAGCAAAATGTGCTAGACTAAAAAACGGCAAAAAAAAACATAATAACATGATGTTTTCAATTCCTTTTTTAGATGTTTGTTGTGAAGGGTTGCGAAAAGTATCGTTATTGAAACTTTTAATCTGTTATGACAACACAACAGACGCACTTTGAAGGATTAAGGGTGACTTAAATCACGTTATCTTCTCGTTGTAATGTTTTTAAAGTCTTTCAGTGTCGTCTGAAGTCTACCGCTGGAAGTCCGGCGTGTCCCTGGTCCTTTCGAGCACGTACTCGTGCCAATAAACTCACATCTACAAACAAAACGACACCTAGAAACAAGTCAAAACCGATTAGCCAGTCAGCGACAAATAAGACACGTTCTTCGCGTAGTTTAACTGATAGACTGCAAAAAGAGATTGTAATGTGACCATAATCTCTTGACTTCAAAACAGTCTTTTTTGGAGCCAAGATCGCACACGTTGGCAAAAAAATACGGCTGTTTCATAATCTCTCCAATCAGTATTTCGAAAATGTTCGAAATTGCAGTTAATCGATGACGCTCTCGTAGAAATGAGCCTTTGTGAACACTCTAACGTTGGCTATTTAGTGCTTTCCCCTGTCAGCGGTCCATATCCGAGAAGCTTTCCCGGATGCACCAGGAATTTTTTACTCAACCAAGTCCCTTCGCCTTTCGAGAAGTAGGCGACAGCCTGGGGCTAGTGACTATCGTTATGTCAGACTCTTGTCCAGACAATTCTCAATCGTTGTAGCCTATATTTCGTCCAATGCATTTTCAACTCAGTTCAGTCACTAATCCATTCTCTAAACATATCAGAATAGGCACCTGGCAGCAAGGTCATCACGTGACCTACTTTTCATAAAATTATGGGCTATAACTTGAAAAATGCTAGGAATGGAAAATATCAAAATAGCCAAGTTTAAGGACCCTGGCACTGAAGCAGGAGATTTTATGATGGATTAAATTAATAAAGAATTAAGACTATATGCATGGGAAAGGTTGTAAGAGCAAGACCTTGCTCTCCTGCAATTTTTTCCATAGAAATCCTCTAAATTTTCCGAACATTTCAACTGTGGTATAAACTTACTCTTTAATACCAGGGGCCTCATACTTGGTAATTTTCGTATTTTTTGATAGGCTCTTTCATCGCTGGCATTATTTAAGTTGTAACGCATAATGCAACAAAAATTAGCAGAAATTTGATCACGTGACCCCAGCTGCAAAGGTCCTATTCCTGCCTAACCATTACCTGCGAACTAACCATCGATGTTAACTGCCTGAGCTCCTTGGTTGTGACAGCTGATAAAATAAAACGTTGACGAAATAATTCGTCCTGCCTTGGGTTACCGTGGAAAAAAGCCGTTGAAGAGACTACTAAGGACTTTTTGTTTTCAGTTCAGTACATGGGCTGGCTGAACTTTTATCAGGTTCCTAGTGCCGGAGAAACCTTTTTCGGTTGATCTGCTTTAAAATTTGATTCAGGTTTTCAACTGAATATGATTGAGGTGATTCTATTAGGAAACTTCAACCAAACAGGGGAAGATTAAGTAAATCAACCTTAACAGAGGAAAATAGTTATGAAACTCGACAAAGTTCTTTGTTGTATGTTATTGTTCGCTTTCATGGCCTTGACCGTGCACAAGACGCAATAGTTCTTTACTCCGTACATATACTGAGGAACTAGCTAATATAAACGTGCCGGTTGGTTACGTAATTCATGCATAGTGTATGAGCGCAAAACAAAAGATTGTGCACGGTCGTCGACTTTCCAACATAAATCTTGCCATCTTTGTTTGCTCCTCTGATGTTGGTTCTGTCCTGGTGTACAGGTTCACAAGGGAATAACCATTGTTCTTTCTTTGTTTAGGAGTCATTGGTTAGCTGTTGTGTATTGTTTGGTCCTTTGAAGCGGCTCTTGTGTACCGGTACACGAGGACAGAACCCTGATCTTTGCCGGGCTTCATAACCAGTCCCCTCTATTAACTACAGTATGATCAACCAAACTAACCGAAAGCTGATCCCAATTGAACGTTAGTTGAACTTTCGAATGATTAACTGAAAACCAAACGGTTAATCCAAGGAGCTGTCACTGGTGAGAGTTACAGTTACTAAAAATGAAAAGATCTGGGTGTCCTGACCACCAAGAGAGGTGCCGCCGATAACATGAGTCTGCTGCCTGGGGCTGTTTTATGCCGACAAATTACGACACTACTGCCAGTCGTACTAGTTAAGAATTAAGCGGCTTACCCTGAGGAAGTTGAACGTGGTTAAATAAACTGACCTGTACGCATATGGCGTGTGAAACAAAAAAAATCTTCTTTAGAAGAATGCAACATTTTACAGATTTTTCCTTTTGTCGCACAAAACGTACACTTGTCAGCATTAAGGTCCTCACATGGATTATATTTTCTTATTTAAAAAAGCGAGAAAAACTGGGCGAGATTTATTCGTTCAGCTAAGAAATTTGTAATATAAACTTTAGGCGTGAAGAACATTGGAGTGGTAAAAGACCTCTTCCAAACAGAAAAACGGACAATCAGTAAATGGTCAGTACAGGACTTTTTTGACACTCTTTTAAGAGCACGATTAGGAAGCAAATTTACAAATCTCACTTTCTGTTCCTTCAAACGTCACATAATGAATCGCGATAAACGGTTTTCTTTTGTTTAGATGAGAAGCGGTTGATTCCAGGATCTGGTTCAATCTTAAATAGAAAACTAAATAAGCCCGCCATATTTAACAAGTGTCTTCAAAAATGTAGTTTCATGGAAGCAGGAACGCAAGCTTAAATTCAGTCTAACAGTAACAAATTGTCATTAGGAACAGTAGCGTAATTCGCACCCAGTTGAAAGGACACGGACACTTTGGAAAGGTGGCTAATTTTCCGCATTTCCATTTAGAATTTAACGCTGACATTACATATTACCCGGCTGTAGCACGGTTTTAGAGCCATTGGCGTAGTGAATAGATCTAGACAATTTCGAATTTCGTTGGTAAAAAATAAATTCATTTTTAACTTGGCGTCGGCGTCATCGTTACTTAAGGTCCCTATTTGTTACGGTCGTGAACGTGTAGTGTGTTTCGTTCTAGAATAGTTAAAATGAAGCTGTAAGTTCAAAGATTGAACCGTACGAATCCATACTACCTCTGTTATCGCACAACGTTATTAGAGTTAACCCTTCTGCACTGATAATGAAGACGAAGGACTGAAGATTTCAGTGATTTTCAAATCAGCCTTCCGCGGAAACTTCGGATATCCTTACATCCTACATGACCGGACATTGAACAACTCTAGAAGAATTTCTTCCTTCGCGCATTGTGGTCGTGACCCTGAGTGAAGGATCACAGCTGCTTCTAAGATCTACCTCAAAATAGCTATAAAAGCCTGCAGACTGAACCAGTGATACATATATAACGGATTACGCGCGACCACAAGCGGCCCTCTTCAGAAAATCGTCTAGGTAATTTATTTTGAGCAGGAATTAATTCGATAGGCTATACCAAGAGAAAATGATGGGATACACGTATGGAGGTTGCCAGGTTATGTTACCAGTTGGCTTGTTAAACCTTTGGTGTAAGTTTCAGAAAAAAACCGATCCATATGTAATCGACAATAGTGCATAAAGGATCTTGTTTAATTCCTCAATATCCCCAAAGCATTACTGTTAATAAAAATTTGATATTTACTAATGACCCATCCACGGTTGGATGAAATACTCGAAGCATTCCTTAAATATCTCACAAAAAAAACGAAAGATCTCTCAGAGATATACTTGTGAGGGTCATGAAGGGGTAAAATGGGAGCTGGGATTTGCCTCTTTTAGAGGCTGGGAAATGGGATTTTGTGCACTGGGACTGGGATTCATGAAACAAAAACAATAGAAAAATGGGAATGGGATTTCAATTTGAGCAACACAGGCTGGGATTGTGGGATTTGAGCTGCGATTTGAGAAAAACAATTTGCTGGGAAATGGGATTAGGACCCCCCCTTCATGACCCTCACTTGTGACTGAGCAAACATCGTAAAACCTGCGTGGGAGAAACCATTAGAGTTGTGCCAGCATTGTAGGTCCACCCTTTTTTTTTTCAACTTAAGCTAATTTTGTATGAACCTTACTGATTGATCCGTTTTCCGTTAGAGCCAGATACATGATCAGCCTCATATGTCAATTTTTTGACGATCGCTCAGTTATAGGCCCGATTCAAACGTCGAATTTACATGTGCCGAACCTAATAATTAGATTCGGCAGACGTAAAGTTCGACGTTTGAATCGGGCCTTACAGCCCATTTAGTCTCTCCCAGTGCTGAGTGACATTGCTTCACGATACCATACTAGCATGCAGTAGAAACAAATTGGTGGATTTCATTATCCTTGTCATCGACGATATAAAATGAGGGCGAGGGGCTAAGAATCAAGTGCGTTTATTTCGCTTGACAAGCAGTCGATTTCACACCAACGAAATCACTAGAGGAACCCAGAGTTTCCTTCCTATAACACTTGTTACGAGCTTTGCAATACAGAAAGCTGGGTCCTAACTTATGTCTTGCACTAAGCGGGATTTCGTCACCGATTACGTAACTCGACCAAATGCCGCCAATCATGAACATCTTGTGTCTTGCTCACTTACTCGCCCACTCTTGCTGTTAAACAGTGCTCAGTTTCCATGGAGGCGAGAAATCAAATTGAGTTATCAGCGCCGGAAATCAGTTATAAAAGCATTGCGTCCTATGGACCTCCGGTCCTCATTCTTCCACGGATGTGATCTCATTCCTTACTAAACGTCGATATGCGAAACAATTTGCAGTGATTAGCGACATCTCTCGCACCGCGTAAAGTCGCCCTGTTGGGTAACATTTCCGCTCGGATTTTACGCTATTGTAAGTTTCCATTGTTTTTGGCGGTCAAGGTGACGGCGACAATGCGACTTGAAAATGCCTTGTGTAATATATCATTGCCCTATCTTATCAACGTAGTGAAGTGAGGACAGAATGAACTGATTTATATTAGACTTCCAAACCGGAAAATACTTAACGCGGCCCTACATCTCTTTGTGATGAAAATGTTACTTTTCTGCTAATGGCGAAGCCGATATATCCACGCCGTGTCGACCGATTGAGTTGAAGGCCAAATAGCCTAAATAGCGAGCCTCTGAAACGCTAAATTTTCTGGTAATTAATTGATCTTCCACTCTTCTGAAGGACCCTGAAAAGACAAAAAGATATCAAGGATTCTTTGCACTGACAAGGTGTTAAATTATACCACCCGGAAAAAATCGCCATTAATTCGTCAATATGCACTTACGAGACAGATTATTCTAGTCGTCGCTAAGCAGAACACAGAATATTCCAGTGGTGACGTGTCACGCTAACAAAAAGCGAACAGGTTCTCTGTTAAAAACTAAGAAAACTAAGCACTTATTGCAAGGGATGTCTCGTTGATTTCAAACCGGTGAGATCACATTCTCAAGGTTTTCGCTTAACCATTTGATCATCAGCAATGAGAATATTTGGCAAAAATATTTGCTAGCGTGACTCGAATGACCCGACTGTTCCAGAACAATTTTGATATCTTGTATCGAAAACTAAGTAACTTTGTAACAAGTAAACAAATTAGTAACTTCTAGAACAGTGTTTGTAAGCTGACTAAGATTAAAATCGCTCTGGAGGGAATTAAAAGAGGCTTTCAAGGATAACTCTTATGTTAAGAAAACCTGAAAATTTTCTAGAAACAGCGCTCTACTATATATTAAAAAGGTTTCACACGCGAAACAGTCATTAATAGAATCTTTGCAGTTCCGTGTGGGCGTTAATGAGAACCGCCATCGCTCACTCAGTTTGGAGCACATTCAGTCACGGCTCCCAGCAGTTCGGAGAACACATCCAAGAATCAAAAAACGTAGCGGTGTAGCAGTGCAGCTAACGGATAAGCTGGACGATTTTTAGAGCAAATTCATTCAACAAAAAGACAATATTCCATCATAAGACACTTATATACTGGAGACGGGGTATTCGAGCCCAGCTTCGCTCGTCGCTGCAGTTCAGTCCACAGATGGGAGAGAAACTGAAGCAATGGAGGTCACCGACGAACAGTCGACACACAAAGGAACCAAAGAGAGCTCCGCAGATCAGTTTACTGTGGTAAGAATAAACAAACCCTTGTTTCGATTTTGAATTTATTGAGGTCACTGAACCGACTTACTCAGTCTTCACGCGGCGTGAGCGCGGATTACTGATAACAGGATCCAACAGTTCTTAGGCAAGAAACAGAAGGTAACAAAACTAATTTGTGCAGGTACCTAATCTAAAGCTTCCGTTAGTATTTTGCTTGCAAATTTATTCAGTTGTCTATCTGCAGCGTTGAGAGCAAAGAGCTTTGATTAGTATAAAATTTGTAAATATGATTATGTTGGGATTGCGCGCTCAGTGATTTTCCAAATATTGTCTTCAACCTTTACGTCTCTCCGTGCCAAAATCATTTCTTTACATCCTTTCATATTTCAAGGCTTTATGTAATTTAAATTAGAATTCATCTCGCCTTAAATGCAGAACAAATACTGTACGAATGCTCAAAAATTAGAAAAAGGTATCAAGTATATTTAATAATGCCTCGCCTCGTCTATAAAATGACTCTGTGAAAAATTCACGGAATTGGACCGCAAGTCTGCTTCAATGGCAAATAAAAACAGGTTGTCACAATATAATTGACAAGAAGTTTTTTTCCAAAAAAAGGCGAATTAGCGCAGATCACGCCAGTGGAAATGGCATTGTATAATAAAAATATTCATTATATTTCGTAAACCGTAAACTAACAACAACGGAGTAGGCAGCTATTTATGTCTAATGGTATTCGTTTAGAAATGGACACCTTTGTTCCCGGCGACAAGCCGACAGTGAAAACATATCTTTTATTAGACTGTTTAAAAGATCTGATGCAAAACATATGCTCACGGAAACAGGACCTCATAGATTAGATAACAGTTCGAGTATATACTAATCTGTTTCGATGTTTCATTCACGAAACCCACAATCAGCACAATGCATGTCTGGCTGCCAGACTATTGAATGACAACTTTGCTGTATATTTCACATGAAGTCTTTGAAATGCCCCCCCAAGCTGTGTAAACTGTAATAACCAAATGGATGTCTAGCAACTATCAATAAACTTTACCAAAGCATGCGCACCGTGTATACGCTTGTAGGCACTCGCTGCGTTTGACAGTCAGTGGTCTTTCAGTTGTCGTTTCTTTTAATCTGAATGTGTGAAGAAATATTTAGGGAGGCAGTTATCAATTAAATGAAACAGTATTATGGATCATTACTTCGCCGAGGATTTGTTAATCGAGATAGACTGTAAGAGAGAGGACCTCAATACATGATCAGGTGCTGTTTTCGTCCAATTTTGGTGTCAAGCTGTCTATAGAAGCATTCAGTTACGGAATATAATTGTGGTCCAAAAGTAGGCTTTATTCTGTATACTTCACCTAAGTGTAATTCTGTTATTGAACAGTTTGTGTGTTAACCGTTTATTATTGTTGTTGGATGAAGTAAAGTGTGGCCGTGAATTATGAAAACACTGATCTTGGTGACATTTAAAAGAGACAGGAGACTACACTGATTGTGCCAGTGTGTCAGTTGTGATTATGTTACTGCTCTGGAGATTGAGTTGTTACCATTTGCATTAGTTAATTAGATAAAGTCCTTTTGATCGCTCTGAAAGTCAAGACCCTGATCGATATACTGAATTCAGCTTGATTCAGGCGGACACTGGAGACACTAGTTGATAAGTCATGACGAGTGGACACAGCTTCTTTTAACTGATAAACAGAGCGATGACTCTTTGCAAATTTGCACACGCGATTTCTGAAACAATATTTACCATTAGTAAGTCCACAAAAATCAACTTCTTCATGGGAGTAGCGCTGGCAAAGCCATTTCAGTTCGCATGGTAAATCTGCCGACTACAACTGTATACAGTTCAGTTGGTGGAGCTCGTCATACCCATCACATAGCATCAGTATGAGAACGTGACTCAGTGCTTGAAATAAATTTAAAATACCTCAAGTAATATTCAGTTAGGTTTTACAGTCGACATCTGGCTAGTGAAGCTCAGTTTAACTGAGCAATCCTTTGGCGAACGAAGGGCGAAAAGTTGTAGTAAATAAGAAAATGAGAACTCTCAGTTCAAACAAATAGTGTACAGTCAGTTAAATTTCATACACTTTACTCTCTCCACCGTTTACTTCTTTAGTGCTTCAAAAGTTTATATCTCAAGTCGTCTGTGGATTGAGAGCAGGCAGGGTACGGTATGAGAAATTATTTGGAGTGTCCTCGTTCTGTTCTTTTCCGTCAGGCAGTATCTAATGCATAACCTGAGAAATACATTTATCACAGGAGTCGAGAATGATCAAATTCAGCCATACAAGGTAATCAGAATGGTGTGCAGCTTTAGGTCTAAATTTTTCCAGCTGGCATTTATAGTAACGAAACAATTCAATGTATTTAAAATGTTGTAATACTTTAATTTACAATGCAAAGGCTCACCTGCTTTAAATTAAGTTTTTAAATATCTCATCTGTGAAGTCTGGTTATGCAGAATAGGACCAGTTTCTGTAGCATATGCCCGGGTACTGAGCAAGAAGCGGCAAGTGACAGACAAGTGACCGCGGACTGCTGATTAAAACATGGCTAAATTAAGGCTCAAATCTTTGCGAAGCCGTGTAGCATCAAACCTTCCTGTTCTCGTGATGAAGTGTAGCATTAACTGAAGAATGTTGTGAACTAAACCTTCAAACATGTGACCTTGACGGATATCAATTTTACTGGGAGGTGCGCGCTAAGGAAATGAACTCACGGTAGATATATTTATCAACATATCGCTGATACCATATTTTGGGAAATCAGGAAGGAAATCATTGCAGTGTTTTTTCTCTAATCGACTTTGCGACGGTTCTGTATAAACCTATGGTATGGGCATTCGCCTAAGGCAACAACCTTTCAAGTAAGACCCTGACAACGCCTGTCGCGATGTCTAGTCTGTCGGGCACACTTTATGAAACCCGCTTTTAGGTTTCAACAGCTAGCTATATTGTGCCTCATCCGTTGGGAAGTTAACGGGTATCCGTTGGGTACTTAAAAGACTTGGAAGCTGGATGGATATTTCCGTGCATTACATTCAGTGATCACAATTAAAGTTGGGGCGAAAAAGGTTTGCGTCAGAAGTTTAACTGAAAAACGTAGCGTGGGCTGCAAACTAGCCGTACATGTATTGCCTGTCTGCATCTAACCACAACTAACAAAGAATATTTTTACCAAGAAATCGGTTCGACCTTCATGCAGCACCTAGTTGATATCGACCACACCTTCGAATTCTAACTTGTCTAAAACACGTTGCAGTAAAAATCCTTCAAGGAGTTTTGATTCCGGCATTACCTCCGCTCACGTTATAACAGAGATCGAAGGTGTTAAGTAAGGCAGAACGGAAAAGGAGATGTTTTACTGTATATGAGGTCACCAGCTATATTTCCCGTTGGAAGAACCTAAGCACGGAACCTAAAGTTCGGTACGCAACGCGGACCTGTATTTAACATCAGATTTCTAAAGCTGAAGGTCAACAGATGTAGCAAGGCTATAACAAAGACAATCGCCGTAATCTGTCTGATTTAACTTGCGTGTCATCGCAAAAATTATTTCCTGTATCCTTATAGTAAGAAACCAAAGGCTTTCAACAAGGTCATTACTGAATGCGAAGCATCCTGGTTGATATGGACAGTTTCGTCACCCCCTCTAACGTTTCCATTGAAAAACTCAAAGCTGATATCACCTTTCACCACCCTAGCGAGTGTTAGTAACCTGAAACCTTCAATTTAGAGTTGAATTGTTCCTTTTACCGCTGTAAGCAGTGCTAAGCTACGAACATTGGGTGCGATTTCCTTCTTTCACACTATTACTGCCGATTATGAAAGAAAAAACTTTGTGACCACAAGTGGGCGTGCCGAGTTTACCGCTACTAGGCATGGCGGCTATATGACCAAGAATGAAGGGTTATTTCTAAATCAGACTGGACCGTGTCCATATCGATCTAGCTCCAAATATTTTCGGTTCGCGACAGCTACTACCAAATCGTGGGATTTTTCGGCAACAAAACCATTTTGATCATCGTTTCAAGAATGAGCTGGCGAACTATATCCACAGCCCCGACGGGCGGCCGTGACTGTGGGAAGCGATAGAAACTGAACTAAACCCTTCTACATTTATAATTGCACTTGTGGACCAGTGAGGTTCCACCCACTCAAGAACTGAAAATTAACTCAGCCCAGTACTGCCAGTTAAAACTGATTAGTCATGTATTAGTCATGTACACTAAAAGAAGAACTTGCGATTCGAATTCCCTCAACCACAGGAAACGAAATGAGTGCATGTGGGGTTACATTTTGTCTATGGACAATTGAAGATGTTGTTATCTTGCATAAATGTTTCGATCAGCCGCAGACCAATGGATCGCCAATATTGATCTGTGTGCGCACGAGGGCAAATAATTTGAAGGCTGATTAGAAACATACTTGAGGTGTCACGTTTTACACGAAACTGCCTTTTATTTCTTTATTGGTTTGATCTTTTCAGTCGGAAGTGAGCCAGTATGATATATTTTCCATTTAAAAAGACTTCAAATCATTTTCTTGGCTTTGTTTGGTCATGCAATGACACACCACAGACGGACTCAATCAACACCTCGTGGACGCACTCATTTATCAATGTAATTTTTAGGAGGTGAAGACTACTAAGACTTTGACTTAAACTGCAATACTTGAACTCACGTGTTTTCTTTTCTTAAAAAAGAAATTGACCTCACGTGTTATTAGTTCTTGAACTCACGTGTTATTGCGCTAACACGAGCATTTCAACTATTATAAACTCTCTTCCCGTTTTTTTTTATTTTGCGAACCATTAAAATATTGTCGGTGTCGTAGACGCAAGCGTGGTTTTGACATCATTAGCTAGATTTCTTGAGAGAAACAGAGAGAGAGAGGAGAGAATCTGATGTGAACTTTACTCAAAATGACCTTCCCAAATTCCTTCTTCACAATGAACACATTCATTCACACGTCTTAAACATGTGAATGAACGTTATGTAATCGCAGCTTTAGCGGTATATTCAGTAGCACCTTATTGAACCGTTTTACGGGCAAAATATGTAATTTAACTTCTCCTTTTTTAAACAGTTGAACGGTTAGTCAATTTTCGATCACTTAAAACACAAGCTTAATTGGAGAATGCCAGCCTGTTCAACTTCATTGTTGTTTAACACGAATTTGTCAGTACGCAGCGTTTTGAACTCGGATTCCGACCGTCTTGCCCTTTTTTGCCTGGGGCTTATAAAGGTCACGTGGTTTGTTCCTTCAGTTAATTTACGTTAAACAGTAGCAATGAATCTAATAGTAGGGAGTTTAACTTGAAAAAACCGCGGCGAAAACGGCAACGAAAAGCTAAACAAAAGGTTTAATGAGCAGAATAATAGCTGTGCACGTGCGTTATAAATCTTTGTACATTTCTTTGCGTCCTCTGCAAAACAACAACGTGAAATGACCAAATTCTGCTTTGTCTGAAGAACGTGAACTACGACGGCTAACTTTTTTAAAATTCTATTTCAAAGTTATCGCTGTGTTCTGGATTTAGCCGGTTTGGTTTTGACAGTGATAAACAAAGTAAATGACTTAAGAGTATCGCGAGATTCGTAGGTGAAATATAAATTCATTTTTTAATGGGCGCTGTCTTCGAAGTTGCCGTAGTAGCTTCTTAAACTCCCTGGTAACTGAAAAACGGAACTGACTTGACAAGAAGTTTCCACTATCTTGTTTACCTAAGGTATCTGTCTTCTTCGAAGGGATTAATTTGGTCAGTTTTTGATAGGGGAGTAAAAGGACTGAGCCACGGGAATTTAATTAAAGAATCACTTTATAACGTTGATTTGAAAAAGAATGAACCGGTTGTACACTATCAAGTGTGTGCAAATGTCTTATGTTGCTTACCTTCGAATAAACATGCACACGGCCCACAAAATACCTCCAGCGCCAGCAGCGAATCCAACAACACCGATTATCACATAAACCACCATGGAATCTAAAAGGCAAAACGCATATACCACTTTCTTGCAAATTTCTGCCCTTTTTTGGGCCGTCAGTCTCACACAATGGAACCTTTTTGTGGAATTGATTTGAGTATTGACGGCCTGCATCTAGTCCCCGAGAGATCGAAATGACTGAGGCGAACTGGCCAAGTTACATGACACAAACAATTCCTTTAATTTAATATTGTCGTAATTAATCGAACATTGTTGTATAGTTGTAACTTGATATTTACCGGTTTAACCGCGGAC
>OFHQ01000034.1_pt1:0-12500 | contig 14157 bp, 2 predicted proteins | sample 1521071 | NCBI WGS metagenome assembly OFHQ01 (sample SAMN04272335, study PRJEB24112) | coral metagenome | biome: Coral reef; feature: Shallow seawater; material: Coral tissue | host: Coral | place: China: South China Sea | collected 2014 | reverse complement strand
TATTAAGGGTATGTATTTAACAAATAGATTCCATGTTGCCTTGTGTCTGTTCAGTTATAATTCGAGGTAAAGCAATGGTTTTCGGCTTACCAAGACCGATTTTGTGCTTGGTTTAGTCTCTTTCTACTGCCAACTGAGATTGCTCGAGTGTTAATTCTGAGTCATTTTCTAAAAAGGAAACTGCTTTATCTTTCTTCTTTCTGCTTCTCGTACCTGTTCAATGCCCTGACAAGAATATTTTGTACCTTCTCTTTTCCCAGTCACCTAAAATATTATCCAAATTCTCAAAACTTTCCGCCATTTTATAACATCGAGGGAAAAACTTTGTAATGATGACATCAATCGTGCTGCTCTCCTCTAATAGATCATAGGCATGAACCATTCAAAATGAGAAAATAATTTGGGTTATTATACAATAGTTACATAACAAATGGTTTCAATGATATTTGGTATAGCTGATAGGAATGGAATTTTTAAAGAAGTGTTATTTGTATTTTGAAGAAAGGGAACAGTTTTTGTGTTAGTTACAGGAAGTGTAAACCACTCAATGTCGTGTTGTTTCCGGACACCGGGCAGGGCGGAAGGCTGGGTGAACAGAACGCTTATCACATGGTTTACTAGAGAACGTGGGTACGAGTTTGTCGACACCTCGAAGCTTGAAGTCAGGCACTTTTGCTTTTGTAGATATGTTTTTTTTTGCCTGTCGGCTTTTGCTCACACGTAGATGAAAGCTGGGAGAGGTATTTGTTACCGTGGTCATGTATACTTTACAACAGCAAGGTCTGCGAGTTTAAAGAAGTCAAAGAAGAGGCTCGGGAAGACGATCTTGTTTAGCAGCAGCTCTTAGGTTTTTTCTTCAGTTGCTAGTGAATTTGATGGTTTTCCACAAGCTTTCTCGCATTGTGGAGTCCATGCAAGGTAAGCTTAAGTTGTTTTCACGTTTTGGCCTCATTGTTTCTGTTTTCTCTCTTTGTGGAGTCCAGGCACGTTTTGACCTCATTGTTCCTGTATTGTTTTATTTCATACATGTACATACACATTGAAATTGTGGCTGTGATTAGAAGTTCAAAACCGGTCATTTACTTTGTGAGCTTATTCTAAAATACTTCCAGCACAAAATTTGAATTGTCTTATCTTATTTTGTTGCAAAGTGAAGCAGTAGCAGGCCATCCACTAACTATTATATTTGGTTTAATAAAGTTGTTGCTTGCTTGTTGCTTGTTGTTAATATCTAATTATGTTGCATTACTACAGAAGTGTTAACAAGAAAACTTTTCCTTGTAACATAACTGTCAATGATTTAGCTATTTTGGAATATCTATCACGATCTCTTGCACTTAAGCTTAAATCTAAAGAATGTTGAGCATAAATGCTGGTCATACTTGAATGAAAAGATTTGGTGAAATCGACCCTTGCATAATTTTCAAACAGAGTACTACCGCTACGGCTACTTGATTTTGTTTTGTGGTTAGCTAAAGAAGGATTACTTGCATGCTCGTTTGCTTTTTCATAACAGCTTCTTTGCGATTACTCTGTTTACATTCACAACCGCAAGATCTGTTAAGATACCTTACATACCAAAACTTATAGTCAGTTGCTAAGCTGTACAATCGGGAAGATTTCGGAGTAGATTTTCTCACTATAACCTTCACTTTGCATCTAGCTTTTCTTTTTTCATGGACCTTAAAATCTTCCTCACTGATAATCTGGACGGCTCACGCTCTCTCCGTCGTTTCATTTGTTTAGCTATTTTGGAATATCTATCACGATCTGTGTGGCTGCGAGATGTAGCTTCGGTCAAAACATGTGGTCAAAACAAAGAGATTAGTTGTCACCTTTCGTTCTGGAATTCAATTGGTCCCGAAAATCCCTCGTGTGTTTGTGCTCGAATTCAATTAGTGCCGAATATCTCTTGCTTGCTCGTGCAATTCCGAACACGGGACGATTGTATATCGACAATGGTTACTTACGCGTTACGCGAATTACGCATTTGCTCTTCACTTCATGTAACCAGTCACCTAAGGGAAACCTCAGTAAAACCTTGTCAGTATGACGTCATTTTTTACCTTACATGAAGAACTTATCCAATTTTTTTACACTCTTCCTTAGGTGTCTACGTGCTGACGCACTAGACACCAACAAGAGGCTATAAGTAGTAGCATGCGTAATAACGTTTTTATGGTCAGGTGGCAAGCTAAGGAGGGCACTTCGAGTATAAACACGATTCGATATTTTTTAGAAATTGAACGACTTCAAACGGAAAGAAAAAACAGTCATCACTTTCACAATGTCCAGGTTAAAAAAGAATAATAAAAAAAAGAAAAAGCTGCCCTCGACGGGAATTGAACCCGGGCCATCAACAGGCTCCCGTTGAGAAATCCATGCGTTATACCACTTTGCCAGACTGAACCACATGTTTAAGTGTAGTTAAATTTTGTATATTAAAGATAGTAGATACATGATATATCGTATGTCTCTGTTCAAAAATCCATCTGCAGATCGGTTTTATATTCCATAGGCTTACAATTTGTACGATTTGAGTGCTTTTCCGAGGAATATAAGCTTAAAATTATGTCTAAAAAGTAAGACTGCACTACATTTCTGATACATTCCCTTCACCACGATCGCAAACTGAAATGGCAAGTTAAATGAATCACAAACCTTTCCGGATCAAAAATCCCACGGCAATAAGCGGCGAAGAGACTATTAAACGGTCCAGTCCATCCATGAACGCCTTGCATTGTCTTGAAAACTTGTCCTTCTCCTTTTTCAAGCCAACAGACGAAGAGATTTTTCCGCCATCTTGAAATCCCGTGCGATATTGTTTAGAACCGGAAACGGAAGTGAGAGTTCAATTTAATATATCCGTGCATAAATTTGAATGCCCAATCGCGACACCAAAAAAAAAAAAAAAAAAAAAAAAAAAAAAAAAAAAAAAGAAAAACGACGGGCATTTTAAGACTCATGTCGCTATGCGCATGAGTAATAATTCCGCTTACCTGGTTATCAGAAAATGATCAGGAATTTCGGCTCTAATATGCGCGATAGTTTCGTTCGTAAACAAACCAAGAGAAAATGAAGTAGACAATTATCTCATGTACAAACACCAAGCGTGCGTTACTGGCGGAAAGTTTCGAAAGCTTTTTGGGCCCGAAAAGCTGTGTAATGTGCAGAATGTTTATAATAAAGATTGGCTTTTTTGTTGATTTTGACAGCTAAGCAATAACAGCTTGCGTCTACTACACAAGTTGAGCTGGTTTGCGGGCCAAAAACTTCAACACCATTGACTGGAAACTACATTTTATAAACAATTTTGAGAAATGCACGCCAGGAGCCTGTTAGTACACGGAGCCTTAATCACCCTGCTAACCCACTGAGTCAACCTTTTCCCATCTCTCTTTAGTTTTAGAACTTTACGGGGCTCTCAAATTCCTAAGCGCTTTATGGAATCCTCAATCAGACTGCGCTTCTGACAGACAGATTATAATGAATCTCCAATCAGCGACCATCCCTTGGTTAGTGACCCCCTTTCTTGATTTCAAAGATGGTCACTTATGATCATGACCAATTCGATCAACGACAGTTAAGAACTCCGCGAGAACACTACCTTTATTTACTGGGTTGCACATAAAATACCTAACACAATATTTCATTCGTAGCTAGTCTGCGCCAAATCTTAGGTGCATTTTTCGTTCCACATTAACCCTTTCACTCCCAGAGTAATTCTAACTTTTAAGTCTGTGGACGAAATCCTATGGTGTGACCATTCAGATGAAGCGTTTTCTGCCGTACTTTTACATGCTATTATTTGTTTTTCAGTATTTTAAAAAATATAATTAGTTTGAGTTTTCCGGTACTATTGGGTGTTAAAGGGTTAAGACCGAGTCATCAAACAAACTCTACCCCCCCCCCCTCCGGGATGAGGGGGGTGGACTCCCGTAGGAAAGCCGTTACAGGGATGATCGTCGTTTCGTTAAGGGTGTAAATTAGAGTGTCTCCTTTAGGGGGTTAATTCAAGACTTCCAACGCACCTTCCCGTACCTTTGGTATGAGAGACCACCCAGGGACTCTAGTAAACAACCCGCGCAATCTGTGCCTAAGAAATGTGAAGGCTGTTGGCCTTCCTTGCGCCAGTGATAAATCATGACGCGCGGGCAAACATATCAGCAGTTTAAAAAGCAAATTAGGTCTCCAGTTGAATATCTGCATGAAAAAAACTTAGACGACGCGTTAAACTATCTATATCTATATTCCGCAGTTAACAACCTTTTGAAACATTTGATCTCAGTAATACAATTTTCAGTATGTATTTATTCATACCTGGGTTTTTGAAAACCATGCTGCTTTGTTGATGTGTTTGATAGTGTGTCTTGTATAATTTTCTCTTTCTCTAAACTCCATAAAAAAGATGGGTATTGCTATATTGGAGTTATAAGACCCTTGTCAAAGTGTAGTTGAAGTAAAAAGGTGGCAATTTTCATCAACCATCATTTTCCGAAAACCAGGTAGAAATATTTAACATATATATCTGTTATATAGCTCAAATCAATCATATCAAAATCAACATGTATCTATGTTTATAATCGTGACATCAAACTCGATATAAGTGTTGCTAAATTCCTAAAGCATCATTAAAACAGTTTCTCTCACTTGATTAACATACATGATGGTCCAGTTTTCTTCTCTATTAGAGCTCTAAGAGTGAAAATAAGTGCCTTGGGCTGCAGATGGCCAAGATGGAAATGAATTGTAACTTAAAAACTTGGGCCATTTTTTTCAAGTTTTCGGCGCCATGTGTCAGCTTGGAAAATTCGCTAAAGCTCTTCTAAACTTCACTTGATAACTTCCTGTTAGTGTCATATAAGTATTTTAATTTGTATGACAAAGATGATTAGTTATAATTTGGGGCAGTGTTCAAAACGATATAGCTTTGTCATCAAAGTTCATCAAGGAACAATGTGACATAAATTCAGCATCCAACGAGGAATGCTTGGGAAAATGCTTGGAATGGCGTTGTTTTGTTTTTCCATATCTTTTTGTACTTTTAAAGGAAACTAAAGTAGAACCTCGCTAACTTAAACTCGGATAACTGGAACACCTGCGCGTTTTCCACGGATTGATTTCTTAGTCAATTACTATCGGATAACTCGAACTCCCGCTATCTCAAACAAATCATTTTTTCCCCTGAGAGTTCGAGTTAGCGGGTTCTACTGTATGTGAAAGCCACTACAGTTTGAGGAGCTTTTCTGTTCTTTTAGCTGAATATTTCAGCAACAGAGAATTGTAGGGAAAGGAATCTTAACTAGCTGCTTTCCTCTTTCCGAAAATCCTACCTGATCTTATTTCGGACCCAAAAGGACATTTTTTATCCCTCCAAAAGCAAAAGGCGTTAACATTTTCAATGTTACGAGAGTTAGAGGCTACATTTTACTTAATTTAGTTTATTACGGAATTTTGATTTTTAATAATTGTTACTATTCATTTGGTGTTCTTGATTTAGTTCAAGGAACTGTTCCACAAAACTATAAAGTTTCGCTAGGTCCTAATTCAATAATAACCACGCTGTTTCTTTAGATAACAGCAAAACGTTCTTCATACTGAAGTAAACAGAAGAAATCTCGTAGTTTTTAGCTTAGACCAAATCATCGAGTTCTTCTTCAATTGCAGCTTTTCTGACGGTCATGGCAGTTTTTACCTGTTCTTGAATTTCTTTAATCTCGGCTTCTGCCATCGGAGGCATTAAAGCCTCCACTTCATGCTCAATTCTTCCAATTCTTTTGTCGAACGCTTCTTCAATCTCCTTTTTCTTTTGGTTGGCAATTCTTTTGATGGCTTCTTGTGCTTCCTGACAGCCCTGGTTCAGCTCTTCTCTCTTCATCATAATTTCTTGCCTGTCTTGATCAGGGTCCAGGGCGATGAGTTTTCCCAGACACGTGATCCGATCCATCAAATGCTTATCGGATACTTCCACATAAACACTGGAAATGCTGTTGACTACATAGGCGATCTGATTGGCTTTGAAGGCTTGCTCGAAGAGGACATCACGCATTGTATCAGACATGGCCATACCACGCTCGGTCAACTGCATTTGCATACTTGAAGTAGAGACAAACTCTTTCAGGGAAGACTGGAGGCAACACTTGACCAAATTCGACAGCATTTGGAAGAATTTCACAAGCTTCCCCCATTGCTCACGCAGTTCGCCTAGAGCATGCATCCCTTTGATCAACGTTTTCCTGATGGTCTCCAGGCCGATCTTCTTGGGCTGGAGGCCTGCCAACTCAGCCAAAACTTCTCCCATTTGTTTCATTTTTTCGTCTACGTCCTGGCAAGACTTTTCGTATATTGCTCTGGTTTCCTTTAAATTTTGTTTAGCGCTTTCTGTTTTGAAGCGGGCATTTTGTAACGCTGACTTGACCAAGCCGTCGTCGTCCTGGCTTTGAGGTATCTCCTGCTTAGCTTGACGTGGGGATTTATTTTCCAGGGTGTTTCCACCAAGCGCAATTTTCAGACCCTCGCTAACAGTCTCAGCGGCTGTTGACAGCTCTTCTGCACGGGACATGACTTCCTCCACGTCTTCCTCATCTTTATTCATGGCTTTTTTAAGTTCCAGCAGCGTCTTACAGATCTGCATTCCATCCGTGCAAAGTTTGGTCACACGGTCTTTATTGCACGCAGTTTTGGGGATGTCCCTCTTTATGTAAGTTTCAAGCATCCTCTTGATCTTTCGGGCTTCATCGTCAATTTTGTCCCATTCCGGTTCTTTCCTCCCTTCACTTTTGATTCCGGTAGCCAGCTCCTTAATCTTCGCGGTCTCGATCTCAATCTTACCCACTAGCGACAAAGCGTTCTGTATGGCGCCGTAGCGTTTCGAACTATCTGAATCGGAAGAATCTGATTGAGCTTCAAATGTTCCGGTTACCTGGCTGCTCTTTTTTCCGCCGCCCGAGAGGACATTAGCTAAGCCTCCCGTGAAGACATTGCTTACACTTTTAACAACACCAAGAAGCATCTCAGTAGCCGCCAGTCCTACAAGGTCTCCTGTTGAGGGCACTGACTCCATAGCTTCTTTATAATCCTTTTCTGCATCTTTCATTTGCCTCATCATTTCTTCCCGTTTCTTTTCAGCCTCCTTTTGCGCTTGCTCTATACTCTTTCTGTTCTGTTGGGCCACTTGGATGGCGATTTCCATTTCTTTCAGGTCCTCCTCATACTGACCTTTTGCTCTTGTGCACGCTTCAAGAAGTTCGGCGACCAACTCCATCACGTCCACAAACTCCTTTTCCACCGAGGTAGCCAGAGTTACACATTCATCAGCGATGTTTTCAATGCTTTTTAAAGCATTTGGAAGCATCAGTTCGATCTCTTGAGGCTGGCCTTGGAGGAGGAATTTCACGGCTGTCCTCACATGCCCGTCAACGTTGCCGGAATGCAGGCGTATCTGATCCATGTTGGTGTGTGCCTTGTTAAACGCCCCCCAACCTTTGTTGCTGACCTGCACCAGACACGCACGGAAGGAATCCGGGTATTTCAGCAGCTTAAACCTGATTTCGTTTTTCTTGTCCTGCAGGCTGAAGTCTGACTCCGCGGAAACAAGGATTAGCTGTCCCAGAAGCGCGATAGACATGGGAGCTGGGGCGAGGAACTGATCCCAGCTTGCGTATGGTGCCATCATTATCTTCATCTCCTCTTTTTTGTCGGATCCTTTGTTAATGCTGGCAATGGCTTTATCGATTTTCTGTATGCTCGATGCCATTTTTAAGCTCACCAAGACCTAAAAGCAACAACAAAACACGATTACATACTAATCACAGAATTGACTGGGACTCTGCCGAATGCGTTACCCCCGTGGGGGACTCCCTTTAGGGGGGGACTCCCATATAAAAATGACGGGGATGCTCGTCGTACCTTTTGGGGGTCAAAATTCGTAGATTGGTACCGCTTGGGGTGATAAAATCTAAAATGACCTCAGTTAGAATTATCGCGGTACCTTTTAGTGTATTGAGCCGAAAAATATGACAGATTATGACGTGATGTTGTAGAATTGGTACCTCTTAGGGGTAAAAATTCATTTGAGCCACGCCCATCGAACGAGATTCTGGTACCTTTTGGGGTGCTTTTTAAAAATTTCCGACGAGCACCCCTGTCATTTTTAAATGGGAGTCCCACTCCTCCTCACCGGTGCGTTACCTACAGTACCGACTACTACAAACGACTCACTCTAGAAAGTTGGTTCACTAACTTAGAACAGAAACCACTGAACCGATACCAACAGCAACCTACAAACGACTTGTTAACAAAGACAAACTATAGACCGAATTGGCTGACAATACAACGACTGAAATTACACTTAACAATACACGGATCGAAACGCACCTATTACTGACTTGAGTCTCAACAGCCAATAACATCACGGCTAAACTGACCAATGACAGCTACAACCGACGTATATACCATGAACTGACGATTTCACAATTCACTTGACTCCGAAGATGCTTTCCGCTCAGGTTGTCGAAACGTCAGTCAATGTCAACAACAACAGTTCTTTTTAGAACTACACCAGCCCGGGCGATCACACTCGACAGACTATTGATACTCCTGGGTTCAAACCATTTACAACAAAACACGACTACGTATTTTATGAAACAGTAGAAAACTAAAACCGCGTCGCATGTGCTATTTTAAGGGGTTTATGTCACCAATTTTTAGTGTCACTTTAAAAAGACCTAAGGCCTATTTTCATCAATGAAAACTTAAAAACAGTGGCAGAGTTTAGTTTAAAATTGTTGTATTAGTGCAGTGAAACTAAGAGCAAGTGTCTCAGACTACAGATGACCTCGATGGAAATGAACATTTTTCAAAATCGTTTCATGTGTTGTGTCTGCTGTCGCGACAAACGTAAAGAAAAAAAAGGAGATTACCAGTGCCCATGAAGGGGGACTGTACAAAGACAAAACAATCCTGTTGTGGAGAGAGCATTGCCAGAATGGTTTCACTGAAAAGTACGAAGCATTAACGTCCCAGTTACTGTATATTAACTGTACATGAAAAAAACAACAACAGTATTTATTACCAATACTCTGACATAACGGTAATTGTGATTGTTTTTCTCCGGGATTCAGTATCACGATACCCCGATATAACCTTACGATGTAAGTTTGCTAGTTCTTTGGTACATCGTTATATCGGGGTTCCACTGCATAATGAAGTTTTGATGCAAAGGACAAAAATTTATTTATATTCGGACTGGTGCTGCAACACTGATGATTCAATTTGCGTCTGCAGTGAAATGGAAATACTGATGGGCGAGTGGTCGGCTTACCAGAGGTTAAAAACAAACAAAAAAAATTCAAATTCGGTAGCGTTAAACAGTGGTCGCGTTCACTTTTGAGCGGTTTGGACTATAATGATTTAACTGAAAGAAATTTGGTATTTTGGAAAAGTGGTCGCTTACTTGGAGAGGTGGTGGATCGAAGATGGAGGTTCAACTAAGTAAAACACACGGTCCCCTTGCCTTAGCCAGTTTCTTCTTACACATGCATGACAAAGTGATCATGATTGCCCTCTATAATCCATAGTATCGAGGTGAAAAAGATCTTGAGGTTTTTGGTTTGTGTGTTAGAGTGGCTCAAATACGGTGTGACTGATAAATTCGCTTCAGTTGTTGTTACACTTCAGATGTATTGTAAAGATTGCTGGGGGATCTGAAATTATGTAGTTTTTTGAAGCCCATTTTAAGACACAATGGATTCTTCTGTCGTCTGAACTGAATTGGGAGTAACATATTTAAATTTACAGATCTTTTTGTTTAGGCAACGCAGGAGAGGGAAGCCTAAGACCTCCTTTCACAGCAGGCGACGTCAGAGCACCGCCCACGCGCCGCACGCACGGTGTGAACCGAAAAGAAGAAGCGCAAACTCGCACTCTTTATCTGGCTATCGTTTAATGTGTTTTTATTTTTGAGCATTTAGAAATCAGTGCTCCGTGGTTTAAAATTAGTAAGCTTGGTGTTCTCTAACTTCGAATGTAAATAAAGTGTTTAGTGCTGAAAAAACTCAGTTTTGAGAGATTTTTGAGAATTTCAGACAAAGAAAACTTAAGGTTAGTCAATACAGCGACGCGTCGGATCTACTTATTCTTTATGTCTGGTACTTATGAATTTTATTTCGTGACACTGATTTACTCCCTCCTATAAAAATTTCGTTTGTGTTTCATTATCGATTGCATTCGATGAAAATCACTTAAATGGCGTGACTTAACACTCAAAATAGTGTGACGACTGTGAGCCAGATTATGTCAAAACAACAGGGATTTCAATTACCGTCTCTCGGAAATTGAGCGACACAACATAGTAACAGTTAAACAAGTCAGAGCGTGCGATCCTATTAGTAAGAGCAGAGAGTCGAAACAAAAACAAAATATGCCAAGATGTTCTTGAAAATTATCATCAAAACAGGTCGAGCTGCACCTTTTGGAACGCCTCACAGCATTGATTGAGAAAACAATAAAACAAATTAAACAGCAGAACAATGGATCCTAGCCCTGAAATCCATAGAGGTGCGTGATACCTATCTCCAATGAAATAAGAGCTTTTTAAGAGGGGTACTTCTCTTGTCATGCAATATCATTAGAACTTCAAGCAAAACGTAATTGACGTTTTGAAGTAGTCATATGACAGGAAGTTTGCCTGGCGGACTATGTCATTTGAGATGATCATATAACGCTTTGCTTGGACACTTTCACTTTCCTTTTCTGGTCTTTCTGAAGCTCTAGAACATCAAGCCAACGAATATATTTTATACTTTATTGAAACTGTTAGTTTGTGAGGGTATTTCTGACCAAATGGTTGAGATCTATTCTAAACTCCACACTACTGGAGATCATCTACAGGCGGAAACCACCAGAATACAAGGCGGGAATTCTGCAATCTTATAGACCTTTTCAACAGTTTTTAGCTAGCGCGCTTTCTTGAAATAAAATTTCATATATTCTGACGGTATCAGAAACGAAGAGCAGTTTCGAACATGAAACATGATGATCGAATGATCGGTACTGAGTTAGGATCGAGACTTCGGGTGGGGTAGGCGGCGGTGGAGGGGGGGGTATGATAAGCTATACGGGTATGTACTACTATGAAGGGTATGGTTTTTAAGCAGTCTAGTCTGGGATAGGGGATAGAAATCATAGAATTTGGTCTAGAATAGGGTATCATTTACCGGGAAATTGGTCAGTAGTACGAGCCTGATTTTGTTGTCTCGTCTAGAATAGCGTTCCAGCCGAACATAGTCTGGTAACCGTAAGGGTTCAGTTCAGAGTCCCAACAGCACACCACCACCCGAAAAAATACAGAGCTCCCCCCGCCCCCCTGGATCAAGCCACTCTTTGGCATATTGCAACGTGAGGGAATGCAAATCAAAAATAGAGTCTTCTGCAAGTTAAAGGCACCAGCCAATATCGAACACATTCTCTTGTCGAGGCTAAACTAAACCAAGTAGCTCACTGACCTGTATACTTTCTGTTCTCCCTTAGGCGCAAACAAGCTTCCCTGGCCGTAAGATGAAATATGACAAGAGCTCTTCCTGTTTCGAGTTTAAATAGAGGTGAATTTAGAAACCAAAATTTCAATATGCATCAGATAGGGTTTCGGGGAAGACCCCTTGGCGGGGTGAACACCCTGTTTACCAAGAAATTTGAACTATACAGTATCAGTTTTTTATTGTGACACTTAAAAGGGGGTTTACCCAGGAAAATGCAAAAATACGCACACTTTGAGGGATTTTACCGAGAAATTTGAACTTGAACAAGTCAGAACGTGCGATCCTGTTTGTAAAGAAGAGTCACTGAAAACGAAAAGAAATGACAGGATGTCATGTTAAAGGATACTATTAAAACATGGAACATTCTAACAACTTAAAAATGCCGAGGTGACCTTTAAAGTGTTTTGACGGCTGCCTGTTAGTCACGTGATGGGAGGTCTGACAGTTAAATATAGTACAGATGAAAAAAAGTATAGATTATTCGTTTCTTCGTATTACATGTAAATTTCCCACGGCTGACCACGAGTAAATGCGAATAAACCTTAAACTTACAACACTCGAAATACGAACTGGTTAAATGTGAATCAGGGATAAGTTAATAATCGATTTTTTAAAATGATCTAGCATAAACTGAAATTGTCTACCACGCGGCCAAGACCTCAAACAAAGTCAAAAAAGACTTCGCAAAAATTGTTTATTATTTTGTCACTACTTTTTCAAAAAAGTGGGGAAGTAAAGAAAGTAGACAGGGAAACTTGGTTTTTGTTGTTGTCAATGTTTTTTTTTTTTTTTAATCCGTTTTCTTACATTGATATACCAAAAACGATAACTTTTTCTATGTTGCTTGAAACCAAGTTCAGCTCAATTTCAGAGTGTCGTTAATTCTTAGAAATTCCCTTTTGTTTTGAAGGCGTGACACTTATCTGGCTCATGCCAAATCAGGTTTCTGTATTCAAGTTTTCC
>OFHQ01000033.1_pt1 | contig 14413 bp, 5 predicted proteins | sample 1521071 | NCBI WGS metagenome assembly OFHQ01 (sample SAMN04272335, study PRJEB24112) | coral metagenome | biome: Coral reef; feature: Shallow seawater; material: Coral tissue | host: Coral | place: China: South China Sea | collected 2014 | reverse complement strand
AATATGACTGAAGTCGCTTGGTATGAAGAAGACAATAATTTGCAGCTCCAACAATCCACCGCGATTGGACCTATCCTTCTTGAAAACGTGTTTAAAAAAAAACAAACAATGAAAAGCTTTTTGTTATCACGGAGTGGATAATTCCCTTAGTGGTAACATCAAAGAATAACAATAATGTGAACAGCTCGTAGATCAACAGTCCTGCGGAATTTCCATATCTGAGTCACTGAAGGCATCTTCGTCATGATCTTTTACTTTCAAGTTGTACTGCCCGGAGTGGAGCCTCAATTTAACGAATTCCTAAGTATATAGAACGGTAATCTTTTCCCTGGTTATAGTTAAACATAGGGAAAAAACCTTGATATAACAAAACTTCGTTGTAGCAATCATATTTTGCCAGTCCCCTGGCCCTTCGTTTTATCGAGGTTCTACTGCATAATGACGCATTTCATGGCATCATGGCACATACGTTATAACCAAAATGTAAGCTTTTGCTACATGACTTAGTCTTCCATATGAAATATGAAAATCAATTCCAAATACATTTGGTTGAATTTTGAAAGGGAAAATAATCGAGAACAAAACTGAAATTTGATAAGGCATGGTCTCTGTAACAGCGTGTTGTACTAAAGCTTGTTTCGAGTTTCCTGAGGTCACCAATATGTGGTGTGAAATCGATTATTCTTTCGGAAAGTCGAATAAACTTCAACCAGTATGCATTGCCAGGGGTCTTTGTGATTTGATAAGGAAAATGTTTTGCATTCTACCGAGACATTGATTAACTTTTGGCACAAAGGAACAAATGTCGTAAAACATGAATAGACGTTAAGTGCCAAGTCTTCAGGAATGAGTAATTACCCATTTCCACGAAAGCAAGAGGTACCTTGCAAATGCCAAATGAGTTTGGACTGTTAAATTTAAGAGATGTCACGATATTTTAATGTTAGGCATTTTCTTTCTCATAAAATATACTTCATTCCTAAATCAACAACGGCATCTTTGTGAAAACAAGAAGGGTCAACAACTGTGTGTGTGTTCATGCATGTACATGTGTATCTTTCCTTTGGTAGCCGTTTTTCTACTATTTCGTCGTTCCCGGGTAGTCAGACGCTATTTTGCTGAAATAGAAGAATTTTTTTTCTAATCTTGAGTTGAACGACTTTTGAATGGGTTTGTTGGTTTTATTAGGCTGTTGCATGCAGACAATCTTCAAAACAATCTGCGCGTTCTTTATGAATTAGCCGAGCATTCCAGGGGTTTAATAAATCCAAAGCAGAGTCTTAATGAAAAGCAGAGGGCACAATATAATAAACAGAATTGTACTTACAGTTGTTAGACACTGATGTTATGTTTTGGTTGTAGATCTATCGAAGCTGATGGAACGATTTCAAAGTGTCGTAGTGACCGGGAGGGTGTGGCGACAATAGAAGAACAACATTCCTCGATGGCATATCTTGTGCTTGTTACAACACATTTTCGGTACAACCAACTTGTGACACTGACAGATTGGAGGATTCTTTAAATATACCTTGCTTGAAGTTGTAAGACTTTGAATGTTCCATGCTTTAAGGTGATAATGTAACTGACTAGAGACTATTCGTTTTTCTGGTTGTCTGTTAGTATTGTGACAAACATAAGCTCTAACGGAAGGTACATCTCAAAACAAGCTTAATATCATCACAGAAACAGGTGACAGAACTTGGTTCCATTTTCTAGATACAACCCGAAAGGGGAATACTGTACACAAGTAAGAAATTATTAGCCTCCAAGACAAAAAAATCATTTAGTCCCGAATTTTCAAAAGGAAACTGAAATTAAACCGAAGAGTTTTGAAAATCGTGTAAGTGTTGTGTTGATCACCTTTGGTAAAACAAGCAAAATTTCATTTCCGTTATAGATAATCTGCCGGCTTTACAAAACAATTAAACTTTTCTCTTTCTCTACAGAACGTTCAAATAAGAATTTAAACAGCTCCACAATTACGGTGGCAAATGCTTAAACAATTGTGTTTAACCATCGAAATTCGTCGAAAGAATTTCATCGAGCAACTTGACTCAGTATGGGGTTTACTCTCTGAAAATACAAACTTCTTAAACACAATGACTTCAAAATGCTCTTACAGTTGTTGTATGAAAAGAAAAACTTGATTTCGCCTGAACTGTTCCCTTGCCGAATAAAGATTTTATTGACCAAGTTTCATAGTCCCTAAACAGCAAAGAATAATCGAAATAGCGCGGTATATCAGAATCACCGTCCCAATCGCCAGCACTAAAACAACACAACTGTACTTAAGTGATATGCTAAACCTGCACCAAGAGATTTCTGGAGAGGGCTGAAAGCATTGTTTCTTCCAGCATTCAGTAGAGTAGTCTTCGTTTAAGAAATAGGAGGAAAAGACTTTAAGTTTCTCTAAAACGCAAACAATCTATATTTAAACCTCAAGACGTTCCAAACTGTAAAATGACAGCTGCACCCAGAATTAAAAGTAAGACAAATAAATGATTCTTTTATAGAACCAAACAATAGAAGTCGGCTCCAGGTGGATCCTCAAGAGAGCTCCATGCAGTCAACGATCACTTGGCCAGTTTAATTTGTGAAAATACCCGCAAAATCGTAATAGCCCAACTTAAAATAGTCCCAAGGTTTTCTAGCTGTTTAAGCTAAGAACTCAGTTTCATCTGTTTTGGTTTCAAATTTTAAAGCCGGAGACTTGAATGCCCCTATACTCCAAATAATCCGAATGGATATCATAAATTTAAATCCCAAGCAGCCGTAAACTTCAAAACCACATCACCTGATCGTAGGCCACCAGTAGTTGAGTAACTGCTTCAAGAATCAACAGTAACCCACCTTAATGACTCTTTTAAAATAATGTGGACGCACCACGAGATATCTGGAGAGATTAACATGCAGTCACTGGTCCATTTTTTGTTTTTCAAGCACAAATCTACAAACTGTTCAATTTCAGAACACTGACAGGCTTATTCAGCTTTCGAATGAGATAAGTCTTTGAACAAAACTTTCAATCCAAGTGTTCACATAGCTAATAACTTGTCAGGAAGAAATAATCGAATTGTTATTCTACATTCAAATCAGAAGAGGTTTCATGTGACCTACATCCAAATCAGAAGAGGTTTCACTCATGTGACTACAAAATTTTAGCAGCCTCAGAAATCACTTGTAGTAAAAAGCCATAAAGGATACATTTTAAAATCATAATTTGAAATGTACCATGAAATTCGTACGAGAGAAAAATACAGTCACTTGTCACTTGGCAAAGCTAAATGTACAAAATGTTAAAAGCCCAAACTTCAGTATGCTGACAAGAATGACCAGTTGTCATAAAAAGAACTTGATTTTAAATCGACTAGTTTCAATAAATTAAGTTCAGACGAAGTGAGAACGTACCTAAATCAGTTGAAAATAACAAATTAGATTTAGAAGAATTTGTAGTTTTGAGTTTATGGCTGCTTCACAATAACAAAGGCAAAGTAAACTCAAATAATTAATGCTTTTGGTGATGTCAATAAACTATGAGAAAGCTCTTTGATCTTTACCAAAAATTAAGAAAATTAATTCCTACGTTATAAAAAGTCAAATCTAGCTATTAACAAAGACGGAATATACTTCATGGTAAAAATAGCAAACTTCATAGTGAGCTAAACAATCAATGTTGTTCGATGATCTATTCAGTGGGAAGTCTGTTGAAACTGGGTACACATGCATGGGCCTCGAGGCTTGCACAAAGTTGGATGAAAATAAGTTCGAATACTGGTTACATTTCACCTAAGACAATGATTTACTGAGCTAGTGATTTGGATTTGAACCCAACGACATGTATACAACCAAAGAGATAGTGGTATAAATTACTGTTTGATTAAAAAATGGCGAAGGAGGAATTGCATGTACCTGAGTGGGTCTCAATGCAATGGCTCGTATCTCCACAATTGCTTTTCCTTGCAGGGCTAAAACATCAGGTTTCCGAACAGAGGTCCTCTCACAGAAGTCAATCTTAAGAAGCAGCATTTATATTAAACGCTAGAGCCAAGGAAAATAGACATATTCACGCGGATTTATGTTGTTTAACCTGAACCAATTTCAGCCGGTTCAGTTCACATTCTCGTGTATTAAGTAGTACACAACAAAGGGTTAGCATAAACTCAGTTTCATTATAGAAAAATCAGTTGATGGATTTTAGTGCAACCTGACTGCCATCAGAAAGTAAAATTTCAAAACTGCATTTTAAACACTGTTTTTATATTTATAACGTGCCAATAAGGTTTGAAAAGAAGTGGAACAAAATGGCTGGACATGTTGCATGCCGACCCTCGTGAAGTAATTTCTAGACATGTTTTAGAAAATGATGCCTTTTTGTAGATGATTTAGCTCACAAAAAAGTATTAACAAGTCAAGTTCATCATTGAATACTTATTATCTCTTCTTCTAACGCCATTAGGAGGCGAATTAGACAATTTTGCCCTTGTCTTTGGCTAGGGCTATGAATACAATTCGAATGAGATTACATTCGAGGCAAGTCTGCTTGAATACAACCAAAATACCAGTTGCATGGCCACTGTTTTTCTGCTCCAAAAAACCTTGCTTTAAAATACCCCCAAAGATTTCTAGCTGTCTTTAAACCGGCTTTCCTTTATTGCCACTAAACAGTTAACTGCATTGGTAATAAATAGATACGGTTTTACTGAATTAATGTCACTGAAACTTGGCAGTCTGATAATCAAACGGTTAATGAATCAACAGCCCTCAGCTAAGCAGGACAAATGGGACCCATTCCTAGACTATGAGTTTATTACCTGACAGAATTCGACAACTTAATCTTTCCCTGCCAGGTTGAAGTATTAATTGTTGACCACCTTAAGGTGAATGAAGAAAGATTGGGTCTGCTTAGCGACAATCAAACAAACTAATGGGACCATCACAGACTGATATCATAATGGGTTGAGCTTCATGACTTGCTCAAGTTTACCTGAAGGACTAAGGAAAACTCAGTAACATTGTCAATCAGTCCACATCAGGTTAAATCTTAAGAGATGTGTCTTTGACATAGATGCAAGCCTTTTGAGAAAAACTGTATGGGTCGTGCATCAAACCGACGAATGATTTCCAATATTTTGTAAGCATTTCGTTTGAGTTAGGCAAGGACAAAACGCGAATCTATCTTACTTTGGAATACTTATATCTTCAAGCTGAAACAGTGCTCAAGTCAGACAATAATAACTCAGTATAAATAGGAACCACACAACATCAGTGAACAGTAGCTTCTTACATGTTCAATTGTCTACCTTCACTAAAAGGATTGATCATAGCTTTGTTTACAAATCGACTCGAAGCACAAATGGAAACCCCTTTCATCCCACGACTCAACAATCGTTGTAAAAATTCTCCACACTTGATCCTACATACAACTTTCAGATTATGTATGCCTTATAATTTAAAACGATGTTTTCCATGATCCAAAATACTCAGCTGGCTTCTTGATTTAAGCTACACATTGGGTCAGTTCTGCTGTGCAACAAGAGCCGGATTCGCTGGCCATCCGGTTTTGCTCGAGCATCGGCGGGTTGCAGGCTTGCACGTGAATCGACCCATACGTACATAAAGAGTAGATATAGACGCTGTTCTGCACATGTATACCTTGTATTCAATCCCTGAGCATATTAGCGGTAGAGTAAACTCAATGCCTTGCCATCGGTTTGTAGCATTTACGGCTGGTAACATTTATATCCTCACCTGCCATGATACTGAGCAACTGAATTGTCTGCATATTTCGTTTAGCACAGACAACTTTTCTGTGCGGACTTTGGAGTGCAATATACCCGATTGAGTTTGCATGTCAGTACTTAAAAAAAAACATCACTACATTCAAGAACTACGTCCAGAATATTAAGCGAAATTCATTTGCCTGCCTGCAAAAGGGGGCTGTTCAGCTCACCAAACTGAGTCATCACTTTCAAGAGCTATTACTGAATATGACCCTTTGTGTGTTAGAGCACACCTTCGTCTTGACAATGGAAGTGCACCTACAGAACTGTCGTTAAACAACAATATTGAACGAGTACGAGTCAGCACCGGTTTTTTTGTAGTTTTCTCAGTTGAGGTTAAGTAGCATAATAATACAAGCTTCAGATGTGTTGAATGAAGCCCGCGCAGGCATATGAGCTTTACCCAGCAAACTAGTGAGTCTACAGCAAACTCATTTGGAACGTTCCAACGATGTCCACTTTATGTCCATTCCAGAACAATTATAACTAGGTAAAAAGAAACAAATTGGGCTTTTTCAATCTGTGCTTGTGCGGTGCTGCAATGAAGACCGCAGTGCTTTAGTCTAAGGCCCATAAGGCCTTGTTAAATGCATCAGTCGAAGATCGCTCAAAACTGATGAGTTCATCGATCGCTGTTTCGCGCGCGCGTCCTTCACGGACTGGCTTTTACTAGAAGACTTACCTTCGCTACTACCATTGGAGCGATAGCGCTACTTTTCCCAGTGAATCGATATACTTTCTATTCAATTGTAAAAATCCTGGCTTTTTTGCAAGTTCGCACCAAGATGGGTGTTTTGCAACCTTGTAAAGATGCACTCGCGTGAGTTCAGCTGTGACGCGTCCTAACCTGATCAATCCCACAAATCTTGGGGCTTTTTGTCAACACAGTTTGTTTTCAGTTTTGGTCATATGGTGTTTTGTCGTTGTTATGATCCAGCGGTTAACAACCATAACGGTTAAAAATATTGAACGCTTTCCAAGAAAATTAATGCTCATGTAGAAATGTCTTGTTGTCTTGAGTTTTGTTGTTTACTATGGTTTCACTGAATGGTCAGTTAAATGGAAGCGAAAGTGCGCGTTATAGCAGCTGAAGTACAGCAAGTTTCAATTTTTAATATTAGCTGAAACGCGCCTTGGAGACTTTTAATGTAGTCAGGAACAACGTATAGTTGAACTAATACAGCTTAAATCTTTCACTTTCAAGCGGCTTTTCAGATGTTGTAATGACTGAAGTTCTGCATCTTAATTAGAGTTCCATTCCTCAAATCCTATATCTTTTCATATATAGTAGCTATTCACTGGTGAAATATTCCTGGATAGTGTTGTCCTTTTTCTATCAACCTTGCGGCTTATAACATGTTCAACAAAACACCTGTTTACCTGAGCACAGACTTGCGCTTAGAGTTATTTATGACGTTAGTAAAATTAGGGAGACTTTTGACTGTAAACTCATTCCACCTGCCTGGGTCAGGAAAAAAGCGAAAAACAACGGTTTTCACCAACCTTGACAACCTTTCTTGGTCCCAGCCATGAGTTAAACCCTGACTCGCCTGATTTTTCGTTGTGGAAAACATTGCTTTCCCGCGCTTAGCAAGATCATATGCCCAAGCTTACGGGAGCAGTTATAACTTCCTCTTTGGACCTAAAGTCATACGATTTTTCAGTCGTTTGCTAGCTTGAAAGTGAATAACATAATGACGAAAGCAGTGCCCTTTGACCCCGTTGCAGCGTTGAGTCTGATATAGAAGCGCACTGCAACGGAGCGAAGAAGCAAAAGTCGCAATTTCCATCAGCGTCTGTAAACCATGTCAGGTAGAAGATTAGCCACAAAACAGGAAATATATGCCGTTTTTTTGGTTTACTTCGCTATCAGTGTTTATCAATTTCTTCAATATTGGCTGAAAAAGGCAAGAGTGCTGTTTTTTCCCCCGAAACTCATGCGATGAAATGCAAAATTCTCCTTTCATTTAATAATGGGAGTCTGGAACACAGGAAGTTTTAAGACCACGTGACCTCGTATTGGACTGACCCGTAGATGTTCTAGAAAAATTGGAGTTCTTTTGTTATAAACCGATAACAAAATGGAAAATATGTTTCCACATTGCAATTTTTTACTGTAAACCAGCCCCTGAATAACTTCGACATGGCACAAAACCTTAAAAGGGAAGATAGAGGTATATCTTCAAATATTATTTTGCTTTGAGAACAAACATGCAATTGCAAGTAACACAATATTTTCTGACGTAGAAAAAATCTCTATAAAGTAGGATTGAAAACAAACCATACTGTGTAAGAAACCCGGCGACGGTCCGGAACGGTTGAAGCAGTGCAAAGGAAAAATATTTCAACAAAGGAGATGCAAATTTTGAAACGGAGCCGTGAACAGAAAATAGCATTTCTCTTTTGGGCAAGGACTTTGCACACTACTTGCCGCCGCAAAATAAACAAGATCTTCGTTTCTCGGAAGAAACACTTTCCATGTCACGAACAAAGCAGAATAGAATGTTTTCAACGCTTTTCTTTTAATTTAATACTCCTAAGGATCTGAAAAATGGTTTTGTTGTCGAGATATGGCCGAGATAAAATTGCTCCATCTTGGAAGGGGCCTTTTATGAGTCCTACGCTTAAAGCCTGAATAGCATTTAGCGAAGGACCGCTAAATAAAATCAATTTATAAGCACAAAACGTTGTTATATCGCTAGAGTGGAAAAAACTAGAGTAGTTAGCGACGATTCAAAATCTAAGAGATTCAAATAATACGTGCACAAAATCTTCTCGCGCTAGAAAAAATATTTTTGAGAACTATTTTGGAACTTTTTGGGGCATCTTGAAAAGTCTTATTGATAAGTGAATAAGTGATTTTTTGCCACCAGCTTTTCCCTCTGAAGGTATAGAGGAGACGAAAGAATCGTATGTTTTGGTCCATTTGCCGTGCGGATTAAAAATTCGGTTGAAAAATGTCTCTCAAGCATTTTTCCTCATGGTAGTTTAAGAAGTAATTTTACAAAGTTTGGATAGGAGTCATAGAGTTAAGAAATATAGGCTGCTACCTGTTTATTATTTAATTTGAAACATAGCATTTGGCGATACAGGTAAACAATTACTCCGTTTGTACCATATGAATGATAAATATTCAAATTACATAAATTATATAGTTTACTTACGAGTAAAGCGTCCCAGCTGCCCAAATGCGTGATAAAAATCAAGAAATACCAAATACCAGATTTTTTGTGTACATTAAGCGTGTTTAACTTGACTTGACACTCCATTTGTTCTCCGAATGATCTGCATTGCTGTTTTTTTTTTAAGACCGACTTGAAATATTGACCGTGTGTGACACAGCTAATATATGGAATAGCTTATATATCCACAGGTGAAAAACACATTCCAGCTAGGTTCGACTGGTGAAACGGTCTGAGAGAGAAAAACCGTGAGCGGAAAGAGTACTTTTTACCAAGCAGTAACGAATGGACATTCCATACCATTATAATTTATTAAGGGCCTCGGTGCAAAGCCCACTACTGAGTTATACATGGGCTGGATCAGTGCATGTTCACTTTACAGCCACTCGCTGTTGTTTATGACTTCAAATGATCAGAATTATTATATGTTAAAGGTGTGTCAACGAGCTTTCAAAATGAAAATATTGGGCATAAGAGTGCAAGACTATTTCAATTCAGCTTCGTCCCGGGAGGCTTACATAGAACACCTGGTGAACACTGAGTTTACAGTTAATTTCTTTGGAAGCTATGATGATGCTAAGTACATGTGATTGTTCTACAGATATGCAGTTTGTTTGTTGCCTGATTAGGATAAATATTAAAACGTCGTTGACTGTTTATAAGTTAAGGGACTTAAAAATAAACGTATACATTCTAAAATACACGTGGGTCGAATCGAAACGAATAAAAACTGATTTGCAGTCGAGGTGTGTTAGGGCAGTATATCAGTTAGCTTTCAAGATGTCGACCAGAGTGCAGAATTGTCTTCTCTTCTCAGAAAAGCAATTGAAAAACACATTCCAGGTTCGATTGGTGAAGTTTGCGGAGGGAGAAAAGCCCTCCAGAGCGAAAAGAATATTTGTACCTAGCAGGCTCAGTTTTTCACTGCATGCAAAGCCCACCATTGTGTTATACATGGGCTGGATGTTCACTTTACAGAATGGTCAGAATTATTATCTGTTAAAGATGGAAATGTTCCATCAAAACATGTGCAGTGTGTCAACGAGCTTTCAAACTGAAAATATTGGGCATAAGAGTGCAAAACTGAGCTGCTTTCAACTCAACTTCATCCCGCCGGGAAAGACTTACAAATACAACACCTGATGAACACTAAGTTTACACTTAATTTCTTTGGAAACTGTGATGATGTTAAGGACATGTGATTATTCTACAGATATGCAGTTTGTTTGTTGCCATATTAGGGTAACTTGAACCGGTTGTTGACTGTTTATAAGTTAAGGGACTTTAAAATAAACGTGACCATTATAAAATACACGTGGGTCGGATCGAAACGAATAAAAGATGACTTACAGTCGAGGAGTGTTAGGGCAGAAGATGTTAGCTTTCAAGATGGAATCGACCACAGTGCGGAATTGTCTTTTCTTCTCAGGAAATTGATTAAGTAGCTAATGTGTCTAGGGCTTCTTTAGTTTTGACTTTTCGTTTCCCTTGAACGGAACAGCTGTTTCAATCTTAAAAAGACTGATGACATCCGGGTTCCATTGGACCCCAAAGACTGAGCAAGAGAGCGACCTTCCTCCCTTTCATCTAAACTAGCCTGGGTAACAAAACGCTTCGACGATGATATATGATAAAGGAACACGGTATGGCTTCAAACCAGCACAACATGACAAAGCATTCAGATCCCTCCATTCTGCTCCAGTACAGCACAGTTGATGTAGTCAGAAGATGAGCAGGAAATTATCCAGCTAATTAAGTATATCCAAAACATTGAATCAGTTCTGCAAACACGCAACTCTTATAGCACCATTGTTATCAAAACTATACCTTAAGCTTTTTTCAGATCAATGCCCATCAGCTCATTGCGCGATCGTCATTTAATGAAGCCGTAAAACTATCTTTTAAATAATTGATCATCGAGTTTAACAATCCTGTTTGCGATGTTGCTCGAGTGCTTATCACAAAGGTACTGGTGTTGCGGTTCAGCGGAGGGCTTGCTTATTTGGTTTGCGCACCCCACCAGACTGTCTGCGCCAACAGTTAACTGAGGTTGACCATATAGGCATATGAGCGGTATTTTATTTTAGATCGAGTGCTCTCACATTATTTTTGGCAGAGCTGCGCCTGATACAGCTCGCAATGCAGCTTACGTTTATACGAGATTCCTTAATGGTGTTCTAACTAAAAAACGTAAGCGACGCTTTGGGACCCGCGGTAGTGAGTGCTAATTGTATGTATACTTAAGCTTAAGCAGCACCTCAGCTCTCTTTCCAGCTCCATCTCAATGGCTCCGTTTGTGGTCAGCCAGTATTACTGATAGTTGTCCCGATCTAGCTAGTTTCAGTCACTTTCAGACGTGCTGGACGCTGCATTGCGTGCCAAGAGTACAGCTTTTATTTGATTAGCCTGCGTAAGGCAAGGTTGACACAGTTGCTGCTAGCGAAAGATGCCGATGGCTAGGTTATTTAACTTTTGGATGTTGCCTCAATGAGTCACTGATTCGTCGAGTTTTTTGTAAAAAGCCAACAGGTTTGGGCAGAGATACGGGATTACGGACCGCCTTTTGGTGCAACAAGCTAGATAATCGTAGTGAATTTTTGAAAATCGGATCAAGAAACAAGCGACGTATTCAACTGGCTTTCATTTTCATCAAGCAATTTTACTGTCTTACCTCCACTATCAAACCATGTATTGAAAACAGCCTTGAAAGAACTTCTTTCTCTCCGCCTATAAGAATCGCGGTGTTTCGGTCCCCAACCGATCTGCGCTTCCAGAATATGTTTATACAGCGCAGGGGCTTATGGACTCACGATTCTGAAAGACAAGCCACGTGACTATATGACGTCCTATGAGAAGGTGCCAATCAGCCGCAAGTAAGCTGGGTGAGATCAACTCCATAGTAAACAAGGCAAGTTATGAGGGAAAGACAAAACGTCGACTGGGGGATGCCGTTTTGATGTGCCTTGCAGATTCTCATAACTAACCGGATAAGAAAATCACAGTGACCAGTTGAGAGAATTGATCTTTCGATTGGATCCCTATCAGAGTTCAAAATTTATTTCAAACGACTCGAAGTGGGCCAAGAAAAGTAACCAATTTTCCCTCCTCGTAACAATATCCGATTAGTGTGTCTAAAATGCGGAAAATACTGAAGAATTCACTCGACAGAAGTTGAAGGCAACAAGGATACAGTCTACAAAGTTAAATTTAAATCTGTCAGTGCTTTCCGCTGTAGATAAGTTGTCTTTCTACTCAATCAAAAATGCTAAGATTGTTTGAAACAGGAAAGAATATTTCAAAAACTTTGCTTATTACAAAAATAAGTCATTGGTGGAAAATTCTTCGAATCTTTTCATCACTAGTTCTTGAGGCACCTGACTACGAGGTTTAAATTCTTTCTTTGTATTTTTGGTTTCGATACGGATGTTCATAGTTTGCTAAATTGGATTGCTTTCGATCAGAAAAACAAAGAGAAATAACATTTTCCACTGCTTTCACAGTCGCTCGCAGTTTGAAAGAGGAACTAATACCCCATGACAAAAGTGGTGTTGTTTTTCTCCCGTACGTCACTTTATTTAACGAAAACGGATCTTTTCTTTTTAATTAGTTCGATCATTGAAGACCACTGACACATCGACGTCACCATAACTGCTGATTGCCAGATGAAATTTGCAATGTTGGCAGAATTTTGTTGAGTTAAGTTATGACTTATCAGTGCAAGAAGAAAAAAACCGCATACTAAGCGCTGTGAAATATGCCTTTTGTGCACTAAAAACAAATGTATCATGGTTTATTGATTTACAAATTCGAGTAACTGAAATTTGTGCTGATTTGAGGAATGCATACCAGGAAACTTTGATGCGGTCATCAATTAAAATATAGAAGCTTGCTCGAGTTTATTAAACAAGTTCTGCAAGTATTGACAACAACACCATAAATCAATATTGTAGCGGTAGATTTTTGCTAGAGAACTTTTGTCGAATCGAATAGTTTGCTGGCAGACGAAAACCGCCTGTTTTACGAATTAGTACTTGATAAATTAAGAAAGTTTGACATTTTTTTTATAACTTTTGATTCTTTTTCTGTGAATGTTCAACTGAAGAGCGGCTTCTTTTAGAGACTTGTGATAACTTGTCTTCATCAGATCACCCGCATAAGTAATCAGTACCCGTGAACTCCTCTCTAATTTATAATACAGTAAACATGTAACAGAACTGTTATCAAAACTTTCGCAGTTCAAACTAGCTTATCTTGAAGATTAGCACTGATTAATACGAATGATATACACTAAACCGTCAAGTGAACTTGTAACAATCACAATTTTTCTCTCAAAATACTGCCGTTTTATTACTTACCAACACAGGTGGTTTTCAGTCCTTCTGTCTTCTGTGAAGTTATCGAAGAAATGGCCTTTCGCAATTTTTGCGCAATGACGTGTTTTTCTTATTGTCACGCTACTAAACTACATGACCTTTTGACACTGCCTTAGCGTTTTCCTAGAAAAGAAGGAAGGGTATGTGAAATCTCCTTTTACTTTCGGTATGATTTCTTAGAAAACCTGGAAGAAGCAAATTTTATCTTGTCCTCTCCCCAGTTGGGTTACATTGAAGACTGCTTGTAAGTATGCGAGGAACTGGGTCCAAGGCAACAAGATCCAAACAAAGATGGCGTCTCAACCGCGTTTGTCCGAAGGTTTTTCCATTGTAGTGACCTGCAGAATGACTACTTTCTGATGAAAATTTGACTATGGCAAGTAAATACACACGGATTTTAATTTTGACTGGAATATATGGGGAGAAGATGGAAAATTACACTATGCAAACAACACTAGCGACCACAGCCGCTTCAACAGTGAGATACTGAGATGTCATTTGGTGGGAAATCGTTCAAGAGAGAGGAGCTGCGTTTAAAGCAAGAGCTCCAGAACCTAACTAGACAATCAAAGAGTGAATTTGTTCGCTTGAATAGGGATGAGAAGTCGAAGCTGCTTGAAAGCAGCTCAAAAACGTCACTGGCTCAGGGAAGCCAACCTACAAAACGCCGGCCAGCGAAGAAAACTTCGAAAAGCAAGCGAAAAATGACCAAGAATACCGATGCAGGAAATGATGATTCCGACGGAGAAATTCCCCCGCCAAGCCCATCTATCGATTTAGATTCAGAGCTTAGAACAATAACGCCAGACTCTGATATTGTCGCAAAAACAGCTCAAGAAGGTGACCTGCAAGGTTCCGATGGTGTTGATCGCAAGACTTCGGATTTGGTATCTCGATCGACTGGCGTGCCTTCTATCCGTTCAAAAGTGGATTTGAATGTTGTAATGTATGGGAAAGGACTTGGAGAAGAAAACAGTTCAACGGTGAAGCAAAAAGAAAAGGTAAATATTTATTATTATTTAAACAAGTAAAGTTGTACATATGTTCAATTTGATTTTTATCTCCTGATCATGAAAGT
>OFHQ01000032.1_pt1 | contig 14422 bp, 5 predicted proteins | sample 1521071 | NCBI WGS metagenome assembly OFHQ01 (sample SAMN04272335, study PRJEB24112) | coral metagenome | biome: Coral reef; feature: Shallow seawater; material: Coral tissue | host: Coral | place: China: South China Sea | collected 2014 | reverse complement strand
CGCATTAAAAACTGACATCAATTTGTTTTTTACGATAACAAATTGTCGAATTGCCGGCTCTCGCTCGCTGACGCGTCGCATGAATTTTAAATTCATGTGTACGTCCGCATATGGACAATAAAAATGAGCCAATGAGCGCGCGTGAATTTCTGCAGTTATCGTAAAAAAAACTATTGATATTTTTATTTTACTTTTAGTGCTTTTAAAATTGGAGCGCGCTTTCAGTAATCAAAATGCTGCTTGTCAATTAACTCAATGAAAATTGACACGATTTAAGGATAATCCATTTATTCTACTAAATGGATCCGGCGTCTTTGAAAGTACATATCTTTCAACAAACCCATTTATTTCTGCCTTAATTTAGGTAAGTATTGAGAGCAAACTAGAAAACTGTGTGCACCGTTGAAATATACTCGAACTCTCTATTTACGAATTTCTTTTTCAGTGCGCGCTAAGATAAGAACGTTATTTCTCCTTTCTGCGGATGCATATAAGTTTATTAGGTAATGGTTACTTCCGAGAATTCAGCTATACATCATGACTGCCGTGGTATTTATGATTACTGCACCTGTCTGTTTGACAATGTCAGTCATGATTAAAACTGTGAAGACAAAACAAACTAAAATTAGTCTAAAATTCCTCTTTGTAGGTTCAAAACGTGTAGTAAGGAAGATAAATCGGTGATTTTGTATTAAAATAGACTGATTCCTGGAATTGATTTTGAATAAACGACCGTAAACCCGCCAGCCCTGCAGAAGTCGCACAGAGTCATGTTAAAAGCCGTCATTGACAGTTATATGGAAGGTGAAATAACAAATAAAACTTTATCGCCTTTCAATCGATCAGGGCAACTGTATGTACGAAGCGTTATAAAAATAAAACATGATTAAATCTCGAAAACCAGCTGATAACATCAAAACCGGTGAATACCCGGATTCAGTGACAACTGTTTTAATAAGAGGATATCAAAAGCTCCAGAGGAAAAGGTCATTCATTTGAAGAATTCGCACCCAACCATTATAAAAAAATGAACAATAACTCGATACTTCTTTCGACTGCAACTTAGTTACGATAAGATTGTGGAAATGAGACAGACGCAAATTTGGTTATAAAGGAACAAGCAGTCGGCTACACTTCTGACCTGGAGTAGCCAGAAAGTGAGACAACAACGGACGGAAAGCGAAGTTCTTGGTCATTCAAGTTGCGTGTAAGTAATTCAGTCGTGAATACACGTAAGGTAAAATATATTATAAAATAATCAAAGCACCCAGCAACAGTTCGTGAAAGCGTGATGCCTGTGTAATGAAATTAAACTTGTGTGCTTGCATTTCAACATAGATCTAAGCTGTTGTAACAAAGCCGTGCGTGTAACTAACGTAAGCCGCCCGCGTTTCAGTCCAGTCTGTCTGAATAGTTTAATCGTTTTTCCGTTTATATGACTCACAACGAAACGCGGCTATGAATAACAGTACCTTTAAAGTAAAGAGTGGCAAGTTTAATTCAATATCTCGGGAGCGGAAGCTATTGGAGGTAGCGTCAGCAAAAGAAATCGCTGACACAGCACTTTAGTAATGTTTGTCAGTCTTCGCCAGCTAAAAATTATCATTGTCTTAATTTTCGCTGAATACTCATACTTCAACGGCGACGCTATTCATCTTTATTCTGTCTGGCTAGCATGTAAAACTATTTTGAAAACAGTAAAAAACTTCATTTACAAGCGTAACTTTGGAGGTGGCCATGGAATTTGCTATCATGGTTCAGTTTTGCCCGTAGTGTCAAATGTTTCGCTTTGCATCAGATCGTAACAATCTCGAACGACAAACTGAGTTCCTTATAAATCGAAGCCCAGAGGTATGTAGCATGTATTGCGTGGAGTAGACAAAGTTAATCAATCGCCGAGGGCGCGACCTGCCAGGGAAATTTTTAATTTGCTTTATACTTTCATTTTCATTTCGTGGTGATGACTGATGGCATGATAAAATGAGTGATTACGAGGGGTTTTGAACTTAAGTCTTGAACTGAATAGCGTTTTTGATTTTTCAAAGTTTCATTGCGTAATCACGGGTTCCCGGTCAAACCAGCCGATTTAATTATTGCAGTCACTTTTCGCCAATATAAATGTACAAATATAGACGGCTTTTTATAGATTTTCTTGATTGTACGGTCGCTACGCCTCCTGCTGCTTTCAGATACCTAATCACTAAGATCAGAATTGATAGACAGCCTTTGACTGTCACTATGTTAAAAGAACTGAACCAATATTCTTTTCAACTCTAGACAATCATCATCATAATTCAGTTTCACATTGCTAAAAGGCCAGAATATGCCAAAAAAGATCAATGACGGTCTTGAATGCCGGTTAACTCGAAACTGTTCGTTAAGGCTTAGAAAGGAGGGGAAATTTTCTTTAGACCGAATGATTTCACAGGATCCAAGTGATCTTTTTCGTTTGAGATAGGAATGGCTTTACTCTAAGCCGCTAAGTATCTCTCTGTCAGTGTCTCTCATATTTCTTGCCTACCCCTCCCCTGGGTCAACAAGGCCTGAATGCCATTCAGTGATAGCATCAAGGACTGATTGCACTTGCTTTCGTTCATGGTAAGCTAAATATAAATATTTTTGCATGAGATTCCAAGTTGTATCTGGTGAAAGCATGTGAATAAGCTAGGCTCGATTTCCTCCGCTCTCTCGTGCCTGTTCCGGGAATTTCGGGGGATTTTGTTAATGAAAGTCAAGGGGTTTAGTTGGTTTTACTCCCGGGGAGGGGTACTCCCATATTTGGGCTATAGAGGTACGTGCCGAGGAATAGGGTATGGTTTTTGAGGTTCTCGGTCTCTAAATAGGGTATCTTTTTTTACCCTTTTGTTGCTGTGTTCCTGGTGTGGTCCTTAGATAGGGTAGCTAAATTGTATTATCTAATACTGGAGTGTGAAAATGCCCACCTAAACGAATGTTTGAGCCTTAAAAAGGGTATCAGTTTTCGCTTTCTTAGTCCTTAAATAGGGTTAGGGTTCAAGAACCTTCGCGGCACTCCCCTATCCAAAATTCTCGGGAGTACCCCCGCCCCCCAAGGGTTTTAATAAGATTTTCCCATTTCCGGGCAATTAATTTTCTTGCAAGTTTGGAGGAACGTATTTGACACATCACTATTGCATGCTCACATACGGCTCTCGACAAAAATTAGCGCTAACCTTTTACAGAGGCATGAGGTAGTAAAGATTGTATGACCAGCTCAAAAAGGCTCCATTAGGCTATAATATCATGCGGTGTTTGTCACGCAGATTATTTAGAAAGATCATGGCCTTCTATTTTAGTCCGCGTCAAATACTCCAAACAAACGTTATCGTCTTGAGTGCTTGCCCGCTTACTGCACTTATGCAGTTCTCTGCTACCTGTTGACACTGGTTCGAGTGCCTGTTTGAACATTTTAAAAAATCGTGCATAACTCGACTGTGGCTGTGAAGAACATTGATTACGTTTTAGCTTTTTTTTTTTTTTCATTTACCTAGGATTGACACTAAGCGACCCAGCCCAAGTGATTAGTACATAGATTTTCATTCTTTGTAGATGTTTTTCGATAACGCCAAGGCGGAGCTCTGCACAGCATCTTCTTAAATGATTAAAATTCATGGAATTTGCTTTAAATTGTTCAGTGTTTTATCAGTTGGTCCACTATGTCTTCTTCTTTTGGAAGCTTTTTCCAGAGTTATTCTTGTCAGCGGTATCTACTTTCAGAATAATTGCGGAACAGAAGTATTAATGCATTGATGCAACCTGCTGCTACAAGAACACTGGAGACAAATCGACAAGAATGCCTGAGCGAGCTTGTTGAGACCAGTAGATCATAGTCTTAAAAGCCTTCAAATTTAATCTTCGATTATCTTCCTTTAAATCGGAAAATCACATTGGCGGAATAATACTTCGGATAAGATTTCATTCTGCAAACGCTGTATTCTGGTAGTCTGATTTCACCCCACCTTGATATGTACACCCTCACTTGGAAATCTCAATCTGATTGGCGCGCTATGTGTTACTGTTTTAGAACTAACGATCGCTGTAACAATTTCCAACCTATCGATCGCTGTTAACCATCGCCAAAGACTAGTTTACTTAAGAATTTATTTGGACAAAAACTAGAGAAAACAATGGTTCCTTCATTGTACACCGGTCATGGGCAGGACCATGGCCAAACATGAGGCACTTCGGCGAAGTATGATCGTTCTGCTGCTGAAGGTCTTCTCGAGGGTCAAAACGATCGAACGCGTGTGTTTTTGTTCATGGATCAAATTTGATTGAGACGGGAAATTTTGAAAGCGTGAGGCCCTAGACTGGTGTAGGCCTGTTAAATTAAGTCGTTAGAACAATAGTGGTAAGGTTTAACATGCAAGGTACATGATAGCAATCTGAAGCGGCAACAACGATAAATATTTCAATTCAGTAGATAAACAACTAAGTTAAATAACCGCCTCTCACTGTTAACTGCACTGTGGTAGTGGCCAACTCGAAAGCTGCTCCTTTGGCCACTACGCACTATTTCAAATTGATACCTAGTGCACATGTAAGCTACTTTTCCTTTGTTCTTTACCTTTCTTTTTCTTTTCTATTCTTGTAAATTAACATCGTGTGAATAAGTGTGAATAAACAGAATTGAATTGAACAAGCCTCCCAAATTCGAACTCTGAGGAGAAAAGAAAACAAGTTTCCCTTCGAAAAGCGAAATAATCGGGACAGCGTTGATGATAAGAGAAATTTCATAATATTACTGATACGTACTGAATTCATGAAGTGGGATTTTTTTATTTCGTTTGCCTCGGCGGGCCAGACGAAAACACCAGCGGACGAAGTTCCAGTAAAGGCAAAATTTTAGTTTTCTAGCTGTGTTCGTACATGGTCGGCTGATGTTATGTTGTCAACGTATTTATCTTTCAACGCTACAATCGAGGTGGAGGAGAAACAAGGCTGATTTTCTGCCAAGTGAAGTCGAAAAAGCCGGGGATATGGGATTGAAACAAACGAGATTGGAAAGAAGCCGATAGAGAGCCAATAAAGTGACTAAGGCAATGACCGATTTCCATATAACCGATTTCACACTACTGAAAATTCTTGCTGCTAAAATAAGCCCTATCGCCGCGTGGTCTTAAACGTTTCCGCGATTTTAAAAGGTTCAATTCGCATAAAACTTTTCTTTATTGACAGAAACAATGGACAACATTTCACAAAAGCGCCAGTTAAGTGGCTTACTTTTCACGCCACTCTCTGATTGGCTGAGTCCACGTGGTGTTATTGTATTTTGCGCATGTGTGGACACAGGTCATGACCCGCACCTTTTCACTCAACAAAATGTTTTCACAAAGGCGTGTGGATGATGGGAATAGAAAACAAAAAAAAAATTAGCTAAGAGATATTTCGAACAGCAGCGTCGTTTAAAGCGATCTATGCCAACTCATTACATGATTGCAGTTAGAAGTTCAAGTAAAAAAGTGCCGGGAAAAAAAAAAAAACTTTTCCATTCCAATAGCTTCAGGATTCGGAAAGAAGCCACCAAACAATAGCTGTCTCAAGAAGCAGATGTACTTTTGTTTGAGCGGGTCGCTTTAGCAGCTGTCCATCCAGCGTGTTAGTAAATTTACATAGGCAGGCAGTTTTCCAAACATTTAAATCTAAAGCGTGATTTAAATGGAATGTTAATATATGATAAAGCTAATGAAAAATACAGCATTTGCAATTCGCAATCAGTTGGACAAAGTTTTAATTTCGCTTTGCTGCGTGACAGCGAAAGGAAATTTTGACGCGCTAGTGGTCTTGCGCGAAACAATGATTGATATCGTATAACAATACATTTGGCTGAAGCACGTTTGTTGACGAACTGTCACAAATCTGTCAATTGTTTCAAGGGCAAGTTGAGGCGAGTTCAAGTCGCAGTTCTCTTATCGGATGAACCACGCGGGATCTGTATCGATTCATTCCAAACGCGTTTAACTTTAGCGTCGACAGCTCCGTGGGAAAAAGTGCTTCGGCGGAAACTTTTAAATCGCTTCACTGTTATCCAGGTAAGGGAATAACCTTGTTTTTGGACGGATCTTTAGTGTTATTCTTGGGAAGTGAGAGGGGTTTTGAACAGATGTGAGAATTTCGTTTATGCAAGACAATAAATTGTTTCGGCTGTCAAGTCAAATTGGGTACCAGAGCCTTTTGCTGTTTTACAAACGAGCCCGTCTTCTTACTTCACTAGGTAAATGTTTTCATTTTGAGATTTCTTAAGTTTGTGGTAGGAACTTAATCGATTTAGTAGGGGTGAAATGGTTTTATTTCAATTACACGTAGCAAAATTGTTATCTCAAAAGAAATATTCTGGAAGGTTTTTTGTTTGGACCACACACCGGATAAGCTAAAATGCGACGATCTGCTTCTTTGAAAATAATATTTCAACGACTTTGCTGGTTTGTTTAGCTGGCTAATTACTTAAGCTGTATAGTTATTAGTTCATAAAATTTCTTACATTTAAGCTTCAAATGGTAAATGATATTTATAACTGTACACAGTTGTATGTTATTGTAGCTTCAAAGATTACTGATACCGTTTCAACGAGAACCGACGCAATTGAAACCGAATGTACTGCTTGCCTGATTTCTTCTACATACGTTTTCAATTTGCACGGTTCTAACACAAGCCGAATTCGTTCCTCATATTGTGTTGTCTGTGCGACTATTCAGAAATAGATATCGAAATAACCCGGTGCGACTACACTATGCAATTCATTTGTAACAAAGCCATGCGCCATTGTCAAGTAAGTTACATTTCTTTCCCTGGCAGATATTCTCGAGGCAGTTTCCAAAATATTTCTTGATACATATTGCTATTTGTTTATTGTTGCTGTGCCGTGGAGGTGCAGTTTACTGAAGAGTTTAAAGAATAACATGTAACAGCCCCGGTCTATTTTAGTGTTTCTATTTTTGTATTATCTCGCTTCGTTCCGGCTTGCTTGAAATCGCACAGACTTGCTTCATTAATTTGTATTTTTACTTTGCTTCGGCGTCATTTCAAGAAAAATAGCACCTCTCGTCAGATGTAAACATGTTTTTAGAAAATACTTAAGATTGTATTCGACTTTGTACCCTGTACTTTGAATTGCTCAAACTCGTGATATGCGATGTCAGTAGCATATGAAAGTCATTTCACTGCAGCTTCGAGGTAAGGTTTCCTTTTAATATTTTTGCATGGAAATTTTGGAGACAAAATTATACTGAAATGTAAAACGTACGCAGTTAACGTTTTATAATTCATCTCTTCCTGATAGTGTAGAAAGGAAGTGAGATTTTCTTTCTTGATCATGAAAAAAAAAACTGTATTCGTAACGTGAAAATCGAAGTCCGAAATGAGAACAGTCATTATCCGGAATATTTTTAGGACTTGAAGACGTGAATAAGAAAAAAATCACTTTGGATCATTTAGAAAAATGTAAAACTTATTTTTCAGTTTGGATCATTTTAGAAAAATGTTATTGCGTACTTTCGTTTTCAGTTCAAAGTGCAGTGTGAGTATATTGGGGATGGGTTGATTCTGCTGGGTGGAGAATTAAGGACTTGAAGCATCATAAAGTTGTTTCAACCTGCCTGCATGATGCAAAGCACTAGCTGGTATAGTATGGGTTATGATGTTAGTATTCCGCCAGAGATGAGACAGCTAACAGTTCTTTAATAGTGGCAACCGATTCAGTTTGTTTGCGATAACTCAGTCACTTCAGTTCTCTTGTGGTTTCTATAGTTCATATTGGTGTTTGATATCGGAGTTAGTTTCAGTTTGTCTCAGTTCATGGCCGAAACCGTCTTTTCGTAAACAGGCGCGGATCCAGGGGAGGTGAAATGGGTGAATTTTCACCCCCTTTTTCTGAGCCCCCTTATTTCTTTTTTTTTCCTTATCCCTCAAATATTGAAATGATATTTGATTTCTCTGACATTATTACAAAAATTCACAACCCCCATTTCAAAATCCTGGATCCGCCCTTGGTAAACTGATGCTTTTGTTAAAATAATCATTCAACACGAGCTTCACAGTAGGTCAAATAGGACGTACAAAATACGGCATCTGCGTAGACTGATTTCACGTTACAGGCGCTTAAAATTAACAGATTTCACAGGAGTCAGTTTTTACTCGACTCTCTTGTGTGGACTTCAGTTGTCACTTCTATTGAGTCAGACTCTGTTACTTTCGAGGAGAGTAGTGCCTGTTCAGTGAAACGCAGATAATTCAGTGCCGTTTCAGCGTGAAGATGGTTTGCATATGATGTTTATGATCACGTTGAAATTCAAGCTGGCAAATTCGAATCCAGATTGATATCACGGTTGTTGGTACATTATATATTGACCCATGGCCCACGCTGGAGGCTTGTTGGGTTGAATTGTTGCTAGAGGGTCAAAGTCTAGAAAGTAAGCGATTACCATCGCGCTGTTCATGTAGAATTTTCCAAAATGCTTAGGATATCCTATAAAAGTTCGCTTACGGAATTTAACTCGCCCCTGGTTTAGGAATTTGACCAGCAAACCCAGCCTACGATGGTTGATTTTACAGTGAAGAAGGCGCATAAAACAACATTAATTTCGCTCTAAAATCGAGCTACACAAGAAAGGACGTTTCAAGTTGGATCGCGTGTACCGTATGTATAGTGCTTCCTGGATAATAACCTTTTTCAATTCCAAATTTTAAGCCCCAAGCAAACGGAAATTGCAGCATAGCAAAGCGACATCACTGAAACTGGACCTCAAAATGCCGTCTATGCCATTGAGCATAATCAGTAAATTCCCTCGACTAAGAACTTTTCCACAGTTCTTGCAAACATATCGATTGTTTTTTTTTTAGCAAACTTTGATATTCTTTTCGTTACTGCATGAGACAGCTCGAAACAGTCTGCTGTAAAGTTAACCAACGTGCAAGAATGCAAGTCACTGCAGACTTCAAGTCTGAAGTGTCAAGGTCAATTAATAGCCCTTCACTATCGGATTTAAATTAACGTCAAATGATTTTACAATCACAAATGCTTAAAATTCTGTACCTGGGAATGCCATTATGCGCTTTCTGTAGTAGGCAGATAAGAAATGACAGCTTTTGGGAGAAGTGATCACGGAAATGATGCAGTCTGTTCTCTCTTACTTTACGAAGGGAGGAAAATAGAGAGAAACACGGTTTGTGTTTATAAAGCGGCTAATTTACGTCTGAAGACCAAAGGAATGTTGATATCCTGAACTGAAAACTGAAACTGAAAAGAACTGAAAAACTTTATTTAAACACGTGACATTGATGAGCTTGCACTGAAAGGACTCGTAACAAAAATGTACGTGTATCTAAATTAGTGAATAAATTACGAAAATATAAAAAAACTAAGAATCTATAGGAAACAAGGGTCGCCAAAGATGGCTGAAAAGAACTGAATCTACAAACGTATTGCCGTTTTTCAAGACGAACCCCTTGTTCATGTCGCTCATAGAAGATGTCTCCATATGGTAAATCGATTTTAAGCGACTGTGTACTTTAAAAACAGTTCTATTCGATTAGCACTTGATTGAAAAGATGACCTTTCCCAGAGATTGGTCTGCAATATAGGCAGGCGGACCAATGGATACACTGCTCGATATCTTGTGTTTCACCGCTTTGTCGTACAACTTTGGAAATATTTTCCAAGAGGAAATATTTACAAGATGTTGTCCACTGAGATACTCTGTTGGAGTCAACTTTTCGAGATTAGGATTATTTTAAAGTGAGCTTAACCAAGATGTCAGCATGGAGCCTTTTAGCAAAAAAACTATAAGGCGATTGTTTTCAGTTCAGAGTCTATGTTTCGTTAAGCCAACATGACGGAAATGCAATTATGCGTGCGAGGCCGTCAGTGATATATCTTCTGAAAGTCTATTAGCCGAAGCTAAGAAAGTATCAGTGCTACACCTCATTTATACTTGAAAGAAATATTCAAATTAAAAATACTCTCAACACACTTTTAAATTCACAAAATTAGTTTCGCTGTAACAACTGCAGCCGCATCAGTTGATCTTACAATGTCCATTATAATTTTCCTGGTGATCCTTATATTTTCTGACCAAGGTCTTACAGTGAAGTAATAAGTTCTTTTATAGCGATGATAAGAAACAGCAGTTTTGCATACATGTAGTATTCAGTAAAGCTGCTTTGCGAACGTTCATTTAGTCTAACATAAAGGGCAGTCTGCACTTCCAATTTCCCTTGCAGGAAAGCAATATAATGACAACGTAAGCGAGTTAAAATAGTTTTTGGCCACGTTAGATTAAACAAATATGTACAGAGGGCATTTACAAAAGGAAGGGAAAACAATGTTGTTATCTTTATTGGTGCACTTAATGGTTTATTCTCAGTTTACAGGCAGCAGTGAAAGTGTATCGCTATCTTTTTTTTGGAGTAGTTTTGTTCCTGGTGATCGGAGTGCTGAATGGTACAAAATGCAGTTGAGAACGTAATACCGAGCTGACCTTTGAGTCAAACTGGGCGGCAAAATTTTCTTAACAAATGCAAATTTGTGGCTATATATGGACCGGTTGAACGTTCTAAAAGATTGGCCCAATGCAACGTTTTTCGGCGAAATATAAATGTACCATGGACTTCGCCAACTAGGTAATGTAAACAGTTTTTACTGGCTTTAAATTAAAAGCCTGTTTTTTAACCTTAAGCGTCCAGCGACAAGACACGAGGCCGAATCCATCTTGCCATCAGTTCAAGAAGTAAGGTCAAGTAACAGGTAAAATTCAGATATTTATGCGTCGGCGGCGTACTGTTAGCTCAAACCGACAGAACTTGCGGGTCAGTTAACTTTTCAACACGTAAAATGAAGAGCAATAGATCGGCTAAAGCGAGTACAGTCGATTGACTAAGTAAATCAGTCGCGTTTCTTTCCTTCGATCATAATATTCTCAGTCATCATGACTGTTCATGGTCTAACATTACTGAGAAACACATCAAAACAAAGATGTCATCAGTTATTTTGTTTTCAGTTACAGTCGGTTAAATTCAGTTTTGTGGCAAAATCTGCGAGGTGTTGATTTTTTCCTTTGTTCTTGTGGTTGTTATGTTCCGACCACTAACAAGGCGCAGTATTTATGCCGGTTGGCGTCGGAAATGTGCAAACTTGCAATTTTTAAATGTTTGCAGTTTTGTAAACGTACAAAACAGTTTAGCGCTGGGTGTTTATTTGCTAGGAATTAATCTTCCAGTTCTGTGTGGACAGAAATGTTTTATCTTGTGGCTTAAAGTTACAACTACTCAACCCTCGCCGATCGCAATCTTAAATAGTTTTATAACTGCCACAAAACAGCTCTGGTCAAAATTCAGTGTTGCATTATTTCACTGAAACCGTTCGCATCAAACTGCCAGAGTAGTTTTTCGGTCAGTGCCTACGAATAAAAAGGCGTGATGACAAAACGATGAAGCGGATTCAATATCCTTGTGTTCTTTTGTATTTCCCTTTCCAACGAATAACGAACTTTAGCGATCAACCCACGCATTTTCTTGGTTCCCGCACCCAGCAATTTTTTAATTCATCTTATACAATTTTTTTCTTAAAACCAAGTCGTATCAGTTACGTACAGCCAATTCATTTCCGAGCTAGAAACTTTGTGACCTTTGTAGAGTATGGTATATACCTGCACTCGACAAATTCAGTTAAGATGATGACTTCTTCCCGCCAAAATTCTTAACATTTGAAATATTTTTAGTAGATTGTTTTGCTAAACTCTTATCAATATGTTTGTCTCTAAAAATGGTTGGAAATGTTGAATCATCAGTCAAGTCTTTATTGCCGGTAAAACTGGCACAAAAATGAGCAAAAGGACCTTACATGTAATTAGGAATGTTTATGCTATTCAACTGAGAAACGAAGCGTGCAATTAATTAAAACGACTGTTCTAATCTGAAGCTTTTTTATGTTGATAGTTTTTCTTCCAATCACTCCTTAGCATGGGAGTGGGGTGATGTATAATTTTAATTCATTGGGGAGGCTTATAGTATTAGAATATTGGCTCGTAACCAAAATAGTTTTCACAAACGGTAAATTATATTAGAAAAAGTGATTCTTGTGACGAAAAACAAGTATATTTCCCATCATTCGAGATATCTAATCCATTTTTTTAGAACCTTTCATTTCAGCCTACGAGAGAGAGACCAATATTTCAGAACTGTACTATAAAAGGAAACGAAATAAAGAGAATCTTGGACACTGCATCGATGAGAAAGGTGTTTCGGTTTTTCTCTAGCAGAGCATTGAATACGAATTCCCGAGTCGCTTTATCTCCAGAGAATTCCAAATTTAAATTGTCTTCAGTTCTAGACGGCTTGGCGCTAAAAACGTGCTCAATTTTATGGTGGTTTATATAATTTTTTTTGTTACGGACTAATCCTTTGGCAGGGAAATGTCACATTCAACTTGAAAGACCTGTTCTCCAAGGCGCGTCAGGGCTATTTTGTGCCGGTGGCCTTATTCTTAGCCAAAGTGGTGTTGTGTTCTGTAGTCTTATTGACGCTAAACATAAAAGATTTCATTCACGAGCAGGATTCAAAGGCTACTGCAAGCGACACCTGGGATCACAGCATTGACTGACGGTGGCAAAGCTACCAACATCGTGTCTTTGCGGTTTTCCCACGGGTTTCCCTGCGTTAAGCGTTACCGATATAACGACGTTATGTACGTCTTCTATCCAATTTTTAAATTGCCAATTAAGATTAACTGAAAAGGAAGTGTACCTCGCTAAAAGCGGCCAACATTCCATTTGTCAGTCATCAAAAGTGCACTACTAGTATTGGTCGTGGGAAAACGCGTCATCGTTTAAGAAAAACTCCGCCGTCCACTATACAAGCGAGTGATATTTGTCACCAAGGTAGAGTCAATTAGTGATTTGGTCATAGTTTGTTGGGAGCGATTTTCGGTTGTTTTGCCCGCGAGAGCAAAGTACAACGGTGATCACCAAACCGTCGCGGAGAAAAGTAAGTTTTTCTTTTCATGTCTTGGTTAATGATACAGTCGTGTGAGTATGTATGTCACAGTCGTGAGAAGTGCTGGGTCGTGAGAGATTCCTTTAGTTCAGTCTGCCGGCTCAGTTGTACAAACAGAAACTGTCCGCAGTGAAGGTATTTATTCATACGTCGCCTTGTTAAGCAGCATTTAAATCCAACTCATCTTATGCTTTTATTGTTTTTTTTTCCGGTCGGCTTCTATTCTGACTTTTTGAAAGATTTCGTTCTGTCTATCCTGAGAACGTTACCGCGGGCTTTTTCCCGCCAAATGGCTGAAGTAAACTGTCACCACAATGCAAATGAATGCAGGTGGCTGCATTTTAATGTCAGTGTGTTGTGTCTTGAAAAGAATGAAAGTGACTGTCAGTGATTTCCTAAGTGCAGCGCTTAGCTTTGTAATATACTGTTAAGTTAAAAGCTAAGAACTAGTCATTCGAGTTATATGTAATTATATCATTCTGTGTATCTAATTAACCAAGAATTCCCTGTTACGTTAAAAGTTACAACCTATGTCAGTTGCTGTCTCCTTACTTTGTGAACAACGCTTATTCGATAAAGGCAAACCACCTTGGTATTTTCCCACAGTAAGCGTGTGAATTTGAGCGATTGATCCGTTATAAATAAGAACTGTGATTACAAAACAAACGCTTGACAAACTTCGCTTTCCCAAAACGTCACTCAAATGACGTCAGTCCAAACAAGGGGAGCCACCGAAGCTTGAAGTTGGCGCGATAGATATTCACTTCGTGCTGTGATATTCTCCGCTTTTGCGTGAGTTGCTAACCGTTTGTGACGCCTCATTATGTATGAGAAATAATTGTTGATGTTTTATGTTCAGTTGCGACGCTAAAACGTGATTTGATGTAAGTTCGTTGGTGTTTATATCGTCTGTTGCACTTGTGTTTGAAATGCCGGTTTATTTTCTCGTGGAGTTGTAGGGATTCAGAAGAGGGTGCCTTGCTATTTTAGGAAGGAAACTATGTGCTAGGTATTTAGGTATTTCCTAATTAAGTACAACGCGATGGTAGTACAGTAAAAACTCATGTCTGTGTAATATTCAAATTAACATCATGTAAACTCGACTTGTTTTGACTCATTAATTATGCTATTGCAAATTAACGCGGTGGCGTGAGATATATAAGAGGCCTGGCGAATTTCCTGTTTTTCAAACGAATATTGATCTTTTCCATATTCTAAAACCGTTTTGGAATTATGGTGCAATATCACTCTATTGCGAAGGACTTTTTCCGAATGATTTTCCTGAAAAAATGTAAGTTTCGACTGATGTAATAGAATGTAATAGCGAACCCTCTGTAAGCTCTGTAATGTTCATAATTTAGTGCGTGATAGAAAACTCAGTTATTTTTATAATATTTATTGTTAACTTTATTATAAG
>OFHQ01000031.1_pt1 | contig 14435 bp, 9 predicted proteins | sample 1521071 | NCBI WGS metagenome assembly OFHQ01 (sample SAMN04272335, study PRJEB24112) | coral metagenome | biome: Coral reef; feature: Shallow seawater; material: Coral tissue | host: Coral | place: China: South China Sea | collected 2014 | reverse complement strand
AATGTAGAAAACACTCGCCTGCGGCTCGTGTTTTCTACATTTCCCTTGTGTTCTCAAATGGCCATCGTGTTTTATCACAGTGTAATACACGGCTTTAGGCTTCTTTATTTGTTAATTTTAATAGCTTGGGTTGTGGAGATTAGGTCATGAAAGATTTTGCTCTTGTGGACGTAATGAGATTATTACAACACAGTCAAAAATGCAAATACTATACCACTATTTAATTATTTATGTTTACATATCTCAAACGTTTAATTAGGGTTATGTAGTATTGACGGATGAGTAAAAATAAACAGCAATCGCTTGTTTTGTTATCAAATCTGGCTGAGCGTGGCTCAAGTCCTCTCTGTTCCCCAATTCAGTGTTTCTGAACTGAGAGCAGATTTTCTGTTGTGGGGAGGGGTAGGGGTTTTTAGAACCGAGAAACATCCTAGCGATATGGGAAAATGTTAGAGTGAGTTTAGGGACAAGGCCACCGTTGTTTTAAAAGAATCAATCCAATTTGCCAGTTTGAGTAGCTTTGCAATAACGCAATCAACTGGAAAGCAACTCATTGCGTGACCACCCAACAAATAACAGTCACGAAGAAGACTAGGCTCTAGGCCTCGTTTCGCGAGCAGGCGGGAAGACCGGACGCGACAATCTCTTTGTTCCAGATGGGTCTTCGTTAAACGATGTGCGCTTTATATTTTTGGATCAGATAGGGACCCAAAATAGCTTAACCCGGCGATAATAGAGATACTCGTAGACAAAACAATATCCTGTGAAAGTGACAAACAAAAAGGTCAAAGAAGAGCTTATTTCGCCGTCCAAGCAGGAAGAGTAAGAGAAAAAAAATGAAATCGCATGTATTTACTTTTGTTTGACACTGATTGCTTTTCTCAGCTCAAGACTTTAATTATTTTATTTTTCTCTTGGAGTGTTATTTTTCGCATTCAGTGCGAAAAATCACACTCCAAGAGAAAAATAAAAGTTGTCATTTTGCTTGGGGCTTAGACAGACAAGAAGCCAATGCGATAAAGTCGAACTGAGAAGACTTACTGGGTCCTAGCTAGAGGTCCAGAATTTTCTTTTATTTGAATTGCACTGTACAACAAGGTGACATTTGTGCTAGTTTTCTCAGTTCGTTGTGGCACACTTGAGTGTGTGATTTGCAAAGCGAGGGGCAAACAAAACAAAACCAAAACCACTCCACAAAGAAAGAAGATAAAAGTTTAATTTTATTCTTAATTTTGTTTCCCAGACACAATCAGGTTAAGTACACCACTTTTAAACGCTCAATTCACAAACCGCCCTGGGGTGTTTGTAACAAAAGAAATACCTCGGTACTCAAGCTAATAACAAAGAATGAAATAAAGTTCGAATTGATTAAAGATAGTCCTTGTATCAACGGTTGGGTGTATAAGCCGGCAAACTGTTGAGTTGGTGTGCAAAGATTGCAGCGTGCGGTGGAAATTGCTTGCACTGTCTTCATTGTACACTTGCAAAAGGCAGTCAGTTAATCTAACGGTGCGTTAAATGTACCATGAATGTTTAGGCAGCAAGACAAAACTGAAAAAGTGGGGAAACTCTTTCAACTTCGGGTGGCTGATAAAGCTAAATCTAGCTTGCTTGAACATGCAGTGACAGAATTGAAGTGAAGTCCACGTGATGTTAAAATGCACCCACGCACTTCTTTAATGTGGTCTAGTTTTCCCATGTTTCACATCATTTTTATTATTCATTTGATTTTTACACAATAGCACAGCTGTAGCTAAATATTTTATGATGAGTATTTTACTTTTAAAACACGCTCGAGATTAACGGCCACAAGCGGCAAAAATATATTCGCTGTATGTAATACCACACACTTAACAATTGTAGAATTAGAGTGAAAAAGTTGCGACGGTGTGAGTTGACATAACTTCGCGCCCTCATAGTTACTATTGTAGCAGTCTAAATGCATTGAAACTCTTGTTGACTAACCTAAGCTAATATTTAAACAACAAATTCTTTGTTTGGCCACGCTGGAACACTTTTCTCTTTTAGTACAGCACACGTGGACCGTAGAGCCGAACTTGTGGCGAAAATTCCCACAAGTTCGGATCTACGGGTTCATGTGAACTGCGACAAATTCACTCACTAATGTACTCCAGGGATTTGGCCGTTTTAACTAAACAACTAGGACTTTTAAGAGGACATTAGAGCTCAAGTAATAGATTTAATTTGCTCATGGAAGGAGATTAATGAGAGTGAATATCCATGCTTCATAAGGTGCAACTACTCCGCCTTCTACGCTAGAAAATGTTTGCTTTCTTTAGTAGACTTTATAAAATGGGAAAAGAATAGCTCGACAGGTAAGTGTCTTGAAATGTCCTTTAAACGTAATTTCTACTCGAATAACATAATTTATTTATCAGATACAGCGAAATAGCTACCCGTAACCTATCTCCTGCCAGTAATAACTTTTGGCATTACAAGTAAATAACAATGTTGTTTACCCGCCGTTGTAATATTTACATTAACGTTCTAAGAAAGTCAATATTCTAATGCTTGCAGGTTTTAATTAAGAATAACTCTAAGTAAATAAGTTTTTCCTCCAAAAGTTTCACATCAGCTATTACCCCTAGACCATACCTTTATGCTGTTTTATCTTCAGATTTTTGCTGAAATAAATTCCGATATCGCACGCGACGCTAAATAACTCTTTGCGGTTTACCAATGCGGCTTTAAAAGCGAATTTTCAGTCACTTTTGGTTTTAAGGTGGGTAACTCAAGGAAATTTTACTATTTTTTACTTTTCTTTTTCCACTAAAGATTCCCCGCAATATGTCTGTCTATGCTAACGTCAATTGCTCGGCGCCTGCAAAGGGGCGAGGTTCACGCTACAGAACAGAGTTACTTCTTAAAACCACGAGGCCCATCGTCTCAATTTATTCCTCATAGAAGTTCTGCAAACTACTGAAATGAAGAAAGAAGGCGGACACAATTTTCAAAGTTTGGGGGGATACCTAAAACCTCTGAGAAATAAAAAAAATTCAGCGGCAAGGATTTGCAGTAAGTTAAACCTCAGAAATAGCTTTCATTTCTTACAGTCTGTAGACGCTTCTTTGTCTCTATTTGTTATCGATGGTTCAGCAACGATCTCTTCATCAATAATGAAACTTTCCTCAAAACTGTTGTTTAGATTTGAAAAACAGTTTTTTGATATTGAAGCAAATCACTGACAAACAGAAATTATAAAAAAAGTGTTGACCGCGTTCAGCGAAACTCTGTCTGTCTGCAGACGTTCCCATAGACATTAGGTAAAGCCATATCGTGCAAACACTAACTGGTTAATTAAAAGAAAGAATTCTAGTTGAAAAAAGGATATGAAAGCCGCTAAACTAACCTTTATAGCAGGGAAGAGGTTGCGACACAAAATGACTCTGCAGCTCCTTTACCATTACCCTTTATAGCTAAGTCTGAAAAGCTTCACAGAGAGCTCAGTCCATATTAGGTCATAGCTGTTTTTACACAAACAAGTATTATGGTATAGCCTCTACACGGGTGTTTGTTACATACTCTATCCTTTTTCTAGAGCTTACTAGATAGAAAAGAATTATATCCAGTGGTGAAGCCATTTATTATTCAGCTAAAGCTTCCCCTAAGTATGTTTTTAGTCAGTTCATCTGACATTGGAACCTCTAAAGCTGGCAGTGTCCATCTTTCCTTAAATTATACAATTATATAAAAGCACAATTTATCAATAAAGGTACCTCAAATGTTTGGGATAGCAAGGATAAATACAAGGTCTCTACCACTCAATATTTCTCCATGGTAGCTTAAATTGTTCCCAATTTAGTTCAAGACAATTAGTTCAGATATCGCTTTCACAACTAATGGTGAAGCAAGCTTTGTGTGTTGAGGGCGCCGAGCTGTTCAGAAGTTTCTGACTTTTGCTCTTAAATAAATAAGCTCGTATTGTGCCTCAGAAAAAAAATAACTGATAAACTAGACTAGATATTCCAGATGAAGAGAAGAGTATGTTTAGTCTTCTGTTCCCTGAGAATGGTTTCATCTTAATGATTTAATTGTTTTAGGTTTGCCAATAGAATCTGCAGTGAATCTGTCTTGCTCAAAAGTTTGGAACATTTCCCTCGGCAGGGAAAAGTCACCTGGTCATTCTGAACATCATGTTGAGTAAAAAGAAGTAAGCTTAAACCTTTAGAGGCTAAAAGTTAATGCTGGATTTCTCTCAGACATGACTGTCGAACTATTACCCTTCTTTCACCGTGAGAAATAGAACTATTAGGGGAGAACTGATTTTAAACGCTGCAGACATTGCGATATCTAAACCGATACAGAACAGCTGTTTTCTCGAGAAAACTTCGAAAAGTCTCAAGGCTGTCAAAGGTTTCTCGGTTCTCTCCGATTGTAAAGATTTAAGAAACGTTTCCTGCGTTCAATAATCTTGTTATTTCTCTTTATCAAAAAGTCAAAACCTTTGCAGACATATTATTGAATATTCTTCCTTTCTTCTTCGAATGTTATTCGTTGCATCGTCTGGTTTGTTCCAGGCTGTTTTATTTTACTTTCTGAAGAAGGAGATGTTTATAAAAACGAGCTTAGCTTACATCTGGGTTGTTTCTCCAACTGAATTTCGTCTCGGGCAAAAGAAGATGCCAACCATATAATTTCACCCCAGCCAAAGGGAGAAACAGATTTGTCTCGTCTTAGTAGCAATTGTTTCAGAAAAGAAATACTCTTTCCACTGACAAGTCAAAAATGTAGAGCTCTCCTTACGATGCAAAATAGTCAAGGCGTCAAATTAAATGGCTAGAAATGTCTCGTATCTGTAAAAACTGTTTACGAGCGACTGCCTTTCCACGACCTCGAGATTATCTTGTTAGTTATAAGCCCATATGTAGTCGGCCAAAGCAGATACCTAAATTGCTTAAAAATATCGTTACAGCTTTCCATACCTAGGCAATCTTTTTCAATTTCCAAGTAAAAGGTGAAAAAAACATCCGGCATCATAGAACAAAACCGCCGGCTAGCTGAACGATGAAGAGCTGAACTGAATGCCCAAGCCTGTTCACAAAGAAGTTCTTTCGTCGGTCAAATTGCATCCCATGAATTTGAATTCAATAAAATCATTCCTGAAAATTTTCAATTGTATTCTAGGTTATCCTTAGTCCTGGTTCTAGACTGACTTTCTAGCAACTGAATTTGGATTCCAGAAAAAAAATTGAGCATAATTTCTGTTCAACCAGCAGTTACTAAAACATATGAGCTTATATGCAAGTCAGCTGGGTTCCAACTTCTTCAACTTGCAGTTAATCATCTCTTTGTCCTGCTAGCAGGAAGAAAATGATGAAATCTGCTATTTGAAATTTCAACTTTGCTTCATCAGAATTGGTTGTTACTCCTTAATAAAACTGTTTCAAAACTAGGAATGATAAACTAGACAAGTGAACTCCATTGCCTTTAACTGTCTAGTCCATGAATGAGACATCTTAAAACAAAATTTCTCCGTCTTAATCATTGCAAAATACTCCGTTCTTGCCTTTCTAGCTTGATCCTCACAAAAGCCAGGCGAATTTTCATCAATGTTTTGAGGGTTAAATGTGAAACAAATAAATTTGGTCTTCTCTTGTAAGGGATAATCGAGGTGCAAGACATTAACCTTATGTTTGAAGTGAGCGGTCTATAGCTTTTCTTCAGTGTTGATGAGAGAAGCGAACTACGCCACATTTTTCTTTGCAAAAGAAATTTAAAAGCCACAAATATTGTCAACCCACTTGTGAAGATCTTTCTAAAGAAACTTCCGCAACAGAAACATGAAATTGCCAGAAGAAAGGCCCACGGTTCGACAAAATACACTAATTAAATTTCTTCACGGTTCAATGTCCAGTACCAGACGACCATTTTGGGGCTGAAAGTCAAGCCTCAGTTTTCAATTCTATTGACTTCAATTCACAGAGAGAGTTAAAGAAAAAATAACTGAGTTTACATATTGTTATTACGTAAAATTTGCAGCCTTCGTGAGGAACCGACGAAGGATTGTGAAGCCAGACAACAAGTTCCAAAACAAACTGTCTTAATTTATCGGTGAAAGGTAGATGTATTTGGGAGTTGACATCTTGTCTTTCTGATAGAAAAATACACTCACTAACAACTCAGATTTTGTAGATTAAAACCAAGAAAAGTAAGTTACAACAGGGAAATAATATTTCAAGTACAATCAGAAACTACCAACATTGATATTTGCGCATGAAAACTGTAGCTTACCTTCCTTAACTAGCCACAACGGTTTAGTTTAGAAAACAGCTTGGTTTGAATGAAAGTGTGCTTAAAACTGATACTTTCTGAGCGCAAAGTAATATTTCTTGATAATAATTTCAAGATTTCTGGTTCCAAATCATCGAAATTCAAAAGACAATTAGGCTATTTTGCTTGTCGCGTGTGTCTGTTTTCCGAGTGAACCAGACTAACTGTAAACAAGACGAGGACCTCAAAGTGCGTAAAATAACTGAAAAGCTTTTTTAACGAGCGTAAGCTACTTTGAATGCTCTAAAACCTGCCCTACGGTTTACTTCCATGCTGCGTCCTGTTTATAACCAAACTGAAAAGATTTGCGACCGAAGGTTTAAGCCGATCCAGCTACTGAAATCAACACTTACCTTCAATACAATAGAAATGACTGTCTTGTTTTCAAAGCAATTTTACAATGAATCTTTAACGAAATTTTACGATTAAGATCCGTTTTAGTCACGATTGAGAACATTTTAGTGAAACGTACAAACCACTTTCCACGTGTAAACTCCGTTGGCACATGGTTTGCGATCGTGATGTGGTTAGTAAAACATGCGTGAGGAATGTTGTCTGAAGGCGAGAGAAAAACGTCGAGCAATGTACCCAAAATTCAAACAGTTCTAACTCCGATCAAACCTTCCAATTCAAGCTTAGAGACAAGTCTGTCCGGTAAAAGGCAGCTAAGTGGATCTTTTGGAGAATCAGCCGCTAAATACCTGAAAATTTGCGAGCGTGAATACGGACTTTCCAGGTTAGCCTCACGTAACGGACGCGTAGCCACACTCTCCGCCGGAGCAAACCGCCCCGCCCCAGGAGACACAGGCACTATGCAAATTTTCACGAGTTCCCGGCTGTACTCAACTGACACGGGGCGCAACATGCGATCATTAAATTAATAGAAATTTCCGATTATTTCGTTAACGAGACAATTGAAAATAACCTGCCGGTAGATTCTAAAATGTCCTTCACGTAAGAATAGTGAGCGCACGTTTAAGTTTCTCTTATTTAGAGTAGTTAGGTCAATTTGATTTGAGCCAAGTATACAGACACCTCGAGGTCACCCGGCGCAAGGAAAATGGTTGCCTGTTAGGTTTTAGCCTTCGCATTTGTCGAAAGCGATGAAGAAATATATCTTTGCTTTTAGCTGACCAGTTAAGAATACAAACAGACGCTAAAGTAGTTAAAGAGTGGTCCAAAAAATCTACAACCACATTCATAACTGAGCGAATTGTGAACTGTGTACATGATGTGAATAAGTCTAAGGTCTTGTCTATTCACCAGTTGAAGTCTTCTGTATCTGTCCCCCGGATCTGTCCCTCTTTGGATATCTCTGAAAGAAAGTGTAAAAGAACCATGATTAAACTTTCAGTTGTCACATAAAAAAGAACTGTCTCATGATATTGTTAAATTCTCTTATTGCGTCAAAAAGTTATCACCATGCAGCCAAAATTATGCCTTCTTCACTGTTAAATTACCTTCTTTCTCTCAGTAATAATTCATGCATCCCTGTCTTTGAAGACATATGCAACAATTCCTAGAAAACTATATTACAACCTTGTAGCTTTTTAGAGCTTAACCTTCGAGCAAAAAAGACAAGGGATTGATACAAAAGTAAGTGAAAATTCTTCCATCGAATCTTCGGTTAACAAGCCAGTTCCTTTCCAGTTGCCAGCATTTACCATTTAATTTTCTGAGTTTTTTGAGATTCCAAGAACAACCCACATTTGCCACGTTGTTTACAAAAAAGAATGAAGTATTTTTGGACTGATATGAAGGAACAGGAGTCTCCAAACCATGGCTGTTTCTGTTGACTTGGGCAACATAAGGTGTCAAGCTGAAGTGGCTTCGGTTAAACCGATGACTTCACTGCCAGAAAACAGGATCCGTGGACTCACAATGGCCAATTTGGTTCTCTTTTTCTCTTAGATAAAACACAAGCTGACTATTGAAGGAGAACAATTGAAACTGAACTCAGTTTCTGGCTGTTTACGCGAACCAAGAAAATTCCTAGCCTCAAATTCTTTTTCGATGTTGAACACTACCGCGTAAAACCATATGCGGTCCACAGAGCTTTGCATAAAACCTAGACAGAGCGAGACACAACAGCAAATACCTTTCAGGATGGCAAAATACATTACAGAAGAAGAAGAGCTATGCTGTCCTTTACTTTGAAAGAATCGATGTTTAGAAAATACAGTGCTGTTCACCTCGAATGAAGAATTGGATATAGTCAGATAGGTACAACAACGCGGCGATTCGAACTCTGAACCGCGTGTCAGACAGCCGAATGTCGGTAAACTTTTTATGCAAATCGCAAACTCTATAAAGGCAAAGAATTAGAAAGAGTTTAAGCAACACTAGCATTTAAATTGCTAACAATATAGCACACAGACTGCTTACCTTTTTAATCCGAACAGGATTAATAGCGTGTGCGTGTCCCTTGAAACATAGCGTGCATGCTCGGAAATCGATTGATTCCCCTGCCCTGTCGGCTGTATTCGTATTGTTTATCTACGATACAGACAGAAATACATTAGCACATCAATTTGAAACTAGGGCATCCAGTGAGAATTAAGGCACGCATTCCTTGATTTAAAATATAAAATAAAACCTGAACTACGTAGTAGGAACTCACCAATCGATCCACAGCAGAGAGAGACTGAAATTGGGAAGTCTTTGAAAGCACTAACAGAACTGAACGATCTATTCCTCAACACAGCGAGTGAAAATTTAAGAGTTCTCTGAGATCTCTATGATCACCTCGAAAGATTTTCTTTGCTCAATCAAAGCTAATTGTTTATATCTTCACTTCCAAACGCCTGAATTATCCTTTCGTACTCGCTGTACAGAAGTGTATATTTTTGTACAATGTTTGGCGATTGGCCTCTTACATTCATTTCCCATGTGCTTGTTACGGTTGCCCTAATGCTGCCGATGATATACCAATGTTCACACTTTCAGCTGGTCGAAGCAGACTTTGAATACAAAGATTTGTTTTCTAGAAATCTACGAACTGATAAGAGAATCTCACACAGACAGTTAGGGTTCGATTTCAACGACTCTGTCCCAAGATAGGTTTAGCGACTCGACATTGCTGTTACAAAGCCATAACGGATCTCTTCCGAACCTCAGAACCAACGACAGCAGTGATCCGTGTGCAGTTTGAACAAAATATCCGCCAAAACTGATAATCAACAACCTTGAAAAGTAATATTGGCACTTGTAAACTAAATTTAGACCTTGCTCCGCCGCCTGTTCCACAATGTGCAAACGAATTTTTTTTTCGCCTTTGCGCAAGTGCAAGAGCAGAACTTCCTCGTAGCGTTGTACATTTCAACCGGCGCTCTCTTCCTAAATCAAACGAGGATAAACAGAATAGTCGTATTCACCAGGCAGTTACAGGGTTTTTCAGGGCGCAGAAAAATGTATATTTCGACAAAATGATTTCTCGATATGACAAGGAAATTCGAGACAGTCGGTATCCGCGTCTGAATATGTGCCCCTCAAGAAATTATTTCACTCACTGGGTCGTTAAACTGAAAATTGTAAAGTACACTCGATTTGATACCTTAATCCATGAGATTCTGTTTTCCTTGAGGAGATCTGACGGACCTGTCCTCCAAAAAAAACTGCATTCTCGTCTCCAAAAAGCCTTCAGCAATCAGCGGACAGACTAAAACCTCTGTCTGGGTAGACAAAATTATGCAAATTTCTGTCGATTCGCAATTCAAATACCTCTGTCCAATTAACTTCTTGTTGTTACATTACGCGGCGCGATTAACAAAGCGCTAACTCGGTTCAGAAAATGGCTAGGATTTTGATGCCTAGGTTCACTGACTCCGTTGCTTCCCCAGACAGGGAAATTTGATCGCTTTCAGCGTGTTTTATTACACGGCGCACGCTAGACGTCACGGCGAAATTCAAGTGTTTAGCTAAACAAGACTGGTGAATGGAGAACAATGCTAGTGTCTTTATTTCACAACGATTGAATGTCTGTGACGCTAAGTTAGCGATCCCAGCCCTGGAACCTTTATTTAAACCGTAATGTTTCATATTGTTTCCCATGAGGGATGTTACGGAGCAATCGTGACGTAGCTAAAACAATATTACTTCCGGTCAAAGTCAGCTCACGAGAAACGAATACAATACTGCAAAAGGGTTCCCAGACGAGTGACTTTGCTGATCAAAGATATCTTTCTTTTGTAACTGTCGTCGCTTAAAGGGAAACCCTTTATATCTTACCGAGGTCGATTCCATCCAAGATAAAGTTTAGACAGCGGATTAATTTTCTCGACTTTGTATTTTTCTTTCATTGAAATTTGCTTCGTACAGCGTCTGATGCGTGACAGTTGTGTTAAATCCCATGCAATAGTCTGCACGCTTATAACGGTTGACAGGACTTTCTAATCACGCAATGAAATAAAGTTAGCGTGACGTTCAACAAACTGTGTTACATAACAAGTGTTAAGCCGTCAATCTTTAAAGAACGCTCAGGGCGTTATTGGCTTTAGTAAACCCTGAAAGCATTCAGTATGGGTGGGAAGCCTATTCAATGCACCCATACTAGCATGATTGTTCACAACATAAGAGCCCTTTAGAAGCAGTTGTCATGCAAAGTAATCTTACCATGAAAGTCAATCATTTTCACTTTAAAATGACAAGCAAATGAGCTTTATTAATAAATCTTTGCTATCTTTTGTCTAATTAATTGCGAAAAAGACAACACAGGTGTGATTTTTTTAGACAGCTGTGTTTGTTCACCGTTGAGTACTCAATTCAAAGCGTCTGTTTGGTACTTGTTCTTGCGTTACAGAAAATAGCGATTTATTTATGTCCAAAGCGTCTCTACCCGTTTGAGTGCGGCATGTGGCCGGCTAACCGCCTGTATTAGCGCGCCCTATACCAACAGCATTTGAAAGCACCTGGCCTATTTCTACTTTATATAATCGGAATTCTACGATATTCTGGGACTATTCTTCTCTCAATCATGGCGACTTCCAAGTGCACTGAGGTCATCGGTTGGAGGTTCATATTCCTTCAGAACAACTCGCATTACCCACATCACAAAGGAACTGGTCTTCTTTAATGTCTCCACCGTTACTTCCACGTGAGAGCATAATTCCTTCAAAGGGAAAATCTTCTTTCATTTTACACGCGGCAATCATTTGGTGTTAACTCGAAAAAGTAAAAATCCGTTCCTTCCCTCATAAACACCCTCCCTTCTCACTCAAGTAAAGCGCAATAAGCGGCCGCGGTGCTAAATCCATTTATTACGGTAAATCTTTAGAATTGTGTTAAAAACTTTACCTAAAGAAATAAAAATGTTTTAACCATGCATGTATTGTGCATGTTTCTTCGCGTTTTGTTGCATTTTGTCTGACTAGAATATTTTTCACGTGTTACGGCAACGAACTGTGACCAGACAGAAATCTCAGACGAAGGATGATAAGGAACACGAGTGGAACAAAGTCTCGTACTAAACTTAACTCTTAAATTACCAGCAGATGTCAGTTAATTTGTTCCGGTAACTGCAACCTTTGGCATGGATCCAATCTCCTAATCTCCGAAACGGTACTATGATTTTTAAAACGGAATACGAGCGGTACCCGCGCGTTTTTTATCTGCAATGCAAGGTAAAGCAAAGGTATATCTTTTCCCTGCTGTCATCAAACTCCTGTCTGCAAAGATCTAGAAACATCTCGTTCCTTTTGGACGGACATCGGGTCTCTCGTGAACAGAGAGGATGGACAGATGAAAACTTCGGTAATATATATCAAGTCCACAAGTCTAAGTTATATAAGCAAGCATTATATAACAGGACGAGTGCTGATGATGGTGACTTAATAACGTTAAGGCGCTACGACGAAGATCGTGGTTTATTTTCGATTTATTACAACTTCTCCTTAACATACTATTATTCGAGGGTATCTCCAATTTGAAAGTAATACTGTCGTTTAGATAAAATAACTCACAATTTCGTGACACAACGCCTTTAAATTACCCATTCAAAAGTCTGGGGCATTTTCATGTATCTTTATACGACCTCTGCTCTCTCCTCCGCAGGGGGAGTAGGCAGAGGAGTGCACCAGGCGTGACTGGAGCGCAGTTTCCTCTCTTTCTATCGCGCCTTTGAACTGCTAGGTTACACAGTCAAAGATCGGAGGGAGTGACTCCAGGGAGAGTCTACATTAACGCGAGCTGTAGATGGGACAGTACTGACTGACCCATATAATAAACGATTGCTTATCACTGGTGCCCTACAACAGTGAGAACACTCAATCGCTGAAGTGGTACAACTGCTAAAATAAAGTTTTACTCGATCTTTAGAAGTAAAACAAAAATCTCAGACATTCTCTTACATCCGAAGACAGTTTATTTAATTCAAACAAACGCGTTTGGCTCGACAATTCACGTTTAAATATACCTTAACTTTCTTCAGGGTCGCTGTATGTACAGAAAAAGACCATCTCACTTTAAAAACACTGTAACAAGGCACCAGGCCACTGTGGAGTTTTCCCCTTGAGAAAGACGGCAATACCTTTGACAAAAGCTAGATGAGAGAAAAACGACTTTAAAGAGTGCAACGAGTACAAGTGGATGGAGTAGGTAAAAAAAGTTTAAATACAACAGTAAGGTTTTCTTATGAAGGCGTAATTAAGGCGTGCAAACACTGTTCAAGAGTCGCAATGTGTCAGGAGATGTTCGGCTTGGTTCAGAATCCTCTTGGTGATAGCTTTGTGGACGGCGAGGCTTTCGTTGATATTTGTTGTTTTAATATGGCAAAGTGCTTCCAACAGTCCTCAGAAAACGTCGGAAAGTTCTCCGCAGGCCGTGCTTCGCTACGTTTTAAAAGCAGAAGGCTTTGCGTTGACCAGTTCCATAGCTCGGACGAATCGATCGCAGAGATCACGTGAGCTGGTCGGTCGTATGACCGGCGGCGGTTTGATTTCAGGGCAAGATTCGCTTGTGACATCAAGCAACTTGGGTAGATACTCTTCAAGCTTTGCACGATGGCGATCTAAGGGAGACGAAAAAGACAATTCCATTTTCATTGATTCGTACACGTACACAACGAAAAAAATTTGCCTTAAGCTAAGTTCGATAGCGAAATAAATGCTCGTTTTCTTTTAAACGAGCACGATAACCTATACTTTTTATTGCATAATATTAGTGTACATATTATCTACCTTATTTCAAAAGAATAAAAAAAACATCGGAAGGAAAAAAGGATATAGGTGAAAGAGTGCACAAAACCGCTACTCTGTGAGGCAAATCAGGTAACGTTTCTCACTGGAAACGGCATTAAATATTCAAGAAAAGGGATTTTCAATTTCCAAAACCATACCAGATTATAAAAAGGGAAAAATATGAAACATTTTGGGTCTCCAAGCTTCCAATCTGGCGCCAAAAACTGGTTGTCGTTACGGTAGGACGGCTAAGTTATGACTGCTGCTCGTACTGCGCGCGGGCGTAACCGCCCTATGCAAGGTTGAAGGTTTCATGAATACAGCGACGAAAAAATGACACAAATTCTATCAATCCATTACGTATGTCAACCAGTGCCTCTACTAAGCGAGTAAGATTCACTCCGTCAAGGAAAGGAGATCTTTGGAGCTACTTCAAAGTTTTATTTTGTGCTGCAAATATTTCGGACGCTAAAACTGTCTGAATTTTTTTTGCAAGTAAAGTAACCTTTTTGTTGTTTCCTTACCGTCAAGTGGAGATGCCAAGAAGTTGCACCAGCAGTTCCTAACCTGCTCCACGGCCAAGCTGTCGTCGGCCTGGGGCGAGACGCTGAGTCGACGAATACAAGGCATGACCAATTCGCTCACTAGTTCCAGTCCCCCGCACACAGATTTCCAATCACTGCTTTTAAACATCCCTGCCGCTAGTTCATTCAAGCGGAGGAAACACACGCGTCGCCAGTGGGTCAGCATCTCCACGTTCATAGCTTGGCCGGGGTTGCCTGGGTTGAGTAGCTTGGAATTGAGGTTGCACGCGTGTACCAAATATGGTAACGCTTTACGACAACTGGGAATACAAAAATCAAGGCCGGAATAAGAAAGTTTGTTATCCAACTGCACCTCGTAGAGTACAAATAACACCCAAAACGAGTACAAATATCACGCGGTATTTGTACTCCAGAGGACCGGTTAGAC
>OFHQ01000030.1_pt1 | contig 14472 bp, 4 predicted proteins | sample 1521071 | NCBI WGS metagenome assembly OFHQ01 (sample SAMN04272335, study PRJEB24112) | coral metagenome | biome: Coral reef; feature: Shallow seawater; material: Coral tissue | host: Coral | place: China: South China Sea | collected 2014 | reverse complement strand
CTTAGAAATTCAAGCGTAGCTTATCACAAAACCAAGGACCCATTCTGAGCGAAAATTTGTATGAATACTAGTTTCAGCCTCTCTTACACATCATGAAAATAAAATCTGAGGAGGATCAATAGTTTTCTAGTTTGAATTTCAGTGACGTCACATGACAACCGTCAATACTGCGTTTTGCGAGCCTTTTTGTACCTGAAGTATAGCGCATGTAAAAATAGAGGCTCAAGCACCAACCGCTGATCAGGAAAGGAGCCCACACTCCTCTGCTGAAAGCAAAACGACGAAGATCGAACTCAAGAGCGGCGAAAAAGAAGCCTTGTACAGTACTGATTGGTGAAAACATCCAAACTAGACAATATGAAAGGCACAACAACACAAATTTCCAGCTATAAGAGGAAAAAAAACAGGAACTCAGAGGGGGCAAGGGCAGAGCAATGAAGGGTTATTTTTTGGGGGCGGGTCATAATTAGACCCACTTCTTGCGTCAAAGTTCGAGGGGAGAGGGACAATTTATTTTCCAACGTTCACGGATATTGGCATTGTGGTTCCATTCAAGCATGAAAGCGCGACTATCGTTAATTTTAAATATACAATAATGTGCTATTCACCCATGCAAGGAGACACAACACTCATCAGACCGCATAAATCTTTGAAAACATTTTAATTTAAACCACTCCTAAGGGCACACTGATTAACTGAAACGGTAACCAGCGGTCCAAATCAACATTTGTTTCTCAAGTTCCAAGTTTAGAGGCGAGTGAAGCAGAGACAGGGAGAGAACTCTTCATAAATTTGCAATGTAATATCTACAATTTTCTCATAATCGCCTATCGCAACGCAATAATATTTCATCTCTTAGCACAATTGTGAATGTTCATTTCATAAATAATTTATATTTCAAACTTTATTCTAACGAGCGAAGTTTATCCGAATGTTTCTTTAACTAACTGCATAAGTTTCTTCTTTCCTTTGTACAAAGTTTTCATGTTGTTTATCAGCGCTTGGAACCGACCGTTTCCGTCGACTGCTAACAGAAAAGTTTCCTGTGCCTTGCTCAGGAATGTCACAAAATCCATGTAATGTTTGGGGCTGATGTGATTCAACCTGCTATGCGCAGTGTTCACATAGGCACTGATGGTGGCCTCCATAAGTTGCCTAAGAGGCTCTTCGTCACAGTTGAGTCCACAGTTGTCCTTGATAAAGTACTGCTGCCCATTCTGGGCCTCTTCAGCGGCAGCTTTCGCAAGGGTACATCGGAAGAGCAGATCTGACAGCACCGTCGGACAGTGTACCGCTTTGATAATGAGCGGAATGATCTGTGTGAGTTCGTTGTAGCCTAGAGCCTGGGACAAAGCGCATGCCCAGTGGATATCTCCTATGGAGGGGTGGCTGTCTTGGTTGTAAGCCAAGGTGAAGTGTTTCATGGCCAGGGTGGCGAGTTTAAAGGCTCTCTGAGGGTATCCGCGGTAATCCATGTAGCGCGCAATTGCGAAGAGCTGTGTTGGAGGTATCACAGCTGCTGACTCCACAACCAGGCGGTAGGCTGCCTCGAAAGCCGCAGGGTTCTTCTCGCAGAGTGTTAACGTGGAGAGTGAGCACCGCTGTGGATCCCGGCTGGCGCACTGCAGTGCAAGCGCTCTTGCGCAGCACAGAAGCGCTTCTCTCTCGATTACTGAGAGTTCAAGGCGTGACGCTGTGGCAGGTGCCATGACTGTGGTCGCCACTAAAGATGTTGCCTCTGTTGGCGTGAACAGCGTGCTCCAGTTTTTCATGACAAGACTGAGAGCGGACGTGCCAGCCTCCACGGCGCACTCTATCAGCCACTGCACCATCTCGCGCCTTCTCCAGTTGCGGGTGTTGAGCGTCATGCGCAAAACTTTCAGTCCCAATTCCATCGCGAACTTAAGCATGCCGATGTCACGTGTTTCTGACGTCTCATTGCTGGACAGTTTGAACGCGTCCTGCGCGAGTCGGAAGAGCTGAGGCGCAGAGTGCATGTGCTGTTGGGAGGCTTGCAGAATAGCTGGCAACCGGTCAGTCGAGTTCTTAGCAGCGTTTAGTAGGCGAGAGGCGAGCTCGCACTGCTGTGATTGCAAATGTCCCAACGTGTACAATCGAGTTGACCTGTAAGGACCCACTAGGGGTATCTCCTCATCCGCAATGTCCCCAGTAAAGTCTTCCAACGCCAAGAAACGCATGGCACGGAGGCCCAGCTTGAAAGCAAGGTCCAAATCCTTCTTCACAAATTTACTGAACAAAAATCGCGCAAACGTGTGCATAGGAATGCTGTTCTTCTGCACTCCGAGTCCCAGACTGCTGAAAGGCCCGCTCTTCAATAGAAGTTCAGTTTGTGTTTTGAGAACAGGATAAAGCATGTTATCAAAGTTCAGCAGATTTAGCTGCGCGATGAGATGTTCCTCTTGACGACAAGCTTTATCCTGGGAATAGAATCCCAGGGGGATTGTTCGCTGTTGCCCGAGCCCCATGAGCGCTACTTCAAGAGCTAATGTCAAGTAAGTGTCATTTACGGTCCCGTATTCCGGAAGTGGAACGTTTGTAAAAGTTCTCATATTGTGAAATTCTGTGTCTTCCATAGAGTCTAATTCACTCTCTTGAGGACCGATGGCTTCCTCGATAAGTGTATCGTAAAGTACAACAATAGGATCCAGTTGATGTCCGATCCAGCCTTCTATAAACTCGTCTTTTTCCGTGCTTTCGTCGCAAAGTTTCTTTGCAATGTCTTCCTCGGTGAACTTCTCCAGCAGTGCTTCCATCTCGTAGACTTTTTCCAGCTGTTCCTCTTTCATACCACGTGCTACTGCGACAGCCAATCGCAGAGCTTCTTGAGGATAACCATGAGCCCGCAAAGCATCTACACGAGCAGCGGCCATTGGCACGTCCTCTGTTAAAACAAGCCAAAAAAATTCACGCTTTTAATATGTACGCTGTCGTTGGATCACATTTGTCGTGCAAACGTTTACGTTTGGAGATTAATGAACCCTAGAGTGTGACCATTCAAATGAAAGCTATTGAAGAGGACTTTCATGTGGTTATTGTACTGTATAAGGTTGTTCTAACTTGCACGTCTGTTGATCAAACCCTAGTGTGTGACCATTCAAATAAAAGCTATTGAAGGGGACTTTCACGTGGTGCTGGTTATTTTGCTGTACAAGGTTGTTCTAACTTTCACGTCTGTTGATCAAACCCTAGTGTGTGACTATTCATATGAAAGCTATTGAACTCTATTTTTATGTGATGCTATTTGTTTCGCACTTTGTATCATAGCGTATTCGAGTGCTCACCTTTCCACGTCAAATATTCACTTTCTTGATCGTCTCCATCACGGCCAATGATACATTTCAAATCGTAGTCTTCCCAGTCTAAGTCACAAGCTTGGACTGCTCTGAAAAACACAGTACGGCGCGTACAAATCTCGTCTGCAACTTCGTCGTTCTCATCTGCGGCTTGAGCATCCGGGTTTTCTAACGGGCAAACTTCCTGTCTGCTCCAGGTTTCTAGCTGTTGTTTCCACGCAGTCTTTTCCGCACGAGTACTGTCTGGGTTTAACACTACACACACCCACAGTGCACCAAGTTGATCCCACAGTTGGCGGCATTTGTCATTCATTGAGGTGCCCTGCTCTTTCCATATTTGGAGCCTTGGGTCCGCAAGGAACTGTTCTGTGATGAGTCTGAGCATGCGTGAGCCATTGTTGTCATGGACACGGAGCATTTCTCGTACCTATGGGGAAAAATGTACCACATGCGTCAATTTTGTTTCTAGAGGCTTAGCTTGTTTAGAGAAGCCTTTCAAAACGTGCCTGTTGTTAGAAAAGATTTGAATTGAAATAAAGTTTATGTATGTATGTATTGCTATGTCTTTTTGCAAGAAGAAATATATAACCAGAAAAAGCAGGCTACAAGGAAGACAAAAAAAAAGAAAGAAAGAAAACAGAAGACTGCTCAAAATGGTACTTAAAGCGACCTCAATAGTCGTTCCTTTGTGCAGCTTTCTTTGGCTGTTTTTTTTAACGCTATTTTTTCAAGCTGGATTTTATTCTAGACTGTTGTTTAACACACTTGAATGTTTCTTACCTTGGCGAACATAGATAGAAGATGTTTTCCACTGCCATAGTACCCTCCCTGTGAGAGATAATTCCTAACTTGTAGCCTGACTTGTTCAGCATCTAGATGCCAACAGCTCTCGTCCTCTGCACCGGCGCCCGCAGTAGGATCAGGAGCGCCCGGTAAGCGGTTGATCTCAGAAGTCTTAAGCAGAATCTCGTCGGCCAATCGCTGCGCAGTAGGCAAGACTTCAGTGTGATGTTCTGTTATAAGATATTGTAAAAGTTTCTGAAGTTGTTCACGATTCATTTGAAGCAATGTCTCTGAGATTGGCACTCTAAGAGTCACCTTGTCTGGGTTGCGAATTCGGAAAAGAGAAAGAGCGACCACATGGGGGCACCATAAAATGTCTTTGTTTCCACAAGTGCACGACACCTCGGTTATTTTGCACCTATCGAATCCCACAGACACGCTGTATTCCTCCCGCTGTGTGCCGTATCTCGTATCTTCTTGCTCCACAACTTTTCCACTAAGTTGGAAACCTGCAACAAGATAACCAAGAAAATCGAGTTATTTCCAATTCCAAAGACACTTAGCGTGAAGGAATTTGGCCACTAGTTTACCCGCCTCATATGCCGCAATTGCGATTTAACGTGGCTTAACCCATTTTCTCTAGTATTGCAAATCAACTATTCTTCGTCTGGTATTGTCATTCTTTGAATTTTTTTTCGCCTGTCTTTGTCATGCAGCACAAAATTCAATTAAAATGTGATTATTTGACTAACAGACCCCTGTCTCCACTCTAACAAATTCTGCGCGCAGATCATTAGAGAAGTACAAGACAGATGGCTCTCGCTTGTTCCCGCTAATCGCCTATTTTCACATGGCGTTCACCGCAATTTTCGCCTCTAGCTTTGAAAACGCTTTTAACGCTTAAGCAAAGCCTCTATACAAACAAGTGCTAATGTCCAAATCTAAGACGCAAAACTAACTACATCTTTTCGTCTACTAAACTGTCGCACTAAAGGAACCGACTTAACCATCAAAGTGTTAACTGAAGTTTTGAGTAAGGTAGCTGATTTTAGTTCTGGGCTTTGCTTATGGCTTTATGGCGCTATCTCATTTAACCTTTCACTGTTGTTGAAAGGGTTAAGAGACAGGCTTTTATCGGTTGGATTTTCGCACCTAGAACTGACTGAAAGAATCCTTACTTCGCGCTGACCATCAAGGCACATCAGACAAAAATAGAGATGTTTTTGATGTGCACTATCAACTCTTTTGCCTCTGGACGAGAAAACGTCTTAAAGCCTTAAGCTGCAACGAATGTTAAAACATTAGACCGTAATCTCACATGCTGGACTTAAAATTGGTCGAAAAACATTCTGAAAGGAAACCGCAAATATCTGTAACTAAATTTTCTAGTTCCTGGAACAACGCCACTCTGTGAAGAGTGCGTGCGCTATTTTCGTTGGATTGAAAAAAAGTGCGGGCTGATTGAAGTATAACTGCAGAATCATTAAGCTCTATACTTTGTTGAAGGATTACTGAGGTTTAAAAGGAATTCGAATATTGTGTTTTCAAGTTTGCTCTTTGCAGAAGTTTTTACCATCAGTCTAGTATTTGAACGCGAATGTTCTGCACAAGCTCTTGACGGAGTCACCTCTGAAGAGCTCAGATTTCACTAAACAGGGCGTTTCCTAAACGAAAAGGAATCTAGCTCACACTGATCAACATAACCTGTGCCACGGTACTCAGTCTGAAGGCGTAGAAAATGAAATTAAGCTATTTCTAAGCGTGCCACCGGAAATCTGACAAAATAGAGAAAAGATTTGAACTCTGAATCACTGAAACTGGAACTTCTCAACCGTAATTGGCTAAATATCCTTATTCGTTTAGCCCTGTTTTGGAACCAGAAGTGTACAGAAGTGGAACCTGTTTTTCTCCAGTTGGAGTAAAGGAACAAGCATGGGCCTAGCACGAGTCAAGATATTCCCAGATATTCGCTCTGTGTAGAGCCTAAAATAAACAAACGTAGTTTTTTTCGTATAAAAATAAAACAGTTGAACATCGTTGAGCAGAACTAAAATAGCTTTTCTGAACGGTTAACATCGTCGAAGTTTATGGAGGCAAAAACTGCGAAGCATCGGCCTACAAGATATTTCGCGTTAGGGTTTGGGTTAAGTGATTCAAGCGTCCGTTTTTCAGATTCAAAAGCGTTGAGGAAGAATAAGAATACTGTGTTACGAAAAACGATGTAAAATAAAAAATAAAATGCCGAAATTTTACAAGAAATTTGTGAAATTTGCGCATTGGTTTTAGGCGGCGTTTTCCCGGCGAAGCGCGGGTTGACTTTTATTATGTGAGTCTTGATCTGGGATAAGAACGTTTTAAGTTTTAGCTGATCAAATTGAATCTGCGCGGATTTACAAATTATTTTAAATACAAGGAGAATGAAATATGGAAATTTCCGCCCGGTAAGATCAATAGTTTTCAAGTTACTCGTGTTTGCTCAACAAATTCAAACTTGGTAGGCGTTTTTTTCCTTTTATGAGAGCAAACGAATAAATAATTTTGACAGAGAATTGAGCGAATAACAAACTCCAGTTTTAGCAAAATACAGATCGAACACTTTTTACATACCGGTAACCTTAAAATAGAGGAAATACAACTGGGTAGCTTTGAAAGCAGAGCGAACTTTTTCCAAGCAGGAGAGGTGGCACTGATTATTAAGGCACGTTCAGCGCAAACAACAGATTTCCAATCGTTTTAAAACAGACGGAAGATTTTTTCTAAGCTAACAAGAAGCACTGTCAAAACTACAAGCGTTCAAGTTATATTCCAAAACGAGAAATTTAACCGAGTTGAAGGACACTGGACAACGTGAGAGTTAAATTTCACTGGTCGATACCAAATTTCTGTCCCACTCGCCAGTGGTGAATATTTCACGTTAATAACTAAGAGGCCGTGAGACTTTAAACCCTGCGTTGTTCATAGAATATTAAGCGGTAGCTCTGAAGCAAGCCAAAGAAAATAATCCCTTGCAAAGCTTTGATTCCCAAAGCGATAACACGCAAAATGCATCAAAGCGGAATTTTGTTGGGGTATTGCGGAGTAAACAGATAGCGCTCTCTAAGGGTCATTCATTACTATTCTTTACAATCAATACTAGACTTACTGGCGCTGACTCTCCGTAGGGCGAAAAAACATATGAAATTAAGCACGGAGACCCAAGAATTCTATTGAAAACGCCATAAAACTTCTTTCCTTCGACTGTTTTGAAAGTTGTAAAGCTTTCTGGTGATTCGACTTTGAAATAATTTTTTTTTTCCGTCTTATTTTGCAACGGTACGGGTCGGAGAGAGTGGTTACAATGGGGTACAACAGAGAACATTCGCTTACCGACTTGAAGTACTTCGCTGACGGCATTTTCCTCCAGAAGTGCTAAACCTCTCTGAAACGGTAGTCTTTTGGCGTCGTTATGTGTAACTGTAGCGTGCAGCGACGAATACATACAAATATCTCGCTCATTTCTCGGGAATGACCAGTAAACCACTTTGAGTTGTACAGGTTCGGGTATAGGCGCGCTCTGTTCTTCAACGTGTTGAAAAGGAATATAAGCTGCCACGCACTGCGCGCTCAAATCCAGTAGCGATAATGGTCTTCTTTGCTGTGTTTCTTTGTGTAGTTTTTGAAATTTTGTGCCTTCTCTGCACGGAGAAGCCTCTCTGGGTCGTTTACGCTGAGCAGCCATCGCAGCAAATGAACGCAGTCTGTCACATGCGCCGGGTAGCTCAAGTGTAAACACAGTCACAAGTGTTGAGAAAAAGAGACTCCCCACGTAGGCTCCCCTCTGGTTTTTTCAATGAGATGCAAGATAATTCACGTCGCTAAAATACAACTTGTTTTCCTCTTCGTCCAACGATCACAGCCAGCGTAGCTTTCAGTGCACACTCGGAGTCGTGGAAAAAATCTGCCAGAAGGAAACAAAGCAATCATAAGCGAAAATGTTCAAATCGGTCGGCTTTATGGCATCATCGCAACGCTCTGATCAGCATCGCGACTCTCCTTACCCCGACTGGCAGCTGGAAACAGGTCCTCTCCCCAGGGATTTGTGAGCGGCGCTGTTTTGTCGTGTTTGTGTTCTTTTTCATACGGATAGGGGGGAATGAATTTCTGCGATTCGTACGCGTGTTTCAAGCTATTTTCAATCGGCAACAAAGGGTAAACTCTTTGTGTTGTCAATTCCACTGACATATCAAAACGCCACAAGGTTTACTTAAGGTTTGGTATGCCTCTTGCTTGGCACCGCGATGGCGCAGTCTGGTCGATAAACCGCTGAAACTGGCGACAGAAAGTCTGCGAACCCCCGGCACGTGGATGCCTCGACTGCGATGATTGACACATCTCTATTATTAAACGTATAATTAAATTAATAGAAATTTACATTGCGGACATTACGTCACGAAGTGGGGCGATTAAGGGAAACCGTGTTCAAGAGGACTTGTAGGCGACAAGCAAAACTACACTGCAGGCAAGAACAAAATATCAAAAGAAAGACTATTTGGGGTTTGATAAGTTCATAAACATACCGGGCCTAGTGGGGATTTTGTTGCTATCTGCGAATTAATGTCAGCGAGGGTCTCATTGTGTGACAGGCCAGTTGAAATCCATTCCATTTACTCTCCCCGGGAGAGTGGAGGGGTATTTTTATGCACGGCTCGCTGGCGCCAGAACACAATGGACGCCGCATATGCATTTCAAATTTTAATAACCCGGTGTTTTAAGCCCATATTTGTTTACTAGCCGCTGCGGAAAAGTTCGTTTGACGTCTTAGAATCACAGTGGCAACGAAATAACCGACCGTGTTTGTTCTTCGCTGGTGAAATCTCAAGAAAATCTGCGAAGTTTTCTCGCGGAATCGCGCGAAATCGGCGATAGTTTTTTTGTCGCCGGAAGCTTACCGACAAGCTGTCTGCGCGAGCTTATAAGAGAGCGATTAGTCGTTGTGGGGAGCGCGAAGGTGTTTTGTGAAACGGAGACACAGTGTCGCCAACGACAATGGAGGTCTGGTGATTGGGGGTCTCGAGATAGGTAATGTTGAATTTGCAGTATTTTGAGAATTCGTGGATAACCGATCGACTGATGGCTAGAATATTAGCTTCCCCGCGTTGAAAAACTGGCTTGTGTTTAGAATTACAATTAACCGAGTAAAAAAAATCTTGGCTTAATCGACTCTACGACATTCAAGAGAGATAGACCAGCCGACAGGTACTTTCCTTTATCTTCCATAACCTTTCAAACCTTAATCCACCTTGATGGGTCCTTTTGAGAACTCTGTCTCGACTCACCAGAGATTTAAGCGGTCCTTTTATGTTTTGAACTGTATAGAGGTCTTTATAAATCGTTTTCTTCTCTTTTTTAAGCGTTCTTCGCCAAGTCGTCGCCAGCCTAAAAATGAATTCCGTGCGTATTCGAGAAAGAAACAAAAGTGGACCAAGGGAACTTCCGAAAACAACTTATTTATACCGCAAGATTTCCGCCCGTGGTTGTTAAGCTGAAAGCTGTTATGAACATTGAAATTTTGCAAGGAAAATTTCGAGTGGAAAACCTTACATCTTCAAGAAGTTTCAGTAATGACATTCACGCTAGTACTACCCGTCAGGCGCCAGAGAGTTTCGGAGTGTTGTGTTGTATCCCACTTGTAAAATCCTTTAAGCATCTTGTGTCAGTCTGAAAGCTTCTGCAAAGCTATTTGTCGCATTTTCAGATAAACTTGTTAAAACTTTAAACCATTATAATTTAGCTAGTGCCAAAAATGTTACGTATTGGACGAATATTTTCATGTTTAATTCAAGTACAGTTGATTTCCGTGTCGGAGTAAGTTCCTTTTTCAACTGAACGCGTAAAATGTCAGAACTGCAGAAATTACCACTAAAGTTTTACGGTGTCGTATTCGTTGAAGCAATTATTTTTTTGCTACACGGATAAATTTCAGTTACACTCAAGAAACAGAATATAAGCATATCTAAACATAAAGAAAAATCGGCTGTCTCTTGACAATTTTCGTGATTCCGGGAGAAGCAGTTTGTAAAACTCTTACCTTTGTCAAGAATCTCTGTCTTTTCAGTATTCCAGTGTTCAGTTTATAAGCGTGATGCTATATTTCTGTTCTTCGTTTCAGAATTCACGAAGACAACGTGTATGGTGTATTGCTGTAACGGAGGTTCGATGAATCGAAATAAATCTCTTCATATTCTAATGTGTGTGTGGTTCACTGGTTATATGCTCAATTAACGATTGTCACGCATGACTTCAAAGACGGGTACACATAGCAAAGACTAGAAAGTTGACGAAAAAACTGTAAAAAAGACTTCGTTGATATTTCATACGAAACTATTTGAAAAATACTTCTCTAGAATTCGAGTTTATGTGATGGTTTAAAAGTTGTATTACTGGCGTCTGTGGGCGGGATTGCTAATTTCGCTTCATAAAAACAAATGAAGTGTCGCGCGCCGAAGCTTTCACTTTCAATCTTGTTGAATGTGTGTTGAGGACAGATTTACTTTACACAAGGTTACACCGCTTTATAATCTGGATTTCTATCCGAGCTAGGAGTCCTAATTTTGTCATGATGAGGTCACGTTAATGCTCTCAGAGTTTTAGTCTGTTTATTTTGGCCTTGCTTGTGGCATCTATATTTTTAGTTCAAGCTACATTGATATAATATATTTATTTTTCACCCTGTGGGCAATGGAAACAATACTGACAGAGTTTTTGTAGGGTTGGTGTTGTTAAGATCCGGCGGTGAAACTTTATGCTTGTAAGGACACATTTGTTTTTTTTCCATAAAATACGCTTTTCGTTAACTACCGTCTTCATATTTGGCCCCGATGTATAGTCACGCCTGTAATTATTCTGGACAAGGCCCAAATAGTAATACCCTTGATCCAAACAAACTGGAAGTTTACCGGAAAATATGCCTTATCTAGCATACCCTATCAGACATTATGGCGAGGGTAAGATAATCTTTCGTTTGGCTTGTTTCCGATGTATAAGGCGCTTGTCCATTTCTAAACCCAATTTAAACAAAAGGAGCCATATTGTCGACTAAACGGCAAAATAAAACGTCGGAAATTTTTGTAATAATTGATCTTAAATATAACAAATAATCTTTATCTCAACTTTCGGGTGGCAAGCTCGGGTAATCTCTAGTGTTACTGTTGATGGATTGCGAGAATAAATTATGTATTTATGAAACACACACAGCGATTTTCGCTGAGCTTTTTTTAAAGAGATTTGAACCAAAACGTCGTTTTTTCTACTCAGAATTCTTCCCGTCGTCTGAAAGCAGCGCAAACTTTAGCAAATCACACGTCTTGGTCAAGGCGTGAGATTTATTTTTTAAAAGGCAATTCGCGCACGGTAGTATCAATCAAGCAAAAATGATGCTGTTAAGTTTCTTCGTTTTTAAGAGCCGCTCTTAATTTATGCCTTACTATGATATCCGTTTCTAGGATATTTTTGAAGTACTTTTTGTGGTTGTGTCAATGCTTAACTCTTCCGTGAGGAAACGGTGCCAGGACTCCCTTTTATACGAGCTATTAAGATATGGCTTTCGCGCTGAAAACTGTTAGCTATGCCTAGAGGCGATATAAAGACAAAAGACGTATTTACCGGATTGTCAAACGCTCGTTTTTCAAAAGCAAGCCCCATTAGATCTTTGCGGGAAGTTGGCATTCTTTGTCATCCCCTTGGGGCTTCTTAAACACAACTGCGTTGTGAGGTATTTGTTGGGAGATAAGTGGCTTTATAGAAACCCACTGATGACAATATCTCGTATTTAGCCGAGCTTAACCGCACATGTCACTGCAAGCCTGTTCAAGTGCGGTCTTTTGAACAATTGCGGGGGCTATTTCAACACTGGATGTGACAACAATGCTACGACAAACAAAGCAAGGAAACGTGCTATTAGAAAAGTCGCGGATCAACACCTAGTTGAACTAACCCCCTTGTTTGATCTTTCTCTGTACGGGCTAGACTAGCTGGCGCTATGCTACTTAACATTTGGCGAGCGCCGCTTGACATGTCTTTCACGAGCTGAAGGACCTTATCCGGGTATGCTTTTTTTTTCAGTGAAATTTTGTACACAATGCCATTCTGAGCAAGCTGAGCCCTCTCAAAAAGAAGATATGAACGAAATTAAAAAAGGAAAAAATCGAATCGAGCTGTACCTACACGAACAATTTTCGTGTTTTGTGCCGAACTTGTTATGACTGATCGCTGTATGCTTTTCACGTTGTTATGTTTAATATTTTGGGCATTTTTGTGTTCTTTTCTAGTATTTAGGGCTTAGAGAACACCATTGCCCTAAAAAACCTGCCATTTCATTCAAGTGTAAAGATACCTATACCTTGATTTTGTACCGGCAGTGTTGGAGTTGTTACAGGAAAGCTTTTAAACTTGCTTGTGAAATATTCCTCACTTTGGAACAGTGGTCTTTTGATATTGGATTGATTGTTGTTTCAAAATATCTCGTTGTTGACTTTTAACAAAGGCTTATTATCGCGCATCAGCCTTCCAGAACTTCGCTTCTTCTATCTCGTGATTCATAAAAAAAGGGTAGCCTTATGCAAGCGCGTGTCACGGTGTTTTTGACAAACTAGGTTTCCTAGTGCATAAAATTTGCTATTTAGTATGTCGAAATAATGTTTCCTAGACACTTTTCTTTCCATGTGAAATATGCTATTGATAAAAGGGTGGATTTCACATGTTTTCCAGTTATCTTATAGAAGTTATTGTTTTAAATGTAGGACTTTGCCGTTTCTTTCATTGTTTTCAGTAACCTTGGAGATTTCACTTCTAGCGATATTAGCAAGTCAATGGTATCACGTCACGTAGAATTTTGCTGGCTTAATTTTTTTTAATATCTTTTTTTGGTCTTTCTCTCAAGCCCTAGATCTATCTTTGGATATCTCGGATACTTAAGAATTAGTTCTTAACGAGAAGAAGTCTGACAAAGCGAGATTCGCGCAAGTGTGGCGAAGCCCGAAATCCTGTAACTCTTTGCTTTGCTGTGCCGCCGCGCCCCGTGTATGCAAAATATCACGAAAACACGTTTAAAAATTGCACCTTAATTTTAGAAACATTCCCCTTGGCTATCATTTAATTGCTATAATTTTATACTCACCCACGGCACGTCAAGACTGATAAAACAGGACCTCGTCGCTCGAAACGTATCCAGCGAAATTGAACTAGACAGCAATTGTTCACCACTCTAAATGATACTGACCTATTAACGAATTTCTGTCTCTACGTGCCCCTTTATCTACGATGTTATTATTATTTATAACAATCGATTACGTTTCGACATTCTCTGTATTCTTTGCTCAACACCCCTGCTGGGGTATTATTCCGCCCTCGATTATCAGTTTATTGTGCGCGCAAAAACCTCCGCCATCACGGCGACACGTTTTATCACCTTTTTGGCGCGCTAATCCGAGGGGCGGCCCTTTGACGTCACTGCGCCTGTGGTTGCGACTCTCTCACTTTCCAAACTTCCTTAGCATTACCAAGTGAAAAACACAAGGAAAATGTCCTTCTTTTTCTGGTTACTTGAACTAATCAAGAACACGTGGTAAATTGCGTGTTGAGGTTGAAACGTGCTCGGAAGTTTCATTTTTCCCTTTCTGAAACGGCGGACCAACGTAAAGTAACCGGTTCCTGCACAACGGTACTGCCTTTAGTGAGCTTTAGTGGCCGCTTCTTTCCCTTTGCTGGCCTGTCGTCACGCGGGATCGGGGAGCAAAGAAAGACCGAAGAACGGAGTTTTCGGTGTTTTGCTCGCGCGATAAAAACCCCAAAACCCGGTTTTCGGTCTTTTTTTGCTTCCCACCCACACAAACGCTTGTTACGCAGGCTATAACCCTTAGCTTGCGCCCCCTATGATCCCTCGTTAAAACCGAAACCTTTTTGATACTATTTCTTGCCTGCTCTTCATGCCAGCTATCCTACTGTTCAAAGTCTTAAAAATTAAGCGCGAGTGATCAGCCCATATCACATGTTCAGCTTTGAAGTGCACACTTGGCACTTCAAAATATGTCTTAGCTCGTATTGTGTATGCTTGAAGCGACTTGGATTCAATACTACGTCTTCAGGGCGATTTACTTGATCATAAGAAGACCCAGTTTTTTTGCAAGGGTGCCCTTAACTGTGTAACTTGGGCAATTTGGTACTGACTGTTTCATTTACGAAACTGAGTGGAGAGAACTGAGTTCTGCGAGAGCGGGCCTTGCAAACACGACGCAGGGAGCAATGCCAAAACTCAAACTATTAGATCAGCGCCCTAATCAGGCTTAAGCGCTTTCCTAAAGCGTGGTATAAAACTCTTGTGCTACGTGATCTTCCAATG
>OFHQ01000029.1_pt1 | contig 14493 bp, 6 predicted proteins | sample 1521071 | NCBI WGS metagenome assembly OFHQ01 (sample SAMN04272335, study PRJEB24112) | coral metagenome | biome: Coral reef; feature: Shallow seawater; material: Coral tissue | host: Coral | place: China: South China Sea | collected 2014 | reverse complement strand
AACAACTCAGTAACGCGTTCTGTTATTATAATTGTAAATATTAAAATACATATTCATAACCCTTATTTTACCGTCCGTTTAAAACAGATACACGAAATTCATTCGAGTCTACTCCAGGGTACCCTAAAAACTTCAAAATGTCAGGGATTTTACAGTGATCTTTTGATTGGAGATATACAATTGTTTGATAGCATAAGTACAATGCACTTAATTTTAACAAATACGCTTTAATGTTTGTAAACGTATATAACCTAATTTTGCGCTGTAATCAAAAGATTTACAGAAAATGAATTTAAAACGAGGCTATGATTCACGAAATGTGAAATACTACTTGCTCCTCATAGAGGGTCGATTTCACCTAAGTTTAATTTTTTTTTTATGTAGGACTGCGTATTCATTTCAAACGAAAAGCGATAAATATTTGAGGTATCAGTGGCCAACTATTCCATTTTAATTCAGGGGCAGGGTTTTAAGAATTTATTTTTCTTATCGAGTTACGGTTGAAATCTGTTTAATACTAATATATTGTCCTTTGTTATGATCAGTTCCTTCCGGTTCGCTTCCAGAATATGGCTTAGGCTTCTAGTTATTTAGTATATTATCCTTTCGTACTGAAAAAAAATCAGTTCTTTAAAAAAAGCTATCTACATTGAGTTTACGTTCTGTGTTCAAATTCTCTCTTTGATACAAACTTCGAAGGGTCCAGGCATTAAAACAACGCCGACGTGGCCCGTCAGATCCGGTAGTGGTTTACCTGGAGGATTTTCAATTTTGAATTGATGCAGGAGCCTGGAAGCGATTAGAAACAGCTCAGTCTTAGCCAGCGACTCGCCCAGGCAGCCACGCCTTCCAGCGCTGAAGGGCAGATAGCTGCGAACTCCAGCGGCAGAAACTTTTCGTTCTGAGCTGCCATACTTCCCGTCTTTGTCCAGGAACCTCTCGGGGTTAAACACTTCTGGCATCTCCCATTCGTCTTTGTCGTGATGCATAGCCCACACGTTTGTAATCAGCATGGTGTCCTTTGGCACATCATAGCCTCCAAGTGTCGTGTCGCAAGTTGCTTTGTGAGGAAGCGACAGAGGCACGATGGCTGCGATGCGGAGGACCTCGGCAATGGTGGACTCCAGATATGGCAAGTTCCCGCGATCTTTCAAGCATGGCATGCGGCCATGACCGATGACGTCATCCAGCTCAGCATGAAGTCGCGCTTGGACCTCTGGGTAGTGGGCCATGTAGGCAACAAGCCATCGCAGGGTTGTTGCCGTCGTCTCGAGACCAGCATTGAAAACATCGTTCATAGTCATCACAATGTGATCTTCAGTCAACAGCTGCTCGACTTTTCCATCTTCTTTTTTGGCTTCGTCGTAAGCCTTCAATAGCGCATCGGTCAAATCCTCGATCTCAAAGTTATTGTTTGCGTTATCCTCTTCGAACCTCTCCTTGTGCTCGAGGTATTTAGTACCCAGAACGTCATCTCTGATGGCTCTTGACTTGCGAAGAGTTTTCATGTCTTCCAGAGGGAGAAATCGCAGCCACGGAAGCAAGTCTAAAATGTGATAGCTTCCAAATAGCCTGATAAAATCATCGTTGTACTCGATTATGCGCTGAAATTCTTCGTCTTCGATGTCATAGCTCTCACCATAAACAACAGCGCAGATGACATTCAAAACTGTCAGCTGAAGGTCGTTCTTGGGGTCAAGGGGTTTGCCTTCGTGCGCGGAGATACGTTTCGCTAATTGGCTAATTTCGTTACAGATGAGCCCCTCCAGGTGCTTCAAGCCACTTCCGTACATGCGCAGTGCAGAGTGAGCGATCTTTCGAAGCAGAATCATGGTTTGCGTGAAGTCGGCGCAGATTATGTTGCTGCCCCCGCGAGACAGATAACCGCTGATGAAGGTTGAAGGCCTTCCTGAAAAATCGTCTCGCTTGGTGAGCAGCGCCTCCCGAGCAAGATCTATTGAATTGATCACGACACATCGCTGACCGCCGGGTAGGTAGAGCGTGAAGATTTTCCCATACTCCTCAGCGAGCTCAGTCATTGCCTGGTGACCAGGCTTTCCCGCCAAACGGAGCATGTTGCCGATCAGCGGGTAGGGACTGGGACCAGGTGCAAGAGATAACGCTTTCTGTCCACCTACACGTTGGATCAGGAACATGATCAGCAAGACACAGGAACAAACTAGGGCGATTTCCAAAATCATCTTTCAAGAATTCTGCAAAAGACGAGAAGAAATAGTTGATTAGCTGCACTTGTTTGAAGCTTTTGACTGATTAATTTTAAATATCTCTACATACTCCAACGGGTCTCCAACCGGTCTCCAACCATCAACAAAACCCCACAGGTTTGCGCCGCGTTAACTCAGAAGCGAGTGTCGAGTGAAGTTCGTTGAGTAATTGACCTGCCCAGCGTGTGTTGATGTATCAAATACCTTATTTTTAGAGATCGATACGTTATCTCATTTGAAAAGCCGCAAACAGACTTCGACAGGTCATTACGTAACGACTCGTTCAAAGAAGAGACTTCAGTTAAGATCAACAAGAGTCGACTAAAAATTTTACCGACCTTCTTGAGGCTGAAGTTTCGATTTCTTGCGATCTTTGTGTTTTTCTTTTACATTTTTTTGTTAAAGCTCTTCATTTATTCTTTCCCGTTTGTTGTGGAAATGTCAACAAGTGTATTATACACGATTCAGCGCATTTAAGATTGAGACTGCTAAAACACAATTTTGCTTATTTTATTTGTTATCATTATACGGTCTTTCTCGGGTCATACTCAAATTATTGATCAAACTGAACTTTGTTACTGAGTTATATTTAGTGGCCATTTTAATCAACAGACACGCTGAATGAGCGCGATCTTGACCTTAAACTATTTTAAAACTCTTTTCCATTGTGACGCGTGCTATATCGTGATTAAAAATATCACGAACCGTATCTCATTCAAGCGAATTCCCAACCCTATCTTCCCGAAATAGAAGTTGATATGTTTATTAGTACAGCTCGAAAAAGATCAGACTTCAAAGATAAACCGCTTACATTATGGCTACAATGCTTAGCTGCGCTACCTTGAATTTCACGTTAGTCGATTTAAATCGCTCAAGGCTCTTGACCCTAGCGTGCACACAATAACATAAACAAGTGCACGTGGTTAACGCTTAACGAGCACGTGGAAAAGACCGAAAAGAACAAAATCCACTTTTTCAGCCAATCAAATTCGTAGCATCAAGGCCAATCATAGCTTGACTTGAGGAATCTTTTTAAGATACAACAAAGCCCGTGTTTTGGACAAAATCACGTTACGTTTATCATCGCCATCTAAAAGAGGATTTGTTCCATGTACTTAATTTATTTGTCTTTCCGGACTTTGCGCTAGTCACACAATTATCATTATCTCATGCATGTAACAAAGATATAAGTCACATGTTATCTTTTTCTTTACAGTCTCGGCTTTCAAAAAGAGACATCCAATTTTGAGAAAAACCAAGAGAAAACAGCTCTTAATCAAAATTTTCAGCAGAGACGAACTGGATGTAGTTCTAGTAGGCTTAATTGATCAGGCACAACATGCCTTAAGCCGCGTGAAATTTTTCTAGCAAACCTTTTACTACCAACCGTTACCACAACCTCGCGCATGTATAAGTACTGCCGACTGCATGTATAAGTACTGCTGACATGGGCTAAGTGCAATATCTCTATTTCGCGATACATGCAAACTTTCAAGAGAGAGAACTATGATAAAACATAGCCGCTCGCTGAATAGGACAAGGAATAGTTAAACTGATCAAGCACACTACATTTTTGAAGCGCCACACTAAGGCCCCTCAGTCATTTGCATTCTGTATAAGCCGGCAAGGATGCGTTCCTTTCAAACTCCACCAAATTTAGCAAAAATCCCGGGCAAAAAAACATTAACTCTTGAACTTTTAAAAGCTTTATAGAACTCAACTTTCTGTTTGCTTCCCTCTTTGCAATAAATCTAAAATAATGTGTATACTTCTTCTCTCACTTGTGAAAGAAACCAAAAGAATATATGACTGTATCGAAGTTCGACAATTAACTATATTATCGAGGACACACTGAATAAACGTGAGTTTAAAAAATGTGGAACATATATTCTGCTTCTTTGATCTCCCAATCATGCTTAATGAAAGTTTTGGGTTTTTAAGCTATTTAAACACTGCAAAGCAATAATAACCAGAGATGTGTAAACATCCGAGGACTAATTAATTTCAGCTATCTCATTTACAATCCAAAAACGTGTGGATAGGAAAGATCAAAAGACTTGTAGGATCTTCTCACGAAATTTGTCCTGCATCAATTGGCCGGAATAACCTTGTATGCATAAATTTCTTTGATTAGCACTGTTGCGATAGGGCGTTAACACAGCTACTTGAACTGAACTGTGTTCAAGAACTAGTGCAAAAAAGTAAGCGCTACAACATTGTTATTTCAACTTATGAACTCCACGATTGCACGATAACCTTCAGAGCTTACGGCAAAACATCGAAATGTTACCCCAGAGAAAAAATGTTAGCTGCCTAGAGGCCCGCCGTTCGCCGGTTCGAAGTACAACTTTGCGAACGCCTGGAGAACCCATTTGAGGTCAAACGGCGAAATGGGAAAACTCTACTCGTCACGCCAAAAAGTTTTCAAAAAGTATCACAATCTGCGGTATTTGAACCAAAACTCGGCAAGCGTACCTTGATTGTAAGGAGAACTGGATTTTTTCTGTTCTGTTCTTCACCAGATCGCGCTCTCAGGTCGGCACTTCGGGAGACGACTGTCCACAGACGAGAAACTATGTTAGAGATGCTTATATAGACGAGGACTACGTGACAACATGACGTTCTTCGCATGTTTACACGCGTGTCGCTCTAAGTCTCGGTTGAGGATAAAATTAGTAACTCAAGTCCGCATAGCGTGAAATCTCATTGAATTAAATGAATCACGGCGCTGTGATTATTAATGACTTTTTCAACGCCCACGTGTTTGGCGGGCCCTAGAGTGGGGGTTCAGTGAATCTATATAGAAATAGGCGCTCGCAACGAAATGAACGAGCTTGTAACAAGCCAGATTGCACAATTACAGTATTCTTTATAGCTCCCCTCGTTGAAAAGAAGTGTAACCCAACCTTGACATAAACAGTGTTTCTTGGCAGGGAATCACGTTTTTGTTCCACTTCACGAAACAACAGAACACATCAGCATATTCCGCAGACAAGTCTCGCTGTATTTTATTTTTGTCGAATTGTGTTTGTTTGGCGCGTAATGCCATGGAGATAACAGCTGTTCTCGAAAAGCTAATATTTGCTTTTGTACTTTTTATTATGTTAGGACACGAAGAGATGTCGAAATCGTGTTTTGAGGGTCCAAATTCTATTTCCTTGAGCGAGTATTTCATCTGCACTTGCCAATATCCTTAAGAAGTCAACTATACAAGTTGATCAATTATTACTGACATAACTGCATTTAATTCTGCAGAATTCGTGAAGAAATGTTATCCTTTGTAGATATTATACCTCAAAAACCGCTAGATTCACACAGTCATGAACTATCAGGCTACCGTAGCTACTTAGTCTCAAAGGTTAGGTCACGCGATACAATTTTTCCGCGTCCACGTGTTGGGAGGTCGAGATCACGTAAACAAAGATTACTCATCATGTACGGTTGTAAAACTATCGTAAACAAAATTGAAGACCTTACAAAGCTCACGTACTCTGAAACAAAATGCTTTGTTATGCTCTGCAAAAAAAAGCATGATCATGTTCAACGGTATGACAAAGTGAACTAGACTTCATGCTGGGGAATCATCAGTCAAAACAATATATGTTGCACCGGTGGAACTAACATTTTAAGATTACATAAAGTCATTTGTTATCTTGGGGGGTGAAAAGATATAGTCCTGTGTGCATTTTTGCATACAGAACATTCAGTTTCTCTCACACATATTTCAAATATTTCGAAGAATAAGCTTTCTTTTCTTGCTGTTATCAAAAACTCACAGCAAGTGAGTTTGTAAGTAAACTTAAATGAAAACGATTTTATTGATGCAATATAGAAATTTAAACACAGTACCCAAAGTAAACCTCGTGACCTTCTTGGATTAGGTGGCCAATTTAAATATAGCTACGCAGACAGATCAATCTCGGATTATCAAAGACAAAAGGCCTGCTCTTAGCAGTTCAAAGCTAAATATTTTTTATATACGTGTTATATTGTCAAGTGAATCAAACTGGGAGAAAAATAATCACGTACATTTACGGGATTAATTCTAGACGAGAAATGTTAGTAATTCAATGTTAGGAATTACAGAAAGTTTAAGTAAAGTGTTGAACTGAGGTAGTTTTCATCGAAATGATTATCCCAGTTGTAATTATTAGGGATTGCATGCCACTGAAACCGCCTTGAAGAAAAATGACTTAGCGACATGAATAAAGATACAAGGAAAAATCGACTTTGTTGGCACTCTTGTGAAAAACCTAAGTGGCAAACAAAAGTGCCAAACAATTTCTTGTAAGTGCTGTCAATTTGAGGGCAAAATGTACACGCTTTTCACCCTTTTATGGGCCAAATTCAAATATTGGTTGGCGGTTTAGCAGTGAAGGTCACTGTATGAAAAGGAAAATATCTGAAAAAGTGATGTTGTACTCATACTGCTTTGATTTCTCAGCTCTGACGCGACCTTAAAGTATAAGTGCCACCAACCAGTAATCTGGTGGCTTTTGTTTCTTTCACACACCGATTTTTCTCTGCAGCTGTCTCTACGCAGGAGACCAATCTTGTTGATTACCAAAACAGATTGTAATATCAGAAAAAACTTCAAGGAAATGATTTATGCCTGGAATTGAAGGGAATGAAATGCAATTCCCCTAGGTCTGTTGTTTCTGCAAGCTTTTTCTTGAACGGACAGACAAGCAAAAAAAAACCCGGCGTTTGCAAAACGCGATTTTTTGGAGTCTGCGAGTTTCGTTGAGAAATGAATAGAGAGAATATAGCAACAGGCAAAGTCCAAGGTTAACCTTTTTAGTTGGACTTTCATCTACAATTAGCCGAAAACTTGACGAACTGTATCCAAATTGAGCTCACTTTACACAGATAACCTTATTGACACAAAGTCATTCAAAAGAATACTGTTTAAAACACTGTGAACATTTTAAAATAACGTTATGTTCATATTAATCCATTTTAAATCAGACGTAGGCCATCTTCTCACCATACGTTCACCTTAAAGTTTTTTTCTTTTGTCCGTAGAGAAATTTTTGATGTGAAAGTAGCGATCTTAGAGGTTCTCGTGATAATATTTTACATATTTTCCTGTCTTGGTTTTGATGTACGGCACGAGGTCAAATTTTTTGTCTGGGACATAATTGGCAGAGTTAAGTTTCCAGTTTCTTTACCCATTGTTTTTGTACACTTCAGAAGTCATTGATTCGTTCAGAAGTCACGAAGTCTCAGCCAAAATTTATGTTTAGAATGATTGCTTAATGCTTTACTTTATCACCCGAGTCGAAAGTCCGTGTTGTGTCAGTCAGGGAATTGGCATGGTGCATTTCCTTAACCATCACTGTAGTAATTTAAAGATTAAGTTTTTCCAACAATGCAGCCGAAAAACTATGAGAAATAACTTTGCCCCCCATGATCATGAACGCATATCTTCCTAATTACAAGAAAAACAGAAATTCTGCCAGTGTCTCAGTTCACTGGGAACTTTTCCAAGAACCGGCATGAAACTTATGGCAAGTACATAGGTCTGCAGCACGTACAAAGACATTTCGAGAGTTTCTTAAGTGACGACGAAGGTTTCAATTTTGTCCAGACAATATCCATAATTATTGTTGTATACTAAACATGGCGAATCTTGATGTATTGTCTTTTCTAGCCCATGAAAAGATAGTTATAAATAAAAAGCTGTACCTCTGATCCTCTACACAACTTTTTTTTTAAAAAAATGGATTATTTCAATTTGTGTCACTGACATTTCTTCCAGACCTTCTAGTTTTAACTTTTTTTAAAAAATGGATTATGTCAATTTGTTTCACTGACATTTCTTCCAGACCTTCTAGTTTCAAGTTCAACCGGTTTTCCTATTCGTGTTACCCAGGAACAGATCATCATTCCTTAGATATTTTATTCGAAAAAGACCGTTGCCAGTGAAACAGAATTTATCAGAAATCGGAAATCCCGAAGGGGAAAGGGAGCGAACGAGTTGAGACTTCCACAATGCCTTTAGCTGAAAGCACTTCTCAAAATTTTCGATACTGCGGCCAAGATTCTTCGAGCTTTAGCTATGCTGGTTTCAAGTATTTGAGTAAAGCACAACCTTTTTTTTTAATTTACGAGTTTGGAATTAAATTTTTTAAAATTTCGTGCAAACAACGATTTCAAATATTTTAATGAATTGTTCACTTGTTTTAAATTTCTGCAGCTGCGAGTACAGTGAGACTTTTTCGAACTAAACACCATTTTCCTTAGATTTGCCCCGGTCTTCAGTCATTTACTATATATCGGCTATTTCGAACTTTCGCTATTTTAAACTATCTTCCGTCTCCTCTGAGAATTCGAAATAGTGGAATTTAACTGTAATTAGAAATGATAATGTATTGAATCTGGTACGTGTGTTCATGGTGTGTGCGTGTTCGTTATACCTTAACAGCGTACCCATTCAACGTCAGTTTTTTTCGCTGAGGTCACAGAAAGCTCGTTAGTTAATCCATTTTTGTCTCATTGACTAATTAGTATACATATTATATTACTAACTGACTTAATGAATACAGCTTAATTAAAAATATATGGCAACTTTCGGCCGTGGGCACGTAGACGTCGAATGTCTAGCCGCCCACAGCTAACTCAACCGTAGCTTGAGTATGCCTACGAACTATACAACAATACAATCTAGAGGGGAGTTTTGCGCATTGCGGTTAAAACTTACGTCAAACGCTACTGAGTTACGTAAATGAACCGCCTAACAAGTTCTGAAAGTAGCAACCCTCTTTGCCTCTAGATTTAGCATAGAAACGGCCTGTATTGGTACTTGAGGAAGTAGCTTATACACCTATATTTACCTGAGAAGCCTACGCAATTTTCTAGTTTTAGATTTTCTTTCCCAGCCTGGTTCCATGCAAGACATTTTTGGGGTTTGTCTCTCCTTTCTTAGTTGAATAATCGGCACAACTTTTTCCAGCAACCATGATATTGCAAAGACTCGCGTGGATGGAAAGAGCGACTCCCTTCAACTTTGGCGGTTTGTAAGAAAATTCCGTCCTTTTAATTTATCTCCGGAGATCAAAAGCTTGTCAAAGCAATCATGGTAGAATTAACACAGTAGATGTCCTTGGTATTTGTTCAGTATAATCGTTTGAATTGGCAAGGTACCTCAGAACTATTAGTATATATTACCAAACAGAATTTTTGTATTCGGTGTACTGCGGAACCTTCATTGCGCAGTGTAGTCAAACTTGACCGTGACAGAGAAAAATTGATCAATTTAAAATCATTTCAAATTCCACGGGGTTACCGTTTGCGCAGCTTGAAAACGGAAGGCGGCAAGCATTTAAGAAATACTGCATTAAAAATTTAGAAAAAATGCCGATTTCAATGCGACAGGTTTGCAATAGCAACACGTCCAGTGACCGTACTCCGCTCTCGGGTTTTCAAAATGACGGAACTTTGACAGAAACTACTTCCTCGTGACCTGAAGGCAGACAACTGATCAACAACCAACTAGTTTGGTCACCTCATTGAATTAACATTCTTTAAATTAATTATTCTACTGGTGTATATGTATTTTAACTAAATCAATAACTTTTTAATTAATGTAGTCTTCTCTAAGGATTTAGCACCCATATGCTTCATCTGTTGCTTTAGCAGAACTGTTTCTTTCTTCGCCGATAAACTACATTTTTATTCGTGGATTCAACTGTAACGCTAACTTTGTGTTTAACAACTTGTTGGCTCCCAAGTTATTGTTGTTCGTTTTCTTTTTGACCTCTCTGATCTTTTCGAGCCGGGCTCCGCTTAATTTCATTTGTCCTAAAGCTTGTTTCATACAAGACCGATTTGAGCCTCGTTTAAAATGTGCCTAAGTTACATGTATGTCGCAACTGAGCATAAAACAGGCCTTACTCGGAAGTCACTGAGGAATACTGTACGCGACACGAACATATATTATATGGCTTGCATAAGTTCCCCAGCTCAAACGAAGAAAAACGACTATGTTGTTTTTGTTTTGTTTTTGTCTTTCGAAGCACTAGCTTATACGTATCTACAATTCGTATTTGATTTGCTTCTATACTTTACCAAGTAAAACCAGCGACACAAATTCCACTGTAGGTAGGTCCCTCTCTACGGGATCTGTGATATAATCGTGGCGACACATTGTAAGTTTGCGACTCTGAATATTTCTCAGTTGGAGTTGCGTTGCCTCGCAGTTATGAATGAATACTGATCGAGAATAAACGCCCGGCCACAATTTAAAGAAAAGTGTAAGCAACAAAGGAAGTTGTTTCTGATGTTTGGCCGCCTTGCTTCGTTGACCACACAGTTATGCCGGAATGAATACTGATCATGAGAAAAAACCTGCATGGACACAACTTAAAGAAATGGGTTAGCTGCAAAGGAAGTTATTTCTGATAACCGTGGCTTTTTGAACACATTAGCACTGACGCCTACATTAGGGAGTTTACGAAAACCCTGACGGCAACGGCAATGGGAACTCTTGATAGAAGTTCTATGAGAAGGACAATAGCTGTACTTGCGGTTATGATTCTTGGTACATTTCTTTACCGTCCTCTACAAAGGACAAACCTAAGTTTTGTGTCAGTTTTAATCACGGTGACAAACAAAGTAAATGACTTTATTTAGAGTACCGCGAGATTGGTTGAAGGTAAAAATATTAATTCATTTTTTATTCGACGTTGTCCTTGGCATTGTCGGTCGTGCAGACCACAGCCTCTCGTAAGATGGATAGCTTTTCAAAAGAACCGGCTAAGGACCGTCTCGAAACCTTCAGTAACACTAATAAAGGCGCCAAATCACTGAGTGTTTACTTCAGCGTTTCAATTTATGCATGTGCACGATCAGTCAGGATAAGAAATTGTTGCCTTGTTGTCTCAAAACAGTTGAGTACAATAGTCGTTTTTGGCGACAAATTCCTCATGAACAATAAAACAAAAAATTAAGATTGCTGGGACTCACAGACCGTCAGTCATTTTTTAAGTGTGTAGCTGTCGATTATTGCAAGAGCGAAATTTACAATGGAAATGGCCTAGATACTTAATGAGTTTTATTGTAGGGAACCAAGGGGTCATCTGCAGCGTTATATTTTCTACAAGGCGAAAGTCACGACGGATTACACCGGTGAGGCGTGAATTTCATTTTCATAAAGGCATAAAGCGCTCCCATTTGTCAGATAGAGCTCTAAATGTTACATTAGCAGTTGATAGTTGATCTAGTCAAGATCATCTAGAATCATGAATTAAAGTCTGAGTTAATTTTCGTCACCCTGTGGTTGAGAAAAAAAGCTAAACATTCTGGAGAAAATACGGGTGCTAATTATTGTGACCTCGAAGAATAGAGGAGGGGGTGATGACAAAGTCCGATCGTACAAAAAGGCATTCTTTACATTGTGCGCATTTTCGATGGCCACTACAGATAGCAGTTTTGAAAAGATTTCAAAAAATGAAAACCTTATATGTCTAAAAACAAACTGATGTCCACCGCTGTCGCCTCTAGAGTTTCACTTTTCTTCTCGAGCGAGACAAATCACGTATTTGTCAACGTGTATACCCTCGGACATGCTACCGGAGACACGTGCTCGGTGACCGGAAGCTGCGGTTGTTGCCAGGTCATTACACAAACACATACGGACACATCTTCAATCAAGGGTACGGGTGCCGTCACATAGATTATCCGGGAATCCATTTGTTTCATAGACCCACGTCGCTTATTATTTACCATCGACAACTATATTAAAGTGCAGGTTTTGATCAGATGACATTCGGCCTCCATAAAAACTTTACACAATAGTTGTTCTTGACTCAGACAAAGTGTTGAGCAGTATAATCCACACAAGGGTGGTCTCTGAAGTTCATATAAGAGGCTTCCTCCGGTACCATTTCCGATCCAAAGCGATCTTATTTACAAAACGTTAAACCCCTGCCATGTTTGCATAACTGTCTGCAGCTCGAAATAGAACTGGTCATTGTGGTCTATTTAGTCTTATGCTGGAGCACGTAACACGAAAACCCTGGGAAGAGATGAGGGGGGGGGGGGGGGGTGTGGGGAGGGGGCACTATTACCGCTATAGAGGAATATACAGCACTAAAGCGATCGTTTTTGAGCCATTAAGGCTTGGTATAGAATGAGATTAGTTTGGTCTGAAAGAGATTGTAGTGTGCGCATTCTTGTCAGCTGCAATCAGGGATAGTGCTGGACTGAAATACTTTTATCGTCGTTATCATAGTTTCGCTCGCTGGGAAGTATGAGGTAATTAACATCTCTAAATTGATATCCTTCTCAATGTTTATGCAAACCGAAGAATTATATTAACAGGCGAGGGTTTGTATCGAGTTTTATTTCAGGTCTGCGACAATAGCCACGGGGTAAAAATTTGAAAATCACACATTCTGGTATGAAATACATAAAGGTTTCCAGAGCCCCACACCCCCGCCCAAATGTTCTAGGAATAACCCCCTCCGGATACGAACAATCTGAACAACATACAACTATATTCAGAAACACTCTCATATCACTGGACAGATAAGGTATATTTTTATTGCGAAATTGAACGAGCGATACATTTGGGTGAGGGGTATGTTTGCAGAATTTCTTTTCTAAGTTATACTATCCTTAGCACTGAGGGTATGCTAAGGTGTTTTTCTTTCCACCGTGATAAAATGTTTCCATTTATTTCTAAAATTGTCTTAAAACGCTCGTGGAAAAGTTCCAAAATTTTATTTCAGTTATCTGGGTCACGTTCAGATGGGAAAACTGCGTGCTTTGTTGTCTTAAGTATTTTTGGAACTGAATCGTGCCGACAATTTTGAGTTCACCTGTACGTGACTAACTTAGAACAGTTGGAATCTACAGCACGAAGACTATTTTGTTTTTAATTTTCTTTGCCACGAAAGCTTCTGTGTTTTGCAGCTAGTAGGCACGTGCAAATGTTTGTTGGACCTAAACGAACACGTTTGACTTCGACAAAAAGAAATCTGTAGAGAATCATTCTCACGCTGAAACAATCGAGCGTTTGAGTGGAACGAACTTTGTGAGCAAAGGGTTGAATGGGATTTTACTGATTGCTAAGAATCGAGAAATGAAAGCCGGTACGCAAAATCTACTCAGTTACAGCTTGGAAATCCTGGGGCTGAAAGTTTATTTTATGGCTCAGCAATCGCCGAAGATTTGACGTCTCATACCTGACATTCCAGCAGTTTACAGAGACACCCCAAGCAAACGGGATGTGGCTTTTACGGACAGTCCTGCATGGAGTTTGGACAGAACGAGTTAAAATTGGTCTCTGATTTTAACTCATCACTTTATTTTCAGGTAAACCAAAGCCGAGTATACAGGCCCTCGCTAGTGGAAAAGCCAGTGAAAAGCTCACAATTCAGACGAGAACCCATTACAGTGTATATGAGCAAGACTGCCATCAATCGTGAAGCGGTCATCGAAGTGCCATCGAAGGTTCTTCCTGTTTTGAAAAGTTGTCATTTCGTTGCTGTTTTGGGACACCCTACAGCTGCAAACCAATTTGCATGTCTCACACGCTTGGAAACGGTACTTAACTATAAGTTTTTCAGTAACGAATCAAAGCAGAATTCGACACCCCACGTGGGCAATGCCTGAAAAGAAGTGAAGAGCCTTTTGTACATAAATTCCGTGAGTCATTGTTTATTTCAAAGTTGAAAGGGAGAATGTAAAAACTTGCAATGGCTCACAGACCAGGTATTCTAATGTTAATTTAATTTACCTCTAGATTTGATCGTCAGACCGAAGGTGGACTGAGAACTTTTACCACCACGACAAGTAATTAAAGCGTGAAACAATTTTATCCTCACTGTATTTTAATATGAAAAAGGGTCTCGCTCAATTGTTTCGAATATGCAATGTGGAATTAATTTTCTAGTAGTCAACAGCGGGCTCTTCAATCTTGTTTTATGATGATATTTTAATGAGTTTAGATTTCGGCTATTATCCAGTTATATTTTCTATTCAATTTTAATTCTGCCATCGAAATTGTAACATGAGTATTATTTAGGGCCACAAGTTCATTAGCTTTTAGCAATTTAGTGTTACACCTTCCAGAATACCGGTTGGACGCTCTAACCACTGAGCTATGGAGGACTCATGGCGAGCAAGGTCGTAAACTAGGTTCTTATGAGTGACACACGTCCTGCCATACTGCAAGGCTCAGTATGTCGAAATGATAAATGTGGATAAATGATAAGTGAAATTGTGACTTGGATAAAGTGAAATAAATGAAGAAGCGTTCTCA
>OFHQ01000028.1_pt1 | contig 14496 bp, 5 predicted proteins | sample 1521071 | NCBI WGS metagenome assembly OFHQ01 (sample SAMN04272335, study PRJEB24112) | coral metagenome | biome: Coral reef; feature: Shallow seawater; material: Coral tissue | host: Coral | place: China: South China Sea | collected 2014 | reverse complement strand
ACCCTGATGAGCCGATGTTTCGCGAACTCATTTCCAGGGGCTGCATCTTTCCATTTTTTAATGGTTTGTCTCTCTGTCGGTTATGGTATACAAACAATTCTCTCTTATCATCCCTCTTAATAAAAGATATTAGGGGAGGGGTAAATTATGGGACGGTAAGAAAAGATATCCAAGGATATCAAGTGAGACGGTTGTTAATTTGATGAAATACCGAACGGGTTATTTAAACAAAACATTAAAAGGGGCAACCAGGGCCTCTTAATTTGGTCCGGGCGCTCCCCTGTCTATTAATATGGCCTTTCTTCACGATGTTTACCACTGAACTCCAACTACCAACTCTCGACTTCTTCTTAACCAAGCAATTTTGATCACGTAATTATAGTCTCATTGCAGACTAGCCATGAGCTTTGAAACCAAACGGGTTGAGAAACGCACAAACGCTTTAATTGACCGTCGTGCGTGACGCAAAAGAAAACCGGTAGAACAAATAATGGCCACGCGAAATCCTGGTGGCGTGAAGCGCGCAAAAGATTCCGCCTGACCGATTTTTCCCTGCGGTTTATTTACGGTCACGATCATTTCACTCGTCAGCAATGATGTGTAACTAACGAAAAACCCTTACTTCCTTTAATTTAGTTACTGTACATAAGTTACCTGACGTCAGATTAAAATGACTTGTAATACGAACCTTACAAGCCCACACAACCTGCACAGTTCTTTCTTTCCTTTTTATTCCTGGCGATGTTCAAACAGTTCTTAATTACACTTAAGACTCATGTAAGACTGAATTGAACAGCCCTAAAGCCGTTTATTTATACCTTTCCGTGCTATACGTCTAAAGCGGGTTTTCGATCGTGATGCTTAAGTCCGTTATCAGCCTCTAGTCTAGTATTTGCATATTTCCCATGTAGCACTTACGCATATGCCTTTGTCACGATGAATCTCAGTTTTAAGTTCACGAGTGACCATTAATATATAGACGAACGTTTGCTCTGTAAACCGTCTGTTTTACACTTTTTTTCTTTCTCCCGAAAAGTACATTGCTTTAATAACAATGTTAGCCCATTGTGTTACTATTTAGCACTTACTATACTTTATTTGGCCTTGAAATGTCCGATCTTGTGCCTTCCTTTACGATATGCATTATACACTGTGTACCTTCGACTTCCATTTTTAATATCTGCACATTATCTTTTTAATACTTGCTTAATGCACTTTCAGTGAAACCTTGAAACATGACCGCAATTCATTTTTCATTAATCATTTTTGCCGCCTCCTAAGCCCGATGATCTAAGCGAATTTACCGCTCAAACGATAGCTGAAACAGAACAGAAGGTCACTGAGTTTAACCACTGACTATATTGCGGTAATGTATGTAACGAGCAATTCAAATCATGAATGGTAGATCTAGACAAACACGAGAGATAGCCCTTTCACAACATATTGCTCTTACAGTTAGCAGAATGCTCCAAACAAAAAAATTAATGTTCTTAGTTGCGTGTAAATTAAATCCCTTTCAAAGAAATAAGCGGTGACCATATAGATTGATCGACATTCACCTTTGCTTTATCCAGTCGGTCCTCAGTAAACCTTTCTGGGCGGCACTAATTTGAACTCGAGCAATTTTAATCCTCTTTTTACGACGGAGTAATCCACATGCAAAAGTAAGTTAGAATATTAGAACGATGTCAACAAGGTAGCCAGTAAAAGCATAATAAGCCAGGAGTGATGCCTTGATGCACGTAAGAACAGATTATTACAGACTGTTGCGACGTACTACCGTGCAGCTTTGACCACACATTACCACTTCGACCAGCACAGATTATACGAGCCAAATCTCTCTTGCCTCCTTTATTAGAAACGAGTGACAATTTCGATGACTCCGGCTTACTTTACGCAGTCATTAATTAAGATCTTGCTGCAAGCATCTAAATCCCCTTTGACTTCCAAAAATAAGTGATCGATCACAGTTCGAGTAGATACACAAAACAAACCAGTCTCATGATGTCTTGCTGTACACATCACCAAATAATTTCTCTTATTCAAGCATCCGAGTGAGGTATAACAATCATTTATATCAGATGATTTTAGATCAGTAGTATTTCACGTTTTAGACTAAGAGGATCAATATTGACAATACTGAGGCAACGTTTGGACCACAGATCATTGTGCGGCTGTGTAAAAGGAGCAGGTTCACGTACAATTTAATCTGAACTGATAAGGTTATACATATCTCACAGCAACATCAACTTTGGTCTGACTTACGGTACAAATTGCAAAGGTTTGAAATTTTGAGCCATTCATATGCCAGTGAAATTCTTATATTACTCTGCGAACGAGTTCAAGAAGACAATTTAAGTAAGAGACAAGGATGTTAAAAAACAAATATTTAGTCATTTGCCAACAGCGTTCAACTAAACATAAGCTTTAATTAATCATCTCAATAGAGTCAATTTTAAACTGCAAGCAAAACATTTCAAAATGTGGCTAAACCAAAGAGTTTCTAGCAGCATTTAAGTAAGTTTCGGTGCTCTTGCCGTAGTTCGCGGGCTACAAACAACGATAAAAGTGACGTGACTATATTTATAGAGAGAAAACAAGGCATTAAAGGCAGTACAATAGAAAGAGAGACCTTTGAGGTCTCAATAAAAGGGAACTGGTTTAATGACTTTGCAATTTCCTGCTAAGTTTTAGGCCGGTAGCACGCGAAGTAAAGACGCCTTGAAGACTAGTAAAACGCTGCTCAGCATAGGAGATGCACGAGACACAAATATTGCAAATATACCCTCACACCGCACACAAATAGGATGTGGTGAAGCAATTATCGCAACCAGAAGTATTTAGGTAATAAAATGTCATCTGCTCTTTTCGATAACTGAATCGGAAATGATTGGGTATTTAGTTTTGGCTTAAAGCTTTATTTGTGTGTTTAAGGCGTAGTGCCTTTAAGAGAAGGAATGTTTTTGTCTCGCACCTATTGTGTTAAGAGCAAAATTCTATTTTTGGGGTGGTCCCAGTCTGGGGAAGTCTCAGTGTGGACCAGTCCATAGGGAAGTCCATGGACCCAGTCCATTGAGCCCAGTGGTCTGCAGACCACGGGTCAACATTTTCAGGTTATCCCCAAAAAGTAGTCTCTAGGAACTGAGCTATTTGCCGTTTTCAGATAGTAATCTCACCATTTGGATTTCAACTATAAGCCCTTAATTATCACACTTTAGTTGCATGTACATATATATTTACTCTTTTTTCTGAACGACAGATACTCAACATACATATACATACATATATATAAATGTTACAAACTTGAAAGCCCATTTTCGCACTGAACTGTTTGATTGCCTCAGCAGCGTCACAGGACTCACAACTTCTTATTGCCTCGAAGGGCCATCATGGTGTTTGGGGCCGGAGTAAATCACTTGACAGCAAGGTTACGGACACTCTATTCACGCCAGAAAATCAACCAGTATTATAAAAAGGCTGAATAAAATGATTTTCTTGCAGACGTATTTTATCTCAGCGCTGAAAGCCAATCACTATTGTCACTGGAACCCTCTGTTACGGTTTTGTAACTGCCTTTCTATAATCTTTAGCTGATCCCTCTAATTACACACAAAATTTATGAATAGTTTTTGTAACCTACATGGCTCTCAATACTTGCTTCTTCTGTTTGTTCAAAAATACAGTCCAAACATGGAATAAAGCTTTTTGAAACGTCTGAGAGGAAGAACCTGCTGCTGTACATGTATCGGCCATTGTTCTAAAAGTATATACCATGTCCGTCAAATAAAATTACACTCCAGCAGCAGCGTTTGGTGCGAGGAATATAAGCTTTGTATAGGCTGCAGCACTCCAGTGTTTCCTCGCCAGTCAACAGTGAAGTGAGTTATACGCGTTACTCGACCCTGCTCGGTCTTGTACGGAGCCCACTGGACATACCCCAAAAGAATTCCAATTGAGCTTCAGATTCAGTCCTGACAATGTCAGTTTAGTGTTTCCTCACGGAAAACGTTTTTGTCTTTGGTTAATTCCATTCCGTGAAGTCGAGAGAAAGCCGCCGGTAGCCGAGAAAAAGCATCGTCTATCGTCATACTGAGCCCAGAATAGTATCTGCATCTTGAACAACAAATTGCCTCGATTGCCTTACTACCATTGACAAAGACGAGAGTTCTTAACAGACAGAGGCAGCAAGGATACTGTCCCATAACCTTGTGACGCAAAAACACCTTTATATGTTTAAAGTCAGAAATGATAACACTATAATACGCTGCTATTCTTTCTTGGGTACGCACGATTCTGTTATTTCCCGAAACCAGCACGTACACTTGCTAATTTTTCTTTTCTAGAATCCAGGCCGAAGAAGTTAGCCATCTTTCGGTTCCTAGCATCTGGCGGCAGGCTTGGTAGTGAATTAGTCCCAAGTTCAAACATCAGCTATGCACTATGGACACTTGGACTTGTTCGGCCTCAAATCGTATCCAACAGACCAACGAGAGAGTTTAGTTCAATCAACGGTAACAAAGTCAAATTATAAATCCACAGTATCTAACTCACTCATTTACTTAGTCATTCACCAAACAAGGTATCTGTAAACACACCACGATTCCCCACTGGCAACCAAGCAGAACTGAACTGAAAGACGAAAAGCTTCACTATGATCACCCGGAAAGATGATCACAAACCAACCCCGCCGCCATGTCCTCAGTCAAGTCAGTCACATGACGGCTGTGTGCATCATGATAAACAAAGGTGCCTTGTAAGCGCATAAAAAGCACTGCACGGCTTTGTTTGACCGAGACGATTGTCTAAGATTTTGGTAAACAAATGCACTGCATCAAAAGAAATAATCGTAGACGCCGTTGAACTTGCTTTCAGAACAGGGCTTCATTTTACGCCTTGTCACAAATTGGAGTTGTTGAAATCATGTATCCACTTCCTTATCCGTAGATTCTGTTTATTTGCCTTTTGGCGGGCCTGTTACTGTACCTTCGACCCGGTGTAGCAAGATATCTGTCGGTATCTCACTACTAATCAAGTGAGGGAGTTTAGCTCAGACCACAGGCGCTACTGTTTGATTTGCTGGGTGAGAGGTTAGATATCTTAACTTGGATAAATGTTGATACACGGGTTTCTTTCACTAAAGATTGTATCACCTTGGTTTAATAAACAGAATAACAAAACTTACGTATCACTCAGTCGGTCCTGTTAGCAATAAAACGCCTACAGTCTCGTAACGATTTTCTAAAAGTATTTAAAACAAGGTTCGTTTATACTCAATCCTCGCTGAGGGGTGTGGCTCCTTGTCACTTATTTCTTTCCTACTTCATTGTTAACAATGTAATTTGGAATAATCACGATGATGGTGGAAACGACTTCAAAGCATACACAACAGCTACGTTGCATGATTGAAGCGTGAGAGAGGAAGGGTAGACGAACGATCGTGAAAGCCGGGATAGTGGGTTTTTTAATGGGATAAAAACTTCTCGAAGAAGAAAACAATTGGCACTAAATAGCGTCCATCTTTGCGTGAGAAACGAACCCATATTTATTTACATAAGATTTCCTGAATTCTGTTTTGAAATCAAGTGTCAAGACACTCTTCATTGATATTTTGATAAAGACAAAAATAAGGGACTTTTAAGAAGTGAAACATAAGGACTAGACATAATATAGCACAGCGAAAAACTAATGGTGGAAGCAACTGTCAAAGTACGGCCACGCCATTGCCGCTGGATCTCTGTGGCTCTTCCAGCCAAACTCGGCGTGTGCCATCTGTTGGGAAAGACCACTGAGCTAAGGAAAACCAAAACTTTAAAACTTTATGAAGCACTTTCAACTTAAAATCACAATTAAAAGTATATAAAATTTGTACATCTTCATGTTAAGAGCATAACCAAGCCTTTGATACGCAACAATTCCAACTGATCATAAGCATTCTTCGATCAGTTTCTCACTGAGCAGCTTCTTGTTCAGTGGTGATATCTTGGTTTGTATCACCAACTGTGACAACCAGTGTGACCGGACAATATAAGACAGAGAAGAATTTCACTGCACAGAAGTTACCGCCATCAACAGCTTTACATTGGAGTATGAACGCTATACACCCCAAACTGAATAAATAAACCAGTCTGTACTTGTGGGTTCGGAAATTCAACCTTTCCACCAGTTGCCGCGAGTTTGCATCGCCGTTCACATGCTCAATTAAATCTTTCCCGCCCTGTCCGTGTAGAGGAGCAACTACTGAGTAAAAAAATCCAGTTTAGAAACCCAATTTTTATATTCATTTGTGAGCTCCAAGAAAGGGATGTCTGTTATTGTAGTTGAACAACAACTTATGCTCTGTCGAGGCGTGAAACAGCATAAGTCAGGGAATGCAATTCTTATTGATTAGACGCTTTTTACTGGTTACAAAGAACTCCTATTCTTATCTACTCGTTTACGACGGTCGAGGAAATGTACTCAGAACGAAGTTTATGATGAAACCCCGTTGAAGAGCTAATCATTTGGAGACGCGCGAGAGAAATGACACACAGGAAGTGGGCGTGAATGAGATAACAGGCTTGGATCATGGAGATGTCGGGAGCACCAAGCAGCAGTGATTGTTATTTCAGTCAAAGTTTACAAACCGACAACAGTTTCCTGGAATGCTCTTTTTTCATTTATGGTGGCTTCATTTTTCTCAGTAAACCACGTTATGTGAATAGATAATGTTGTTATTGGGTTGTGTGACAATAAGGCCCTTGTCACAAGAGAATAATTACGCGCTTTAGTCTAGAGTGTTTTTATGTTGACGTTGTATGTTTTGTCCCGCAAAGTTACTGACATGTATTTCACTTTTTTCCTTTAAACTAAGTTCCCTTGAATAGCGAATAAAATAAATCCCAGACACTTCAGGCAGCAGTCATCAATGAGGTGACCCCGTGGTACCTGCGATAGACTACTTCTTGTTCAGTTTCACTTAAATAGAACAAAATCTTGTGCCTTTTCACCCAGGGTTTTCTTTGTGTCACTGTGTTTACATATAGAATGTAAACAAAATTGCTTATTCTGCCCTTCTCATGAAAGTTTTAATCAGGAGATCTGCAAAACACTATTTTAATTTAAGGTCATTCAGACGTCAAATTTTGGCAATCGGTTCTTAGCTGCGATCGCGTTATGTGCTGTCAAATGGAATTGGGCAGCTCGAATTAATACAGACTATTTTGCTTAGAGCGACCCCTCGAATTCAAAATTTGCAAGATAAAGAGCCAAGTCCTTAGTCTGCTGGGGTAATTTATTCGTCTTTCGGTGCGAATCAGCTGTCAAATTGATTGGCAGTTTCTCAAGGATCTCATTACTATAATCCAATGAAAGGATGGAAGACTCGGCAGGCTTGGTACAGGACAAAGGGAAAGGCGGGACTCATTCTAACATGTGTCACTTCAATGATGGCTTCTAACGGCGTCGCGAGGGAAACTTTCGTGGACCAATCACGAGAGACCACAGCTCAAATCAATCACGAGCATAGGTGCCAGTTCCAAATGGCGCCAAATTACCACCCATCACGAACCAATCCGAATATAATATCCACGTGTCGGTATTCGTTGGCCTATCTCTTGTTTAGTTGTAGTTGTAGGAAAATGGAGGCGGATAGCCCACAGCCCTCAGGAGCCTCCAAAGTCGACCTCCCGAACGATCCAGGGTAAGTTGCTGGTTTCCGCCAGCTGAATTTCGGCCAGCCGGCCTCGTGTTTCATTCGATCGAAATGATGGTGTGACTTGGGCAAATTTTTTGTGAGCATAAATTTCATCTGCCGTCCGTTCTTCTCCAACAGGAAGATGTTCGTCGGAGGCTTGAGTTGGGAAACAACCGCAGGTTAGGCATTTGTTTAGCCCAGTAAAAACGCTGTGTGTCAGTGCATTCGCTGAACATTATATTTATCCAAAATCGGCGACTGAGTTTGGTTTTTTTGCGGCGACAAATTGAGCTGAGATGAGTCACGTTTCAAACAATCGGTTGTGGTTAAGTTTCTGTAACGGTCCATTTCTTGTCTGTTTTAGAGGGACTGCAGACGTACTTTAGCAAGTATGGTGACTTGAAGGAGTGCTTAGTTATGAGGGATCCGAACACTAAACAATCCAGGTAAATGATGTTAAGGCTGCTAATGAAACACCTTTTCCTCCTTCCAGCTCAGACGGCAAGCGCTATCAGCTTTGTATTGTAAATGGCATGTCTGAAGAATATGCAATATGCAACATAATGATGGTGGCTTCTCTGTTTTTGTATCCATATTGCAGGGGGTTTGGGTTTGTAACTTTTGAAGATCCAGCCGCTGTCGAAGCAGTGTTGCAAGCAAGCCCACATGAACTCGACCACAAAAAGGTTTGTACGGAAAATTTTGCAATTATTTTTTTTGCGCGCGCCATAGAGATGGATTCGCTCAAGACCAATTTTCACGCTCCATCTGCTAACGTCTGGCGTTTACGTATTCTGATGTGTTCTGGGCATCTAGCGCTTTGAATAAACTCCTACAATCGATTATTCTACCATACCTTAGCTATCATGTTTTAGCTTTCAATTTATGATCTTTTAGCTGAAGATGAGGCGTATTTTCACTTAAAGCGATGTTCGTGTCTGGGGAAAATTTTATTCACACGACTAAGCCATTGTAATGTAAAGATGTTCTCCGAGCTTCAATGTAGCGAACTTAACCAACTGCACGCTGACACCTTGTACATCTTTAACATCCATGCAGATCGATCCCAAAGTCGCCGTGCCCAAGAGACCTCAGCCCAAGGTAAGAACTTGTTACTATTAAGTGCGTTAAATTTAGCGTGGAAGGGTGTTTAAATATCGTGTGATGTCTAGCTCGATCAAAAGATCAGGATTTCGAATTGTTTGCTTGACAACAGAGTTGCAGCGACTTTCGATTTCAGCGTGCGGACACTTTTTTGATGTAAAGAACCTTTCAAGAACTGCAGTGCTAAGTAAAGTAAGGTTTCACGCTGTTAAGTCAGCATTTTGAGCGTAATTTGCAAAGAGTTAGCCTTTTCAAGGCCGCCCCAAACGGAAATTCAACGTTCTCAAGCCAACTCCGGTCAACGGGAAGGGCAGTTTTTTTCTCGCATGACGCGGCGAATCACAGGGTTTTCGTGAGTCGAGAAGAGAATTTATTCTGTCGATTTAGTAGAATTCTAACGGCTCAAAACAACATTGTATTCGTAATTGCTGCTCCAACTTGTTTGCTTCGTCACAACGCCCACTCCAAATAAATTGAGCGAGTGAGTGTAAGAACTGGAGAAACACGCTTGCCTCCTACAGTGGTGCGACCGCTCGAGAGCGCAGTTTATATTCTCTCAAACACGCGATATTTTAGGGGTTTTCCCGAACCACCGCTTCGCCGCAGCGCTTCGTTGTGCATTACAGAATGTTTCTTTTCTTGGTTGTTTTCAGTAAAAATTGAATAATTACTGGCTCTCAAAGCCCATTCTCATAAAGACAACAAAGGATGCTACTAGTTGAGCTGTGAATTGGTTCACGCGCTGTGTTTCACCACCCTTTCTCTGTCGAATCGTTGACGACACTTCAACCGAGTCCCGCTGGTTCGATCACACACGCTCAGTGGCTTAAACATAGTAGTTTAGCATGTCAACTTCTGAGTAGACCGGTTTCACAATTTATTGTATGTTAAACAAACAGCGTTTCTCGAGTCTGTAGCCGTCTTAGAAGATTGTTATTTGGCTGGTATGTTTGTTTCGGGTCAAAACAAGTCCGGCTAAATTGTAGATCTTTGTATTGTTTCAAAGGATCTTATGAATAATTGCTTTCCAAGATAAACGCTCGAGCTGCCATGTCTTCAGCACCTAAAACGCAGGTTGGAAATGGTAATTCAAAAGAAAATATTTCTCAAACTAACACTGCCACCCGGACGCCCATAAATCGAAATCGCTGCCTTTTTTATTTTATTTACAAAAGCGGGAACATTATCTTTGAAATGCGGTTATTTTTATCTACGGACACACTACAAACCGGGTTTCATTTTAATCTTACGAGTTGAAATAATATTGCCCTCGCGTATGTTCATTAGTCATATTTTGTGACCGACGGCTAGCGGCGGAGATGTCACACAAGCACAGCGAGTCGGTCAATTCGACAAACATCCTTTGCAATACCACACATGAAGCATCCTCTATATCCCTACCCCAGAACGATAAAATAAACTACTTAAAACACAAATCAGACCACTGGTTGCTTTTATCAGGTCGTTTCAAAGTCCTTCTTCACACCTATTTGATGCGAAAGTAAATAGATTCAAATTGCTGTTTCCTGTAAAAGCTATTTAAAGCTGCTCGCTGACTATGAAAGGTACATTGTACGCAAAGACGAATTTTCGATTTAGCTCGGGCTAGAAACTTGGGTTTGGTGTGTGACAGCGCAAACTGCAGTTTAATCTCTCTAGGGAAGGCTTCCCGTGTTTTTGAAAAAAGGGAATTGTATGATGAATATTCATTAAGAGCTATGAAGGTGTTGCAATGTTTTTTTTCCACAATGGCTCATAAAATCTTGGCAGTATAACTATTGTTTTGAAGTATGCTGTATATCCAATTTTGAGCAACTGGACTGCTTTTTCACAGAGGGTTTAGAGTTTTGTTTTGAATTGTAATGAGGATTTTAAGTAAACAAATAATGCAATATTGCATATTGAGCTGTTCTGTTGAATACATCCATAATAGCCCAGTGCTTGAGAAACTTCCCAAGTAGTAGTACTTTAGTTTACAGGGCCTGCAAATATGTTCTGTGGAGAAACACAGCTCATGGAAATGTTGAACAAGAGATAAGCACGTCATCCTAAAGATCTTGTTTCGATAGGTTTACTAAAGCTAAACACTTCCTTGCAATTAACATTCAAAAAAAACAGTTGGTATAACATGACACCATTTTATACATTTGACATAACTTTGCAGGATTTATTTCGCTCTTTCCTTGCATGTTTGCCTTAGATCATTTCTATGCAGACATGGAGTAGGTCACCTTTATCAATAGGCCTGCATGACATTTCATGGCGCCGTTATTCATAAACCTTTACCATCTTGCATTTCAATAACTCATGTTACATTACACATTATTGTGTGATTGACAATAGTGTGCATTTAAGACCAAACATTTTTTGCGACATTAGTGGTGTGGCATTGTCTTTGCAATTCATCCTAATTTCATTTTTAATTTCAAATTCCATTTCATGTTAGTCATATGCTATTTTAGTAACACTGCATAATACCTTTTCCCCCTACCTTATTTGATATGCTTGTAACCTGCTTAGCTGGAGCAAATTTATGAGGAAAGCAGGCAGTGTCTATGTAACCTTTAACCTTGACAAAAATAAGAAATAGGTATTATTACATAGCAACATTAAGTTTGTTATGTTCTGTTTTATACATGACTGACAAATAGCTGCATGACTATTAAGATGTGCGGAACACTTAAAAATGATGAAGTTCATTTCTCCACTCGAGTCATATCATTCAAGTGGAGATATTTTCTCATCTTGGTATTTTACTATTTGAGAGATTAAATATTGATCAGTGGTGACCAAATTTCTGCTACAAACAGTAGATAAGATTTGACCCGACTCTGACCTGCCATTCAGATAAGGCACCTACTTTGGGACAATGCAAGGGTGTAGACAGGGCCCATCCCAACATGGGTAACTCCCAAACCCCCCACCAATCTAAACTTCCCACTATTCCACTTCCTAGCAATGCAAACCCCCCACCAACCCACCAATCCACCAACCACCAATCCAGCAGTCCAACAGTCCACTGCCACACATTATAGCATTTATTTTTAGAGCAAAGCTAAAATAATTATGTTCAAAAAAATGAAGCATCTTAAAATATCTGTGCCTTTCAAAGAGTGGAACTCTACTCATGCAATGATTTCCTGTTTCGCTACTGACAATTATCGAACATCTCAGAACACAGAGAATTTACTTCGGTGGGTTCAGCAGTCCATGCAAGTGGATTGGCAGATTTTGATCTGTTTTGTCTGTTTGTTTTTTAAAGGTTATTTTGTTGTCTTTGTAATGATAATTGTCTGCAGTCAAAAATGCATTCATTTTTTAGGTTTTCAACTTCAGAGTACATGTCATTAAAGGGGTTACATCACGATATTTTGAGTTTTTTTGACCATCGACAAAATTACCTTGAAATTGAAAGAAATCTGAAAATAATGCTTCACGAAGATGGAAAAACACCAAAGACATAATAATAAACCATAAAGAAACAAGGATGGTTAAGGATGGTGAAGATTGACACGGATTGCAAACAACGAAATTGAAAAGTTAAGTTAAACTTTCAAATCGTTTAAAAGTGACTGAGCCCCTTTAAACCAATGATTTCTCTGCTTTTCTCTGGAAAAACAACAACGTGAAATTACCAGATTCTGCGTAGAGTAGAGAACTTGAAACACGATATCTAAATTTGAAGATAGTTTTTGTCAAATTTATCACTGTGTCCCTGAAATTGAGTTTCGTGATAGTTTTGCATTGAGAAACAAATTAAATGACTTCAGAGCATCGCAAGATTCGTAGGTAAAATAGCAGATAATCTAGAAATAACTGATCCAGTAGCGGCTGTCGTGGACCTGTAATGCTAGCCTTTATTATTGAGTGAATTTAATATAACCAGTCAATCAAATGAATGAATTGATGTAAAATATAAAAGCTTACCAATGATAAGTGCAACCACTTTCACGGAGTCGTAACCATTCTCATTATGAAGTTCTTTGATACAGACTTGGAAGCCTTTTGTTGTTATTTGCTAATAATAAAAAAAGATATCAAGAACAGCTTAAAAAGAGAAAGTGTGAAGCAAAATGAACTCGTAAAAGACTACTAATTCTACGTGACAGACTGGACTGAAGAGCTTCAGCCAAGGGTTTTTTTCTAAATTTTCTTGAACAGTGTTTAACTGTAGTTGGTCAGTGTAAACAGGCTATCGAATAATCTAGCTCTGTTGATCTGAGAACGTAAAATAGCGTTCGCTAAAAATTTGATATTGGTGGTTCGTATGCAAAGATAGACACTGCGAAGATGGTGGAGAATGTGTCTTTACATACCTCGATCCAAGTGGCAATACTGTTATGTTCAGGAGTGGCTTGGTTAAGATGAGACGCTGATACAATGATCGTTGGCGTCGAAGTCTTAGGCGTTGTAAAATTCACGATCTGGGAGTGAAATGAAATGTGTATCACAGTTTGAATTGTATACCTAAATAAATAGAAGCATAAAGAGTTTCATATCCAGAAGATTAAAAGGTATTTATAATTTTAGCAATAAAACTGCTTTTTCTTTTTCTCGACGGAAGGATCATAAATTAAATTACGAGTTTAAACCTTAGACATGAATTGATGAAACTGGACAGAAAGGATTATTGCTCTCGGTTGTTAAATTCAATTGTTTAATTTGTGCATTATGCACTTAAAATCATTTAATGGCAAAGGGGCAGTTTGTGTTTTTTAATCTTATGAGTAAAGAAATACTCCTGTATTTTCGCGCAAATTTTTCAAAATTCTCATGGTAACGTTCGGGGCGATTTTTCTCGTTACAATAAATAGGTCAGAAGCCCACGATCTTTAGCGCATATGTTAAAATTCACAAGAAAATTTCAAAAACTCGAGTTAATTATTTCCCAATTACAGTTGTGTTCGTTGATTCCCTTAACATGAATTCGCCACTGGTAAAGATTTATTTATTTTTGAGCTCATTGGATAATTTTCATTGTCAATATAAGAACACGTATGAATCTAAAACTTATGCCTTTTTATTATTGTAAAAACTGACGTGAATTTGAGAAATGGAGCTATTTCTATTAGATACCTTAAGGTTTCTGAAACTAACTAATAAATCTCACCTGGCAGTAAGAGTTATAATTCTCGGCAAGAGGCAAAAACTTGTTTTGGAAATTAATAAGATGTTTTTCTCCGGCAAGACCTGTTGGAGTTTTGTCGTAGACTAACCAGTTCTGCAGGAAAAGAATAGTGATGTGAGAAGAAAATGAACTAAATCCCAGCGTTCAACAAAGGAGCAACTTTTCCCAGAATTTTTGAGAACTTTTGAATTTGAAAAAGGTAGCAATGGGTAGTATATTTTTAGTAGTCGGTCTGCGCTTAACAAAGTGTTGGATACAGTGGTTAGATAAACCGTCAATCTCTCCAAGGCAGTGAAATTTGAAACTATGACAAAAGACTCGATCGTAATTAACCCACCTCTGCCTACAAAGGGCTTCATGTTACAACATCAGTGACTTATGCCTTGCTGTTAATAATACTGTTCATTTATAACTTACCAATATGATGTCTTTATGTAATCCAGAAAAGTTCTGCATTTCTCTCGAACAGGCGAGAAATTTGTTGCTGTTGATATTCTCGACCCAGACTGTGGCGGCGTCGTGTTTTAGACCCACTACTGTGTGCTGAGCAGTGAGCAAAACGTTTGGTGAGGTAATTTCCGTTGACTGAAAT
>OFHQ01000026.1_pt1 | contig 14654 bp, 12 predicted proteins | sample 1521071 | NCBI WGS metagenome assembly OFHQ01 (sample SAMN04272335, study PRJEB24112) | coral metagenome | biome: Coral reef; feature: Shallow seawater; material: Coral tissue | host: Coral | place: China: South China Sea | collected 2014 | reverse complement strand
TGAGTTTTTGTGAACGAGATTTTTTCCATTTCGTGTGGTCGAAATAACCAATACCATATATATGATATAACTAAATTAAGAGTGCACGTTCTGCTTATTTTGGTTAATCTTGAAATCTGTATAACGGTTCCACTTAGGTGAAAAATTATTAATTAAACTTGTGTCAAGCGTTTCACTCTTTACAAACCAAACTGTACTTAAATTTGAGCGTCACGCTTTAGAATAACTGCATAAAATTACGCGAGCCTTTATTGTCAACTTGCTCGTCACTATTTGTTTAACAAAGTTAAGCCAGTTTTCAGGTCTCACAAGGGTCAAAAGCGTTTAATGTTTCCTTCGCCTGTGGAAGGTTGCGGTGAAATACCTGCATTTGATAATTTATTTATTGAATCAATTGGCATACATTCTCAGAGTGAGAATGTTTTAATTTTAGGAAAGCACTCCATAATAATAATAATAAAAGATCTCTCTCCTCAAGTCAATCTGAAAAGTCTGTCCTCTCCCAAGCAATCTTAGATGCAGAACTCTTTCCGGTAATAAGCCAACTAAAACGCTTTTTTGTACAACTTTAAACTCCGGGCTTGTCGGAACATTACGTACTTTGCACTCTTGATGTGCTCGTGTTCGGAAACTAGCTATTACCCTAGCAAGCAGGCTGTCGTTTACTGCAGTGATAGCGTTTTTACAGCGCTTAGTTAGTTACGTTGTCTTATTTTCCCTTCTAGTATGATAATTAAATAGCATGTGCTTCAAAGTTTTTTTCTATAAGAAATTTAGATGCCCGAGAAAAAACGTACCCTGCCTGCGGTAGGCGATATTACGGCATAGTGTTAACTGAGCACAATAGAGCTTATGCATATTGAGTTAGTTGAGTTAAAGTCACCCCCAAGACTCTGTTTAAAAAGACATTCCTTCTAACTCCCTTGGGTATCTTCCCGCCGTTTTAGCATGGGCAATGTTTTCATCTTTGCTGCTTTGAGCCCATGATTTCTTTGATGAAAAACATTACAGATTTGCGCTTCAAAAGCGATGCTTGTGGGTTACTTAGTTCGATATAAATATGAATATGGGCCATAAGGTGACCACATCTGTGATAAAATACTTGTATAATTATTGTTGCTAAATAATGTAGACATATGTTTATGTACCATGTGTTCTGGGGTAGTTCTGAGATATACTTCTTCTCTGTGTATGGATTATGTTCTTCAGTGTTTTTACTACATATTCTTAATGTTTTCCTACTCGCTTTTTGGAACCGCGCTTTCAGTAAACGAGTTCGGGTATTAAATGTATAAGGAGACTGAAATGTCTTTAGATCCGGCAGAAACGATGCTGACAATACCCAAACGATTCTGGTGTTGGGTACGAATATTAAGATAGTGCAGTAAATCACATGCAGTTGGAACATCTTTGCTGTTAGCCGACTACGTTTCGACAGATCTAAATCCGTAATTACACGAAGTATAATCTGCATCTACATATTTGCACTTCGGCTTCAATCCAACTCTTTGTTTGAAACCACAGTCTTGCTGCTGCATAGTGTTGGGACCCAATCCGAAGTGGATGGTTCTAAAAGTACCATTTGATTTAGTTAGACGGAAAGAGGACTGTTCCATGCCAGTGGCTCAATGTCTTCAAATCCCTCAGTGCTAAATTCACAGCTAGCGTATCGTTTTAAGTGACCTAACGCCTTTCTTCTCTGTCTCATTTCTTTCCTCAAAGATGTTTTCTGGCAAACTCTCTGTGTCACGTGGGCTTTAACTGTAGATTTCTTTCGCCTCTCAAAGAAACATAGCCCGCATGCCCACCAAAAGTCTTCCTCGGCGGTTTTGAAGCCATTTGCTCGTCTTCTTCCGCCACTTGTGCATGTCGTTCGGCGGCTCATAAGTTTTAGCAGATCAGGGAGGTCAGGTTGTTCGACAACGTATCGAGCGCGAACATCACGATTGTAGTGCATTGATACCTGGAGAAACAAAAGAAATCCAGAAAACAAACGATAAGCATTTCTTGTGCACGTAAATTCATTAGCAGATCTGCAGAGACTGACTGGTTTCAGCTGGTCAATGACGGGTTGCAAAGGTGGATGAGGAGGAGGAGGAGGAGGAGTAGGAGGAGGAGTAGGAGGCGCCATGAGGTCCCGAAACCTGCCCCTAAAAAACCAAGAAATACTGATGCTCACGACAACGAGCCTCATAAATCACGAGTACTGCAGTTAATTCAGTCAAGTTTAAAAACTTGATGATCTCAACTTAATCGATGCTGTTCATATAAGAGTGACACGACATCACTGTGTCGACGCCTCACCTTTCTCTTGTCAAGTTTCGTATCTGGTCGCAGAACAACCTTTCCAAAAACAAGTGGACTTGTCTTCAAAAATGTTTGGGTTGAGCTGGGGGTCTCGTCATTAAGCTTTGAAAGTTCTTGACGAAGCTTTATGGCTACTCTGTTAACAACAGCGTTTGTAGTGAGGGATTCTGTTGAAGAAATGTTTCTTTGGTCAGTTGTAGCTTTAAACTCTATGGTACTACATTACTATGCCAATCTTGTTCCTGCGAATGTACTGTTATAAAGAGTTTTGCCTTAGTTTCTTTCCCTTCTTATCCTTGAAGCTCGGTGAACCTCGTTATTTTGAACTCGGTTATCTCGCGTTCCTCGGCTATCTCGAGCCATTTTTCGTTTCAGCTGTACTAGTTAGTGTACAGTCATCGCTTAAATAACTACAGGGTTTCCACTTTCTCTTTTCTCTCGCGTTGCTTGACTAGTACTTGGTAATAACTTACCTATTGCATTGTCCTCAATTTCTGTGAAATTGGGGGCTTTGAACGAGCGATTCTGGACTTCACAATACTGCGAGGGTATTCTCTGAATGTCATTTCCAGCGACACCTAACAAAGGGCAAAGAACAATAAACTCAGCAGTTGTTCGAAACGCTAAGAAAAAGACCTCTTATGTAGCTGTAACATTTTGTGAGTGTAGGCAGAGTACCTGTCAAATACTTCTATGATTACTAGCGGTGGCAGCTACAGCTGTTGTATTCGTACCTCAGCGTACTATTTGCTATGCAGTGGCTTTCAGTTCTACTGCAGTGAGTAGCTTAAGAAAATTTACATCACCGACAACATTCTATGATCTAACGATAGCAACCTGGATACCTGGTAGTTACTAAAGCGTGCTGGTTTTACAGAGCACTAATCGTAGGCCCCCGCTTTGACGTCATTCCATCTCCCACTCAATGAAATAGATCCTCCCCAAAATTAAAAATATACATTTATATATACAAGCCTCGTACATTTCGATCAGCTTGCACGATTTTTGGTTTGCCATGAGTTTGCATTCCATTTGGCTGTCACGTTTCTTAGCTTGCCATGAGTTAATATGCCATAGGCTTAATGTTATTCCGTGGGGAATTTTTCCACTCACTAAAATAGATCTGGAAGAAACCTAGCTTCGAACTTTTCAGCTCGCAGGCTTGTTTTTGCTACGAGTTTACTACCATGAGTTTTTCGTCATTCTGTTCCCTCTTATTGGAATAGATCCAGAAAACGACACCCAGCCAAATTTCAGCTCGCACCTTTTTTGGTTTGTTATGAGTTTTGCGTCATTCTATTAGGAACTTTCCCACTCACTGAAGTAAATCCGGTGGAACTGAACCACCCAGCCTCGTACAATTCAGCTCGGACGTGTTTTGGTTTGCTATTAGTAGGCAGCTTTGCAACGAAATTGGACTGAAGAAAGGATTGTACAATAAAACATGTTCGCGGCATGACTAAGTCGGGCTGGCCGGACTACAAAATGTAGACACCTGTTAATACTTAGCACTTACGTAGTGATAAGCGCATGAAGAAAACATTATTCAGTGCGATCTTTCCACAAATATTATTAGTAGTCTTGCACTCTATGCTGCGTGCAGTTCAGCCTATCTTTTCCGCGCCAACCTCTTGATATACTCTTCTGTGTGGTACATTTCTTTAGATTACCAAGAGGAAATCGTCTTTGTTTTCATAACTTATTTTTATCAAACTGTGATGGTACTGGAACATGGCGTTTACAAGTTCCACCAATCGTCGATTCGTTAATGCTGAGTAAAGGTTTTACTTACTTGACTTCTCTAGTGGTAGTTCCGGACTCTTGGTCTTGTGGCTAGCCCTTGTGGTGATTCTGAAAGGTTTTGACTTGACAGTAGTGACGACTCCTGTATGAAAACCCATCATAATAATCAGCTCCCACTTATTTCTCTCCAAGACATCAGCCTTTTCTAGTCGGTATACCGCGTTGCCGTCGTCAGTTCTGTGCACTGAGCCTAAATCAACCGACACGACCGTCTGCGAGTGGTCGTGCTGCTGCAAGTTTACCTGTAGCTCAACAGGACCTGGGGAAAACGCAATAGTGTAATAATGTTTATGCCTGCAATTTTATAACGAGCTTTTATTATTTCGACGTTTGTAAATGATAAGTACAAAAACGTCGTGCATCAGTGGGTCTTTAACTTGCTTATGCAGTATTGCGAGCTCTCTTAAACTTGCACAACGGGAACTAGTTGTAGTCCCGTTGTTGATGGAACAGAGTGAATTCTTAACCATTATGGGTGGGGCCCACAAGGTTGCTCCAGGTATCGGGCAGCTTGGCTATGTGGTGTTTTTTGTATGCCAATGTTCAAGTTGATGGGATTTTTAAGTCGACTTACCCACTGAATCTTGTGTTCTAACTGCTGCTTCAGGACATCTCTGAACGTAAACTCGGACTCTTTTTATTTCATCGGATGCACGGGCCACAATAGTCACCTCTGAAGATCCCAGTCGATATTCGTACTTTCCAGACAACTTTTTTGTTCTCTTATCATAGGTGTCCATGAGGTTCATTATTTGGACCCCTACCTCAGGCTGTAAATGTTTTGGAGGAGGATCCTTAGATTGCCCGTCCATCTTGACACCACACGAGGATGGAAAACTCTGGTCGGCTGTCAGAAGAAGAACGAGAAAAGTTTAGTACTCTGAAAATCGTGGACGCCATTAGAGCAGCTATTTACTCAAAAACAAATAGTGCGTCTGTAAGAGATAATGTGATTATCCGTGAGTTCAACAAAAAATTATTTTTTTGCTACTTTGAAAAAGTCAGTAATCATGCATACATAATTCAGATCATGATCAGAGCGGATTTTCCGCTTCTGCTTTGTACGTGATATTATTAAATTATTTAGTGCAACTTTTGTCTTTCGAATGATCTTTTTGTAGCATCGAACATTGCCAGAAGATTGATTAGGCGGGAATGTTGATATAAACCTTGACCCTGGCTATTCAAAATGAACGCTGTGTTCATCACGCGTATCTGAAGAAACAATTGAGCCAGGATTGTTTTCACGAGCTCCCTCAGGCAGAGCTAAATTTGTATGGAATTATGTTATAATTGCAGTTGAAGCAACTGAGGGGTTTGAAGTTTGCAAATTGCAATTAGCTGCGTAGTTCTCGATTCTGTTTTACAAGAAGGAACTCGAATTAATAACATAGGATGTGTTTGTCGACACATTTGCATTCTGACACTACTCTCTATCATAGGTCGCTAGATTAAGCGGAAAAATACAAAGCGAAACAACTCCACTCCCTTAAAACCGGATGTAATTTGAAATTATTTGAATCTTAGCACACGCGTGAAGAAGATGAGTAAAATTCAAAGCAACGAAAACTGCGATTGTAATCTAGTATAGAGATATTAATGTCCGTGAAGCCTTAACTTCTCTGTAGTAGATTTAGTGGGATTTCTCATGTCAAGTTGATTAGCACGGTTAGGTATTCAGTCGTTCTGTACAAACACCTTGAATTCTATCACCTGCAGTTCCTAACGAACAGGTTATTGAAGTCAAGCATTATCTGCAATAATGGTGTTATTTTCCGCTTGGCGTGGGGAAAATGCACCATTTCTGCTCAGAACATGTTTTCGAAATTTCATTACAACACGTCAGTCTACGCAAATATCGTTGAATATTTTCCTTCTGAAAGTCAGTGTGGCGGAAACGCTTTAAGTATAGTCTGAGTATGGTGTGTAGTGATGCACAACTTTTTAGACTTGATATTAAAAAACGCGCAAATGCTGCTGCAATAGACGTAATCACAGAAACGCGTTTCGGTGCTATAAAGCTTCCCAAGTCGTTTTACGAATTTGAGTGGTTGGCTCCTTGTGATGTTTAAACGGTTAATGACTTACAAGTACCACTAGTAAATGTAAAGAAATGCTAATTTGGATTTGCTTAATATAGTTGTCGTTAGCGGCTAAATGTACTCTTTGACATACGGCGGCCTGATAAAAGCTGATTTGATGTCGAAGACACTTCTACTGCTTGCTTTATGCTTTAACAATATGGCGGCTTGATAGATGCTGGCTCGATGCATGTCGAAAGCACGCTGCCTACTGCTCTGTTCTTATGTTAATTCATTAATTAAATCCACTTGTAATGTATTTCAAAGGTAAATTACGACAAGAACTGAGACGCTTTAAATTAAGTAGGTGGCTACTTCGAGTTTGTGCCCGCTGTACAGAGAATTTACGAACTAAATCTTTTCTGATATGGATTCAAAGTATGCGTGGGCGAATGGAGCAAGCGGATAAATAGTTTTGACTTTAAGGGTGGAGAAAACTACTTGAGATACTTCCTGTTTGTTACAGACTAAAGTCGTAGTTTGCATATCATAAGCAATCGCCATATTGGCATAATTAAAAACAGCGAGGATTTGGCAGATGTAATGTTAGTAGATTATCCTATAGTTAAAAGTCTTTGTTGGAATACGCGGTACCTGTAGCGAAAAAATTGAAATACGACCTACGACTGGTAAAGCACCTTGTCGAATTTTACTAGATGGTTTGGATGTAAGCAAAAGTCGTGTTTAACCCTCTACGAAGGCAATCGCGTCATTCTTTCCGTCATATGTTATTATTAGCCGCGTTGTATTTTCTTCTTTCTACCGAATAACGTAATATTTGACCCAAGTTTAAAACTTGTATACTAGCCGTTTCTTATTGGAAGTTAAGTGCGATCGCCTTCTGAAAAGAGGAGATCTATTTGTATTTAACGAAGAACCGTGAAATGCTACGAAATCAGTAATGTCATGCCCTTGATAACAGACGACAACATTTTATTGTCTTTTCTTTTCTTGAGCAAAGTAGGACCTGCTGAAATTAATACGCAAGAGCTTAAATACGACCTCTGTGGCTGAGAAAACTCCTTGCTGAATTTTACTAGTTGTCCCAGTTCTAAGCAAAATCGAACTTTAATCTTCCAAAGACAATCGTCCTTTATCCTTTCCGGCATATGTTTTTATTACTGAGATGCTTTGTACTTTTGTACTCTCGACTGAACGTCAGCTAACAAATTAATCCCAAGTTTAAAGCTTGCGCTAGCATCTCTCGCTATAAATTAGATGGTGTAGCCTTTAAAAAAGAGTAGTAAACTTAATAGAGGACCACGAAAAGCTACGAAAAACCACTTTGTCACGCCCTTGATAGTCAGGATGACAACGCTGTACTGTCTTGCACGTCTTCTGTCTTGGGTTCTTTGTGTGAGCTACCGAGGTAATCTTTTTCACTTACACTAATACCCATGGAAGTTAAACTAATTATTTTTCGTAGATGAAAGACATAAAGAAAGGTTGGTGTTATTTCTAAGTAAATGTTGCATAGTATGGAAGGTGAAAAATGTGATTGCTATGGAAGGTGCCTAGTTTATGGCGCAGGAACCTTTGTTGGCCTTTCCAATACTTTCCGAATCAGTTGTGCACGATATATAAAATAAAAAAATCGTTTTACTTGGTCTTGAATGACAAGACTAGTAGGAAACTACATCGTTATTATTTTTACTGATTTAAGTGGCTTGTTGGTGGATTCTTGAGTGGACGATGGACATTTCAACTAGTTCCAAAGTTCAGACTTTATCAGGATATAGAGTTAGGTCCTCTGTTGTTCTACTTGATCGTATTGTGTTCTCGCTGAGTAACTGGTGGTGTATTAACAGCGAAGTTAAACAAAATAATCATCTGTACAAGTACTGACGTAGTTCAGTTGGGACAGCGTCAGTCCTGCTGTATTGTCAATTGTCTCTTTTCCGAAGATCAGTTTTTTTGAAAACAACTCTGTTGTTTATTCGGTTTATGTACCGAGCGAATGCTCTCTTGTTGTGAGTGACAATAAAGTTTAAATGTAAAAAGAACGATGGAAATAATGTATTTCTAAGCCACGACATTGAAAGTCCAGGTAAACCAACTGTGGCTTTTTTCAAGTTTCGTTGCATTTGCTTCCATACCTCTGTAACGTCAGTGGTTGCTTAAATTAAAGCGAGCAGAACTCTGCTGCCTTTAGTCTAAAATAACTTTCTTTTAAATCTGAACGAATCATTGTGTAATAAGAGTGGTAATATAAGTCCCTTGAACGAAAAGTCCCTCGAAATTTTGTAGTTAGACTATATTGTTTTCTTGGCCAATGCAGAGTCCTTCCATTTAATGTTCCTCTTGGCTCTAAACTTTTATCAAAGGGATCTTTATATGTTTTCACGACTCTTTCCTGATAGCAACGAGTTGATGCAGTAGAACTGAATGTAGATAGATAAACCTTCCTGAAAACTGTTTTGGTGTTCGGAGTCTACTGTTTTTGAATAATTTAAAACTGGTTTTTGTGCTAGGTAAAATGTAAAACTGATTATTTAGTGGCCAGTGTGCAAAATTGACTCTTCAATTTGTGTCTAGTTTTCCCTTCTGGATTTTGATTCACCAAATAATAAAACAGTTAGAAATTCATCATTACGAGAAACGTTATTTACTACAAATGTTGTTATTTATCAAAACGAATTGAATGTTTCTTATGAAGGTGAAGTCATTTCGATTGAAGAAGGAGGGAAGTGCATACCTTTCAGGAAAAAATCCTCTTGTTAGTACAGTCTGTTGGCAACCTCGTAAACGCGTTCGGGGAAGCGATGAAAATAGAGTGAAAATCAGGAGTGTGGCAATAAGATCCTATCCACTGCCAACCCTATGTACAATTGCCAGGGAGAAATGTTTAACTGTTACAAAACTCAACTTAAATATTTATCGAATGTATGACCGTCCCACGCTAAAACCTGTAGGGAAGGAAAACATTCAATTTTGACGTTGAAGTTTCCTGACATCATGACTACGATTAGTTATGACATTAACGTTGATATCTTGCTTTGTTTGGTAAATTCGGAACGGTCAACTGAACAGATTTGCCAGCCAGAGCTCGATTCAGCCAGCTTCAGAGGATGAGTCCTTCCGCTTACGATCTGACGCCTTGACATTGCACAGAATCACGAATCCCTTCGTGTTACTTCGGAAGATGATTCTTGTTTTGCTTGGTGGTGCGATTTTTTTTCATTTCTTGGTTTCCAACATCATCATCTATTCGAAGTAAGTCGGTTGATGTAAACTGAACGTGCGATACACGTCAGCTGCCATGATATTAATCCTGCTAGTGGGTGCGGTAGAAACTGGCGAAATCAGGGTACATTTTTAAGGACAACAATGGGTTTCCATGGATAGAAAAACAAGGAAAATCAGTCAAAAGTGGAAAATGTTCATGGTCAGATGTAACCATTAGTTATATTGACTATTGAGAGACTCGAAAATGTGGCATTCTTGTATAACACACAAGAACCAGTTTGTTATAGCTTGTTATGTTTTCACATGGTGTTGTTGCTAAACTGATAAGCACAGGAACAGGAAGGACACAGGATCGTTCACTACATACAAATGTCATTTTTTGTTGCGTGGAAACACCGTATAATTCAGTGCAATGGCACTTAACACGATGTTCAGCGAATGTTCACATATGTTGCTACTCAGTGACAACTCGGTTCAAACCTCGACGTTGCTTGCGACTCTTCTTGTCCCACCGGTCGCTGTCGCGTGCGTCAAACAATAAAATGGGATTGTCAGTTAAAAAACACATACGGAAAAATCAATTTAATGTCAGTTCATCAGTTTGCTTATAAGAGGAAAAACAATATCTAAACCGGACATTAAAGAGCACGTGGACGAGAATATGTGTGATGAACCATTTTAAAAAACAGCCTCCATAAATTACTGAACTTTTACAAATAGATGCTGCAATAAATTAGAAAAACGTATCTAAAAAGCACTGCCTTTTGTTACTCTAAAATCTTGTTACTCTAGAATAGAGATAAATACTCCTTTTTTCTGTTATTACTTGAAGTGTAGTTGTCCAGAATCATTGTAGTCTTGCAGATTTGGTCAGTTCCACGGCAGAAGTAAAACAGTTTTCTTCATGCAGGTGATGAAATAAAACAATCATTCTTTCTTGGTAATTATTTTGTCTACTCTTTGCACGGGTAAAATACGTAGTACCTTTTGAACTGATAAAGTTCTATCAGAGAAACGTGTGTATATATTTTATCTATTTGCTGATAAGCGAGCGGGTTTGGAATCGCTAGCGGCAAAATGGCGCTGCCTCATAAGGAGATTATTTTATAGTTGCTTGCCACGTACAAGGTTCAAGTTATCTTGTTTGTAGACCGGCCTTCATTTTCGTTCCGCTTGTGTCTAATAAGAAAGAAATTCCCAGACCTACCTCGTACGTTCCAGGAGCTAGACATAGTCTGTACTGGGGCTTCCCCGGTTTGTGAAGGCAAAAGCCATTCGCTTTGATTGAATCCAACAGTTAAATCGTCTCCGCACTGTGCTCTAATAAACTCATCTATGTCATTTAACTGTTGCTCAAGTTCGGGATCGAAGGCGAATTGACTCATTTTCTCCAACGCCAGTCAGGTGAGCGGACCGATAGAAACTCTGCACGGCTAGCTTCTATGCCCTGGGAGGAAGTCGTTCCTTAAATCTTTTTGCAAGACTAGTTCAAATGTCTCACAAAGAGTGGGAGGCGTTTCCGGTATAAATGTCAAACAAACGGGAAAAATATGACGTATGTGGCCTTTGTTTCCAACCTCAAGCGTGGTTTCCGGGTGATTGTTTTTCTAGCCAGTACTGTTTCAGTGACTAACTATGTTTGAGACCTAATCTCGACTTCATTATTTGCCACTTTGTACACAGATGTTTCGTTATAAAAAAAGCCATATTTGATTACACGTTTTACGACAATTGCCATTTCAGTTGTTAACTTATTGCCAGCAGCTCTCACGTAAATATGGCGTGACGTTATAAGTCTCATATAGGTTGTGTATATTGGTTGGATAACATGTGTTTCTATTGTCAGTAGCTAAATAACAACTTTAGACAACAATCCTTCAAACCAAACATAAAACAAATCTTCTTCATTCAATCTAGCGAAACATTTTTCGTCACTTTTTTTTTGATTGCATTTTATATTGTATTATGTAAAGATATTATTTAGAATTTTCCACTTCGCTAGATTGCTGATGTCTTTTGCCCTTAAACCTTTTACTAATGGTGGAATGAACTCTGCTTTTAATATTAGTAATAGTTCTGTTATGATACATCTAAGTCAGATCTATCCTTGGACAAAATCAAGTACCGTGTAGGCTTAATTGGTCACGAGTAAGTCATTACTATAATAAACGCTAATATATGAACACTCGTCCATAAATTTAGGTGATATCATATTGGAACTTTACTAGCGTTAAATAGTTATCATTATTCAAATATGTTTAAATCAGTGTGGGTGGAAGAGCGTTGTGTACATGCATGTCAGCTCTTCGAAATTGGCGCGCCTTGCTGACCTCTCCAATTGAGTGACCCGCCGCTCCCACTAGACTACGGACTGGTGAGTTTCGAGACATAAAATAATGTTCTTAATCCATCTTTGCCTTTATTTACAATTCCATCCGAACCGTCGGTCTTCCTTTGTTAAACTGAAAAGATTATATTGAAGGTAGTACTGTTCTTGCTATATTCAGCGTTAGCCTTGTATCCCAAACCCAGTTTCAAGAGCCATGTTTGATGTTTGATCCTCGTCTCTCAGTCACGTCGCGTTACCTTGTTGACGTCCACTCACTGGAAACCTTGCACAATATTGAACCGCAATGACGTAAGCATGTCACACCTTCCACGCAATGCAGCATATTGCGAAACCCTTAGCATATTTTTTAAGTCACGTCTCTGCATGAAGTAACGTCATGTCGGGTATATGCAGTCAAAACAAACTTACCGGCACATATATTCCACAGTATACTACAACTATCACCTAAATGAATGTGAAAAAAAGTCGAAGATATGCTGATGTCTCCTTCAAATGGATGTGATTATGGACATCATTTAAGACTTTCTTGACGCTCGGAGCCGTTATTCTCGCTCGCCCGTGCTCGTCGACATGTTCCATTGGTTCCGAAAACCTCTAAACCAGCCGGCTATTTTATGACATGATAGGTTAACTGAGTCTGAGCTAAAGAGCACTTCAATTTCATAATCAAAGGAAAGGTGGGGTGTCCGAACAATTTAGAAGGAGACATGTAGCTTGCTCTGTAACACGTGGACCTATTTATCAAGGATCTCTTAGAGGCATCTTACAACAGATTTGCTGTGCGTGTCGCTTAATCTGAGACGTCATTCTTAGTTAGACACGTTTCAATTTCTAAGCCAGTTTTTTACACAACTGAACGGATCATTTCCAGATCTTAATCCTTGACATGTAGGAGATAAAACAGACAAATAACAAGGAAAACGTCGCCGTTAAATTTTGAGAGTGTGGCCCACTGCTGACTGTTTACGATCGCTCAATAACGATAGCAACGAAAGTCGAAAGGATTTAGTTTCCTCCAAGACTCACTTTACCCCTGCGCTACATTCGGATGACGCGAAATTCAACCCTACTATACTCGAGTTAGGATATACTCAGCTTTATCACTTATGCTTTCAGAAGTGTTTGTTTCCTTTGATAAAATGGCAGCAGGGTTTCTTACCAAAGATGGATGGATACACATATTTGTGGTCTGCTCATTTCCGTCCTTCCAATGATGACCTCCTTTTCAACCCAGCATGTAATTCAAAACTTTCTTTGACGTTTCGTTTCCTTCAGTAATTTCATTTTACATGCCTTATGTGGTATAGTAAGCGGGATAAATTTTCGCACGTGAGAGATGCGTAAGCCTCAGCTCTGTTTTTGCTATCTTTGCCGAACTCGGGAAACGTGTCTAATAGATTGTGGACGTAACGATTTGATCTCAAGATTTCGCCGCAGTGATTGAAGGATCTGCGTCGGATTTAGCAGAACCCCGATCCATACTTACACGGAAAATCGCCTGGTGTCTTCACTCGAACTTCATTTAATGATTTACCTCGTCCATTTGTCAATCGATTGAGATGATACGGTGAAAAACGTTCCTTGGTATCCACGTGATTTTGTAACCAAACTGTGAGTTGAACCTTTCATCAGCGAATCGACCCAGCACTGTTCAACCGGATTCATTTCAGATATCCTAAGAGTAACTCAGCATCCATGGCCTCACACATCTTCTATTTTGCTTTTTAACACCATTTTCGCACGAGATACTCTACTCTTAACTGACTTCCCAAAATTTGTTCATCTTCTCGGTACGTTTGTCGAACCGCTTTTTATTATGTACTAGTGGTATTCTAGAAAGTTCTTTCCCGATTAATTTCAAAATAGGACGGGAAGAACATGATATCTTCTAGAATATTCTGAGTAAAGTGACTTCAGAGTTCAGAAATTTATTTCTTCAAACACCGAGCTTTAAATGCAATTAAAATAAACTTTCAAACTAGCTCCAGGTACATATTTTCCTTTTTCAAAACATACGCCCTCTAAACTCTGATGTCGGCTAGATTGGACAGCTTACTGTCGAAGAATTGCTGTTCTTCATTGAACCAAATACCTCCTTCGCCACAGCCTAAAGCTACATAAAGTATTGAGTTATTTAGTTAGATACGGCGGATTAACCGTCTTGGCATCTTTGTACAGAAACAGCGGCTCTTACCGGCTCTTGCCGGGAATTTTTGCTAATGATAATTTCAGTCACCTGCCCGCCGGCGCTGGGCAGGGCTCCCGCAAATCGCGTCACAACATATTTTCCGTTTGTCACGGCACTCTGTAATTGTCCACTTAAGAGGTCTCAACCCTTCAACATGCACTGAGTTTGAGACCAGTCCAAGCCAACACAATCTTATGCTCTCAAGCTAAATATGTTATTTCTAAAGCATTTATAATTTTGGATTAAAACAGTTCATTTTAATGTGGAAATTTGCCACCATGAGAGTACCTCACGTCTCCACAGGGGAAAAGTGAACACCTGCTCTCACACGCTTTATAAAAACACCGAAGTGTTGAGCTAAGTCTCATTTTAATTGACGAAACTTATTGAATTTTGTTACCCGTGGTGAAGTAAAATATGTAATAACTTCTCAAATATGGCGGTCATCGTATCTATATGCCACTGGCCATATTAATTAGGGATAGGTTTCATTTTGTATAACGTCTAAAACACTTGACCAAAGTTCGTATCGTTAATATCCTAGTTAATCGGTTTTTGTCCAAAATTATGCTTTTCGAGTTCATTGACACTCTACAAAGATTTTCCCTCTCAATATTCGAGAGGGAAAAGCAATAGAATTGTGAACGCCCAGCCCTAATCTTTGATTATTACTAGCAATTCTTTTTAACAATTTTGGTTTTGAAACAAAGGGCTAATCGTGGGAAAAAGTTGGAGCTAC
>OFHQ01000025.1_pt1 | contig 14676 bp, 3 predicted proteins | sample 1521071 | NCBI WGS metagenome assembly OFHQ01 (sample SAMN04272335, study PRJEB24112) | coral metagenome | biome: Coral reef; feature: Shallow seawater; material: Coral tissue | host: Coral | place: China: South China Sea | collected 2014 | reverse complement strand
TGAATCCTCTTCTTCTTTCTAGATCTGTTTAAGTAGCTCACACGAAGACCTGGGCATCATGGTGAGATAATAGCCTATTTGGATCAATTTTGCCGGAGGTTAATTTATGTGTTGTAGGTAAACCATGATGTTTTCTAAGCTGTGTTTTATCACACTCGCCGTAACCGTAATTTTCTAACACTGTACACTGTGATCTAGTACTTCAGAGATCTTGAGTGATTATATATTTCTATATATAGCAGTGCTGTACATGGAAAGCCCTTTAATATTAACCTGTTGGGCATGGAAAGCAGGAAAATGTACCGAAGGCATCGGTATCTTAAATTAGTCCCGTCAGACACGCGCTGGTGCGATCTGCTATCGCTCGTTAATCTCAAGCATCGCAAATTATGTTTTAATAATGGACTTTGTCCTTCCTTTCAAGAGCATTTCAATCCTTCTCAATTTAGTGCAAAATGTGTGCTCAAAGAGTAACTTTGCGTAATAGTAGTAGAAAAGTAATCATTTCTTGTTGGAACCTTTTGTTTAGCGCGCTGAATCGAAAACGGGACTTTGCGTACATTTTCGCTTCGTCTAAATTAAAGTTTGTCACAAGCTTTTGTAACACAAATGTAATCCAGAGCATTTGGTGCTAGGAAATCGTCTTGTACATTAATTACTGTATTCTTCGCTATCTTCCATTAGTGTACAAACTTTGTGGAGGCGGACGTCCGTTTATTTTGTGTCGCGCTAACGAGCCAACTCCCGGGAAACATGCTTTTTTATGGTTTGTCTGTTCGTAATTTCAGTTGTACTAGGTTTAGTTTGCAATCCGCTCTCGTATACTCCGAATTAATGCACCTTATTTTAAGAATCCAACACCAAATTCGTTCTTTGAAGAATTGTTTCTTTTTAAACTCGCCGTTGCTTGTCGTGTTAGCACGCCCTCTGTTGTTTTTATTTGCGCGTTTCTCGCTCTAAAATCAGACCAAAACGTTTTGAAATTTTCCTGGTGTGAAAATACGACTAGGCTCGCGTCAACTTCCTTACGTTTAATTCTTCAATTACTTGAGTTTTGTGTGTTTAGACAGAACCCTTTGTACATTGCAGTTGTAATAATTGGTTTACAATGACTCACCGTCTTTTAACTTTCAAGGAGTCTTTACATAACATTAATTGCAATCTCTCCTCGGCTGTTCGCCGGGTTTATTCCTCTTTTCCATGTCTTAGGATGCCTCCGTTTAAACCCTTTTTTTCTCGCATAGAAAACACCTTGATTTGCTTTGTTTTGCGTTTCTTCTAGTGCAAATAACCGAGAGTTCAAATGTTTCATCACCCGGCTGTCTCCCATTTTGTAGTCTTTATTTCCCTTGAAGGGAAATCAATTTTGTCATCCCACAGAAAATCATTCCTTTGATTTTTTTTTGTTGATTTTGATACGTTCTCCTTTGCAACATCAAACATTTGAAGGTTCGGGTTTCATGCATATGTAAAATTCCCCTTCTCTATGCGGATTGTTGATTTTGTCCCTTGATTAATAACTGATTTTTTTAATCTCCGATGTGTATCTTACTGGCTTTGTGCGTGGATTTTATTACCTATATCTAGCGCCACCCTTGTGGCGATAAAAAATAGCTAATCCAGAAAAGGACTGCCTCTAAGTAGTAGCGACGATTCGGTGATCAAAATTGTTATTAACTGTTTTTATAATGTATGTTTTAACTTGTCCAACGCTGCTGCATTCAAGATCTGTTCATCTTTTCAGTCGGAGGCGCGCGTTCATTTAGCCGGTTCGTTTTCCGTGTCAAACGTGTATATGATTGCTTTTGGATCTAGGACAACTTCAATATCAGCGATTAGATTGCGTTTTGGTATTAGAAATCAACTTTCGAAAAAGAAGGATCTTTCGCTGCCAGCTTTGCTTAAACGACACCTGTTTTGATGTTTAGACAATGTGAAATGTTGTCTTTCACTATCTTACTCGTATTTACTCATTTAGCTCCGAGTAGGATTTGGAGAAGCTTGTACCCACATTTAAGCCTTGTTTCTCGCGGTCTTTCTTATCTTCGTTATACAATTTTGCATGCCAAAGAAAATATTTTGCCTTCAAGCCATAATTCTGTTTAATTCACAATTACCGTTATACGAGGCTAGGTTTTCTGTTGTTTTTTTCGGTATACTAGTTTCACTTAAGATAGGTTTTTGTGCATACTTTTAAGGCGTGTATTCACAGTTATTTCTTAATATGCGTTTGTGCTAGGTTTTAATTTTGTGTCGAAAGCGTGCGTTTGCCTTTCTTTCTTTCTAGTCGGCCCTTAGGCGGACTAAAACCAAAACAAATCTTGTGCTGTCATAAAAGTTTTCATGGAAAGCCAAATTAAATGCCAAACTAGAAACTAGAAGAAATCAAACTATCCCCTGTGTTTAAATTAATTATTGCACGGATTTCTGCTACGTAAAGTCGATTGAAGCAAAGTTAATTTCTGTCGTAAAGATCAGAGCATCAGAGTAGAATTTTCAATGTTGAATTTTTCGTCGCATTTAAAACACCTACCCTCTTAAATATCCATTTGTGTGTTCCACTCCCTCCGGTGGAAATGATCTACCGAGGCCAAAATATTTTTGTCGACTGCCGAGAGCTCTCTTGTGTTTTATAACGAAAAGAGTTCACTTTGTGTTTTCCGGCCAGTGCTAAATTTGCTAATGTGCGGTTTTATAGTGATGTTTATCGATGCATTGCCTTGCCTAAAAGGGATATGTGTTCAAAAGAACACAAAAGATCTAGTGATTTTCTTTTCGCGTTTTTAAAAGGGCAAATTTCGAATAGGAACATAAAAGCGTTATCTCAGGTTCACAATAACTGCCCCGTCCCTTTAAATTATTTCTTTTCATAGTCGTTGCTTGTTGATTTATTACACAAATGATTTCAATTCCCTCTACCCACAAGGTCGATCCAATGAATAATTTTACACCGCAGAATTATAACTTTTGCCCCTTGAAAGGCTACGTACGCCTGGCCTGTAATACTTTTCATTCCATTCTCGACTGCAAAAATGACCGAGCCGAACAGAACTGGCTTTGATTGTTTATTTTGTAGTTAGGAGTGTGTAAACGTTTTGCGTTTGCGTCGAAAATTATCAGATAATGATAAACCAAGGTGCGCGGCTACATTCTGTTGTCCGTTAAATGTTTTGATTCATCTAACGTTTCCGTGGTTTGAACGTAAGTGATCTTCCAAACTGCGCGAGGTTTTAACTACATTTTAATGGCGTGTTTCTCTTTAGACCGAATACCAACTGAAGCGGATCAACTTGCAAGCGACTTGTTATTTTGAGCACATTTCATGTCATGCAGAAATTTCCTTTGTCTGGTCTTACGATCGTGCGCCTGATTGCCAAATGGTCTTTTTAAAATCAACTTGGCGAAAACAGTGATATTCTCGAGGGCTAGTTGATATTGCACCCTTTATTTCTCGCATTGAACAGCGAAAATCCACCGGCGATAATAGAGTTTAAGTATTGCGGTTGGTTTTGATTTACGCCAATCTCAAACGTGCGCTAAGCTGGTAAAAAATTCGCGTATTCGGTCTCCAAGGATCAAAAATCTTTCAACGCTAATCAATTATTCATCTTGAAGGTTTAGTCTTGTAGGCGGGACGATAGAATCTAATTTAAAACTGCTGATGACAGGGGGATAAATTGCTACCGATCTTATCTAAATTTGCCTTTGTTGACGAGCCTTAGGGGACATTTCTTCGCCAGGGGTGGCACGCACTTTTTCAATTGACAATTTGATAATGAACTGCTAAAGTTGCCCTCTCGCTAGCAGCCATCGATTACACTTCCTCTTTAGATGCGCTGTATTTCCGATCAAGTTTCATAAACATTATAGGAATGGAGAAAACGCGATCGCGCGGCAAAAAAAATCGCTCCCTCCCTCGTCTGTTTTTCTGCATTGACGCGCTAAGGAATCTTTTGTTGTTTTTTATTCCGCGTTCAGCGCCTGAACAAGCGTTCCGTGATCGCTCAAGAGGTTGCCGGTACAAGCTGGCGTTGTTGCAATGTTCTGTGTGTACCCGTGGAAGTTTCAAGAGTGGAAACTGTGTTTTTTAATTAGTTTACATAACACGGATGCTAATTACTATCTTAGCAGCACGTGTGAATATGTCCAGTGACCCGCATCTAATATTATCCTTCTTCCACCTCGACCACACACAACGTTTCTCTGATTTCAGCCTCAGTATTTCTGTTGCTTTATTGCTTGCAGGTCCTTCGTCTTAGCGACTTTCTTTTGCTCGACGTGAGGCGGTTTTTGTCTCTCCTCCACAAGAATTTCTCGCCAACGTGAGTGTTTTTACATGCAAGTAAACATTCTATACATGGAAGAGTTACGTTTCCTGATTAATTTCAGGGAGATTAAAAATGCCCTGTTGTCACATGCGCTCAGCGACGACCTCGAAAATTGCTTTTCGAAAGGTGATAGACACTGTGTCTCGTAAATGTTGTAGATGATATTTTTAATTTGTAAGTCTGTATGTTCGTTTGTCCCACTATCCAGCAAATGAATGATTTTCACTGATTTATCAGTCGTGTAACTGGATAGTAACATTTTAACGGAGAGCGTATTTTTTGTTGCACATCCCACCGCCTCAGAGATGTTATTTTTGTTAAAGGCTTTGGTATTTACATACGATATTAACACCTTGCTTGCATGGGAAATTTTTCTATTACATTCAATAAAAAATACATATTTGCTCTACGACAGTTTGCTTGCTTTCTTTTTCCATCTTTTGCAACGATAATTTTTTCAACTTAAAAGAAACGTGGCTCGATCTGGAGTTGTTATGTCATTAGTTTCCCGCTCCAAAGCGCGTTCACTTTTTGCATAAATATTAGTCGCCTTGACCACAAGAGGTAGTGAATTTGTTTGTGACCTAACTTGCGGGCGGTTTTGCTCTAACCTTGCCATAATAGCGGCGCAGATCACTCGCTTATTGAAATCACAGTTATTGAACTAAGATTTTCTCGCAATCGCGTCTCAAGGAGCGCAGGTGATCTTGACTTCATCGCTTAAGTTCGCGCACGTTTCCAGATAGCAGGATTTTTTATTTTTCTTTTGCCAGCGATATCTCCCATACCCAAAACCTGGAGTAATTATTTTTGGCGCGAGATACTAATTAATTGGTGCCCCTATGCCGGTGTACCAATCGCATCACCGCTAGCGCTAATTAGGTCTTGCGTTGCCGGGGTAACGGGCGCCGCACAATGGAGAATGAAGCGAAATCAGGTGACCATCGCACGTGCAGTTAGCGACAGCGGCGGTCAATCGGTCAAGCTCGATAACAGCACCTGCTAACTTCGAGCTAATTTCCATGTTCGGACAGATGACAGTTCATTTCCTTGGGTTCGGGTGATTAGGGCTTAATTGGACCAGCTGACGACTACATCACACTAGCTGATTTGTCGACAGGCCGGTGAGATCTCGGAATCAAAACGTCGAATCCCGCCCACTTTGACGAGCCCTTGAACAGCCTGTCACATTGGCTGTCGGCCTGTCAAACGGCTTGACATGAGTAACGCAACTAAAGGTTCATTTATCAAGAGTGTCATTGGCCGGGCGCTGATTGGCCAATCCGTGCTAGCTCGCTTTCTGCCAATCAATAACACATGGGATCGAGGAGGCGAGAGTCAAAAATAACGTGTGGTCTTCATAAGCGTGTAACGAGGTTTTGAGAGCGTACCACGACAGAACGACAAACGAACTCTCGACAAACCGTCAGAATTTTGTCGTGGAAAATTTAGCGCCCGCCAACTCGAAGGTAATTTTATTTGAATTTGTCTCGTTCGATTTGCCATGTCGACGACCACAATTCTAGCGCCGTCGCCGAATACGGGCTCGAATGCGAACGGCGAGAGCAATGGAAAGTGCAGTCCGGACCGCGTTAAGCGACCCATGAATGCATTTATGGTTTGGAGCAGAGAGAGACGGCGTCGAATGGCGCAAGAACATCCCAAGATGCACAATTCCGAGATATCGAAGCGGCTGGGAGCCGAGTGGAAACTGCTGTCGGACGCAGAAAAGCGCCCGTATGTGGACGAAGCAAAGAGATTACGAGCTGTTCACATGAAGGACCACCCCGACTACAAGTACAGACCGCGACGAAAGAGCAAAACTTTGCTCAAGAAGGACAACAAATATACACTGTCAATGTTGGGCGCTCAAGGCGGCCCGCCAGTCCAGCGATCTGTGGCGCAAAACCCGGCCGAACATTTCGCCCAAATGAACGGTTTCTCAGCGTATGGTCCCATTACAGCTTACAGCCAGATGAATGTCAATGATCCTTATAGTACAATGTACGCTGGTCATCCACTCTCACCGCATACCCCTACACAACTTCAGGCATCGAATGGCATCCATCACTCCGGCTACTCTGGCATGGGAGGCGCACAGATCTACCCTGCCGTTTCATCGCAGGGTCCAGTTTACACGATGAACGGAACTCAATCGATGAACTCGATTACTCCTTTGTACTCGCAGCCTAGCAATCAAGTCCTGTTACCTAACATTAAACAAGAAATGCCGAGCCCTGGCTCGCAGTCCGGCCGAGCGCGGAGCTGCACCGATCAACTGGGAGATATGATTAATACGTACCTTCCAGGGGATGGTTCAAGTATAGCGAGCGCGAATCACCACCACCAAGTCGCTGGAAGCCACGTTCCACCGAATCGTTATAACCAGTGGCAGGAGTCGAGCTCAGTGGCGAACAATCTGCCCGTCCATAGCGGAGTTTCTGCCGCCAGCATTTCTAACGTTTCGGGAGTGAGTGGGACAATGCCATTAACTCACTTACCATGATGGAATTAGGAAAGCGCCGAGCTCATTTCTACCGCAAACACGGTAAATTCATTCTGTATTTTGCTACCTGGCCATTTTCACAGTCGTTTATAGAGAGATGAAGAAGGAAAGTAAAAAAAAAGCAGCAACTAAATAGGTTATTGCTTGACTCGACTTTCGACTGGAGAGTCAAGGCACTGCGGTGCTATGCTAAGGGGAAGAGAAAAAAAATCCGAGGCGATCTTGCCGGAGAACTGAATTTACTTGTTGAGCGAAAATTTATTGATCAAGTTGATGAGTTATTTAAGGAACTAGTGACACACGTTCGCTGTCCTCTCTGGATGTGAATAATTCCACTGAGAAGTGAAGCGAACTTAAGTAATTGAAACGACTCGTGTACCTTTCAACACACGAGAGATTGTATCTAGTAGAAAAAAAAATTCTTGCTATAGTCGAGCTTTTTGTCAGTCGCGTCGAGTCGAACGTCAAATGTTCACGCATCCATTTGCTGGCTGGATCATTCTTTTAAACTCTTAATGTTTGTTGGCTTGCATGTTTGAATTACTTTGTAGGATTAAGCACGTTTGTATGAATTTCAAAACCCTATGTGTACCATGCTAATATTAAGTTAGTATTGCCGAGTTCCGTAATGATATCTTGATGAAGAGAGAAGAAACAACTTGTATATAACTTCAGATCAAAGAGAGCAGATAATAATATTTCGTTTATTTTCCTTTTGAAGAAATAAAAAAGCACATAAAATAATTCTTCGGCTGACTAGCTTCCGTAGGGGTTTTTAACCTTTTCTTAAGAGAGCGAAACGCTATGGGCAACATGCGGTCATTTCTAAACACATTGCTTTCTAAAGTTAGTTCTTCTTAAGCTGTGGGGTCGCGCGCGCACGAAATTCAAACAACGTCCCGAAATTACACAAATATTGTTTTATTTGCTGAAAAGCCCGCGAGCGTGAAACAAAAGAGTCCAATTTCTCGCCAAACGGGCCATTTGAATACAAGTATATGCATAGATGAGGGAAAAAGCTGTGTTTTAAAATACGAACACATTTCCACTCAGGCGTTGAGAACACAGAAAACTCGGCGTGTAGGTTGACTCGGCGTGCGTCAAATGAGGTGTTGACAGGTCGTTCAGGTAGCTTATTGGCTGCGCTCTGAGTGATGATGGCAGCTGTGTTATCAGCCCTTTCAATAATAATCATTAGGGCTTATTAACAGAACATTCCTGGAATGTGCTTCAACTTCATTACTGCCAACAAGTTACGAGAACGGGCCGAGTTTCACCCATACGGCCGTCGATAAGTTGCATCGCGAAGCTTGATCGATAATGCACAACGGGCCGCAGAGTTAAGGGCCTTGATTGCCACGAATCTTCGCTTAGCCAATTTTTCAACGCCTCTTGGTTCCCATGGATACTAAAAGCTCTAGAGACAGCTGAGAATTACAGCTGTAAGCAGCTTTGAAACCCTCGAGAGATCGGCGAGTTTTATTCCAGAGTTGTGACGCTAACTTCTAATGTAGGCACTCTTTTGCGCTTCCAAGGATCTCCTCATGGATCGAGCCCCGTTTGCTGAAGGACAAAAAAAATTTAATCATTTCCCCGGTGTTTTGATATGTGTTGACAAGTTCTGCTAGCACAATTAGCACATGTTTATCGGTGTCGGCGGATCATACGAAATTTGGTTGCTAAAATTAAAATTCCTGCTCCGCCATTTCCTTGGCGCATCGAAAGTTGGTTTTGCATTGTCCGGTCGGTCATCGAAGGAGTTACCGCTGTTTGAAGGAAATTTCTTTAAAATTTACTTGAGCAAACAGCATCTGGCGTTGCGCCAATATTAGTAGTAAAATTCTGGTTCAGGCTTATTACTATTTACCGTGGGTATGGCAGGCTTTCATTTAGATCTTGAACTCGTTTGCTAGGTCCCGCTTGTACAATTACTGCCCTGTCCAAATAAAATTTCACCATTCAACTTTAATATGTATCTCTTCATTTAGAGTTAGACTCCTTTCGAAATGAACTCCTGAAAGTGAGGAAAATTAGTGGGCCCCTAAAACTGGTCTATTCGCAATTAAAGCATCTGATATTGTGAGCAGAGCGTGAAATGCAAAATAGTATACACAAAACAGCTTTGTGAATATTTTTAGAGCCGCAAGAAAACTTTTGTTTGTTGTGTTTCGGACTCAAATCGAACTAGATTATACCATGAAACGTGAACTTAAACCTCTAGGCTAATGTGTTTTTAGAGCTTAACAAAGAAAAACGAATCGCGGGAAATTTATTTTGGGCGCGCAGTTTAATGACAGCTAGAGGAAAAATAGCAAATTACGGGTGTTATTAGAGCGGACGAAGTTTCCGGTGGAAATTGTGGAAGAATTCACAAAACCCCTCTAAGTTTCCTTTCGCATTTCTATACACGAACCAAGATGGCTTAGTAATCGGTGTTTACCAAATAGAAAGTGACTGTCATAATTTTTTGTTTTCGGTGTCGAGTTTCGAAGAACTTACGTATGGAAATCACGACTATTTTTGGTCCCGAAACAAAGCCAAAATGCAAATGCATACGAAGCGAAGCGAGACGTGTCGAATTAAAACTTTACAGCAGCCTCACTGATGGCCCTCCGTGTCGACCGAGGCGCTTAACAATTTGAGTAGGCACGAAATAAAAATTCCCAATAGATATTCATTTCTTCAATGCAGACATGATTAACTATAGACAAATTGGTTGAATAGCGAGCTAGCGGAGAACAAAGCGAACTTAACCTTTGATAAAATGCTGATGGGTTCCATTATCAATAATGCAAGTTTGATGAAATTACGAGTGTATGAAAGAATCATTTTGCAGCCATGTAGTTTGAAGGGCAGACGTTTAGCCGTGATTCGATTAGGTCAAATCGGTTTTATTGCCGTTCAGTTATGTAAGAAACTTAAAACCGTAAGCAAATATACACTGCTTCTTACTTCTTTGAAGAGTTAACACGGAATTATAGATCTTTTCTTTACGACTAGACATTTACTCGAGCCTTTTGTTTGATGTCGCATGAAAACCCCATTACATTTCTATAGGAAGTAAATGTGAATAGATAACAGTCTTTATCATAGAAGAAAACTTTGTGTTTACACTTTGTTATTACGCGCGTAAATAAGAAGGGCTGGTAACGTTGCAGGGCAGAGTTAGCGAGTTTCCCTCCAGCGCGCGACGGTGCAAGCGAGATCACTGTCCTTGGCAGAAGAGCTTTCACCCATCTGCGTTTTAATCATGTAAGTTTTTTTTTATCTAACCCTTTTTACTCCAGTGATTTATTTACTTAAGTTTACAGGAGAAAATTCTTTCAAGTATAGACAGTTAATCTAGATCGAGACAGTTCCTTAAGCTAATATCTTAAGTGAATTTATCCCTTGCGCTGTTGTTTTCTTGTATGTAGTCAGTATTCCTAAAGTGAACTTTTCAACCAAAATAAAATCTAGTTGGTTTGTTTATCGAACGCGATATCATGTCGCCTTCTTGACCTCGCGCTTCGCATTTTAGAAAAACATGGCCTTTGGTGCGGCGTTAATTCTTGCAAACATCTTTAAATGAATAGAAATCTCTTATGTTTGCTCTCTACGAACGGAAAAGGCGTGAGGCGCCGGCAAGCTGTTATAGACTACACGCAGTGATGACTCACACGGCGCGGAGAGGCGTGAACTTGAAAACTAATTAATTTCTCGGTGTGATGCCTGGTTTCCTTAACTCCTTCGTACTCCACGAAACTGTAAACATTTGTGAGATTAAAGACCAAAGCAAACTGGTTTTGGTTTAACTGAGGCCGGGGGCTTCAGGCGCGAGCGAAACTATTCAAGCAAACTCTCTGTTAACTAATACAAAGGTTTGTTGATGCAAACTTTGTTGATACAGCAAATGGCGCGTTTTCCTCGGACGTCATAACCTTGGTTTGGGAGTTTTTAGCTTTTTCGACTCCTAACATCGAGAAATTTTAGTTTGTTTCATGTGAATTGCATCGCATCACAGGATTGCAAACATCTGCTTTTTACTATAAATACAGCACCCCGTAAGTCTCAAACTTACCTTCGTGTTGTTTGGGTTTCGCATACACAAAAGAAGAAAAGAGATGAAAAATTATTTTAAAATTACACTGACGATCCGCGCGAGGTCAGTTTGATTTTCGCTTACGGTCTCTGGCGTGATTTAAAACAAAAAAATCAGTTCCTACTATCGCTCTTGAAATCAAACAATTTACAAGGAAAGAAATACTCGACGTTATTTCACATCAAAATTCTGACATGCACATGTTTGGAGCGAATACGAAATACTAGATTTTTTTTGTTTTAGCTTAGGACATATTGCGACACCTTGACTGGTTGTAGACACATGATTAAATTGCTGGTTTTAAAACACAGTGTTTAACATTGATGCTTAACGTAAATTAACTATCATATTCTTTGCGATCCGATTATTCCAATAAGAAATGAAATTTCTTCGCCAGGGTCGGCTTATGGGACAACTTAAAAGACCTGGAGCTGTTATGTTCAGTCAACTCTGTGTCGCGTCGAATGACACGTTTTGGTCAAGTTAATTTTAATATTCTGAAACGTAAACACCGCTTCCAGAAGCTGCTATCTTTTCTACGCCCAAAGCCAGTGGTCAGAGATACTCACAGCCTGACCTTTCTGTATGTTCGCTGCGCACGGCATGAATTTAGCTCAGCCACAGTGGGAAGAGTTTTGTCCTGCGGACGAATTTGCTTTCAGGACCTTCTGGTTGTTATGAAAAGTTAGAAGCGAGCGAAAACCACGGATTTGGGATGGTGGGAACTTGTTTAATAACATTCTGTGATCGTAGAAGTTTATTTTGGCAGTTTCCACTTTTCGGGCTCTAAACCAAAATGTAGCGATCGCGAGGAGATGTTTATAGTTTTTAAAAAGCGGAATCCTTCAGGCTATGCTCGCTTGAATAGTTCCCCTGTTTGTCGAGATCGCGAAGGCGGAGCTTGCTGTGTCGCTCTCGCTTGGCCAAAGTAATTAACACTTGGTCGAATTTTCAGGCGTAAATGAACTGAATAATTCATAAACTGAGGTGTGTTTTATTTTGATAACAGCCATACCGCCCACTTAGCGCCTAATTGCCTCGAGGCTCCGTAGGGAAGATATATCGATTTTCTTTCCTCTAATAACGTTCGTTATATTAACAACCTTGCATTGAGCGCACATAATCCATTGCAGTGCGTGATTTGAAACGAACGCTCAAATCTAAATATTGCGAGGAAGAAACTTATAGAGAAAATAGTGCGGCGAGTAACTCTTGCAAAAATATTGTTTTATTTCGTGAAAATGACTCGAGCTCTCTTTTGTTTCTTGTGGTATAAATATTTGTCATATGAATTTGTTGCGATTTTGCCGAAAATAAATCCGGTAACTGGTCTTTGTATGGAACAGTGTTCAGTAACTGTTCTTTTATTTTCTGTAGAGACAAAAACCCGATGAAACCAATAATAAAAAAATCGATCTTCTCTATGAATTAACTCGTTATGTTTCATTATTTTCCCGTATTGATTTTACGTCTAAGAAATATATCTATTTGATTTTAAGTGCGCTATTCGGAGGAATCGGCGCGTGCGAGAAAATTGTGTTGTGATCTTTTGGCTGTTTCTTATACAGATTGTAATTTCGTGCGGTGTTTTAGCGATATGTTAAAGCTATTGTGAGCGAATTGCTTCTAGAAACCATGGGAGACAAGCTGTAGTGTAATGAAAATTAGACATTCATGAGAAAACGTCTTTAACACCGGATCGCCAATAATGATTTTTTTTAATTAATTCGCCCAAAAATATTACGTGTCCAGTAAATATCTGTTTACGATTGAAGTCTTAAAATAAGGCAATAAAAATGTCTTAATTCAAGAAATATTTCTACCTGACCATGATGCGGTTTTTAGAAGATAATTTTTTTCCTTTATGTCGCGAAGTTTAAGAAGCGGGGAAAATTGAACGTTAATTAAAAGGAAATGAGAACTCCAAAATGTGTTTCCTTGAAGTTTGGTCTCTTAAAAGAACATATTGCGTATTAAATTTGTGTGTTCTGTAAATCAAAAAGAACTTCCCTTCCTTGTGCAATCAAAAGATATTTACTTCAAACTGCTAATATTTGTGCAGGCTTTGACATCGGAGAAAAATTAGTGATTAAAATTGATTGGAATTAGCGGAATAAACGAAGCAAGCTCCGAACGAGCTTAGTCGCGCATTGAATAGGAACGAGGACGGGAAAGTTGCCAATGCCTGTTTTGAAAAAAATTGCGAAAAATATGTCTCTACATTTACTTGCATTTATAAATTTCACTGGCCAGTTCTAAGTGATGGAGTGGATAGGTCAGGTTGTGTTGTGTCAATATTTCATACAAGCACCTGTATTGTTTGCAGGTCGGTTACCAGCTAAACCAACACGTGCAGAAAAACATTAAAATTCGTTTTAATTTACGAGTGATTTTTTTTAGTAGACTTCAATGTGTTTAATTTGCAAAGCGGGATTCAAACACTGATGCACGTACGAGTAACACAAGTGAGTGTGGAACATACTGGATTAGTCGAGTGCTCGTGGAAACAAAGATCGATTTGAATGGTGTTCAGACAATGATTTCGGACAATTTCCTGTATTTTGTTGTCAAGGAATATAAAGAAAATTATTATGTATAGTCCGTTTGAAGGCAGGGACAGTATTGAGAGGTTCATAAAAGCAAAAATTAGTACTATAAACATCGATTTTTCGCGCTGGTATTAGAATATATTTTTTCTAGTGTCCATTGAATTTATCCACAGCCATCGCATCGCGCGAATTAACGCGAATATAATGGTTGTACTCGGCTGGCAGTTCGCGCTTTTTTAATTTTATGGGAATGTCTTAAGCTAGGAACAATAATAGATTAGGGTTTTTTCATTTCTATGGGAGCAAGGCTAAAATTGAGTATGATAACTGAATCGTTTCAACAAAGCAACATTTCGTCGTGTTATGAGAACATTTGTACGTGCTTGTGAATTTTTCAATACCCGGCGTTTTCTAATTTTAATCTCCGTGTCTTCGAAGGCGTGGGTTTACTTTCAAAAAACTACTTTCGCACCTTTCTTCGACAAGCGTTTATTCAGTTGCTTGCATTTAGAAAAGGTCTTACTTTTACCAGCTAAAGATTTTGTTTTGTTATCTTTTTTTAACCAGCTTTTATAATTACTAAGTTATTCGCCAGGCTCAAACTGGTGAGGTTTTATCCCGAGTGACATAATAGTGCGTCCGTTTCGATGTGAAATATTTTCCTGTCGCTTTTGACGTCAGTAAACTGTCTCACTTTAGCCAGTACTTGAGCTTATAAACATTCAGTATAAGTCGTGCAATATTCTTTTTCTTTCGTCATCTACCTTCTTTTCATCACTTTGTATTCAGTTCCTTGTCTTGAAAAATTACAGTGTGTCTGTTGTTATCGCAACTCCTGAAGGCCCACAGCTAGTGAAATAATCTCTTAAAAACTTTGTGGGTAAAAAGTATTAGTTGTGGTCGGTTTGTAGGTGTTTGGGCTTCTATTTTCGATTAAATATACCCTGTGGTTTTAAAGACGTCAATGGGTAAGGAAAAAGGAAAATAATGCCGCCTTAAAAAATGTGAAATCCCAGGGGAAGCTAACACGGCGCTAATAGCAAAGTGGTAATTTATTGGTTCGCGTCTCGTATCGCTCGATGCTTTTAAATACGTTATCTTTCGAGGGGTCAATATCAGCTCAGAAGCACTGCTTTTTACAAACTTCGAAGGACTGAAATTTTCCTTGGAGAAATAAAACCGAGAATAAAATTTTGTGTATCGCGGCTAGTA
>OFHQ01000024.1_pt1 | contig 14753 bp, 5 predicted proteins | sample 1521071 | NCBI WGS metagenome assembly OFHQ01 (sample SAMN04272335, study PRJEB24112) | coral metagenome | biome: Coral reef; feature: Shallow seawater; material: Coral tissue | host: Coral | place: China: South China Sea | collected 2014 | reverse complement strand
GAAGATTGCCATCATTGTTATGTAGACTTCATGCAAAGTTAATGTCGGCAAATTTATGAAGAAATTGATAATAATGAGTCCTCTGAGTGAAGATAACAGAAAGATACAAACAGAGTTTCTAGCAGAGTTCTCGCGATTCTGCTTTAAAATTAAAATCTTTCATAACGTGCAATGTATGGTTACTGTGTGTATACAATGAATTTTTCAGAGCAATTTGTTGGTGTCCAAACATCTTCAGCAAACAAACAGTTTTGTCTTTACTTTCACACAGGATTAGACCCCATTGAAAACGTCAACTAAATAATTCTTTAGCAATTGATTCATGGCTTAGCGTTTACATAGTCCTATCTGAACACTTGGCAGGTTCAGAGAATTCTCGAAAGTTATGCAAATCCTTGACTGCGCCTCGAGTTTGCATAACCATCTAGATGAGCTATGTAAATACAGAAAATGTGCTCCATTGTTTAAATGATGTAAGCTAACGTACGCATGCACTGAGTTTAATAGCATGGATTGATGCAACTTTTTACAAACAGCTAGGTACATGATGTACTCACATGAGTAGACATTCAGGGAAGTCCAGTTTAGCATGGTCAAACCAGGCTTGATGGTTTCATCTACACGGTTGGTAAATGGCTTCATAAGGGGTAGCACATTCTCTGGAATATCTGCAACAACTCCATCATACTCCTTCAAAACCTCTTGAAGTCTACAAACAATAATGAACATTTAACATCTACATGAAAAACGGACGATTCTCACTCAGATATTGAGCAACTAATGACATGTTTCACTAAGTTGAAATATTTACAGTGTAGAGAGGAAGCGAGGTCTTATTAGACCCAGCTGGTTTCTATGTTTTGTTGGTCCACATTAAAGGCAGGTAAAATTAGAATTTGGCAACATTGGTTTCTCCGAAGGGTAGAAAGTCAAATACTCCAGGAGAGAGACGAGAACCAACCAAAAAAGTCAACCTCTACATGTCGGAATCAAACCCGCAACAAATTGATGGGAGATGATTGCACCCGAGTCACTTTGCTATCCCTACACCCAAAGTTTGGAAATATTGTCCCTCTCCAAAAAAAAACGTCAATCCAAATGACGGACACTGTCAAAGCACGCTGCAGCTGTCTCTCACTATAAAACATTTTCTACATTTTCTACATCCATGATGTAATTCCACAAGACAGTCGTCTAGACTATTCTAAGATTCGCGTTTCTTTCACGAAGAAGATTCAAACAACGAGAACTGAGATTGTTAGCAGATCTTGATAACTTCTTTTTTTACGCAAATGAAGTCGCAACGACGTCTGCCTCGCCTAAACATTGCAAAACATAAACACAGTCGCAATCATCTTCATGCAATGGTGCACGCCTGGAAATTGCGCCTCAAGCAATCGTCATCTACTTAACTTGGCCATTTCGATAGTGTGACCTCTTCTCTATTCACTCTAACAAGTACTCTAGCTTAGCTATATAGTAAGGAAATTCATGCTTCGATGATCCATAAGTATTATAGGGTAATAAAGGTAAATTGCTATCTGAAACAATATACAAAGTAAGTCACACTTATGCCTTAGCTAGACGCATGGGTTAAGTCTTAGTTTGCAAACGAAAATCTAATCAGAACGTAGTCTAGGACGTGCGGGATAAACATAATCAAGGAAAATTAAAAACTGTATTAGGCCTTGAATAACGGGATGAAAAAACGAAACAAAACAATACATTGCATCATGCGAAAACATCACATGTATTTTTAGTAACACCCTCTAAATATCTGGCGATAATTCATTATTTTCGACGACGTTTTACAGCACGAAGATATGAAACAAGAACGATAGGCTGGCAGTCTTTCATAACGGCCAGCCATGTTTGCATAATTATCTCTGTCCGTGATGAGCTATATGTACGCGGAATACGGTATTTTAAGTCTAATCCCATGCAAAGCCTAATCAGAACTAACTTCAGTTAGCATTACTGACGCTTTGTGATCGTTAAGTCGACTGCATTTAACTAACTACTGTTAACTCTGACGTTATTCAACTTTCGACCAACCAGAGCAATTTATAGCTAACGCGTAGATCTAGATATTACTACAGCCATTGCCGCCACTCTTCCGAGAAAATGATCCTTTTAACGCAAACCGTTGGAAAAGTAACCCGAGTGAATAAATCAGTCTATTAATTTGTTATTAAATCTCTTTTAGTGTATCCACTTAACATTTCTACTATTCAGGGAGCGGAGACAGAGGAAAAAGTGCTTCTCGTGTCGAAACTCAAAGCATTAATTACAAGGCTATTGTAAAATGAAACAAAAAAGTTTCAGAATTCAAATGGCACTTGCACGGAAACGTTACAAAGTTGATTGACATGATAATAATTGAGCAAGAATTAGTCCGGAACACACGCTAAACCGAAAAAAAAACTACTCGTACCACCCTTGCGCTGACTTGTCACATTACAAGAAGAACACGTTAGTGTAATAAATAACACCGACAGTGACATAATGTTTGAACCTTAACAAAATCGCAAGACAAGGGGTACAATGACTTTCATACGGAGGCACGTGACAAAGTTGATTGGCGAAATTGTTTCAAGAACCTCCGTTATTTTATTTTTGAACAAAGAATAATTTCTTGAAGCTGTCCTTTGCAACTGATATTGTACTGTGAAAGCAATTGAAATTGAACAAGGAGGAGATTTTTAGAGCACAAGCAATTGAAAAATTAAGTACTTGGAAAATTAATAAAATGTAACCAAAAAAGGCGTGATGTGAATCGAATTGTGTTTTACGGATGTGTTACTTGAAATGTCGTAAAGCAAAGATAAGAATTTCGAGTTAAAACAAAATTCTTCGAACTAAAACAACTGAGTTTTTGATGTATTCGAAATAGAGGTATATAACATACCTGAAATAAAAGGCCTTGGTAACGATGAAATGAAAAAACTGTTGGAATGCCGTGAAATAAGATATAAAACTGCACAATATTGATCTAATTCTGCAATATGAAAATTATGCTTTTACGGAACTGAAATAATACTTCTTTCATCTTAAATTAAACCGAATTAAATCGTTTATAATCAATTTTGGTGGACAGAATTTTTGTTTTTGAACGAGGCAGTCGCAATGAGTAGAAAAAAATCGCCCATTTCCTATAAAGAAATAACGATTTATTTTCGAGCGGCTTCAGTATAAACTGATGTTTTTCCCCCAGCTTCCGTTTGCAAAAACCGGAATTGAAGGATCATTGAGCAATTAAGATGTTCGCTCAGTTTTAAGAATGAATAAATGATTTCTGGTTCGTCATAAACTCTGGTAATTTTTCATCGTTATCAACAAAATTTCAGGATCACAAAATTTAATCGTCTCATCCAACTAAACAATGAGTTTTTGGCAACTTTGTTTTGGCAACACACGCAAACAGGCGTAACAAGTCAGTCCGACGCTTATAGCACTGTACTGATATAGTCAATTTAAATCAAGCGGTTTTAAATATATACCCCGTTTATCCTGTTTATCATTTCAAGAATTTATCGACGGGGAAACCGGGTGTTTAGACGGCGAGGCTCTTAAAGAGTTAAAAGCGTCTTCACTATTCAAAAGCGGTGACTGCGTTTAAACAAATAGTGCACAACACAAATACATCGTCGTGTTTTCTTTTTTCCTCTCCTGTTTTGGTCTCCCTGAATCTTTTTCGTCTCCGCCTTGAGGCAATTCACGGTTGTTCAGCGTTTCGCTTTAGCTTTGTGTACTCAAAGACCGAATTCAATCAATTGCTCGTCAAAACTGCAACGAAACGGCGTGTGATGAAAATTAACAATTCCGCCTCCGTGTTACGTGACCCATTGCATTCTGAGGGCAAAGCGAACACAAAGCTGCTTTCTACTCGAAGAAAAATAGCTTTTCGTGCTTCCTGGTTAACGACGCCTTCGACGAGTCTAAACTACGTTGAATAACAGTTACGTAAGCTAAATTGTGCGATATTTTTATCGACATTCGCACAACCGTCGACCAAAGCAAAATAACCTCAAGCAAGAATTGAAAATAAAGAAAGTAAAGGCTGCAAAACAGAAAAAAATATAGAGTTGTAATGATACAATTATTCATTGAACATTTGCACTGAATACACGTCTAAAAATATCATAGCCTAGGCTACCATATCGACACGACATATGTCAGCTATACATATATATGTCGTCCCTAGCAGGTTTTGACAAATATATCAAGGGCAATATAACGTTCTTGAGCTTATGAATTAGAGAAATTGTAACAAAAAAAATGAGCGAAATTTCTCATTGCTGTATTTGTAGGTTCAATTCCGAGATCGATCAGCTTAAGTTATCAATATCGAACGCCTTAAAAACAGTAGAAATACTGAGAAGAAATGCGGATTAACTAATATCGAAAACTGAAGGTTTTTTGTACGAAATATGAGGACTAAAAAATCAACAGACGAGTCAAATTTGCTGAAAAATCCGCGGGCTTGATCGAAGCTACCAGAATTATTATCAGCTGTCGCAAACAGAATCAGTAAAATATACCGTATATACGGCGTCTGGTCCTGACGTACATCGAATGTTTGTTCGACGTTTTAGTCACTGTTTCGCTTATTCGCAGTGCATTCAGCACGGAATAGACGTGACTGACATAACAGCTTATAGTAACTTTTAACAAGAGAGAAATCCAACTTACTGTGAAAGACAGGCCAAAGGCAGCAGCTTTCGTGCACAAAAGCGACTTCTATTTTGAGAACAAAGTATAAACACGGCAAATTTCCGTTTCAAAGACGGCGTCTCTCAAACAAAAACAAGACCGTTTCAAAACACGGATTTCGGTTTGAAATAAGCCATTACAAAAGAGAGAAACGTACCTAACTTTCGACGTTATTAAAGACCGTCGAATCCGGCCATAGCGACCTTCACTTTCCGTCGATAATGCCTCGTAAAATGTTTCAGTTTGGCCAAAACGCACACATCACCGGTTTCGTTAGGACTTTCAAGCACATCCCCGAAGACACATGTTTTTCAATAACAAGGACAAAGATTTTTCTTGTCTTTTGAACGACACACACATAAAAGAGTGTGGGCCGAGTAAATAGAGAACTGACTGCAAGCGGGGGAACACTATACTTGTTTGATAATTATTATGTAAATCTCTTCTTTTATTCAAATCGGTCGCAGCGCCACTCTTCACTCTATTGTGGATTGTAAACAACGTTAGCCGTTCAACAATTTCGGCAGCCATGCAATATCCGTGACCCTGTTCTCGGACATACACAGACATGAAAAATCTCCCAGCTGATGAAATGCACAGTGCCAGAGAAATAGTTCAGAAGCTGTAGCAATTTTGCATGTGTTTCGAAAACATTTCCATTCCAATTGGCGACATGGTACCTGTAGTTTGTTGTCAATAGATTATAACAGCCGCCAAAGACCAGGTAAAATGTTTTCCTTTCGATTAACACCTCGGAAAACGTAGAACTCGGAGTTTTATACAGGGGCCAAGAGCGCTAATGCTTTAATACGTGCGCGAGCTTGACACGTCAAATACACAACTCATATACATAAATAAGCCATATTTAACATTTTTCGTGTTTTCTGTACTTTGAGAGGGAGGTTCTTTTTTATAACTTTTGTTCTTTGCTATCTTCATCAAGGTTTTAGTGACATCCACGGCAGTTTTTATTAGAAACGTTTTCTACGTTTTGGTAGGCAAAAAGTTACATAACATGTGTCCATTTTTGTTGTCTCTGTTATGATTCCATGACGGCTACAATGAAAACGAAATATATTAAACAGCAGAGATGATGTTTGGCTAGGTGTCTTGCGAAAACTGAAAAAAAATACATCTCTTTCAGCTAGGTTCTTTACTTAAGATCAAAATAAAACAACTTTAAAAAAATAATTTAATGCAGATTTGTTCAAAATTTTAACTGTAACAACCAGAAACTTGCAGCTCTCGAGTCTGTCTAAAATAGGGCTTTAATTAACGTACCTGATTAAAACCTGAATCTCACAGCAACCAACGTTTATAATAGCAATTTTTTATTTCTGCATGACACTGTTTTTCATTAAACGCTTACTCGTAAAAATTAGACGTGGTGGGCCTGAAAAAGTCTTGAGAGACATTTTTTTTGGAAAGCAATTCAAACTCGCGTTATAGGCTTTTTAAATGGACATCATCAAACACGTGAACGGTTAAAGCCTGAGATTCATTACACAAAGTTTATTACAATTTTTCCCTTTCAAATAAGCAACTAGGCCGATATTTCTCAATCGCCGTATTCTTTACAAGTACAGATTAAATTTTTTTAATCCTTTTTACCGATTTAAAAGTTCGCGTGCGATTATTCTACTGTAACCTTTTTCACCCGAGCGTTACAGGGCTTTGACCGTCGGATTAACAAATATCTCGATTTGACGAAAAGGTATCCAGCAGGAAAGCGAAAAAAAAAATTGGGAAACATTTAATCAATGTATTCACTGTAATATGTAACTATCTTTTGCGTCAGTACTCGATTATGTCTAGAAAAAAGTCCAATCATTTCATGCACAGACTACACAAGGCGACTGCAGTAGTGTGTTTAGCAAAGCTCTATCTGTCTTGACTGAATAAATAAGTGCCTTAGTCACAAATCAACGAAATATTTTCATAACAATTGCTGCGTTAAGTAAAGGAATACGGACTCCAACATGTGCTTTTCGCTTTCGTTCGTTGAGAACCAAACAGCTAGAAGATGTCGATTTATGTTTCGCTTTTTTTCTTTCAAAAGCTCTTCACATGCTGAAGTAGCTCTGTTTCCGAGCGTGCTAAAAGGAACAAAACATTGTTAAAACTATGAAACTGAAGGAAGCTCATTCCGTTACCTTATCGCGGTTTATGAAACCGTGAAAAAATCTTTGGTCGCAGGTCGCGAGTACATCTTCACTGCCAAACCATTAAAGTGATACAACACTTTGCGAGCCCGCAAAGACAAGAGCTACGTAGATTGCTGCACGTGAAAGTAAAGAAAGGAAAGCAAACCCGGAAAAAACAGAAGACGAGAAATCTAACATACGACGCTATCATTAATGACGTAACGCACCAATTCGGCTTTAGCGCTTTTCAGTATCGCTTCATCAGCGAATTGTTAGTAGAGTTAGTTGTCGTGGTTTGAAACACCTACAAACGTCTTTATTAACTGTACACTAAAATTGATTCTAGTACTTTCGTAATAACGGGTCGTAAAAGGGAAAAAAATATATTTTTACATAAAAAAAGTCAAAACAATGGCAAACGTGATGTCTAAATATTAAAGACCACGAAGAGATAGTTTGTGGCTCAAATTTGCATTCCAATAAGAGTACATTCTATTTATATTTTAAACATAGTGACAATGCTCGTTCTTCTCAAGCATGCGTGCGGATCAGATGTAAATTACCATGAAACAATGGACTCTGTTCAATATTACGAGGGACTCGGGTTAATATGTGAGTTCACCATCGCTCAACCGTGCGTTACACAAAAACATGTTTGGCGCAGAAGTCAAAATTTATATCAAATTCTCGCGACAACTCCAGATAATTTTTTTTCGACACCGGTTTCACTGACGCAAATGAATTCGGCCGGATGTCAACATTATATCGTCTGGTATTTGTTATGGTTATATAAGTAAATTGAAAATGCCTGGGTTTTCAATTACCAAGACTCAAATCATTTGACCACGCGACGCAAGGCATGTAGTAACAACACTGAAAATTTCTGCTCACTGCAAAAAGCCTTAGCCCTTCGAGGTTAGGATTCCAAGAAAACTCTGTTTCCAAGTCGATAAAGGACATCAAACAAACTATTATCAAACTATTACGAGGGTGAAAGTAGACTTCCAGTTTCGATATTTTTTGTCGCCCGAATCAATTTCTGTGTGAATTAAGTATCGTATTTTAAACTGCTTAGAAGAAAAGGTTCTTCGAATAGAGATTCGAAGTAGAGATCGACCTGGGGTCGCGCGAGCGCCCAGAAGGTTACCACTGTCTCTCGTTTCGAGATCAACGGGTATTAAATGCATTCTGCATTCGACCAGCCTCCATTTGGTTGCGGTTTCTCCAGTTTTTTTGCACTAAACAGTGAATATTTTCCCTTCAGCGATATTTTTCCGTCAAAGTTAAACAATGAAATCGAAGAGTTTCAAAGGTTTACAGTGTAAGAATAACGGAGAAGAAATAAAGGGGCCGTTTAAATAACCATTGTTGGTCGAGTTGAAATTGAACATGATAAGAGAACAGGGATTCCATTTGAAAAGGACGTTCTTGACTCGCCTGCGAATTCTGAGCCGCGAAATGTAATTTACAAATAGTTGTTCATTTTACCGCTTGAAAGCGATAAAGAAACACACAGATTTCTTTGAAGTAAACGAAGGCACACTATTTTCAGCGAGCACACACGAACGGATCACGGACAAAAATATGAGCGGCAAACGACTAGAAATCAGACCCATTAAAAGCCTAGCGCTTAAAAACACAATTTTAGCAAAAATAGCAATCAAAATAAAAACAAAGCAACTAAACTGGGAGTTTTGGGACAAACACAATAACGAAAATACCAAAATATGAGACAGAGAATATAGAACGCCCAATGTGGCGCAAATATTGCGAGATCGCGTGTTGGCGACTTGACGACTTCGCGGGAAGGCAAATCGCTCAAAAAGCGCTAGATTGCATTTCGTGCGCAAAATTAACGTATCAATAATTTTCCCGTGGTCTGTAAGCATTTTCCTACACTTTGACATGCCGATTCAACATCTACGTTGCTTTCCGCGACAGTTTCAACTCGATGTGGACGACGCCTTGAGGAAGTGAATTTACAAAGAACGCACTGACCACCGCATCGGAAAGAGGAGTAACGACTTCTCAATTTGAAGCGTTCGCGCTCTTGTTGAAGTCATGCTGTTGCAGTTTTTCTCGTGTAGTTTTGCTTCTCGCCTACGCTTTGCAAAGAAGAAAACGACAAAAACCCCCAATGACGGTAACGACTCACATGGAGAGAGATATCCGTGTGCCGTGATGAATATCACTTAAAATACTCGACAAGACCTCTGTGCCACAAATACAGACAGAGCTTGTTTTCGCGTGATCCACAAGAAAGTTATCAATAACACTGAGTGCAGCGTTGTAACATGGTCCTACAATCACTTGTGCGAGTGAAGGGCTCTTTCAAAGCATGACTTGGCATTTATTGTCTGTCCTACTACCTACTAAAAGGAATCACCCTTAAACGATTTCACGTTTTCCAAATCCACCAAAATAAAAATTTCCCGTTCCGCTGCAACACAGGGAATTCCAACACTTCACTCCAGTTCTAGTAAAACAGTTGTTTCAATCGATCTAACTTGAGATTGCATTTAGTCACGTAGAACTCACGAGGACGAGATAGCTTTTGGTCCTATTAGCTATGTGGTACGTAACATGATCGAATAGAGATTGTCTGAGTCCAGATTCCACCTCATTACACGATACACGATCGTTTCGTTTTGCGACAAGCTAGGGCACACAGACCGCCGCGAAGATGCAAGTTCCTAACAAACTCTGTACAATCCACAGGCGCAGAAATTCAAAAATATCAATTTTCGGTCTGTTATTTGCGCTTCCTTCGCAAGTTAGCTAATATCAGGCGAACCAGCAAACCGTGGCACAACGTTTCAGAGTGACGATTACGTATGTGCAGTCGCGGCAGTAATCCCAAACTTCGCCCCTTCGAGTAAGCACGAAATATTACAGAAATGCGCTACGACAAAGAGCAGTTTTACGTCCCACGTGTTACTTGACAAAAAAAATCATACAAGCCGTTGTCTGTCTACGATTTTGCACGAACTCGCACAATAAATAATTGAACAAGGGAAGAAAACTGCGCGGACTTACCTGCACTGGGCACCGTTGGCGGATAGTATTGCGCTTGTAACGGAGAAATAAACTGTTCTGAATTTCTCCCAATTGCTACTTCTGACGAGGAAAAACCTGCAGGAATAGAGCCATTTTCCAGCGTCGCTTGCGAAGGAAAAACCTTGAGTTGTCGAAAGATCGGGTTTGTTGTTACAGCCTCATGGGCGAAAAGTTGCCGAGGGTTTGCCGTCTTCGCTTCCAAACTGTGTACTTTTGTCGACAAAAGGGCCGATTTTTCCTGCGATCTGTCCATGTCTATTTGTTAACAAGCGAAAACATCGGTCCTGTCGGGCGGCAAAATTCTCGTAGGCATAGTTTCGAACACAGTAAAGCGACTCTTCGTGCCATTAGCAAGTGAGGCGGAAACGTGCAAAGCTAAAATTGCTTTCAATTCAAGTTGTCTGCGATGTTGAGTTCTGTACAGAAACAATGATCTTGCATGCTAATTGGTCCACCGCACGCCCCCTGCAAGCCGGATTTCACTCATTCACCAATCACGTGGCGGCATATAGTTGACAATTTCCTTGATACCCAACACTTCTTATTGTGAACAATGCGAGGCGTTTTGGCATATATGCGTAATTTAGCGCAGTGACAAAAATATGCTGGAGTTTTCCCAGAACAGCTTTGAAACGCGGCGTTGTTGTGATTTCAAGGAATCATTATCGAAAGCCACACACACGTCTGTTTACTCGAAAAAGACGATAGAGGCGTGTTGCGTAACGAAAGCAATCACTCGATTTCCATTCAACAAGCGAGCTATGGAATCTATGACAGATATCAAAGGTTGACATTTGCTTTTTCTGCTCTAATCGCGTTTTGAATTCCGTTCTCGACTGGTAGTCTATCAGGATTTGTGTTTTTTTTGCATCGTCGTAATCCTGAAGTGGCAATTTGTTTAGCGACTTTAATTTTAAACCGAGCATCAGATCAGAGGAGAAGCAGCTGTACTTTGTTTACGACGTGTGTATTCAAAATAAAGTTATATTGAGCTGACAACATGTTTTTTAATTCTGCCGAATCACTCATTTCATCAATATCAATGAGAGACCGACATTTGCCCCAAGGGAAGGTGTTGTGTTTCCTTTGTCGACCAAATCAGCTGAGGCAGAACCCAGATAAACAAATCCCGTAGTTTTACCGTAGCTATCACGGCTACGCAAAAGACGTTACGCGCCATTTCACCCAAGATTCATTTACGTGAGTCGCTCGTATCAGCGACCAACAAAATATGCTTCACTTGTGGCTTTAAGATCGGCATTCATATCAGTTTTTCAACATTCATCTCTCGATCTGCTGCTTCGAGAGGATGCCATGTAAAGGTGTGAAAAAATCAAAATATAGATTACATCAAAAGTTATTTTGGTAAATTGGCGTCACGCAACGCCAACGTGGTCTGATCAATAAGTCATTTATTTACATCTTTTGCGGTTTTGATGTACTCAAATGCAAGCACGTCTTCAGGAATTGATTGGTTTTTAGCTGTTAATCCCCAGATTTGAATCAAAGGTCGAAAAAAAACAACGTTCTTTTTTTTCAATTTTTTTTAGACTCGGTGTTTTCAACCCCTGACACGCAATTACGTTGTTAAGTCTATGTTAATTACACCCGTATGATAGGTATTGCCAATACGTAAATCGGGTTTAAAAGCATTTTTGTAACAGTTTGTAAATATAAATAGTTGGCTATACTACGTTGGAATAAATTGTAATAAATTGATATACTCCATTTTAAAAAAGATATCCGTCAATTTTACTGCATTGTGTGCATGTTCCTGTAACTCGATGATTTAGAACAACTGTTAAGACACGTTTCATTGACCCGAGGTATACAGTTTCTGTCACGAAGGTTATTATTTATTGTAGAAAAACGTCAGATTGGTTTTCAATTTCTATATTTAGTTTCGAGGTGTGAAATCGTGTTTACGAGCGCGAGAATTCTGCGAGCGTATGTTCCCCCCTGTGGCGAAAGCGGAAGTTGAATTTCAAACCTGTGGGGCACTGACGGTCGACCGATTGCATAAAAACAGATACGGTTTCCCCTTCAATGACTGTATGAGAGTCACACCATTGCAATCGAGTATAATACTTTGCGTGTAACAGACTGTGAAATGTCTGAAATTCTGCTCTCAAAACTCTGCTAAATAGTACAGATGCAATAATTATTTATGTTATAAATGCTAGTGCCGCAAACTCGCCGTATACACTAGTCTTTTTTATGAGAACCTTTATTATAAGAACGTTGAGGCGGAGACTGACTAAATTTTCAGACCGTATTAAGAACATTCCTCAGGCTGAGAGGCTCAGGCTTTATTTTACTAATCTATACATGTAATCAATGACAAACATAAATTGAAGGTAACAAAAAATGTGAATTAACCCAAATAACATTAACAATGTTTTGTTATTGCATGGCACTCAGCTCGGTTTGTAATAACCAGCAGTTCTTATTTACTGAACTGTTCCAAAGAAATCTCCACACCATACCATCAAAATCATCGGGTGATACCGCTTCTGAAGTATTATCAAGTTAAGGACGTTTTCTGCCTCAAATCGCAAAAGAGTATAAAGACATTCAGCCCCAACCCCAAAATTAGACGTTGCTGCAAAAAAGAGTGTAACTTGTAGTTTCTACATCGATTCTACAGCCACGGTCTAACAGTCACGGTCTAACAGGCACGGTCCATCTGACGGACCCTCATTCCTTCAAACAGTGGCTAGTCATGTGCTGCCGCTCTGACAAATCCACTTTTTCAAAAACCTGATTCGTACAATAGAAGCATTCAAGACATCAGGTGATTCCTTGCCTCATACCGTTATACAAAAGTAAAATAAGGTCATATCCTAAAATGGCTATGAATTACGTAGTAATCTATTGTAAGCCAGTCACCGACAATTAAAACAAAATTGCCTTGCTGACTCCCCGACTATAATAGTGATAGAAAGAACTGACTTCAATAAATTGTTTTCCTACGTACAGATTCCTCATTCTCATTCGTGCCTGTTTTGTCTGCACGTTAGCACCCACTGTCTGCAACACCACAGGATTGTTTTCCGATTCACAGACGGCGCAGCTATTGAACTAGTGCTTGTGTGAAAAGGATATAGGATTTCTTGGGTTGCATCATTGCTGGGAATTTATGGTTCAATACTCAAATATCACATCTTGTTTGTTCGAGCTCATCGAGTCCATTCGAACTACTTTTTGCAACAAAAAGTAGTTATTCAGCAATGAGTTTAAACTGGGTAGTAAATTCAATTAAAGAGTGTCAGTGCAGGAGGAGACCGTAGACTGGGAGTGTTTTTACTGACATTTTCCGTACATTTTGTTAGCTCGTTTGCAAATTTCTTCCAGTAGACCGTATTTCTACAAGAATGTTGGAATTGTCGCAATTTGGTGATGATATTTCCCTTCAAAGTGTCCCGGTAAGGAGAAAGTTACGTTTCTTACTGTAGACTGGGAAGAACTTTGTTAGAAAATTTAGATCTACCGGAGGAAATGTTATGAAAAACAGTGTTTACGCGATTAAAACCTTTGTTTGTCTTTTGTCCCTTCATTGACGTCATTGCCATTGGGTTTTAAATGATCCCATAAGGCCAAGCAGGGAAGAGAATGCTTGGTAGCCACCCAATACTTATCAAACCGTAATGGCGTCGTAAAGCGCCAAACTTTGTTGTCAACAACAAGAAAATTGTTGTGTGACCCAGTGGGTTATTTTTGATTCTTCCAGTTCATTTCTAGAATCACGGCAATAACGCTGTGCAATGAAGAATATGTTTGTTGAAGCCTTTGGTTTATTAGAATATTTTACTGGTTGAGTAAAGGACTAAAAAATGTCTGCTAAAAATAAGAAGTTCGAACGAGGATCGCTCACTTCTGGCTCGTCTGAAAACTTGTCGGCAAAGAGGCCTGCCTCAGCAAAGGTAAACAGGCCAAGCTCTGCAGGTGGAAGCAAATATTCAGCGCGATCTACGGCAAGTTTGGTAAGTTGTTAATTTGTCAGTAGTGTAAATTAATTTATCATTTATTGTATTTAGCCTTAATATGTGCTTGTGTCCACATCACTAGAAGATATTGAACATTTAGAGTGCGATATTGAGCTTAATGATCGAAAGTAAAGACTACTTTAAGATTATTTGTTTCAGTAAATTGGAAAAATTAATTAAAACTCTTTAAAGAACCAAGGTCAAGTCAGACTTTGAAATGTATATTAGAAAACACTATAATTCTGATCTGCTCAAGGTAAATTAATGTTAATCTTCATCTATAAGTTTTTCTTTCATATTGAAGCCAATATCATATGCAGATGTGAATACATAGCCCATGTATTCAACTTCTCCCTTACTTAAAGTTGTTCAATATCTGGTTTATTTTTTATTTGGAATGAATATTTTTCATATCTAATCAAAGCATGTAATGTAAGTCAGGTTATTGCTCAGCACACTGTATATCAAATGGACATGTTGGAAGATTCAAGATTGTAGTCGAGACTTGACTAGAGAGCATCCTAAATTAAATATGAGAGCAATCAAACCTCACTGTTCTAGTAGTGTCTGTGGACAGTTGCTTCCCCGAAAATATTTGACAATATTGAACGAATTCAATTTGACAATAATTATTAAGAATGACTCTTGTGCCAGCATTTCAGCCCTTAGGGTTAAGAAATTTACTGATAAATATTAAAGAAACAGAAACCATATACAGTGTGTCTGTCAAGTTTTAGTATAAAATAATATACTTGTCTAGCATTCTATTACAAATGCCACTCTCTGATTGGCACAAGGTGATTCCAGAGTTTTGCATTGCGCATTCCTACTGCGCATGATTTTTGCGTCATCA
>OFHQ01000023.1_pt1 | contig 14890 bp, 12 predicted proteins | sample 1521071 | NCBI WGS metagenome assembly OFHQ01 (sample SAMN04272335, study PRJEB24112) | coral metagenome | biome: Coral reef; feature: Shallow seawater; material: Coral tissue | host: Coral | place: China: South China Sea | collected 2014 | reverse complement strand
TATAGTTTGCCCACACCATTAAACATCCTTCTTTGTAATCTTCCAGCGTTTAACAAAGTACCTCTTTATCAACAAATTATCAATGTCAAATAAGCTTGGTATATCATGGCCGAAGAACCAATCATGATCAAGAATTTTGACCTCAACATTGTTAACAATAGCAATTACATGGACCGAGTAGGGTACATTTTAGGGGGTAATCGCGCAAGTAATTTCACAATCGGACGAGCATGAAACCAGAGGCCGATTGAAAATTATGGTCGAGCACGATTGCTCCCTGAATTGTACGACATCAGATCCAAATACTAATGAATTTCTAAGGGAAAATCATCTAACATGTCAGCCTGTGTGCCTATAAGAATTGTAAAATGGTAACTTGCGGTCACTTTAAATTAGCTCAAATTTGCACACTAGCCAACACAAGTTTCTCCCGTGGAGTTTACACCATTTAGACCAGCCGGGCAGTTAGTCACGTACTACTCTCGACAACGCCGAGAATCTGCGCGTTATTTAACTGATGTGAAGCATTATGATCACAAAACGCGGCATAGTGGTCAGGGTCTAGATAACAGGTCAGAGCCGAAGGTCTAAACCCAGGGGGGAAAGAGTGGGTCAAGAGTGCGTCGCCTCCGCCATCTTGAATTTTAAAATGATTTGAGACCCATTTAAGCGGTGCGCGGTGGCTTTTCATTCACCCCTCTATTTTAACCTGGCTCCTGTCAGTATAAAGTATAACTTTTTGAGTAAATAAAATCTTTGTGTCCGTGGTGTGTGGTCAATCAAATGATAAATATTCATGCGGCGCGTGTTTATTATGCTCTCACTGCTTGTTGAACAATATAGTTCTAATTCACAGCTGATAAACGCTTGGCGTGGTATGTAATGCTGTTTGCTTTTCGGTATTTTGCAAACTGGGATTTTTTATTTTGTTTTTCTTTTGCCATTGTTTTTTAATATACTTACATAAATAAAACAAAGTTTCTCAAACAGTTCACTGTATAGGTTTCAAGGTGTCAGTCAACCCAGTTGTCCATTTGACGAGTCACGTGGCCCACAAAGCTTCCCTCGAACGATGGAAATATTAAAATAGACTTAACTATGGTTTGGCCAATATTTGAAAGGAGACATCTTAATATCTGAAATGCTTTGACTTTCTGTCATGTTTTTTTCCCCCAAGGGAGAAGCTTTCAGTTGGTAACTGAGTGCTAATAAAGTTTTAATTGATATCTGAAGGCCGCCACGTTGAAATTCTTGTCATGAGTGCACGATACATTAACTAAATGCCTTTCTTTTCCTTTCACATTGCCCACTTATTGCAACATTCTTACCGATAAATTGCCAATTAGTATCGTCTTTCCGGCTTTAACAGCATGCACACTTAGTGGTATAGCATTTCATGCAGGTGAAGTTTAAACCCCTGTCACAGCCGGTTCCAAAGGCAGCCGCCACATCTTTTCATCACGATGGTTTCATCAAGGATTTCACAACGAAATTACTAAAAAAAGATAGTCAGTTTAACAGGTTAACTTCAGCTCTGAACCCACAGTTTTGTTAGACAGGTTATATAAGAAATTTGATCTATTTTCTTATCTAATTCAGTTCTCAGACCACTTTTCGGTCAATATAAAAGGCCAATGGAAGCCAGACAACAAGAGCTTGGCTGTTAATGTACTTTTAGATACAATTCAATCTCTTTGACCAGGCTACAACCTTGCATATAAAATCAATCTAAAAAGAACGGAAGTTATCATCCAATTAGGTATATCTTAAAATGCCGTCTAATTTTAAGAGCCGTGGCAGACTAAAGCATATATGCTGCATTAGGGATTTTCGCCGAATGACTAAGTAAGCATTCAAAAAATTCAGCAGTAATCCTTTGGAGGTATTCCAAATTAAACTCAATTTAATTGAACAATTGGCAAGGTGGCCTCATTGATTACCATGGGGCCGTTTTAAGAGAGTGATTTCGCTTTTCCTCGCCTTCTCTTTAGTCATCTATGGCACGTCAAGGTGGTAGGTCGATTTGGCTTGAACTCAGTCGCAAGTAAAATGTAAGCGACGAAATGGTGCTTGTTAAACGAAGCTCGCTGCTTTAGATATTTTATGAAAACGAGAAAGGCTCCGATGAAGAAAACTTGAAAACTCGTGGTCAGATTAAAACTACGACTGAGTATTTTCATCTAAAAACAAATTTTCTTTGCGAAACACGTTGTCTTAGATATAAGTTTTCTTTCTCTTTATTGAAACCCTTATCGATATTGGGTAATTCTTATCTATGCACATCCAGTGCGAGTTCAAATGTGTAAGAGGGCGCGTTTGGGCACCTTCACAAGTTTAAGATCACCATGACATGTTAAGAAATTAAGAGAACTCTCAAGTATCAGAAGTATATCTGGAATGCCGGCTCAATTAATCGTATAGAGATCAGAAACCTTCAAGCATTCTTGGATGCCTTTATAATTTTACAACGGGTAGAAGTGTCCCAGTCGAGTACCTGTTTACAATTTTCAGATCCTATCGCGCATTTTCACTCGGTCTGAATCAGGTATCGAGCGTTGTTAAGGCCGAGCCACGGTTTCTAGAGCAGAAAGAGAATGAAAGTTCAACTTTTCATTGTCTTCTGAATCTCTTGGAATGTGGGATCATATTTTACTGTACAAAGTCTGTTTCGTGCCCAGCATGTTAAGTAAAGTTTATCTCGTTGACAGAAACCAAGTGTGAAGCAATATTAGAGAGTCGCTATCAGAAAGCAATCTCCAATAGAAATAGAATTGCGACCCTCTGCTGGTCTATCTTTTGTTGAATAATGTGTTTCCCAAAATTACTTCTTCATTCCAGCACGAATTAAATCTCAAATGACCAAAATGAGCTTCGCACGGTTTATGGAGTTCCAGCTGAGAGTCACTGGAAACCAACAATGGAAAGCAGTCACCACGATCAAACAGAGAAAGTCAGTTGTCAGGCGTTTTTTTTTCCTGTGGTTGAAAACGTGCCAAAGTATCTGTGCAGTAAAAGAGTTTTAAGTGCACTCCTGACTTGATTGTGAACACTGTCATTAGACCATTTGCACTTACTAATTTGAGTGTGTTGATCATGATAAACTCATGAACTTGATGTCTGAAGAGAAATGGCTTTAGAGAACTCAACAATCAATGCTACACCAGCGTGTTTCTTTTCAGGCTCTATGGGACACTTGTATAAACTCTCTTTTGTTAGGTGCCTATTCCAATAAAGTCGAATTTAGTGCATTCTCTTAGAGCTCTCTGCTGTGTTGTACATGAAACACCGTAAGTGTGCATTTACTTGAAAATAAAGTTCTTTTAAGTGATTAATGGACACCCTCTTCTTGGTTGCAAACTCTTGACGAATCAAACAGACTATGCTCTTTAGAAGACACTTTGCGGCTAGATTTTCCCGCCATTATATTCGCGCCATTTCACTGATGACGGTGACTCACATGCATTACATAAAAGAAACGACGACAATTTGGAAAAGTAGTAGTCTTACCCCCGAGAGTAATTCCTTGCTTTAAAAATCACTCAGGCGCCAGATTCACGAAGGCCTTTAAGATTAAGATGTGCCGTAAGTGTTGTGCGAATTTAATCGGAAACAATACTCAGGAGGCACGAATTTGGTAGCGTTCAGTCATGGATCTGGCCCGATATCAAGAGCAACAAAAAATCCCATTGTATCTGCTATAAAGAAGTACTAAGAAGAAGAAAGAGTAGTTTTTAAGGGATGGTAATAATTCCCCGAAAGAGTTTCATATATTTTTTTAGCTTTTTCACTGAGATGAAATGGGCAAAGTAACTGATACAACCGGTCCAAACAAGAAAATAATCGAGCTTAATCCTCCGCCATGTTTTCTTTTCTTGTTCGCGCGTTCCTCTTCAAACCCTGCTGAACAGGCTATAGATGTGTTGTTTTCATGTATACCTGAAAATTGCGGAACAGGTTCTAATTTTAGAACAGGTAACAACAAAACCCTTGACTTGTTTGTGTCATTTGCTCAGAAGCTTCCACGCAAAATCTCGTCTTCAGCTGGAACTTTTATTTTAAAAGCTCAAACTGTAATTTTGGAAATGACAGGAGAATGCGAAGCCGTTGTGAAGTGCTTGCAAACATTCCGATTACAAAAATGTCGGCTCAATAGAAAGTCACGTTTGGTTCACTTTGTATGGTCGACAATGCTAAAACCTGAAGGCTTCTATTCTGTTGTTTACTGGGCGGCAGAGATTTATTTCGGAAGTAACAGTATCATACGAATTTAATAGAGGTTCATAATTAAACAAGAACGGAAAAGCATTTTTGCCTTTTTGTCTTTGAACTCAGTAACCAGTGGCCCTAAAAGAATTCTTGACCCGTGTCGAGTGAATTTTAACAAACTCGTGGGAACATTTGCCAAAAACAATGTAACGCTGCATAACTCGCACTTCAGGTTTATAGTTTGTGAGCTCCATGCACCGAGCTGTAACCATTGAAATGCACTTAGCGGCCTGACAGGAACACAAAGGCACGACACCCCGACAACGACGTGTCTCTGTTTATGATCGGCAACCCAAAAAAAAGATGCTCCAAATCACAGATTAGGACAATTTCGGAAAAACACGGCCACGATTGAAAACGATTAATGATTCGAGGTTTTTTAAATCATCCGAGGAATTTTCTAACACGTGGTGTTACCCTCTAAACAGGTGTACTTCGAGCATGTTGCGGCAACGGGAAGAAAGTGATATCACATCTTACGCAAATATCTAACGCGTGGAATCAATTTGTGCGCACCTGAAAAAATAACGCGATTTTCCCGTCTTGACATGCATTTTGCTGTCAAAATTCTGCGCCGATTTTTTTCTTTCAGTAAATGCAAAGGCGTCCGATGTAAAGGCTTTGGGAAGGTGTAAATAAATAGGTAGAATTTTTTCGCGCGTGGGATGGTAAACACAACACGTCGTTTACAGGTACAAAACAGATTTGTTATTATTTCGAACTCAAGCCAAGGGATTTGTTATGTTTGCTTTCTCTTGAAGAATGTCTTTCACTCTTCGATGGGCGCTAATTCCATTTGCTCTGTGAAGGTGAACGCATTCCTTTAACAAAGACGTCACCTCTAATTGTCGGTGCGTACACTTTTAAGAGAAAGGAAACCGCAGCTTTTGAAATCGCACGTTCGCTGCGAGAAAAACAACAAGGACGCAGGCACGGCACACGCTAAAAACGAACGAAATTGAGTCCAACAATTCTAGTTCTTTATTACAGTATTTACACACGTTAGATAGGCAGGCATACAAACGGAAAGGTCTGCGACAGTCCAAGGAATAATGCCTCTGTCAAAAATGGATTTCTTGCAAATCTGTTGGCGTACTTGGCGTGCTTCCGTTTTCCATTTTGGAGGACGGAGTTTCCGTGACATTAAAATGAAGTACTTCTTCCATAAGCTCTTGACATGACTGAAGGTATTCCTGCGTGAGAAGGGAGAACCGGAAAAAACGTTTAGTCTAAGCTTCAGTTTGGGGTTGTTTGTTTTAGGGCGAGTTTTCAAGTGCAAAGAAGTTCTCTGTTTTTAGTTAAATTGTTTTTTCTTGCTGTTAAAAGTCAAATGCCTATTTTGAACAAAACCGCGCGTTTCAGTGAAAGAGAAAAAGAGGCAGGAAGGATGTCTAATAAGCGTTTGAATCTCCGAGGCACTTTCGGGTAAAGCGGAAGAATTATTTCCCCTATTTGCTACTGTAATAGAGTATTTGCTTTTGTTTGCCGCAGAATCACTGAACACTGCCACAGTTTAGTTTTATATATCAATTCACAGGAAAGCCTGTTATCAGCCGGAGACAGTTTTCTTTCCTTACCGGTTCTATGTTTGTCAGTCTCTGAAGAAACGATTCCAGTCTTGTTTTCGTCCAAATGTTCTTTTGCTCTGCTGTCGCAAGACCAGAAAATGCCGCGCAAACAGACGACGCAGCTAATGTCGATGGCGGATACATCAAAAACTTCTCATCTGAAAAAAGAAAACAAATAGATGGAAAAAAGGGTTAAAAAAATCGCTAAAACTAAATATATAAGATTACAAGTTCAAGCTGAATCTTGCTGTTACATCAATAAATAAACCACAGAACAAAAGTAATTCTGTATTTTTTGTTTAAAAAGGAAACTGATAATATCGGTGAGTTTATAATAAGGGGTAAGAAAAAGTCTGGTCCGGTCAACTTTGACGGAGGCTAACAATTCAATATTAGCAGTGGGCCTACCCATTTTTTTTGTACCATAAATAGTTAGGATCTAGGAAGCTCTTCTTACCGGTACAGCAAAGAGCGATGAAGGTCGCCGCATGTTTTCTTATCACGCTCACGTTAGGTAGGGAGAGAGAGAGGCGGCAGAAAATCTGCTCCAGAAAATCGTAAGGAGTGACCGCAGACAAGTCCCATTTAAGCTTTCCCAGAACTAAAATTTCCCAATCCTGTAGAATAAAAAGAAGAAATAAAAAATGCGTTAGTTAAAAAGAAGGAAAAAATTTCCGTGCTTTTCTGGTTTTTAATAGCAAAATAAACATCATTGGTGATAAATAGTAAAAAATTCATTAAAAATAATTGCACAAAATTGGTTTGACCGCAATCACGAGCTTTCCAGAAGGAATGAATGAAGATAAGTGGTCATGTGTTTTATTTGGTAATCTTACCAGTAATTCTTGACAAGTAATGGATTTATCTGTATAAATACACAGCTTTTCGGCAGAGAGCGGCGACGTTTCTTTCAGCTTGCTAGCGATGAACATACACACGGCGCCCAGCAACTGGAGTTGACATTTTCTAGTCGGTACGACCGATAAAAATCGGTCAAGATAGTTCACTGCTAAAGGAAAGACCTCTTCTTCACACATTTGTTCCTCACACACCTGAAAAGTTGAAATCACGGCAAATCTCAAAAACACTGTGAATGTGACTGTCAGGGTGGTGATCTATTTATAAACGAAGGAAATACGAGTTGATATTTACCTCGAGCATCCATGTCGTTACCATGCGCCTCATGTGCGGCTCAATCTCCTTCTGTACAATGTTAAAGTATCGACAAGTAGGAATATATTTGTCCTCGCAAGTCAGTAAATTCCGCAATACTCGGTCATCTTGAAGGAGATTGGGATCTTGGTATGCATAGCGCACTCTCGGTCCTTCACAACACAGAAGTTCCATGCTAGGTTCGAAGATCGCACAGTCACAGCGGAAGTTAGATGGCTACGCTGAAACAGCGCCGGGGCTGTAAAGCAAAGCCAGTTTGAAGTCACAGGCTTCGAATGCAGAAGCAGAGACTTCGTTCTATGGAAGGAATGCCGCCGAATCTCTACCTTCTGCGTGTGGCCTCTACCCAAACTGACCCCCGGCGCAAATTGCAGCTTGGATTATGGTCAACTTGCGCCGAGCAAGTGCAGAAAGAGCTAGAGTCTGGGATTCTATCAAATTTATAATTGACAACCCGTCATTTAGCATATGCTCAATCGACGTCGCAACGTTGCTGGGTAGATTTTCTACTTTCGCTAAGCAACGAGCATTGTGATGGCTTCCTGCCTTTCAAACACCGACCAATCAGAGCTTAGCGGCAAAGGCGCAGAAAAGTCTATCCTTGACCGCAAAATCCTTCACTGAACCGGAAACGCTTATAGAATCCACTACAAAATCTGACCGTAAAGATCGAGATTTCTCACATGATTTCCACGCATAGGATAGATATGATATAGAGATATGCCGTACAGATGCATGATAGTTTTACTGGCAGCGCGAATCCCAGAACGCCTTCAATTCTATTTTTAAAATTAACTGCTAGGCGGAGCCAAGGGAAGGAATGCCAAGCATTCCATCACAGAAAACCAACAGCCCATGACGAACAAATGAGTGTTGACACGTAAGGGTTTTGTAGATCAAATTTCAATGAGTTCTTATCTGCTGACAGGTTGCCAGGTATATTTATGGTTCAGGTTTTCCCTTCCTACTGCTAATGTGTCACCAGCGTTTTACAAGAAAAAGAAGATTTCGGTTCACTTTGCCGCAAATTAAAATTCGTACAGAGAGTGCAAAAGGTTTTAGCCAAAGTAAACTTTTTAAAAGGTCACGGATGATCGGCAATGCTTTGTTCATATACATCCAATAAATGAAGCTAACTGAAAACCAGCTTTAATCCCCACGACAGTCGAAGATTATCGTAAAAATTTTACCGTTATTAAAATTAAAAAATGTCCAGAGTTCCCTTTGGATTGCATTGTGCAGTGCTTTCTTACGAGTATTCGATTGACATATTGCAAAACAAGCTTCACCAAGAAATATTATCGACCTTCACAGTTTCTTCGAAATTACGTAAGCGCAAACATTTCTCGCAACGAAGGTATAAGTTTAGGCAAAATAGCTGAAATCCTGAATCTTCTACCTCCGGCAGGAGCTGTTTAAATTAGGCTACTTGAATACCCTCATGGCGTTTTTGTTTGAAAGTGCAAATCTGTATTGATTTTTCGGTCGCCACGGGTCAACAGAACAATACAACACAAGATACAACAAGCTAACACAACACAATACGAATGATTGATAAACTCTTCAAGCTTTACTGTGAGCCCGATCTGAGCCAAAAATGCCTTGGAATATTGTTTCCTAATCATGTAACACCATACATCCTGTCCAAAAATTCTTTTCAACTCATGACCGAGATGCTGATTGTACTCGCTTAGAAAACAATGAAATAAGTCAATTCACGTGGCAATCATGTAAATTTTAACCATTCTTTTGATTGGATTTTACCTTAGCTGGTTTTCTGTAATTATGATCTGACGTAGATTTGTCTAAATTTGCACATACCTATATTCTCAGGGAATAAAATGGCTATTACGTCTTTCAACCTCGACGCCCTTGACCCGTGGCATTGTTTTTCCAAACATATCGTGAGGTTTCTATTGACTCTCATAGACAGCAACGGGATCTTTGCAAAATTTTAACAGAACACTTCTTGCTGCCAGCCTGAGAGCTTGCTAGCGAACGTAATATTTTCGTTGACAAACGATTTTCCGGTTCTGACCACTCACTTCAAAAATGAATGAACGCATTCCCGCAAAAATGAGAAACCAACCATTTTTTTTCCCTTTGTCCTATGCATATTTAGTTTCTGACTTATCCTCTTTCAGTAACAGGAAATTCATGACGATGAAAGCTGTTTTCCGCACTTGGGGTGTAAATCTGTTTTGTGTTCTCATTTCCACGGAATTCCAAAGTTTGGTTAGATAAGAGGAGAAAGTGACCTTTCACCTTCGAACAGCTGGAAAAATTTGTTTCTAACGGTTGGGTTTCTTTCTAAAATAAACTCTTAATGCATGGTACTTTCTTTCTTTCACATCAAAACGAAGCCAATACACACTGGATGTTAATCGTAAGCACCAGCTGCCTTGCAGCTTACAGTGCCGCATGCATAAGAGACAATCTCTTTGCCGAACGGGAACAAATAATTAGTTACTCGGGGCGGGTCAGCTGGTCTCGACCGGCCTCTCTAGAGCGTATTGAAAATAGCTTATATTGCGCGAAACGTCTCATTTCCACGAAAAAAAACGTGGTCTCTGTGTTTATATAACGAGGTAACTCTAAAAAGTATGCAGAGCATTTCACGAAAACATCACGTTGGGGAAGAAGAAGCCTTGTGGATGTCTTGTGACGATAAGATGCGGAGAATGCCATAAGTAACGGAAAATACGATGTTATGTTGCAATTATAAAACGCCACAAGAAAATCATGTGAGAATGGCGATGAGTGGGGAATGTTGATTCTTTACCGTTTGTATGATATCAGACCCGGGTGATATGACGCGGGAAAAATCCAGCTAAGCCAGCTAATAAGCTGTAAAAACAATTTTCAAACATATCGTCGTTGTTCGGGAGTTTCTGTCCATGTGATTGTTGCATTTTCGCATAGCATCATCGTGTTCTGTTTGTTTTCTGTTAACTGGTACATAACAGATAGCAAATGGAAGACACATCTGTTTTTGTTGCTCTTCCTACTGTTATAATCCGCGCGGGAAAAAATCAAGTTTGTGTCCAGAAATGGTTCAAGTTTGACATCAAAACAAACTGGTACCCGTCTGTTCCCGGAGCAACCGCTCATTTGACCATAACAGTTCGACAAACACGGTTGCTTCATCGATATGATCTTCCTTCCTTTCGATATGATCTTCCTGTATAGCTGAGGAAAGAAATCAATGAACAACTGAAATTGAACATTTCAGAGTGGACCCACCAGTGTAGGCTTCTATCCCAAGGGAGCCTTCCTTTATCTTAAATCACATCCGTTCTCTATCAGCTATAAATCTAATCTGAGAAACGTTTCTTCAAATGTGGTATATGATGCTTACACGAAAGTGAAACTACATTCCACAAACGAAAAACATCTTTTAACTCTAAATTAAAGGAGTAAAGATTTAGTAAAGCTTTTTCTTTCCTGATTCTATCTCTAAGTGGTGTAACTGAGACACGTGTGTTGTTTCAAACGTTTTGGCGCCATATTATACTCCATAGCCTATTACATACATTTTCATTTATAGCTGTAGTTGTTATAGGGAGCATGCCTCGTATGGTGTCTAACACGCTTTTGGATGCTTCCCTCTCTTATGCTCCTACACTATTTTCTTACGCTAATTTCTTTACTGTATATTTGGAGAAAACTTTAATAAATGAAATTTGGCCCACACGCGCGCATGCCACCTTGTATGCTGCCGATAACAATGGCGTAATCTTGGCGCAGTTTTCGCGCCATTACTGATGCATCAGCTGTCGGCGGGACGTCACTGAGTCCCAGTGCACCTGACTCCATATATCTTTATCATACTAAACTATATTTCCATTTCCGAATTTTCAATCAAGTTATTGCTGTACTTTGATATCAGACTTAAGAGACATCGGCCTTGGAAAACATATACGTTTATTGAGGAATTAAACTGATCGGATTTAAGAGTTTGAGATGGCTTAAGGACAATTACGTAATTCATGAATATCGAGAGCTGGTAACCCCCGGCCGAAACATGGCCTCACCCTTCTAAAGATAATGCATAGGATCGTGCACTGAATCACATCTAAGTGCTTTCTTAGCTGTAATATCACTAACAAGACTGGCTTCGTGCGTGATATTATGTAGAAACCAACTTGTCGCGAAATCCGAAAGGAAAACAGCTTATATTAATCTTCACTGATAACCTGCAACAAGACTAATGGTATTTATCTTTCAGTCTTGCCTCGAGGCCCCCTCGAACCATTTTCATTTATCTTCTTGGAGCTTATTCTCTCTGTTGTATTGATGTAACTTCATTGCTTTTGAAAATGTGTTTAATATAGCCTCCGCCCGTTATCACGAAATGCCGGAATTTGTACCTATCAAGTTCCATAAGGAACTGATTCAATGCGCTCCCAGTAATCGGTGATGAAAACGCAATTTATTAGTCAGTCCGGTCAAGATCGGCCAAGGGGTCTCACAAGAGAATTCAATTACAAAGAATTTAAGATTATCTTATAATCTAGCATTGTTCACTCTTTTGGCTAATTACTTGGCGCGGAAACACGAGCGTCTAGAACAAAATCTGAGAAAATCTGTCGATAGTTGCCAAATTTTATCCAGAAGTCACTCTTCGTTGATTCCAGAATACTACCACTGAAGGTGCATTCTATATTCTTCGTCGATCAGCTGAAAATTTTACAGACTGGATACAAATTGAAATCACCCAGATCGTTCAAGCGTGTCTGGAAAATGTCTGGAAATGGACAATCAAACGGAGACTCCGTTATTCAAACTACTGGGACTTGAAGTGCCTTGAGGTCAAGGTTTAGAAAGCAAGATAACATGCGTTGGCGCACTTTTCTGTATGGCAGAATTCTGATTGGTTCCCACGGCGGTCCGTATTTGCAGTACGGACCGCTAAGATGGACCACTCTGGAATTAATTTCAGCGAATTGGTTTTTCGATTCACTGCAAACTTTGTATCTTTTTGTTGAGAGGAAATATTTTACCTTCATATTTAAAGGACAATTTTATGAAAGCGGCACAATAGGTAAATACTTACCTTTTGAGCACATCAATTATTAGCGGATTAAAAACAGCCATTATGATACAAATGAAGTACTGGCTTGATTGAACTAGCCGTGTCCCGTCCGTGTTTGAGAAATATTGGTCTGCGACTTTCACCAATGTCCAGAAATGCAGGCTAATGAGATTCAATGCTCTTTATGAATTACAATCACAAATTGTCTTTTTCATATTACTTCATGTTTGACAGAATAGCCCCGTTTCACGGTTAACTCTACTCTTTCGCATTGCAATGAAATCTAGCATGTATGAGGCAATTTCGGGCTATTTTGTAGTTTTAGCCCGAAATTGCCTCGCATCCATGTTGGATTACAGTAATGCAAATGAGAAAAACTGTGACTTTATAGGAAAGAGGACACTTTGTGATTTGTGATGCTTATCATAAAAGGCAGGTATCAAATTAACCTGCATTTCTGGACATAGCTGGCTTTCTTTGCACGTTTTATGGACCTCTCGTGCGGCTCAATGCAGACCGAACAAGTTAATGTGTATAGAGGAGTAAGAGAATAAATGAATTGCATTTATCAGTTTAATTTTCTCGATTTCTCAGTTATCAGCCCAGTTATCAGTTCTCGGATCTCCATTCACTGTATGTCATTTATAAGTCTCATCATTTTCCACCTCTCTGTGGACAGTCAGATCCTCTTTTGGGAGCAAGTTTTCTCCCTAATTAACCCTAGCTATGAATTAAGGTGGCTCGAAACCGTTTTCAGCAACGGTTTTCGAGTTTTGATGGGTCGTTACTGTGCCTATATTCAATAACACGCGAACTCTAACGTCCGACAGCCATCGAATCTTGACAGAAACAAACGAAAAAAATCGAAATCTTCCTTTACAACCCACAGAGGTGACGTTTTGATCCTGTTGAAGTAGACTTCTGTTTTCTGAAAGTTCCGCTGAGATGAATGACGGTAGTGAAACACGTAGCCGTCGATTGAGAAAAGTTTGCGAGTTATTGAAAAGGCACGAAATTTGTAAAAACGCTTTATGATTTAATAACAAACCTATCATTTCAAGAAGCCATGATACGTGATTGGTAATCTTTGTGAACACTGTATAGTATGCTGTCGTACAGCGTGTCATTCCAAAACTAACGGCACCTTGCAGATACCAAGTGTCTCCCATCGCACAAACAAAGGGTCCACCACTGTCTCCTTGGCAGCCACCAGAGGCTCCCACCCGTCCCTCCCCGGCGCACAAGTGGACATTTCTGTCATATAAATTCCTGTATTTTGCCTTGCAATCTTCATCAGACCTGACTTGCAGCTTGGCTTGTTTCAGTTGATCAGCAAGTGGGCCCCAACCAGAAACACGACCCCAGCCTAAAACGAAGAAGTGAAGATTGAGATGAGCCTCTGCTGTCAGGGATCAAAGAGAACATGAAGGCATGTTTTTTTTTTACTTGGAAACTGACACACCTGTCATGTAACAATTTGCTCTTAAATCTGGTGTTTTACTGGGCAGACAAACCATTGCGACTTTGTCATTCAATTCCACTGGCCTTTCCAGTTGAAGAACAGCTATGTCGTGTCTCAAATGTTCCATGCTAAAGCCCCTGTGTTTATGTATCGCTTTGACTTTTACATGTTGTTGCACGTCTGTTGTTCCTTTTCGTCTGTGAGCACCTGACGATAGAGAGAGTGGTAACAATATCCCTCCAACATAACGAGGCGCGATTTTTATACATGCTTCGTGAGATCTGGTAGTAAACATTGAATCAGGGAACTAGAGAAATGGTAGCCTCTCTGAGGCCAACAAGTTTTTGTTTTGCAGCTACAGTAAGGGAAGGAGTGAGTGACCGACTGGTTTTACTTAGAACTGAATGTTTTGGTCTTTCCAGAGACTGAATTTCGCCACTTGTGAATGATTAATCCCCTTTCGCGAGGAAAAGTGAACTCAGTTAAATTTTAATCTACTCAAGAAACCTTAATTGATGTCACCAGGCCTAAATGCATGTTCTTTTTTCTGGGTTAAGGTAAAGCATGACGGCATCAGTACGGGTGGACTCAAAAATGATGACAATGCTTCTCAGCAATTAATCCAAGAACAGTACTTATCCCCTCATCTCTCTTCTCATCAAGTCTTTTAAATCACATTACATACCAACAACTACTGTGTATGCACTTGGATCTGGAGTTTTGTGGACGCAATGTGCTGCAGTCACAATCCAGTCAGGCCTTATTAGGGATCCGCCGCATGAGTGGTAACCGTTTTTACGGAGAGACACCTGCCATGGCCATGAGTGTGGGGCTGCATTTTGTCCGTTCACTACTCGAGCTGAGGATGGTCGCTTGCCACAACCTGTGATTTAAGATTATTCCATCATCCTATGAGTCTCCTCAGTATTAGCAAGCAACTAAATTTATAGCATCACTTCATTTTGTCCCAGAAACATTCCCGCTTCGTCGTTACATGTAATTTCTTGAATCGCCACTCACACATGCGACGACATTTATGAGCTTAGTATAGTATTCAGTTACTTCGTACTTAGATATCTGGGTACTTTTCTCCTAATTTACCTAGTTATTATACTACAACTCTTGCGGTACTTAGATTTTAATTATCATCGAAGTTAAAAAAAAAGAGTGTCTGAAAAGAATTTAATGGGCGCCTTCAAAGCTCCAAATAATACTTCGTTTTAGCGTGTGAAACTTACATTTCGTCGAGTTCCTTTTTTATTCAACAAAAGATTTGTACCACCAAAGGAAGAAAGCGCAAAATACTGAGAAACAGCACACGGCAGACATACTGTATATTTTAAGGCTAATGAGAAGTTCGTGAGGTACTAAATAAAATAAATTACG
>OFHQ01000021.1_pt1 | contig 15120 bp, 5 predicted proteins | sample 1521071 | NCBI WGS metagenome assembly OFHQ01 (sample SAMN04272335, study PRJEB24112) | coral metagenome | biome: Coral reef; feature: Shallow seawater; material: Coral tissue | host: Coral | place: China: South China Sea | collected 2014 | reverse complement strand
AGGTTTTGAGATTTCCTTAGCAACAGATTTGTAGTTAAGGTTCTCCCCCCTTAATCTGACCACCACCCTGTACATAAGACTGGTGACCACCGGATAGAGTTTCAGACCTTTATTTTCTTTATAAGACACACGTAAGTTTACTTTGTTAATACAAACACTCGAGAAAAAATGATAATAGAAATTAAAATGGGATAAGAACAAAGTATCAGGATTTGAACTACCCACAGAGTTGTTTTATTCATATAATTATTCCTAATAAGAACAGAGGCTCTCATAAATTATACAAAACGTTTCCACCATACATGCCTTTCTGTCTTTTAATACCAATTAACTAAAAATGGCTTTTTGGGCCTGAAAAGGGCTCTGGGCTCTCAAGAAAGTTTGAAAGGTGGATAGCCCTATCCAGCAGACAGTGTGGTTTGATTGTTAACACTTAACACTTAGTAATTTATCTGGTAAATAACATTATCCAACCTTTGGACAACCAGGGCCTGTAATTTGTGGTCAAATGACAGTCATAGAATGTAAGAGATGCGAACATTTGCAAAACCAACTATTATTCTGAACATTATTTTTTTTTCCAGCCATCATTAGCAAAGTAAATTAGAATGAAGCTTGGAATGGAACAAACCTGTAAAGCTTTTAGCATAGGCTTGGCTGAGAGCCAAGTGGAGCCTCGCATGTCCAGCACAAGACTAAATCCAAGTTCTCGTTCATGATCGCTGAAATTAAACAAACAAAAGTAATGTTAAGTGATAATACAGCTTAACCCGCTTCAGTTGAACCTAGCTATTTTAATTTGAATAGCATGGGTTTAAAATCACTGAATCAGCATTGAATATGAAAATAATAGTGAAATACTAATTATTATGTAATAAAAATGGTATCTAGAATGTATTGAATAATTCTTTTTATACTGACCAAGGGTTGGAAGAAAACACTTTATTACATGCAGTTCATTACAGTTATGTACTGTCAGTATGAGATGAAAGTGATAAAAAAGATAAGCCCAAATTGTAGTTTTTCAGTTACGTCTGATGTCGTGACAATGTCCACTAGTGCAGCTTACAATAAACAAGGTTGATTTTAGGCCAAGAAAACCTGAAATCAGTTTGAGATAGCGGGAAATTTGAAGTAATCAAGAATTAGATCAAAATAGCTAAATAGTAGATGACTGAAAAACAATCCAGGAAAAAATCGGTTCAACTTAAATTGAAATAACAGGGAATTCAAAATAAATTGGGGATATCCACCCAAGCAGAAAATGATCATGATGGACATGTGTCATCCACAGGGGAAACTAATACATACTCCAAGTCGTTTTATGTGACATATCAAACACAAGAGACAGTGTTTCCTTGGGATATCCAAACACAGAGAAGAGAGTTGAACATACGACGCGCAGAGGAGTATTTTTGACGAAATTTGAGGTGTTTGGATAGCCAATGAAACACTGTCTTGAGTGTTTGATGTATTGTCTCAATCAAAAAAAATTTAAACTAAGCGAGGAATAACCGGAGAAGTAAAATATTTATGCTAATTAAGACCAAGTATCCAAACCTCCCTCACCGTTGATTTTCTTTGTTTTAACTTGATGGATTATTCTCGAGTTTGAGAAGTAATAAAGCCAGAGTGAAGCAAAGCCTACAGTATATTGAGACTATCAATAGTTCAAAAAAAGCTCTGTTACAAGCATCAATGTCCAAAGATCACAATTACAGTGTATGACCAATTTAACAGTGTTTTACTGCACCTCATAGGCCTCTGCAGTTCACTGTCATGTGACTATGACAATCCAATACAAAAGGAGTTTGTACATTAAAGTAGCGCTGCGCGCAGTTTCTAAAAATAGATTACATCATCAGAGACCCCCCAAATGACTCAGACGAGAATTGCAGTCTGGTCGAAGGTTTTGTACGAGCGTGTTGTCTTCTAGACCAGAAAATCAGGCAAAGAAAGGAAAGATTGGTGGTCTAGGGTTTTGGTTAGCTTAAATAATGCTAGAAAACAAACACTGCTGCTGTGAATAGTGTAAAACAAAGGGAGGACTTATCAGCTCACGTATTGCCAGAAATCCCCAAACATAACAACCCAAGCCATCTCCTCAAACAAATACAATATAACAAGAGGACATAATTATTGTCTCTATGAAAAATCCAAATTTATGGCAGAATTAGGTGTACTAAGCAATCTGGAGGACCTAGACTTTAATAGAGCCATATCGATCCAACCACACAAACAAATCTGTGGCTGTGAGTAGATCGCAACTGCATATATTTCATACACATGTTTGGCGCTATACACGTCACATAAATAGCTCAGCTAAGACAGCTAGACTGTTCTTTATGCCAAGACAGAGCAGGCCACTTTCATCACGGCAAGGCAATGAATCGGATTGGATCTACTGTATTTCCTTGTGGTATTTCTTTTTCCAGGTTGCTGGCTTTCTTGTGAGTGATATGCATGAATGTCTGGTACAATAATATTTTTTCTACTGTAGAGGTAAACGGGTGTATTTGTAAACAGCCTTCATACATGAGAAGCCCATCATACACTGTATTTGGCCTTCTTTAACATTTTGACTTAGAGGAGCCATGGAAATTGCAAAATTAATTGCCGAGTATCGCACTGAAGAGTTTACAGGTGCCTTGTTTCACATGTTGATCTCAAAGAAGTCGCCCAGGGAATGGGTTTGTTTGTCTGAGTCACACCGGGGGCTAAATTTTCTTGATGTCATTAGCGTGCAATGCTTTTGAGGCCAGTGAAGCATGACCATTGACTTTAATTGTTTGATCAAAGTTCAAATAAAAGATTTCTAAGGCCCAGTCAGACGTTTTGCTTCTGCTGTGCTGAACTACATGAATCATTATTCAAGAATTAAGTTTGACAAAAACATAGCAGAGGTACAGGATCAGAATCAAACTTTTAAATAGGTTCAACAAGTTCTGCCATGGACATGATCCTGGCACAGCAGTGACTTAAACGTTTTGTTTCTACCATGCCAAACACAATTCATAAAGTGTATTTTTATGTATTGTGGTGGGATTGCATTTCCACAGGGAGTTATGAGGATAACTGTTGCATAGCTTCAGTAAATCCTACTTTGGTAAGACCCTTGCATGACATCTGAATCAAAGTTCTGTTTCTGCCGTGCTACAGTTACACCTAATAATTGCAATTAAATTTAGCACAGCACAAGCAAAACATCTGAGCCAAAGAAAAGAAAGTCGCTGGGTGATTTTTTCATACTGCACAAATCAAGCAAGTTTGTACACTGTGTATAATTTGCTAGAAAAAAAACTCTGTAGCAAATTAAATCATGAGAAGGTCAGACATCAACCATTTTCTTATCAAGTTATACCAGAGAGCAAATCATAATTCCCTCTTTAGTATTTAGAGTGATGAGTTGTTGCCTTGTTATTATGTAAATTGAAAAGGAATTTGCGAAATGTAAACAAAAATAAAGATTTCTTAACATTAATGATGGTGACAACAACATCATCTGACTGTCTGCTGGCTATGATAAGCTAGCTGTGTCTAGAAATAATTCTTTGCACAGCTCTTTAAATTTTCAACCTTTGCTAACCTATTCTTTATACAGTTCTCAACAACCTCTGTAAGTAGATACATACCGTAGTTAGTAATGTAAACCTGATGGCGTTGTCTCAGTTTTACTTTTTTCTAAAATGCTAGTGGAAATAACAGATGTCTACTCACTTGTGGTGAATAAGCTAACCCTGTAAAACCTCTTGACAACAGACTTGTACAACTGCTTGTAATCTTCCAAAATTATGTTCATGACTTGTGCATATATAAGTATAGCCGTCTGAAATTTCTGTAATCCCTTTTAATCATTCATAAACCAGACAAATCTTAGCAAAGGCTCCTCATTGACTAGTACATACAATGTACAGCACCGGATTATTGTTTCCTAAATGATTTGTTCTCATTAGGTTCCTTAAACTTCTCAGACAAAAATACCATCAGGCATTCATCATAAATTTCATCCAACATTTTTATTTTCAATCTGTCATCACATCCTTTTCATTCTGCAAATTTTAGAATTAGGGGAATTAAAAAAATTGCTTCTGCAATGTAAACATTGTCAAAACTTCAAAATTTTAAACCATGCAAAAGATTCAAATTTTTACGAACACTTTTTAAAAATCTCTTGACACGACCTCTTACATGTAATGCATTTCCCAAATTTAACAATTGGAGCAATTTTCAAATTATTGCTACAATGTCTAAAAAAATTCCCAAACACTGCCAAATGTTATCAATTCTTCTCTGTAGTCTAGAGCAAAAAAAAATCATGATATCATTTGATTTGTAATGAATGCTGCAGACATTTGCAATTGCACTAAAAAGATTTGCTATGGATTGTGCAAAATAACTTAAAAATTAACCTGGCTGGGAATTAAGAATATTTATAACTACAGCAAAAGAAGTAGAAAAAAAGAATCTACTGTACCTCAATTATCTGAAGTTCATTTGAACGTAAATTTAAAACATGTGCGTCTAGGCCATAAAAAATGAAAAGGCAAGAAATCATATGGAGAAGATGTTCGCAGCTTGATGCAATAACTTTAAGAGATCAACATAAATTTTACTTAAAGTTACATTTTGTTTTGAATACAGTGCGAATGAGAAACAATTAATTGTGGGTTTCTGCAACCTCCAACGGAGATTTTACTCTTGTGTGATATGAAACCCAGTGTGCGGCCTTAAAAAATCCAAGAAGTTCTACAGATTGCAAGAGTTACAAAATGTATTGGACAGAACCTTTTCAAAAGAAACTACATTGTCTCATGGCAAAGGACTTCGAAAGCATAAGAAAATTGCTTTTTTCCCAGCATTTTGACTCAGTAAATCAGTACAAAAGAAACAGGTGTAATCTCTACAAATTTGTAACATGCAAATTTAGTTACATTTATGTTAATAACATTTGGCTACTTACTTTGTGGCCAGAGATAATTTTTCCTCCTTGCAGTTATACAAAACAAAATTTCACATTTCCAACAAAGTATACACTTTCAAATGTTATTTATGAAAAACGCTCACTCCTCAAAATAATTCCTTTAATACAACAACTGTTTGTATAAGCCGAAAACCAAAATTCTAGAATAAATAATTAAATAGACCTTGAATAACCTGAAAGAGTTCTCGGTAATAAGGTACATTACTAGTGAGGGTAATTTTATTAAATCAATGAATTTTTTGCAATTTGATCCAATGATGACAGCCGCGCAAGAGTTCAAAGCTTGCAAAAACGTTTTTCTTTTTTTAATTACGATTCACAAAAACGATGGACATTAAATCAGGTGTAGTAATAACAAAATGAGATCAAAATTTACGTGATAACGAAATCAAATTACTTCTAAACTCGTTAAATTAAACCTCTTCCCGGTTTCGGAGCTGTTCTCGACGCAAAAAAATTGGGAATACGACATGCGGACGAGATGACCGATTGCGTGAACTGGAAGAAGATCTCGTTAATTATTTAGTGAAAGAAATTTACAAAGGCAAAACATACGTACTAAACCCACTTGCAGACAGAAAACAAAAAAAATGGCAAAAAATATTCAGTAATCGCATTTTTTACAGAACTCCATTGAGATGTAAACGCTCTTAAAACAACAATGTCGGTAAGGTAAACAGCGCCAGAAAATAACTATACACAGCAGTCGCAGACAGACGTGAATTTGCCGTCATGCAATAACATTTCCAGTGATAGTTCGTCGCAAAAATATGTAATCAGGAGAATCACCGTTTTCGCGCATAAAGTGTTCATCCTACAGAGAAAAGGCACAAAATGTATGCGTTGAAATTGTTGATGTCTACAAATTATGCTTATATGAACGACATATGCCTTAAGGCAAGGTTGACAACTCGGTCGGAAAAAAAACTTTTGACAACCGGTCAAAAAATGTTTACGCTACAAACTTCAATCTCTTATTAGAATCACTCAGCTTGTATTAAGCAGATTCTACAAAGACCCGCTGTCCGAGTGTTCTATTACAGAAATTTCTTACAATTTTTATTGCGCAAATCTTCAAGTATCACTCAAAATTTCACTCGATATTTCTACAGAGGACAGATGTGTCTTTCGATAGCGCGTGACAGGCAACTGTCCCACAGCACTCCTATTCCCCCTATGTATGAATTATGATTTCACAAAATAATAAAAACAACCATTAAACTAACCACTTTCCTTATCAGGCTTTGCCATCTCTCAACATTATAATCGACTATACCGCTCTTCAAAATGACAACTACAGATCAACTTCGCGAGTTTTCGTCCTAATATCAACAATACAGTGATAGAACACAAGACCCATAGTGTTCTCTCGTTACATCGACTGTTGTTTTAAAACTGATCGACCACCACGGCGCCAATGAATCGGACAAAAACGTCAAAGAAAAGAGAAGTTATTTAGTTCCACAAACCTCGGCAAGCTTGCAAGATAGGCCAGTAATCGAGTTAAAGATGATCGTTCGATTTCTGCTGCTTTAGATCTTGCCGGAAACGATATGATAGGACCTCCTCGACGGTCTCTGCCTCCTACAAAACAAATATTTCATAATTTACTATTTTACTTCTGTGGACCTGGACTTAATGATAGTACCATCCTAAAATCATGGTACCGGCGAATCAGAAAAGCGGTGTGCAAATTGGATATCACAAATCATTAGAGATTCGCGGGTGAACTAAATTTATAATATCACTATAGTTATCGATCGGACGCGTTATATCGCGCATTTGTTGACTCTACATGGTTTTCGTAGTAAAAGTTTATCGCTTTGACAATTTAAACATACCAAAGAGCAATCGATTATAGAAGAGGAGAGGCGTAACTTCTCAGACAATTCATAGAAAAACATCGTTGAATTCGACAATGGTTGATGATGACCGCTACAAATAAGCTGTATGTCACATGGAGCTTACCGTACAAAATCGCAATTTTCTGCTGAAGTAAGTCGAGGATATCCTTAGCTCGCAATCCGTCCCATCTGCCTTCTGCTTAAAATATGAATAATTCGGTGAAAGAGAGGAAAAACACAACGGTAAAACACCAACAATAAAAAACTGGCGCCACCGTTTGCCCCCACAGGAGCCTCTCTCAACAAATACACTCTCTCAGCCGGCGTGTTTCCAAAACTCCGAAAAGCATTTACCTGAGCTGAATATTGAGGACAAGTCGCTGTCTGATGAGGCAGTTGACCACCGTTCTGGTGTATTCATAGTCTGTTTTATCGTTCGTACTTCATTCTGTTCACTTTACGATGACAGTTCTGACTACGGGAAGCCATCTTTCCTGCCTTACTCCCGTATTATAGTCGTGTGACGTCACGCGTAGCGAATTATGATAATTTATGCAAAGTCACAACTTCTCATCTGTCATGTCATCGACAGGAAAAGATTTATATTTTACACTTGACAAAAATGATAACTTCAAAATTTCTTCGCCAAAAATTCCATGCATTTCGCTGGAAAATAAATTACTCTCCCTCTTTCTTTTATGATGTGAAACATCCGGTGAAAGCAAAAAGCGATCACTTAAGGAATTATATTAAGAGCGAAGTTTTTCGCACATTTCGGAAGTTCAAAAATGCCTGCCCCATTTGACCTCGCCTGAAAGGAAGGCCGCTACACACTACGTGCAGTTTTGGAACCAAAAACTGCCTAAAGTCCTACAACCTTTCGTTTGTTTTTCTCAGTTGAGAATTTTGTTAAAAATCGCGTGCACGGCGTTTGTTGATGTAAATAAAACGACAATTATCTCACTTAACTGTAATATAGTTGATCTGATTGTTTTGGCTAAAAATAACTTTTCACTGTGGGTAAAACCATAACCTACCATTGTGAAACTACATCGTTTGGCTATACAGAAAACAGCAGTGTACTTTTTGGACGAAAACCTTGGCACAGTGAATGCGTAAAAAGTAGTTTTAAAGCAAAAGACAGAGAAAAACGGTTTACTGAAAGATAGATACATAGATACAAAATCGACCTCCATGATGCTCAACTTTCACAACATGACCGCAACGTGGTTTATAGAACCTAATACTGATGCGGTTTCACAAAGAATCGGTATAAATAGGAAAATATACGATAAAGACCTTACACATAACTCTGATCTCTTAAACAATTAAAATGTTAGTTAGATTAGGAAAGATAGTTCGATTTTTCTTTTGAGCTACGCGAGCTTTCGGCAAGATCATAAGACCCATAGCAGTCATAACAGAAAATTAAAAAGTGCCTTTAATCCCTCTCTTTAAACATTTGTTTGTTTTCGATTACAGCGTTGCTCAGATGTTTATCGTTTGCAGAAATGAAATGTCCAAACGGATAGCGTAGCGGAGGGGTACGGTAAGTGAATGGGTCACGACAAAGGAAAAGGACATTTAAAAAAATGTTTGTAGAGCTAGAAAGTTTATAGATGCAATTCGACTCAGAAGATGAGAAAAAAATGTTAAAAAACCGTAGAAAATTTAACGCAGAAAAGCTGAATCGTTTTTTTAATATCTACCTCCAACCTTGCCCTCCGGCGTTAAATCGACAAAAATGCATATTCACTCTTTTTCACAGTCTTACACGCAGAGATAGCAATGTAATATAACGCTAGCAATATTTTTGACCTCTCTCATCACAAACGTGCTGAAAATCAATATTAAGAAAAGTTAGTTTTCTTGGCACAATCTGCACTTTATTGTCCTTTATCTGAGTATCGGATCGAGTGATTGAGGTTTTCGAGGCGCCAAAGTGTCATCAACAGATCAATCTTCATTTTCATCAACGCACAATTTACAAAGCGAAATAAATAACGATCATTTCAAGAATAGTTAAAGGTTTCAGACCCGAGAAGAAGTGTAACAAATGAGAGAGCCATTATGAATGCACTGAGACGATTGGATATAAGTTAGAGACAATGAAATGTCGTATTGTGCTTTGTCTGTGCATGGTCTGTGTTCGGACCACGCTGTGATCAGTCTGATCTTGAAAATCAATGCAAAATAATTTTCACGCAGGATGCGCGCTTTTGTGACTCTTGAAGATTTTTGCGTCGGCTGTCCTGGTCGGCCGAACGGAACAAATATGATCAAATTCCACCGGAAGAATGAGTTTATCCTGCTTGGCAGAAAATAGTGGGAAAAGGGCAGAACAGCAAGAGAGAAAAACAAGTCACTACCGCTTTTGATGTCTTTGATTTTGATCCTGGTTACTTAAAAAAAGAAAAGAAGTCTTTTTGATTGTCAAAGCAGGTCTCAGGAGGTTTAAGAACCAATCATAACACTCGCAAACGAAAATCTGACAAGAGCTGTTAGGACAGGTAAACTTTATTTCAGTGTTTTTTTTCCTAGCCAAAACACAATGTTCTTTGCTTGTAAATCTCCGAACTGTTCTTTGTATTGATATTCTTCAGCATATTTCTTTAGTTTAAGAAGTGCGCAGTTAGTAACACGCCTAAGTTTAAGAAATTGGAGGGAGACTTCTTAAACAACCTCTTTCGCATTTACCAACAAGGGTTCTCGGCGCAGTACTCCGGTTTCTGTAGTATGAACGAAGGGACCAGGATTATTATTATAGCTGGCACTCGATGGGATGCTAGCCAATTTCAGGATACTCCCAAGAATAATGTCTGGTTGCCCCAATACAGTCGAAAGTATTTATACACGTGGGTGGAGAGAGTCTCTGTAAAAGTAGTGTCTTACCCTAGAACAGGAAATGAGGGCCTGGGCGACTTCCTCTCATTTTGATGACACAGACAGATTGAATTGTACAGAGGATATTTTCAGCCTGTTCTGAAGAATCTTCTTGACGTCGTCTACCGAGGAGAGGACGCGAAACGGAGACCCTGGGATGGGACTGGGTCGTATCTTTTCTTGCAGTGCTACTGTAAGTTTTAACGTTGCGGTGAAAAACACGTGGCTGAGGAAGTTTGTTGTCGTTCAATATAGCTAAACAACTAAAAAATGAGTTTTTATCCCAGATCAATTCCGTTTTGTCAAGAGGGGATTTCCTCCGTTGATTTTTGATACTATTTTCCCCATTTTACTGTAGTTTCCTTTTCTAAATAAACGTACAAAGATTAATGTTCGTAAAGGTCGCAAAGAGTAAAAAGCCCTTTAATTGCAAACCCATATCGAACCCATTGAAGTGCTATTTACGGCGGGAGTCACTAGAATGGTTTACTTTCGAGTCTGACAAACTCTAGTAGTGTATTAGGACTTTGTATTCTTTAAGATCCTCAAGCGACCCAAGGCGAATGCATAGATGCTCAATTTTTATACTTGAGATTTTTGTTAGTTTTCGGTCAGCAATTATGGCTAAAAGAATTTAGAAGAGGCGATTAACTGAGCTTGAACAGGCGTGGTACCAAGAAAGAATCGTGTTCTTTTCCGTATAAACAAACAAAATACAATTTGGGTGGAGTTTCCGGTATAAAGCCTACTTTTAGCTGCTCTTCAAAAGTAAGCTCTTAAGAAATTACACAATGACCCGCCAAAGTCGCCAAAATTTTTAATCCCTCTTGAGAAAGTAAGGTGCAAATTGGTGTCTTGTCGATTATTACTGGAGCTGATACAGGGTGGAGAAATAGAAATTAAACAGTCCTACAAAAAAACGTTTTGAAATAAATGGTGTTAGTTTAAATGAGTTGTGTGTGTTTTAGTAACAAAATGGTTGGACTTTTAGCTACTTTTTAGTAATACGGGAAAATCCTGTTGAATTTATTTTCTTACCTAGTAAACTTATTGATAAAGGAAAATTGATCAACGTGACCAAAAAATATCAACTGAAAGTAATTTCTGTAAATTTATTTGGGAACTTTTCCGCGCTAAAAAAATTGATTCTGTGATTCAAGGTCAGTGCTTTCGTACTTGTCTTTAGATCCTCGTTCCTTCAGAGTCCTTAGTTGGCAGAAACAAAATGCTGAGATATACATGCAAAACATTGGAAAGGCAAGCACACACTTGCGGCCCAAACATAGAGAAATCAACAAGCTCTCCAAATAAATAATTGGCCTTGTATTTCCACATAAAAGCCTTTGCCACCGGCAGCAGATTTTACCGTGAGGTCAAGAGCTTAGAATTAACTCAGTCGAAACGCGCACAAACAAGTTACGTCGGCAAGTTTTGTTAATTTACATGTTCATTAATAGCAAAGCGTAACATGTCAGGTTCCGGCAAGTCTCTCTGAATAGCCATTACGGGAAGGTAGCAATGATAGCAAAACCATTTTTTGTTAGTTTTTATATTTACGGAAGCTCCGTTTTCGTTCACAAGTCTCGGGCTATGAACTAAACGCTAACAGAAAAAAAATCCACGACAAATATTTTTGCTCAAAATCCTAAGCAACTTTAAACAAAGACATTTGTCAAAAAAAAGCTTGTCTGGTTTGGCCCTGCAGAAGACGAAATGGAAGCCCTCAACTAAATCTGTTTAGTTAAACTTTTCCGGTCCTAAATAAGAACGCATGAACTTCGTAATGGAAAGATTCTGAAGTTGCGTTGGCGTTCAAGTGTACGTGAAAGCACGCCAACTAAGGTCGGATCAAAGGATTCACGATCAAATGACTAGTAAGAATCATTGTAACCAAAATCCCGGCCCTTCATTGTGCATTGAAGCTTATTGAATATAAATAGTGAAGTAATTGTTGTGGTGCGGTCTTCCAGAAGTATGTATTCAGTTTGTTAAGCAATATCATATAACAAAGAAAGGTTAGACGTACGAGCAACATTTTATTTCGCCCTTTTTCTTATCTCGCAGTAGAAATTGCTTTTAAATGGACAGGCAATCCACAAGGCAATTTTCATAACTTAGAACCAAATGCCATTACTCTGATTTCTGATTTCAGTCGCAAATTGGAAGTTGACAGAATATAATCAGTAACTTGTCTTTTTTAGTGGAACACTTAGACCTCATAATAAAACAAAAATTGTTCCATTCCAAGTTCCTAAATATGTTTTATTGTGGTCTGTGTCTTGCCAAAATACCTTTTCCTAAATTCTCCGGATTGAAAGATAGCCGGAGGACAGTAGGCGAAACTGAATAGTGGTGTTTAAAAAGGCACAAAGCGTGGAGAAGGTCTGAGTAACAAAGAGATCAACATATATCATATTTCGCTAAAGAAACCGTTCAAGTGCGTTTTTTCCGCCGCAGAAAAGACGCAAAGAGTCAAAGAAATTGATCGGGATGTTTAGTGCACGTGCTTGTGTTTTGCGTGGGTTTTCCCGTGTTCTCGATTGCATTTCCAAAGATTTTATCATGGGAATAATTAGGCCCTGGTTTCCGGTATATACGTAACTCAAAAGCGTGAGGGAGGAAGTCGTTAAAGTCCTTTTAAGTCTGAAAATAAAAACACAGTTTGACTTTTGATCGTGTTGATAACAAAATTTCCGAAATTTTATACAGACGCCGGCTTTACGTTGATCTCGACAAGGAGAACTGTTCATCTAGGTTAAAGATCGAGTACTATCTTTTGATTAGCCTGAACAGCAATAAATTATAAAAGATGCCTTTGTAAACTCTTATCAACAGTGAACTGGGTACAAAAATGACTGCACGTTTCTGGTTGATAACTCGAAACTGGTGTCCGTCCATTGGTTTTTGCTACTTTTAATTTCACGATTTTCACATTTTGTCATTTTAATCATTCTTACTTGAAAAACTGCTGTACATGACAAGAGAAATATCTGCCCTGAATCTTCGCCACTATAGGGTTTACTCTCCGCCGTGACCTGAGGAAAGCTAATTTTATTTTTAATTTCTGTCCCAGTCTCCCTACTTTTCTGTCGAGGTGCTGAGAAATTTGTAAAAAAATCATCTCCTGGCCGATTAAAATTTGATTAATTAGATTAAATCTAAGATAATACTGAGAGATATGGATTTAATTATACAGCAATCAGGGAAGTTTGTTTTTAATTCATACAGGAGAAATAAATCCAATTATGAAAAAATGTATTGAATTAATTATACAGTAATTGCGAAAAAGTCAATTTCCTTGTCTCAAATTTATTATTAATTATTCCACACCGATGACGTAGTTTTTTTAAAATCTCTCTGATTGGTTCTATCTGTAAGCACATAGTTACAACCAAATTGACTTCTCTTTAGGTTAGGGTGTGGTGGGGTGGGGTTATCCAGGATTTTCTCCCATTGCGATCAACAGCAACTATGGTTTCCTTGCCAAATTTCTACTATACAGTTTCATCATACTCCTAGTGGGCCTCGTCCAGACTTTGAATTCAACCCTATAAACGTGTAAAACGTGTAAATAGCGCTGAACAGGGATAATTCAGGCCTTAAATGAGCGGACAACTCTACTTCATGAACTTAACATACAAAATCATTTGGTTTCTCTCCAGATATTCCGTAATAGTACGTAAGGTAGACCGAATTTTCCGATTCGGTAAAGCAGTCTCCTTTGATACCTATTTTCTCAGAATGTAACTCCTGCATCTGTGTGTTTGATTATAAAATGATTATGTAATAATGTAACAAACGGGAGTATAAGTACAGGTTTGGACGCGGTTCTGGAAGTGTCGACTGCACATCACGAGCTAACATGAGATCGTCTCAGACTGATCGGAAGAAAATCACGAGAAGGCCTGTGCGTGCCGGGAGCCCATCTCCAACATAATCATAGTTTATTGATCTGATATAGGCTTATTTCACGCTATTTCAGGCAATAAATGACTAAGTTTACCCTTTCACTAATTAGCGGCTTAAACTGTGCCAAAAGAAATAGCAATGAGCTTAAAACATGATTTTCCCATTGCAATCTATGGAAGAATCAGGATAATAACTTATGTCTCAAACTTTATCTTTTGGGTGCACCTGGGCGGAGGTGCAAAAGTCTGTTAGTACTTATATAGCCGTTATAATATCGTTTTGATGAACCATGCGGATGTTTTTGAAGTTCATTTTTTTAATCAAAACAAGTGATGGATGAAACATCATCCATCGATCTTCAGTTGTTCAATGAGAAATAACTTGAAATGAAATTATATTGTGCATAAAAGAGTGTAGCAAAGTGTGATATTGACAAGAATAATAAAGGATGAAGGCGATCAAACTATTATAGTATGATTTTTTTGTGTCAATCGCGATGTCCTCGCCAAAAATATTTAAAAAATAACTCTCAAACAACTGCACTCTAGCAAAATTCCTTCCGTGTGGTTACTCAGTTTTTTGTAGCCTGTGTTGTAAGCGTACCCGTACAGAATGCAGAAAAGCTCTTCGTACGAGAACGAGTATAAATTTTGCTCCTCTTGCAAATTTGGGCGTCGTTCATCAATATCTTGAGGGAAAATTTATACCAGATTTTTATATCCAGAAGCTGTCAGTTTTATTTCGCAGTTCACGTTTTAGAAAAGTGGAGGAATTGACTGCTTTATTCCTTAGCGCTTTAACAGCCGTCTTTAAATTGGATCAGGTTTTTCAACTGAAAGTACGCTCGGTTTCCGCCACTTTCGCGAGTCCGGTCTGGGTTGTGCGTTCCTCTGATCCATTTTCGGGAGAAGGGCGCGGGTTCCTTTCCCGAAAAGGCCCTGGGAACGAGGTTGGCTGGTAATCGAGCCTAAAGGTTTTGAAAACTGTTTCACTGGCTGTGGGAGGTTTCGTTCTCACTCTATTACAATCACTTCACACACCAGCGGAAAAAAAAGATGATCCGTTAACTAAACCTCTGACAAGGATGGAAACGTTTTGAGTGGTAGCTACAGAATTGTGATTTCCGGATGTGCTCTAATCCGATTTTTTATTAAAGGTAACTAGAAAATCCTCAGCATGTAGAAATAGTATCACGTAGTTGTTTAGTCGTAGCTCACTGTTATACAAACCGTTATGTCTTGTTGACTTTGAAGTTTGTTATTAAATAGAAAATGAGTGCTTTGCTTTCATTCATTCAGTTTCAAATGCCACAATATTTGTTTCATCAAATGCGTGCATAATAGATGTTTTTTCTTTTGTGGTTACTTTTTGTTTGTTTTTCTAGACGATTGAATTTTAATAGCCCTTTTCACGGTTAACTCTGCTCATTTGCATTACAATAAAATCTGGCATGTATGCGAGGCAATTTCGGGCTATTTTGCAGTTTTAGCCCGAAATTGCCTC
>OFHQ01000020.1_pt1 | contig 15246 bp, 11 predicted proteins | sample 1521071 | NCBI WGS metagenome assembly OFHQ01 (sample SAMN04272335, study PRJEB24112) | coral metagenome | biome: Coral reef; feature: Shallow seawater; material: Coral tissue | host: Coral | place: China: South China Sea | collected 2014 | reverse complement strand
GAGCCCACCAGCCCAAATTGCTCATTCAGAGAGCAGTCCCATGGGTGGTAGGCTGGGTACAAGAAAAGGCTATAGAGAGTCGAGTGTACGGTGTGTCTTGTAAAAGATTTATTTATGACAAAGTAACTTTATTTCACACTCTTACTAAACTGTCCATTGATATTTGAAACTGAAAATTAAGACGGATTCCGCTCGAAGCTCAAGCAATCAGTGCAAAAATTATTTACTAAAAAACTACTCACAGCACATTAACATTTTGAATACTATTTAATAAAACCTCTCTGTGTAGTCAATTTCTCTAGGTGACCCCGTGATGAAATCACCAAGCATTCTTCTAGCCTTTCTTAAAAATATTACTATGCTATGAGGTTTTTTTGGTAATTTAGTTCTTGCCATTATTGCTTGAGTGTTGTGCGGAAATCATCTTAAACACTTTTAATTTAAACTCGTGAGTGGCGCTGAAAAATTGTACTTGAGGCATATGGGCACAATGTCAGTTGTGCATGACAGCCGGTGGCACTTTGAGAGGTAGAGGTGAGCCTTGGCCATCAGATGGGAATTTGACCCAAGTTCAACAACAATGACATGCTGCAGGTTTCGCTTTCAACTGCGTTGTTTTGTGAATGCATACTTCGGATTGTTTGATGGAAACTATTTTTTAGAAATATTTGAGTGAAAAAGCTTGAAACCTGTCTTTGATTAACGTAATATTTTTGACGTTAAATTTTGTAGCATCTTCATGGGCTTGCGTCACTTCGACATTGCGGCGGAAGATGAAAATGGCCTTAATGTCTTGTTTATCTGAAACGCGAGGCCAGATGAAAGAGCCTTGATCATCTTCCGACAGAAAGTTGATCCGAACCTTGTGGGCAAGAATTTTTTCTACTTTTCCAATGTAGAAACCTTCTTTGTAGGCGACGGCAACCCACTCGTTTAATGCCAGTTTCTTCAAGTCATAATCCTGAAGAATATAAGAAAAACGAGTCATTTTTTTGCCGGTTTCTAGTTTTGTTACCGTTTCCCATCGCTCTTTTGAGCGGGATTAGAGAATTTATGGGTTGTATATACACTTTTGACCTACCCATTCATCTTGATAGGGCTCTTTTTCTCTTTTCTTTGATACTACAACAGAAAGAGAAAGACAGGGCGACGAGGTCTACATAAATATTTCATAACAGTTTGTACTTTTATGTAACAAAAATACTGAAAGCAAAACTTAATCACGCGTGTCTCAAAGGTAAGGGGATGACATTATAACATTAAAATGTACCTTTCTTCGGTAACGGATACGGCGGTTTAGCGGGCTGTTTAAGAAAAGAAAATGTCAGCACATATCAGATAAGGCACAACGTTTCCAATATATATTGAATAGTAAGGAAAAGTTTGAAAATCATGATTGTACCGTGGAACTTTTCTGTTTATCTTGATTGCTGGTTTTCGTTTTGCGCTAAAAACAGAAGGACAGTAATTATCACCATAGAACTGACATTCAAGGTTGCCACGTATGTGTCTTGAGATTATCACCGGTTAAGGCAATTTACCTTGATTTTCATATCTCTCGCTTCCTTTCTAAGTTTTTCGGCCGTTGTTAACAATTCACATTCTGACTCGGAGATAGAACCCTTTCAAATATAAAACATATAGAGGATAGTTAAAACCTGATTTGGTCACTAATGGCTTACAATTAGTAGGTGGCACATACACGAATTATTAAATGCAGGTCAGTTCAATTCCTTCTTTTACATTATACAGGTTATTTACATACAATTTATAAGGTAAAGTAATGAAAATAATAAAATAAATTATTACGAAATACGAGGCTATCAGTATTTTTACAATTCATAACGGCTGTGCTACTTTACACAAGGTGGCTGATCTAACGCCTTGGTTAAACCACTGTTTCTTTTAATTTGCACTTAGCAGGTGACGCAGATAATACTCTTCTGACTTAGAAGAAATTGTGAGAAGTATTTTAATACCTCCTGTGAATTGGACGATTCACTCGACTCGCTTGATTCCTCTATCTTCTCAGTACAGCGGCGAGGCTGCCAAATTAAGAAGATATTTGATTATATAGGGCAGACTATGGCAAAACGCTCCTGAAACTGGAAAAGAGCCGAGAGAGAAGGTTGCACCAAGTTTGCATTAACTCCTGTGGTGTCATTTGCAATAACATGTTTTTAAGAAGCTAGTTCTATACCTTGGAGAGCTTTGACAAGGGCTCGTCATCTTCGCTGTCACCATCTGACTCACTTTCCTTTGTACTTGAGCTATCTGGCTGATCAGAGTCATCTACAGCTAATGGTGAAGTCTGTGACAAAAAATGTAAAAAAAAATCATGTACTTCTTCTCGTTCAATTCCAATTATGTTCTCATCTTCCCCGCAAATATTTAGTCGATATGCAAATCAATACGCACATACCTTTTCCTTTCATATTATGAAGCAATCAGAAGAGATAAACTAATCCTCTTTCGAACTTAGCTATTAGTGAAAGTAAAACTTTGACTGCTTTTTTCATCGCGGTGAAATACCTGGTTTGACGACGCTTTAGACGTATCGTCGTCTTGATCACTCGGCAAACTGTCATGTAAAAAACTCAAGCTTAAGTCGTTCTTTTCTGCCACCAGGTTTTCCACGTCAGTTCTGTATTGACTAAATTCCTGTTCATGACAACAAGGTGGAAAGAAAAGGAACCATTTATACAAGCTACTAGACCATGTTTAGCCCTTGAATGCAATAAATTCTGTACGTGCCTAAAAGATACGGTATGCTCACTGAAAGTGACCTGATAAATTGAACTGTCGAGTGACCAGAGAGAGGAAATACTATTTTGCACAGGCAATAGTATTAAAGATTACATGTATTAGCTTACTTGTACAAACGAAAGTTTATATAACTTACGTCCTCGTTGTCCTTCTCGAGAATGGTCAACCTTTGTTGTAGCCTTTCTGCTCTTCGCTTTTCCTTATCACGATCCTCTATGGCCTGTAATGAGAACATTTAATATCGTCAAATTTAATACTTGTTATCCGCATTTCCAACGACTGCCAGACTTGTGTCACTTGTGACTGACATGCGGGAACTTACCAACTCCATTTATTTATTGATAGTTACCTGATTTAACTTTATTCTCAGGTCAGTAATTTGGCTTCTTAGTCTGCTATTCTCATTTTTCAACTGCAAGGAAAATTAAAGTTGAATCAGTTCACCTTGAAACCAAAATTTCATGGTTTTGTCTTTACTGAGATATATTTTCAATCAGAGACAGATTTACTATACTTGCCTCGGTGATACTTTCCATCTCTTTGGATGAAGACTCCTTTCCACGCTATGTTTAAAACGGAATTCTCAGTTAATTGATTAATTTCTTATTAAAAAAGCTGTATAGTACCATAAAATGCCTATGTACGTTTATCTTCAGAAAATTTAACTGACTTACCTTGCGTCGTTTAACATCTTGAAGCGAAACACGGTTGTTCAATAAATCGCTGAGAATTTTGTGCTGTTCTTCTTCTGTTTTTTTGTAAAGGTGAATAAAATCTCCTTGTGTGACTTTCCGGTTAATGCGCTGTGGTATCTTAAGGACCAAATCAAAGCACCTCCTAGACAACTTTGCCACCATCAAATAGTGAGTCATATTGTGCTACAGAAAAAAACAACCAGGAACCAGTTCGTACAGTTCCTCCTTCATATTATAACACATACTTTTTCAAGTTTAGTTTGTAAAGACCCTTTGAAACGGAAACAAAGGTGTTTCTTTCAATGGACAAAGACATTTCAAGTTTGCAAAATTTAACTTGGTATGCTCTGAAAGTGGGTCTGTAAGCAACACATGAACTGAAAAATTATGTTACCCTTCCCTTGTAGTCACTCTTGCAAAACACATTACGTTTATTACAACTCCCAATCAAGACCTTTCAAAACAATGCATTTTTAAGTGCAATTATAAGAAGTCTTAACTTACAGGTTTCCATCGTTGTATGACGTCCTTTCGCCACTGAGAGTAGTCTTTTGTTTCCAAAACTGGCGGGTTTTGGTCTTCGCTGATTCCACCAAGAGCGTACAACTCCTTTCGTATCTGCTTAACTGTCTCTATAAAATCAGGTGGTCGACTAGCTGAAGAACGTGCCACTGTAATGGGGTTTTCAGCTTGATGTGGCTTTGGGACTATTTGCCAAAGACCGGGAATCAGCGATTGCGGGTTGATAAAAGTAATCGGCAAGTTGTATGGTGACATAGCATGCTGTAACGGTGTTGTCTGGTATGGCGGCATGAAATAGGTAGAGTAAGCAGCATTCTGAGGTACTGAGCTAGTGATGTATGGCGGCTGTGATGCTGTTGGTCGCGGCGCATAAAACTGCGCCACTTGTTCCTGATTGGAGTGAGTGAGCACTCCGTTGTCGGCCGAAGATTGCTGAAAAGATTCTCTCTCAAGTATTGACGCAAATTCGTCTCCACTGCTGTGATGTTCGTGGGAGTCCATTGTGAAAGTACTGCGGGTTAAAAATGAATAAATGTCTTCACTTCTGTTGGGTTCTCTAGTGAAGGTTGAATTATCAACTACATGTCCGAGAGATTGGATTCTCTGAAATAATACCGTGTTCGTGGTTCGTTTCCGTTCAGCGGTTCCTTTGATGACAACACTCGGTGGTTTTTTAAAGATATGAATGAGTCGTCTCAATGAGATAGAGGAAACACCAAAACCGAGTAAACGACATGAAATGAGCCGATGTACTCCCCTTTAAAAACATGTCCTTGATGGAGAGTTTAACCTAGTACGCTGGTTGCTACTGATAGCACAAGCTGACAAAGCTGGTTTGCAATAATTTTGTTATTCAGAAGCCTAATGCCCCTCCGGAATAACTTGCATTAGCCTGTTATGACGTTCGTGATGTACTTCAGACGTGCATTTCTATGTTTGTGCTTTTCAGTTGTATATATCTCGGTATTCACAAACACGAAAAACAACACTTTGAATACATGTAGCGAAACAACGTCTCAGTTTGTTGTGGCGTGTGTATGTTTCTTTTTCTTGAAAGAGTCATTTAGTGGTTATTGACCAATAAACCAAGTTAGCACAATCTGTCTGGCCTAAAGCACGCTACGTATGTTTTTCCTGGGACGACTTCTAAACTGACACTCCATAGTTTTGTTGTAATCACGCGACTTAAGACTTGCCGCGCTAGGAAGAGTGCACGGGAACATTGAAACATGATATCCTTTCCTTTTTAACCTCCACAGACCCCTCCCCAAGTTCACTGTCTTATGACCGGCATTTACACTAAAACTCAGTTAATTATGAAAATAATAATTATATAACAAAGCCATCTTTTGCGACATTGTACGACGTTACGTCATCTCCTTTTTGAGTTTTGATTGGATGATGAAAAGGCGCACTTTTCAAATGCAATTAAAAATGAGGCGGCAAATTGGTGATTTTATTTATCTGAGCGCCAAATTGAAACTTTACCGCCGCGCTTAGTTGTTTTTCAAGCAACATGGCTTTACTGTTGTCGTTCTTGTTTGCCCTTCTAGCAACTTATATTGTTGATTTTGACGGACAACGTTCCGCAAGGCTTAAGGAAATTCACCAGGGAAACGTTACTGCATCGATTTGGAGAGTTTTTAAATCGCTCTCTTCTCTGGAATACGCTAATATTTTCCGAAGTTTCTATGGTGGTGGAGGTAGTGGTGGAGGTGACGACGATGGTCCACCCTTTTATACACCCGGCAGATGGAACTTTCTCCCCTTTATGGACAGTAACAGTCTTCTGTTTTACGATCTTCAATGGCAACCCAAAGAAAAGTTGATGTTATTTCCCAAACAGTGGTACGAGGACGAAGAATTAGTTTACACATGGAATTCAATTATGAAAGAAAACGGCATCACAAGATTTGATAAAGTAAGTGTATGTCCCTGTCGTTGAATATTAAATTATTGTATGTGTTGTCTAATTTCAGTCTTTTTAACACACTAGAGGTCCAGTGATGCAGACTGCAACTGCCAAGGAGCATGTAACTGCAGAACGTTCCGTCGGGCACCAAGAGGCACTTTCAGAGTTTATTTAAGGAACCCCATAAAGCATGAAATGCTGATGGCACTTGAAGTCAAGAAAAGCGAGGCTAAGAATGTGGATTCGTTGAAGGCGTTCATCTCTCGTACCTTAAATATGAACTTGCGTGGATGGGAACTCTATGTTGATATGCAGCCGGTAAAGATTTCCATTTCTTCATACACCTTTCGTTGTATAACACGAGAGTTAAGTTTATAACAGTTTAGTTTTGTTTCGTTACCTTTTCAGATGATTTCGCGTTAACTGCATGTTATTGCTCTTTGATCTGAAGTGGTATTACTAACAGAGCTTTGAAACGTCAGTTATTAACCTTCCAATATCGAGGTCAGATAAGAAGTTCCTTGAAAAGGAAGTAACACAACGCACAACAAAATAGTATACATTGTCACAGTACTGAGGCAACTGATTCCTCTTAAAGGGAATAAAGTGAAACAATGTGAGTGCCCTGTTCTGTTGCTATAGGTTTCCACTATCAAGAAGAACCCAGTGACGCATGGTTCAGTTTTAGAGGTATCACCAAAACCGTTGGGTGGCATCAAGAGGAAAGCAACAGAAAGCAAAAACAATAAAGGGGTAAGTGTTTTGCAAAAATTTCATCTTTAGTCATCTTTGTGGAAGGTTCCTTTTTCGCCTTAAAGGAAACATGTTCGCCTAATTTCTACGTTAAAATCGTGCCGGTAATCCTGAGAAGCTGAAACGATAAAAATATTACTGACTGCAAAAACGCGTTCTATTCTTGTAATTAATTCGCAGTCTGATTTCTTGGTAGGATAAGCTTCATGTTACTTACATGTTGATATCATTCTCCTTTATAGTGCAGGAAGCTGAGCACTGCACAAACGTCAGGGAGGAAAGAAAAAGCCCTCTCTCCAGAAGACTTTGCAAGAGCATTGAAGACATATTGTTGCCAAGCAGAATGCTTAAAAAAGGCCGTCAACAAAGAAGACATGCTTAAATGCCGTAAAGATTTTCGTTCTCTCTCTGAAGAAGACCAGAGGGCATTTCTTTTGAACTTCTTTACTTTTCGGGTATACCATCATAAAGGTACATTAAGCGACTGGGTATTCTGATGTTTCTGAATTACAGTTGAAAAAACGGCTGAACTTGAAACTGATACATTCGATAATAAATGTAAAAGTCGTTGTTATGATTGAAATACCTTGTTTTCTGATTTAACTCTAGGTAAACGATGTTATACTTTTCGACTTCCGAATGGAAAAGACGTTTGTCGAAAAGCTTGGCTCACGGCTTACAGTATCTCACCGACTTCGTAAGTATTACACCGGAGCGCTAACTGTTGATTGGCGCATTTATCGGACGATATTAAATCTACGGCCTTTGGAATTTTTGTCCTGCAGATTTCATCGCTTGCTAAGGGAGTACGAACAGTGCGGTCGCACTTCAGCAGAAGGGGCCAGACAAGGACGGGAAATGTCAAAACCAAGTACTCTTAAGGCAGAATCTTGGTTTAAAGGTCAGTAACAATTAAGATTACAGTATTTCTTAATCATTAATCATTAATCAATTATAACAGTTTAGTTTTGTTTCGTTACCTTTTCAGATGATTTCGCGTTAACTGCATATTAATCACTGCGTTTATTGCTCCTCCTCATACAAGCAACAATAAGACAGAGCTAAGGGTACATATAACGGAGTCATTACTATGCATTCAGTAGGGTTTTCGTGTAAGACAGTCATATGTCCGCATTTAAACATTAGATTATAACAGATTTGGTTTAAACCATAGTTATATTTCTGATTTATAGATTACATCGAGAGTTGTGCAGATCGCATACCAAATGAAGACAAATATTGTCTCCCCACATGCCTTAGTAAAAGGGAGGTGTACCTTACCTATGCAGACGATATGAAAGCCGCTGGTGTAAGCCCTGTTTCAAGACCTACTTTTTCAAGAGTATGGAAAACAAGATTTCGAAAAGTCATCATACCAAAGGTTAGAATGTGTTGTATCATTAGAAAGAGAAGCCAAGAAAACACCAGAGTAAGTTGTTAACGTGACGAGTTGATGGAGTCTTAAGAACCTCACTTCCTTATGAAAACGTAAGTAGTAGTCTACTTGTCATAATTCCAGGAAAACAAGTTCACGAAATGTGGCGTTTGCGTAGCTTTGAAGCTTTGTTTGCAAGGGACAATGGACCAAGATAAGAGAAAGAATTTGGCATTTAAAAGGAGGCTTCACAACGAACAACAAATGTATGTATTGAAAATCATTTTTAGCTTTTTCTCATGTTCTCCGCCGTCAATACTTTCAGTCTCGTATTGAATGTGAGTACATGTACAGTACGCATGTATGAGTGATCATCACAGTCAAGTTTGCTTATATCCACCTTTTTCAAGTCCCTTCATGACGTACATGACAGATGGCTTCTATTCCTACGTTATTTTAAGAAATACAAGAACCTAAGGGTCTAATAAAAAGCAAAAAGTAAATGTATGGTACGAAGAGTTCAGGAAAAATGCTTAACATTTGTTTTTATCTCTACCTTTTAAAGGGCCGAAAGACGGGCATATTACGCTAACTGCCTGAAAGCTGAGCAACAACCAAGGCGTTATCTATCACTGATTCTGGATGGCATGGACCAATCAAAGACAAATCTGCCTCATGCTAACTGCCTCTCTAAGGTAAGCTTATAGGAAACAACAGTGTTACAGAAAGAGAAAAGTCAACGCCAAGTTGGCGTTCATCTTCCCTTTTCCTTTCTTTTTTTGCCCTTATTATAAGTGAACACAAAGCAAAATAAGTTTGGTTCAAAGGTTTTTCCTTCAATCTTGTCACTGGAGACCGAAGTTATTACATAATTATAGAAACTGCAGTAAAGTGACTGCAAGCGAATATCCTTACCATGAAACAGAGTGTCTAATGCTTGAGTCTGTGTTTTCATTTGTTCTGTGTTTCCATTAGGATGAAACATACCATTTTTTGAGAACGCACATTACTGGAGCTATTTCTCATGGGAATGGACGTTTCTTCAGTTTTATCGATTTGATGAGATGGCCGCATGACTCTAATCTTACACTAAATGTCTTATTACGGATATTTCTGGAGCTTTCCGAGGTATGAACCATTATAATCCTAAACGCCACTCGCGACTGAATACGCCCCAACATAGACAACATATCCGTGAGATATTCCCCAGTTTTAAAAAAGACACCCGTTACGAAAAATATTTGAAGGATAATTAACACGATAACCTTTAATTAATCAGTTTTGGCGCGAAATGTGCACGGATATTATCTGCTCCTCAAAATTCACAGTTTTCTTCAAGCTATGCTCTCGCAAAACTGTTCGCTTCTTGGAACGTATAATGTCCGCAGACAAATATGCGAGCAGATTTTCGCGCTAAATGGAAATTACTGTGTACATGTTTTAAAATAGATGAAAAATGTAATAACTGAAAAATTATCTTTAAACATCATTCCCATTTCGTTAGGAAGGACGCTTGCCGCCATACCTGTTCATTCAGATGGATAATTGTTATCGGGAGTGCAAGAACCGATTTGTTCTTGGATTCTGTGCTCTTCTTGTCGAAAAAGGCATATTTGAAGAGGTAAGTAACCTCGGGTGAGCAATCACCCAGGAAAAAGTTAAATTTGTAATAATGTAAGCTCGATTAATTGATATCTGATGCAAAACTTGACAACGAAAACAAGCCCTGGAAAAACTCGTATTTTATCTTTAAAAAATAAACATCGTTACATCTTACAGGTTCAGCTGTCTTTTCTTATGGTCGGACACACCCATGAAGATGTGGATCAGGTTTGTGATTATCCTCACATATGCTCAAAGAATTATGATTTATGCTTTGTACACGTTGAAACATTCGCCTGAAACTTCCCTTTATTCTCTCTTTGTAACAGCATAAAAATATTTTTCATATTATGAACTGCATACGTGAAGATGACGAATAGTTGATGGCATGGATATAGAAAAATATGAACATTTGCTATATCCTATATGTTTGCTTTATTCTCTGTGCTTGTTGTACATGTTGTACCTCTGAATTATCCCTAGACCCTCCTGGTTGCAATCTTGCCCAAAAACGTTTGAGACACTAGCCATTTTCAAAATATTTTCCGAATGCCGGTTTGTTCTGTGAGATTCCAGTTGTCACAGATTTATTATTCAAACTTAAAATTTGGCTGTCTCATGAGTAGAATCGTTTAGTTTTTCAGCAGGATCTCCAAGAGGCTAAGGAAAAAAGACAGTATGACGCTGCCGGCACTGGAGGAGCATATACAAAAAGCCCATACACCCATTGCGGAAACCATTCTCGTGAACTATGTGTACGACATAAAGAACTGGCTTGAACCTTATTTAAACGGTATTAAAAATCATGTTTACCCCCATTCCTATAAGTTTTTTAAAAAAGAGGGAAAAGTACAAATGAAATACAAAGCTTGGGCCAACGACAAGACATGGCTCCCTGAGGCTTCTGGTCTCCAGATATTAAACGGCGTTCCAGACGGGACTCCTTCTTTGGTAAAGCCAGAATTCCGTAAGCAGTTGGATACAAAACAACTTGAAGAGAGTGTGAGCAAATGCAAACGAATGAGTTCAGAAGACAGACAGTGGTGGAGATCATTTATTGATAACGAAAAGCGCTACAGACAAAAATGGGAGGCAGCATCAGAAGAACTGCTGAAGAATCACAAAAAGCAACAGTGGCCACTTCTAAAACTCAAAAAACACCTCAGCACTAAAGTCAAAAAGCGGAAAGATCCAGATCAGGAGGCACTTGAGCAGAATCTGGAGGACCTTCTGCGTAAAGCAGATCACTGCCCAAATGTAAGTTATTTTCCGTGACAAGACAGGAAAGCCAAACTTTCACTTCGCTTAACATACACCCCGTGGACAATTTCTGCAATACTATCAACAGTACATGAACAAGGGCATTCAAAATTCATGCTAATTTACTACCACTTGTCTTTCTTCTTCTGCCCCATGAACAGGTTGCAGTGCAAGAAAAACGCAAAAGCCGAAGTGGAGCCCCACCGAAAAAGAAACGGCGGACAGAGGATGCTACAACCTAGCAATTTCTGTTGTAGAATGCAGTAAAAACCCGCGTATAACTGCCTGGCTTTTTCAAATTTAGCATAAATATAGGTTTTTATATCTATGATAGGTTCTTTGGTAAAGAAGGTCTCAATCGAAATCTTAGCCTAACAAGTTCTTAAACGCGGATTTTTACTCTATCGCTTTTTACGTACTATACCTACTTGTAAAAATTGCATTCAGCTTGTTTGACGGTTCTTTGGTTTCTTTTTCCCGTTTTAGGGGATTGGCGGAATATTTTTTATTTTTGTATTTCCCTCTGCACAGTTTGCGTTAATAGATAATGCCGTTGGAGTGTTTTTGCGCATTCAATACTCCAAAGTGTAAAGAGCCGCAGTTGAATGCGACTGCCGTTTGACCCGAAGGACTGCAAACATCATGAAAGATTGCGGTCAAAGATAATGCTGTTTCGGTAAATCACACCCCTAAAAAGAACAATCGAGTGCAGTCAAGATTGATTCGTGTAAGTGACTTATCCCAAAAAGAACTCGCCCCACAAAAAATATACTTTTGAGAGTCTCCATCTTTTAGAGAAGCCTAAGTTTTGTGTCGAAACTAACGATACAAAGTCATTCTTTTCCAAACTATCCCTCTATAAAACAATATTGAAGTAGGGCTAGTTAGTAAGACTTGCAACATGTCATTGTCGTTGACCTTGGGTCAAATATCCATCCGATGGGCTCGGCTCAGTTTTCAAAGTACTAACAACAAAGGGTCATGCACAACTGACGTTGCGCCCATATGCCTGACGTACAATTTTTCAGTGCCACTCACGGGTTGAAATTAAAAGTATTTTCAGCTTCAAGTATCAAGTAAATGAACAGTTCAGTAAGAGTATGAAATAAGTTATTTTGTCACATAGTTTGACTGTACTGGTAAATAAATCTTTTGCAAGACACACTGCACACTCGACCCTCAACAGCCTCTTTTCGCACCCAGCCTACCACCCACTGGACTGCTCTCTGAATGAACAGTTTCGGCTGGTGAGCTCACCATGTAAACTCGTAAGTAGGCTGCTCACAACCCTGTATTTTCGCACATTGTTGTTATTCAAACTCGAACGCGAGGATAAAATCTTGAGAGAACTGGACGCCAGCGCAAAACGGAAGACTTTGCTTCGCTCAAAAATCCCACCCCCCCCTTCCCCCGCGTGCTTCGCGCTAGCTTAGCTTCGTTCGCTTTTTTCTGTCGCGTGTGTAAATAGAGCTAGCAAGCTGTGAACATTTCAACTCGTGAGGGTCTATGACTCGTCGCCGGCCTATCAATGGTCAACAACTACAGCCAACAGAAACCACAAAAAATACAATTAAGTGTAAAAATACAATAATGTGCAAAGAGGCAGAGAACTTAAAACCGAGTGGGAACATTGGAAGGCAAAAATCGACAGTGAGGAGACTCCAGCTTCCTTGGAACAACAGAGGTGAGTTTAATATAAAGTTCACCTGATATGCATTTCTCTTAATCGACAAATTCAGAACAGAACAAACCAAACACATCTCAATAACGCCTTGTCCAATAGCAAAAGCAGGCCCGCGTGGCTTTATTCGAGAGGAAAAGCGCGGAACTCGCGGCAGATGACGGTATTTTGGCGCAAAAAGGGATAAATTTAGCTTTCAAAAAAGTTCGAGACCCGAGTTAACGATAATCGGGATCATACATTCACTTGAGAACCGCTAATGTCTCAACTGTTTAGTGTTTAACATTTAAAAGCTACTTTTTTCAATAGTATAAAAGCATGTTTCTAAATCTTTATTCAAGGCAAAAAACGCGCGGACTTCGCGGTAAAACGATCGTATTTTGGCGCAAAACGGAACAAGGTTAAAATGATTTTAAAAAGTGCAAGACCCGAGTTACAAACTAGTGGGATCATACATACACTTTAAGAGCCACTAAATTAAAGCCTAATGTTTTAACTGTAGTAATCGACGCCGGCCAAAGATCGAAAATCAAGTGTAGATTATTTCGATGAAAGTTTATGGTCGCCATGAAGGACAAAATCTGGTGTCTCGTGACGTGTTCCTTTACCGCTATTGGTCGTTTCTGTCTAACGTTATCCACAAACGAGGACTCGTTATCTTGTTATCGACTAACAACACTCTAATTGGTCTGCAATGGCTGGCTCGATGATCTGTTGTTCCAAACATACGTACATGTAATGTGATATGCTTGCATATAATTTAGAGTTGGGGGCATGCAAAACAAACATAGCTTTTGACATTTTTTAAGACTCACCATTACCGTCAATAGCATAATTGCAGTTCTGAGTTGTTAATCGCAAATGTAAAAAGTTGCATAGTTTTAATACAGGACAAATAAATTGACTGGAAGAAAGAAGAGGGAAGACAAGTCCGTTTATTTTTACATAAGTAGCACTTCGTGCAGGAATGCTTGAAATGCGTTATCCGATAAGGTCTTGCTTTTCCGGTGCTTGACAGCCAGAACATGATAATGTTCAAGCATAAAAGGAATCATTCTTTTCTCTTAGCTACGGACTTTATTTTCCCAGCGATATTTTCGCTAAGCAAAAACGTTTTCTCTTCAACAGAACAAATTGAAAAGAAAAGCATTCAATCAACAGGATTATATTTTTGATTCAAGATAATTTTACCAAAGAATCATGTCATAAACGTATGAATGAATGGTTACATCTAAATCTTATCATCATTTTGCTTTCCTTCTTAAATTCCGTCAAGGTTTTCAGGATTTTTTCGGATTGTGTAGATGTTTGCATGATGTGAGCCATGTTCATACAAACCATCAGTTAGATCAGTGAATATTATTGGTGGAATTGACTAATATTATCCACTAACACAAAGTTGTTATTTTGTGTTATCCTGTTATTGAATAACAAACGGCTCATTGGTTATAATTACCTTGTTAGCAGATAACATTATTGACTCTGTGGGTCATAAAAATGCAAGATCCTGATTGGCTCTAATACGTGATAACAAGGGATAACCACTAACACCAATTAGTGCCAACTATTTTGAACAAGTACCAATTATAGTGAACATGTGTTTCTGTTAGTTTGGCCCAGGAAGTTGAAAGTACCATCATCAACAGCAGTGCATGTATGACCATGTCAGTCATCACAACACAATCTCAGTCAAGAAGGACAGAGACTTGATCATAAATGAAAGCTTCAATATCCCAATCCACTTCATGAAGGGGATTCTTTCCCCCTTCAGTGAGTCACACAATGCCGGCATGAGAGACTCTTCTAACTGACATCACCAGCATGAAAGTTAGTGTGAACAGCATGCCTAACAAGGTTTACAGCAGAGGTGTTGAGGGTCTAAAAATCCATCTCATGAAATGGTGCCCCTCTTCCCCTTCCACACCCTCAAGTCTCATTCTGATACTTATTGTTTGCCTTTCATGTGGAGGGTATGGATCAAACTCTTCAAGTTTTACTTTCTTCTCTCTTGGTGGCAAAATAGGTTTACCACCTTTAGAAGGTCTAAGTGGTTTCAGTAATCACCATTTCAGATTCGGCCATGCTTTTACATAAATGTATGAAGGGTAATTAACCACAAATGTTTAAATGAGATGTCACACCTACCCAAGTTATGCCATGGACTGTCAAGTTCAGAGACATGTTGAGTCAAATGAATCAAGACAAATTCTGAGCACTTTGGTCTGACTGTAACATTAAACAATTTACAAAAATGCAAGAAGAGAAATTGAAGATCACAAGAAAATCTCAGAATATAATAACAATGACCAGACATCGACTGAAAACAGAAATTTGATTACCTGTAAGTTAAATGCAATTAGTACTTAGGACTTAGGAATTTAACATAACCTGACCAACCAACATATCAAAACCTTTTGAAAGACTTACCAGTAATTCCACATGCATACAGTGTACAGTATTGTGCAAAAGTAATGCAAACGATAATTGAGGAATATCGCAATATATCAGCGATATTTAACCAGAATTTACCTTAAACGATATATCGAACGATATGTTGTTAGAGCTATTGTTTTATTTCTCCACGAGATATCGTTTCCTGTCAGCAATATATCGTTTCCACTTTGCGATATATCGTTTCTGCTTCGCGATATATCATTTCTGCTTTGCGATATATCATTTC
>OFHQ01000019.1_pt1 | contig 15267 bp, 13 predicted proteins | sample 1521071 | NCBI WGS metagenome assembly OFHQ01 (sample SAMN04272335, study PRJEB24112) | coral metagenome | biome: Coral reef; feature: Shallow seawater; material: Coral tissue | host: Coral | place: China: South China Sea | collected 2014 | reverse complement strand
TTTTTCACATGCACTATAAACAAAGCCAAATATCTCCTAGCAACAAAATGATATCCTCCTTCTGAGAAAAATAAGCTTATCTAGCAAAAGAAAAGAGCTTATAGATCAAATTTGTTCTGTTGATTATGAACAAATATTTTCTCCTCTACATTGTATCTGAGAGTTTACAAAATACATCAATAAATATTCTTCATACTAAGTAATTCAAAACAACAACTCCCAGACACAAATGAACTAATTATTGTGGAGACGAAGAAAAACAAATAATATTTTGACTTTCAAATGAGAAATGTGAAAACATCTGGCTATTCCTGAAGATGACTGTGTGATCAGAAGTTTACAAATTATGCACACAAAAATAACACTTGGAATTGCAAGAGATACAAATCCTACTCTGAAAAGGGTGGGGTGGGGTGGAGGAGGGCACTGCAAAAAGGAGATTATATTTTAATATTTGTGTGATGACCGCAGTGTAATTATGTCTACATTTATGAGACCCTCACAATGATGTCAGTTTGTCTGAGGTATTGTCATGGGTATTGAGCAATATTTTTTTGCTGCAATATCTTATGCAATTTAATATGCTGAAGCCCGAGACGATGACCTTGGGAACAGAATGAAATGCTAATACTGACAGGTATTTTCAGATCAAAGCTGGAGCATGCCTTGAGAACTCAACCTGTATTCCTGTGTAAGCTAAATAATACAAGTTATGTGTCATAAGGTACAGATTTTCAAGTTAATTATGAAGAGTTAAAGGATCTAATTCGAGTTTGAAGGGAACTAATTAGAAATCTTACAACATACAATGTAGGCACATGTTCATTTTCAACCTTTTATTACTAGACTGTCATCTTATCTTCAAAATTGGAGAAAGAAGGACACTGTCACATAAAATGAAAGGTCACTAAATTTAAAAAAAAAAAATGCAAAGGCACATTTTTCAAGTCTGACATGCTCTACAGGCATTTGCAAGGCCAGGTCTGAAAAGGAAATGAAAACTTAAACTTAAGGTTTTTTTTCTGTCTGGAATAGATGTGTCTTGATAGCTGTGTGCAGCAAAGCTCTGATGCAGCCTAGACTAGAGCATGGTACTAGACAGAAGTTGCTCCTCCAATACAATCTGAGGCAACCAGTTACGCAGAAAAAGGCACACGCCAATTTATATGATACCATGTTGGTCTGATGACATGACACTTGTTGCAGAAGGGCTAATCTTTTGTTGCCCTACACTACTAAATGTGTAGTTCTTGCAAATGTGTTGGTGTTAAAGCCATTCAAAATGGGCATAGAGTTAATTAAATCACCTACAAAAATTTTTTTAGTATAAAGCTCTCTGTTGCCTACATAGAGCTTGTAGAGTTCGGTCCCTGCATGCACCTGGGACAGAAACCACACCTATGTCAACAACAGCATACTATTGTACTATCTTTTTAGCAGCTGTTGGGCGACTAGGACAAGCAAACAGTTTAAATTTCTCTTTCTTTACTTCAAAATAACAAAAGAAATCTGTAGAATATATAAATTTAAATTTTTGTGTGAACATCAACTTAGCTAGATACCTTGCGAGTACACTCTTTGAGAATGTAAGCTTTTTCATTTGATGACAGCTTAACAGACACATGTCCTCTCTTTGACCCCAAATTGCATGAACACAGAGCAAGAATCATAATTATGATTATGTGAAAAATGTTAGCTACCTCAAAAGAGCTATGTGTTATGTAAGTATAAAGTATGTGCTACAAAATGAATAAAAGTACAGAAAAGTCAACCATTAGTTGTTTGATAACATTGATTTCTGGAAATTGAATGAATAACAGCTACACATATGGCAACAAGATTATCCAAGCTACATGTAAGATCAGAACGGGATGTAATCAATATCCTGATCAACAAGAGAAACAGCTGATCTGCTTTTACTAACAAGATGAGATAGAATTTCAATGAGAAGAAATCATGCAATCCTTGTACAGAATGCATGGAAAAATTTCACCAAACACTAACAAACAAAAAACAAACTGAGTTTCAAATTTGCTAGTAAAATGAGGCATTTATTAGTCTTAAGTACTTAGTATGTTGCATGTTCTAGAACAACTATTTATGAAAGGTCAAATAATTCAACTCTCAGCAGGATGTAAACACAAAAATTAGATATCCATAAAAACAAACAGTACATGTAAAAATTTTGTTTGCGACATCAAGATTTGCCTAGAATGTTTTAACACACTTTTTTGCAATAGGGGGATACACCTTTTGAGAAATTTACAGCTTTACTACTAAGCCTGGAAGTCTAATCAACTTACATTGTATTTAACCCACTCGACCTGAACCATGATGTTTACTATTTAATATATATGCTTTAAATGTGATTCAAACCATTCCAGCAATTATTAACGTGTATAAAGTGCAATTTTGCTTTCAGATTGGTCACATAATCTTCCAGAAAAATCTCGCTGATTTGTCGTGAAAAAGAAATATATCTTTTACATACCAGTCCTGTTAAATAAATTAATTCTCAAATTTGTTTGGCACTTTCTGCTAAAGAGTGCATTCCACTAGTTGACAAACAGAATATGAGAGGTGGGATCAATGTTTAGTGAAAGAAATTTCAAATTTTTCCCACGATTCAACTGCCAATCTCTGATAGCAGGTTAACAAGTTTTAATCTTCACCTTCTAATCTTGATCAGGAAGCCACATCCCTTTTATATCTGATTACAAACATGCTATTTGAAGCTGAGAGTTGGACAATGATCCTGATCTCCTGGACAGGTCAAAACAGGAGCAACCTAATCTTATGATGCAAGGATCAGAGTGGAAAAGAACACTTGACATATCAGTCTTAACGTCAAGGTTTGCCAATCAAAATCTGTGACACTGTTTCACTCTGCTTTAACACTATATTGAACAAAAATGGAATATAAAGTTAAGCAGTGAACTATAGTAATACTGGTAGTTAGATATTATTAGTTGTACGACTGAAATTTTAGAAAATCAGTGTTAGAAAGCCTCAGCCTGACGTTTGCTACTTGATGAACAACCATTATTACATAACAGTCCTCTAATTATATGACATGCAACCACATGCAACAGTTTGTGCCGAAAGGTATGTCTGATTGCAAAATAACATTTTTAACTTTTCATTACTTACTAAAAAAATCGAACTTTGATATTACATGCAGTGGCATACATAGTAGTTATTTAAAAAGAAAACAAACACTAGTATATTTTTGGAATTGCTTAACTACAAATCTGAGCCGATGACTGACAATTTTGCACACATTTCAGGTTTATGCAGAGCAGAAACTGCCACTGACTCCATAACCAACATTCCTTAATGTGTAATACTTAACAAATGTTACCAGTTGCATGTATGACACAAAGTTTACAACTGGCAGGGATTTTTTTCGGGCTACAGAACTTGCATGACAAATCCAGAATCCTGCAGTAGTCTTGCTTCGCTGAGAGGACACAGATCTGATACTGACACAATATTTAAGTCCCAAAACCTACTTATATCAAATCCCTGTTTGAAGAAAAACTATTATGTACTTGAAGCAAGTTTGGTTACTATGGAAATGGACTTAACTAAGTCAAGTGTGTTACGCATTTCAAATTTTTAGTCAAAACAGTGTCCAACCTAAGCCAAGTGTTGAACTTTTTTTCAGCAAAACATTTAATAGTTACTTAACTTATTTCTTAACACATTACGAAACACTAAATTCACTGCAGAAATAAGTCTTTGAATTTGGTGTACTGTAAACACAGAAAGAGGTGACAAAGAGATTTTTAAGTTTTATCTACGCAAACTAGATACATGTATAATTAACTTGCTAACTTTTGTTGAGAAAGCTGCTCGAAATCTACACAAAACAAAACACCTAGTATCTACATGTATGAACAAACTGTAAAACACCAGTGTTGGTTGATGCACATGTATACTTCAAAATAAATTCTACTCTCATTCTCTGCTTGAGAGTAGGCTTTCTTTCCATTTTACTTCTAGTGATTTTGCAGGGCTCAAAAAAGTGTCATCTGTTTGTCTGGTACAAGTACATGTAGATTTCTTGCCAGCATGTAACTTTTCATTGTCACTTGCACAATAGGCAAGAGCCCAAGCAAGCTGTCTGTCAATAAAATAAAAGTTATGAAGTGAACTAAGACTTACCTAACAAAAGCAAAATTTTAGAGCTGATTGTCTGAAGGGCATGATAGAATTCAAACTTTGTCAAGCCCTGTTTTGTGGTGCGTTAATGCAGTACATGTATCTCCCTGTTTATGATTTTCTTTCTTCATTTTGATATTTTGCCATTAACATGATAATGTATTGATATTGTAAGGAGAATTTTGATGCTTATCACTTGGAAATAAGAGACATGAAGTTAACATAGACTTGCCTGACAAAAGCAAAATTTGAGAGCTGATTGTCCGAAGGGCATGCTGGAATTCAAACTTTTTCAAACCCTGTTTTGTGGTGCGTTAATGCAATACATGTACATTATCTCCTTGTTGATGATTTTCTTTATTCTGATTCCCTTTTTACTTGATAATGTATTGTAAGGAGAATTTTGATGCTTATCACTTGGAAATTAAATCTACTTTGCACAATCCAAGATAACGTCCTAGTACACTGTACACCTCACTATTTTGCCAACATCAAATCATGGTTCAGTCCTAGCCTCCCTTCCCCACCTCTGATGCAAAGTGGACTTCTATTTGTCCATCTGCACGACACATGTTCAACTCCTTTTGGGTGGATGGAGCGTTTGCAAAATTTCAAAATCACTTGCCAATGCAGCTGGATTGGACAATGCGTACTATTTCACTAGGTGTCAACATTATTTTCCCACATTGCAGTTCCTTTAGACTTTTTTTTTTCGGTTTAACTTTTTATTCCCACTTGTAAACTTATAATACAATACTTACAAAGAATTTACCTATAGCACGTTAATTACAATAAACTACTTACAATATAATGCTTACCATAAGCTAACCTACGATACGTTTTTTGTTTCTTTTCTCTTTTTTTCAACAATACGCGCTACATACAACACTTACGAGTAACTACAATACGTATACTGATACTATATAATTGCAACTGCTTTCTACAGGATATATTCTATTTAATTTACCTAACTGCTAAGATGGAAATTTTTGTTTGTTTGTTTGTTGTGATTGCGAGATGTAGAGGACAAATTAAAACTAAGCGAAACCTTCTATTTTCAACATAAAATTTAGTTTCCAGACAAAAGCATCCCAAGACTTTAGACTTGTTAATATGAGAAAATTAAGAAAATGTCATAAAACGGCAAATAAATTTACATGAATTCATAACTCTGCGATGAAGAAATGCAAATGACTTTTCCCTGCAATTTGAAAATTTTACAGTAATGGTATTTATTCAGAGCATAAACGTAAAACTATCAATTGCAAATGCATTATTTATTTTTTCTATGTATAGCATACAGCAAGCAAATAGTGGGCTTAATAACCAACTGACGAGTGGAGTGAATAAAAATTCAAATCCAGTGTAAAAAGAGGTTATTTTGTCAATATGAGAAACAAATTAAAACTGACAGAATTTCTTTTATTAGATTGGTCCAAACTAAATGATTTGTAGATGAGAAGTAGGTCTGTAGATACCCACAGAGTGTCCCATAGCAGCAGCAGTTACATCTGGAATGGCAAAAATTTCTGCTGACCAGGAATGTACACATAATTCACCCGATGGCACAAGACATGTACTGGAGTAAGCCTGTGTGCTGTCTTAAAGTCAAAGAAGCTAAAGGATTTAGGCTTATAGGGAGTCAGATCTTTTCTGGGCATACAACTTGCACCATTGGTTGAAAAACACATTCCACAGTCAGGTTTTTTTACCACTGTTTACGAGCAATGGTTTATTGCTATGACAACAGTGTGACACTAACCATATGACAAAACCAACCTAAATTAAAATAAAAACCTCAATTCTGCACAATATCTATATTCATGTGATAAAATGGTACAAATTAGCATGGGGTAAAGCAAATTGCATATTCATAGGAGAGATTCTAAAATTAAGCTCAAATTCTGCATTAGCTACATTATAAATATCAAATAAAATCAACAAATTTCAACTACTGCAAATTCCTTTCACAAAACATCACTACCAATGAAAGTATTGCTGGTTTTTGTGGAATTCAGCTGTTGTAGTAGAACTTTAAGAAATTAGTCTCTAGATCAAATTTTAATATTTCAGCCTGGCAGAATAATTATTACAAGGCTATTTTCATTCATGAATGTAAACAAATTGAAATGAAGCAGTGTGGTCAAAACATAATTCAATCTCACAGCAAATATTTTCCATTGAAAACAATTAGTAGTCAGCTTTTAAGCTAATTTCGCTGCACAACGTGGATTGGCTGCACCGTTCGCCTTAAATTCTTTCGAGTTTTCGGACAAACTGAAAAAATTGGCCAGAACAGAAACAACCACTGTATTGACTCTGTCAACAAATGCGAAAGTCAAGTTTACTCAACGCTTCAAGAGATTTTTTAGAAGAGAAAATAGTAACCATATTCATAAATGCAAAAAATATGGCATCGATTAATTTTATCTCTCGAACATATTGAAAGTGAAAACTACGTGCTGACGCGCGAAACTTTTATTAATATTTTTTAGCTCCAATTGAAAAAAGAATTCCTGCATGCTTTATTTAACAAAAAGTTGTGCGTTGTGGTTCCGATTTTTCAAAAAACAAACTTGTTGTGTTCTCTGTTGCCCAGACATTTAATCTTTGTTTTCTTTGGTTGAGAGAAAATTAAAATAAATCGAAAACTAGATAGCTGGACGAAAGGGATTTCCTCTTAGCTTGAAATCGACGTTGTTGCTTTCCAAAATGTTCACTGCACGCAATCGAAAAAAAACGTCGGCGTTCTAGAAAGTAATACAGATTCTACTATAGTTATGTTTTCGAGATAAATTGATTGATCGATATTGTTCCTGAGCTTTTAAAATCTATTCAAAACAATAGCATAAGCCACAAGCTACATGTAACAAGAAATTAAAAAACACACCATGCCAGATTGAATTACAAAAACAGAGTCCAAAGTGGACTTTGCTGCAGCGTTCGCTACAGATGTTCAACAGAATGCCATCATGGAGCCCTTTGAAGGAATTCCACACAACACTGCGCTCATTTTGACGCTTTGGAAGCGTGTCAAACTTCCTTCACACTAAAAAACATCCTTCATGATTAATTTATCTTTATTAGATATTCTTTTTATTTTCTGCGAGGAACATCGTAACCTCAGGGACATAACTGCAGAAGTTATGAGTTGCGACGACAATGGTTTGCTGAGTGTATGGGAAGAAAGTTTGGAAAAATAAGTCAAAACCTTCGACCGTTAAAGAAGAATCGAGACGTTGGTTACCTGTTGTTGCGCGCTCTACACCCTACCGCCATGCGGCCGATTTAATAATATATTGAAATTTTACGATCTGAAAGACAAAGACCTCACAAAGAAATCGTTTGAATAGCGTTTGTAGCATGGGCCTCCTTAAATCGCTATAAATTACTATTCCGACGAGTTCTAGAACCAGAACCGTAGTCTGGTTTGCGAATAAATCCGGTTGACTGATTCCTTTGATATTTTCAAACAACACAATCGCCTATAATAGAATGCACACAATTTACTATTTCCGAAAAGAACAAAACTTTGGTCCCAAAGGATCTCTTGATAATTCTCACATAAGAGCAGACCACGACACGAGCGGCATTCTGGTAAATTGTTGTTGTTCTGCTGTACAAAAGTAAGGGAAGAACTAAAGGAATGAAACTGAAATCCGAATTTTTCCAAGCCGAGCGAAATATCTTCATTGCTTGATGTGCTTTGTAGATCGCACAAATGCGCTCCGAAAACACACGTGTTAAAAAAGATATTCATTACAAATAGTACTCACATGTTGACATGACTCTAAAGTTAATCTAAATTTATCAAAGTTTGGTGTTTGACTTTCGCTGGGCCCTGATTTTTTGCGCCGATAACTTTTCAGTGAATCAAGCCATGCCATTGAAACATGGAGGCCGCAAACAAAAACTACAGCTTCCCACAGGCAATCTTTGCAATAATTTAGCGAACGGCTTTCAGTCCACATTGTCACAAACACCATGGACGCTTCAGGAACAGTCACTGCAAAGACCTAAGCAGTGATTCAGAATTGAGGCCAGAGTTCCGGGAAAAGTTCATAGATATTTTCCACAAGCCACGCAACGTGGCCTGACGAAACTGCGAAACTAAAAAGATCATATGACACTGCAATACGAAAATGCTTACCTCAAATTCGCCAGTTATCCTCTTCAGTTCATCCTTGAAGCTTTGTCTTATTTCTTGGCCTTCGTAGTGTTGCAGAACGGCGCTGAAACAAGGTACAGAAGCAGCATCCTTTAATATATGGAACAACACATGAGCAATAACCATCGTTCGTTCGAACACGAATGACGACATCGCCAAAGCAATAGGAATTTTCGAACGTTTACCTCGATAATTCTCCACAGTAAGGCAATTTAAAGCCCACACTTTAACACCGAGACAAGACAACGTCGGTATCAGTAGTGATACAGAGGAGTCGATCTTGCTAAGTATCTCACATTGGTTGTAAGAGGAAATGAAAATGATGAAGGACAGAGAAGGGCAATGGAACAGGAGGGCTGGTAACCGAGGTAACGTCAAGCCATGAGACTTGTTCCTATGGCAACAAGCGTCCAAACCACTTTGCCGCCAAATTGCTAAGTTTCTTTTAGCCGATATAGTTCCCACTTAAAAACCACTAATTTATACCGGCCAATGCTTTGTTGAGAGCTAATATTCTGTTTTCGTTCCTAATAATAAAAATTTTCCTTGAAATGTCTGCTAAACCTCTTTTTGACTTCTATAGTAAAAACAGACGGTCGCGTTTCCCAAAATATTTTGAAAGGAGATAGGAAGAGAATTCGCGCCGCGTTCAAGGCGGCGAACAAAAAACAAATTACTATAACTTGGAATACCACCTCTGGTTTTCGAAAACTGAACACAATAAGAGGCACCGCAAGGACTGTTTTAGCATGTCGTTTAATATATTACTTCCTCCAATCTTAGTGCGTAACAAGAAATTTATGAAAGCGCGTCAAAAAGCGGCCAAAATCACAAGCTCTTGGGGGACAACCCAGCGTTGAAAATTTATAAAAGCGTTCAAGCCTGTAGCAACGACTTTGATAAATACTTAAGCCAAAGAACCAATGCCTGATAAGGATGGTCAATTATTTTATTCGCGGGATAATAGTTTTGCATTTTTCATGAGATATATCCAATTTATGCTGACGACAAGGATTATATTCAATTTTTCCGCTCGAGTATCAGCGTATAAATTTTCACTCAAGCAAGGCAACGACCTGTGAAACAAATTAGGAATAAAAATGTTAATGTTAATTGGGCTGTTTTATATCCCGCAATACGTTTTAGAAACAACAACGTATAAGTTAAATTTGTTTTTAAAACGCCAAGCGTCGATACTGCGTCACCAGTTTCTATGGCGGCAGTAAACTAGAAACAGAATTCACTCCAAATCTGTTGTTTCCAAGCAATGCGGCGTCGCCGTTAGCATCAATTGTTTTATTTAACCACTTTCTCGACTTTCTGTTTGTGTTTGCCGAAAGACTTAACTTAGTGTTTCACTCTTGACAAACTAAATAAATAATTCAAAGCAAAGGCACTGTCGGGGAATGATAAATGCTTGTCAAATACTAATCACGCTTCTGGAAAATGTGATTCTAATTTTTAAGACCACACCAAAGAGAATTTTAATTTGAGTGTTGCTGCAGTAAACCTGCTGAATCCTTCGCAGCGGCATGTTTTGAAGAGAGAAGGAAAGAAAATACTCTGGTCACCTCCCATTCTGATAGAAAATGGAGCGTTAAGTAAACTAGTGAACGGACGTTTAAGTGAATTTCTAAACCATCGAAGCTACTGTAGCAACGTGGAAGCGACATGGGAACGAAATCAAAGCGCGACCAAGATAACTCTTCTGCCGTGTGACAGCCATAATACGGAGAGAAAATTCCAGAGAAAAAATATTTACATAACAGTTTTGATTCGTAGACTTCTGCGTCAAAGCCTGCGTGATTATTTTACTGCCTTGTCTTGATATATTTCGTGAGATTTCTACAAAACATTTGTCAAATTTACATGCACTATCTTGGCGCCCGATGCTGCCATCATAAATCACGATTTTTTGCCAATCCAAAACATACTTCAAAATACCCTGAGGGGACCTAAAGGAAGCGAAAAATTATGCTTTTGGAAATTAAAAAATGTTTCACAAATTTCAAGAGCCTTAATATCTTTTGCTGCTTGATAACTGCATGGTATGCTGAGAAACATTGTGAGGCCATTAAAAATATTTGCTTCACAGTAATTGGCACGCAAAAAAACGCCAAAGCCTTCGCCACCGACTGAATAGTTGTAAATCTTGACAAGATTATGAATTTCGCTTCTGATGCAATTCGCTTCTGATGCAAATGCAAATAAGTGTATTAGAAAGTTCTACACTCACCGAAGAAATAGGAACAATAATTTATTAGACTGTATAATTACAATAAGAGCGGGTCCTTTTTGTTCGCGTTGTGAATTAATTCTTGATTCTTGCTAATGGCTGGCAGAAACAAAGCGCGCTTCGGTGAAACTCTGGTGCGATGTTTCCTTTTTAATGCAAAGCTGCAAAATAATCATTTCTTGGTTTCTGCAATCATTAGTGTGTTATCGAACTTTGGCATGTACGCAAATGTTGCCATGGGTAAACATTTAACTGGTAATTGAATCGCAACTTGATGTTGCGCAAAAAATTAAACAAAAAAGCAAATTGTGCCTTGCCACACAATGTGGTCGCATTTACCCCAAGTACATGCATTATCCAACCTTTTAATCGCAATTTGAAATTTTCCTCGTGCCGGAAACAGCGAAGAAAACTCAAATTAATACAGAAAACAAAAACCACGTTATTTCACGACGCAAACAATAGCCGCAACACCTGCCTCAAAGGACCGGCGAAAGAGAATTGTTGAAGTTCTTTCATTTAAAAGTACATTCGTGTTCTGTGTTTCACTCAGCTGGAAATGCATGCAAGATAACACGGAATTAAATTTTCAATTGCTCTTGCATTGTTGAAAGGGGTCGTTTTAAGTTCTCCACAGCTGTCTTTGAGCGTAACACAGGACGCTGTTCAAAGTTTGTCGTTGTCGCTTAGCAATTACCTGCTTCAATCAACTAAAACTGACCTTCTGCGCAACGGCCACTACATTTCAGTAAACGATCCGGGGAATTGAAACTTAAAACTCGTTTCTACATGTAAAAGCAAGAATTTGTAAATTGCTTACCGTCTGTAAAATTAATTGGAGGTTGAAATGAGCCGAGCTTTATAGAGAAATTTCGTGAGAATATCTAAGACTTCCAAGTACCTTTTCATAAAAAAAATTGTAAGTTTTAAATAACTTAGCTTCATTTTAGCAGCCGAATGTACAATATAAAGTAAGTCTCCTTGACGACAAAAACAAGCACACCAGATATTATACCCTTCTCTTAAACAAGCCAACAAATCAGCTGAAAAGCCGATGGGAAAAATAATTCAGTTTCTTAATATGCACTATCAGTTCGAAGTTGCTGCTTTATTTTGCAAATTATAATTTTTCACTACACGCGGAGCTAAATTCGTTATGTACAAAGTGGACTTTATTTTCTTTTTTATTATACTAACGCATCACCCTCGAACTGTGACAACATGATTTTGTGTGTTCGTCGACCGTGGAGACGCTTTGAGGTTTTTTAAGTGTCGTTTCCTTTTCCATTAAATTTGAGTTAGCGCGGCGTGTTTTCCCAAGTAATGGTCTAATTTAATGAAGTTTTGATTAATAACACGCTTGTGGCCCTACCGCAGAAAATATCATGGTGATCATGCCTAAAAGCCTCTAGCCGCCTAACGAACATTTTCAAGTTGTTCCAGCTTTCCCTTTCAAACGCACAGTTCAAACGAGTGGAGTTCACTAAAACGCCAGTGTTCATTAAGTAACTGGGTAGAATTCATGAGTGCTACATTTATTCAATAAATTGCTTATGCGATATATGTAAATCAAAGATTACACTTCAGTTATTTTCGCAGAAGCCAACACTACCTGGAAGCCGCGGGAGACAATACCGTGTGTCAGTTGATTAGTTTACCTCGTGCAAAAGTCGTTACTGATTATACAAAACTAATAAATTGCCTGTAAATATCAAACAGTGACAACAGTGAACTGATTGGGTAGTCTGCATCGCTTAGGGCGAGAAACCGTGAACGTTTGTTGTTTTCAAATGTTCTTACAAACTAAAAATAGCGTCAGATCTTTCATGAGATGAACTCACCCGTCACATTGACGCAGAATAAAGTTTTGATGGAGCGTTATATCAAAACTTTACCCTACGACATTGTTCAATTTTCAACGGATAGCTCGTTGTTTATTTTGCTATTGTCGGCTGGGCCAATCATAAACAAGTTTACAGTCTGGAAGGCGGAGGAGCCGGAAAAAAGCCACATGGTGCAGAAAATTGCACGCGTGGTTTCTCGGCTCTGTGATTGGCTGATAACTTTAAAAAAAATTGGTGAAGTTTCGCACCTCGCGGATGTTCACAAAATGTCAGGTAAACTAATTTTGTTTTTCAAGGTGAAGGCCACGTGGAACAAGAGCAGACACCGCTTCCAGGCAACTTCAAACACGCTGAGATAAGTTCTGCTCGCAAACTGATCTACTGCAGTGCTTGTCGGCAAAACACTCAAAAAAAGTGACGGTTACGCCCGCTGTTATGGTTTTATTACAGTTATTCTGCTCGCTTTTATGTTAATTTTGAATACCCTACTGAGCATTGCAACAGTACACGCTACATCAGTAGCAGCAAACATGAGAAAGAAAGCACTGGCAAAATCTCACGACGGCGAAACTCGACCGTCGGCCAAAAACTCGATCATTCTGGTCCCCAGACCCTTTCATTGAAAAGCGTTTGCCTTTGGCAGCGAGAATGCAAACTGACAGAGAAAGCAACGGGCTGATGATGCAATAGAAACGAAATGGGGTCTCAAGAAGATTAAAGGTTATGGTATAACATGGAGAAGAAATGACACTTCCAGTTCTCTGCATTTTAATTTTCTTAACGATAACATTTAAACAACTTGAGTTGGGAAAACATCCACAATTAGATTAGTTTTAGTTGCGCACTCATGCATGTTGTTGTTACAATCTTATTTGCTAAACTATCGTACAATATTTAACAATGCCTGTAGTGTGATATGGTCGCTAGAGGTTCTGTCCTGGTCATGCTGGTGTACGGGTTCACAAGGGAATAACCATTGTTCTTTCTTTGTTTAGGAGTCTTTGGTTAGCTGTTGTGTATTGTTTGGTCTTTTGTATCGGCTCTTGCGAACCGATACACGAGGACAGAACCCCTTTAGAGGTCGTCTATAAAATGGCGACGTTTCTCGTTTATCCGAAGTCTAATGTGATTTTCTGAAAAATGATAGCAGCAAAAGAAATATACCGAGGTGGTGTGAGTGATCGCTTCTCATCCCTTTCCGCTCCCAATTTAAATGTATGTGTACTTGGTTTTAGCAGGAGCATCAATAGCGACATTGATAGAGTTATTATTCTCAGAAATCGCCCTTACTCCCATATACGATAACAACCCCGCATTGGTATTCATACTATCTTGTTTTAGTTTCAGGAATGCCTGAGCCTCGGCTTCGTAAGCTGCTCGGATACTGTCCGCCTCAGCGCGAGCTTTTGATAAAAGCACCCTGGCCTCGGATTCCGCACTCTGGATTGTAATTTGCGCCTGCGCGAGGGCTTCTTCTCTGTCTGTCCTCGCCTCAACCAATAACCGCGGGCGCTGGTTTTCAGCAACCTTGATGTTCTCTTTAGCAGCCTCCTTGTTTCTTACAACCTCTTCGTATGTCTCCGGCCGCTTGATGTTTTGTACCTAAGTAAGACAATGGAAGAAACGACGCCGAGTTAAGATAAAAGAGCGTGCGGAGAAAGCGAGAGGGGGACTATAAGGAGTGTGGGTGAAACATAGCTTCATTTACTCTGTTCCAGTCCTCTCTTATCTTTCTTGTTGTTTGTTATTTTTAAATAATTCCCCTTTGGAAGTGAAAAAGTATCATATCAAGTGCAACATTACCCAGGCCATCTGATAGGCCTAGGTTATATTTTACTTCATTTATTTTCATTGGATTGTCCCGTCATTACCTGAAGATCTTCGACGTCAGCCCACAAGGTAGCAAATCGTCGTCCCAGGGTATTTCGGACGAGGTCCTGAAACGAGGCTCGTTGTGACTGTAGCTGAGTTGTGTTAAAGCCACTACAGGCATCATGTATAGCGGATCTGCCAATGCTCCTTAAAGTATGAAATAAAAGGAACTAAAAGGAGTTAGAGTTTGTGTAACGAGTTATGGATGCACACGGACATGAGAAACACAAGCATTTTCTCGATGTATGCGCAAGACAGGGCTGGTTGGCGAGAGAAAGTTGCAGACCGTGTTAAGCGACTAATGCGCCTCGTGGCGCGGATAGAACCAACTTACTTCTCGATGTATGGTTGAGAACAACTCTAGTTTTCGAGTGTTTACTAAAATTCCACTCTATTATAAAGTAGCGGGGAATCTTACTTGAGGATATCCAGATAATCTTCACTGTCCTTAAACTGCTTAATAATCTCAAGAAGGTTATTGGGCCGGGCTCGGTACTGCAGCTTGATGTTAAGCCGAATTAGCACGCCATCTTTGTTGAAGCACTCCAGGTCAGGATATGTAATGGTCTGGAACACACTCTTGAAGATGATGAATTTGTAACCTGGTGCGCCTGCGTGGAGACCCTCCCGCTTCACGGTGTCTGACAGTGTTTTTTGATGGATGTTGTAGGCCACACCCACTAATGATAAAACAGAGTATGTTTCAATTACCGGATTTTACGTATACCTAAAATCACCCTGTATGGCAAAATAGTACGACATGAATGTAATGGTCGCACACTACAGTTTCATCCACAAAATCAAAAGTTAGAACCACCTTGTACAGCATACATATACAGTATCGCATGAAAGTAAGGTAAAGTCTGCATTCTAGCCCAGTGGCCCATCATGTCGATGTTTATGTCTCGTTTTTTGTAGCGTAAAGCGAATAAGAGTATTTCTACTCCTTTCTGGATGGGATGCTAGTTCATCGCAGATTTACC
>OFHQ01000018.1_pt1 | contig 15386 bp, 6 predicted proteins | sample 1521071 | NCBI WGS metagenome assembly OFHQ01 (sample SAMN04272335, study PRJEB24112) | coral metagenome | biome: Coral reef; feature: Shallow seawater; material: Coral tissue | host: Coral | place: China: South China Sea | collected 2014 | reverse complement strand
GTGCCATCTCTCGTATTCAAAGTGTCAATGTTGATTGCAGTATATTTGAACATTTTGATTAATTCTACTCTACAACATTTTGCCTCCACACGAGTACTTGAAGGAAGCGAATCGTTTGTCTCTTCATTATTAAGATGTGAGATTATTTCTGGACAGAGTAAACATGGCTAAAACGACTTGGCAAGACAACTCAGTCGATGCCACTGACAGAGGAAGGTTTTTCTAAACACACATGACAACCGCTTTACGACATTTTTTGGTACACTTAAAAGGTGGGTTATAATTACTCTTAGGAAGACGGCAGATCAACAAATAATTCATACAATGGAAAATCGTAAAGAGCTTTGGGAATAATAACACAAAGTCCGAATTTAATGCTGTATCCAAAACAACTTTTCTTATCACAGAAAATCAAGCGAGTTTCATTGTTGTGGCTATAACCAACCATGCCGTGCATGGTCTCCATAACGCATAAAATAATCATCACATCTCATTAGATACCTAAAATTATCTTCACCCACATCGTCGTAAAGCTGGACGAGGAAAATTAGCGATCAGTTATCACTACTTCTACGCCGATTAAGAGCTGGATGTCGTTTTCGCGCAATCGACCGCTATTGGCGGACGTCTATGAAGAAAATGAAAGAAAAAGTGTTTTCGAGAATGGGGAAACGCCGGGCAAGGAAATTTATCGAGCAAATTCAAGGAAAACCAGCAGTTTTGGCCTCCCAAGTATCGATTCTGCTTATGGCGACTCTGATAGTTTGTCGCCTGTTTCCAATAGCTACAGCCAAGAGGATGAAAAGAGCATTTCAACCTCTGATTTCTCGTTCGACGATTTCGACGAGCTTCGTAGCGATGAAAAATTCTCCCGCTCTAATAGCGCCAAAGCGGAAGACTATATGCTTTCTTACAAAGACATTCAAGAGATTGAAAATCGAGTACAAGAAAAATTCAGGGAGGATTTTAAAAAAATTTGGCAAAATGCCAAGGCTAAAGAGACAAAGATAAAGAAAAAGTTTACAAAAGTAATCGAGAACGCGCGTGAAGCTTTGGTAGAAGCTCGAGTTTATGCCGAGAAAGAGGCTGTAAATAAATTGGAAGAACGGGCCGAAGAAAAACAAAACGAGATAATGAAAAGAAGATCTTTAAGAAAGTGGCAAATCCTGAACGAAAAAGAGCGGAAGGCGAATATTAAACATAACTTTGGCGCTGATAACAACTGGGTCCGAGAACACATGGAGGAATTGGCTAGTCTGCGGAAAATCCAGTCAGATTTAGATCGAGCTCGGGCAAGGAGGAAGACTTCTTCCGGACTTGCGTCATTACTAAACTTAAAGAAAAAAGGAAAAATAAAACAACTAATGCAAACGGAGATACGCAAGCTTGAGAGAATCGATGAAATTCAGCACTTGATCCAAGACTTAAACGACCTCGGATTAAGCGAGCAGGCGGACTCGTTGCGCCAGTCAATACAGTCAAAAGAACAGGCAGATTTTTCATTACGCATCCAATTGAAGGAAGAAAGGAGCAGAGCACGAGTCGAGGCCTTAAAGAAAAAGCAAGAAGAGGTGCAGAAGTTACGTAAGAAGAGGATCGAAGAGATGGAAAGACTGGAGCAAGAGAGAAAAGCCAGGGAGGAGAGGGAGAGGCGCGCACGTGTAATGGCCGCACTAGCGCGTAAAGCTCACAATCAAGCACTCAGGCGCAGTTTTGACGAAACACTGTTAAATTCACGGATCTCACGATCGCATACATTTTCTTTTTTTCCTCCTCCAATACGCAAATAGTTACAACACGGATGTCTGCTACAAAATAAACAAAAACCTAATGAGTAATAGCCCTGAGGAGCGTGCACAGCAACAGTGCACCTTGAGGTGAAAAGTAAAACGACACCCAGCAGCGCAGCTTATTACGTTGATACCATTAACTATGGTTGATACCAATTACATGTTATGGTTACAAAATGTGTTATTAACTCTGAGGATCATATCGTTGTTATCTCTTGGGGTGAAAAGAGTAACATCAATGATTAATTAACAAAAATACAATAAAATTGAAAGTTTCATTAGTTTTCTAGCATTTTAATTGTTTTAATTGTGTTAGCTAACAAAAAATAACGAAAAAATAGTGTGATTGCACAGCAAGTTTCAAACCAGAAACTTCGAACGTGTGTATAGTAAAGCTGGACCCAGGCTTTTCAGTTCCCAGTTCTCCAAAATACAATATTAAAATTATAGCAACACACTAAACGTGACGCCAAGCTTAAACCTGTTTACATATCCTAAATGTGAACCTAACAAGAAAGCAGCCCGGTTCAAGCAAATTATTACATTATTGAATTATTAAAGTTCGGGTTCACAGCATGGACATGCCGTACAGCGCGTGGACGATGGAGCGAGGCGGGGAGCGAAGATCGCAAGCTATAAATGTAGGTATCGGTAACGAAAATTAGAAATTATGGAAAATAATACTGTCCTTTTTCTCTCAAAAGAACTTCTTAAAGAATTCTTAATCTCAAACTTTGATTACCAATGCGATTAATTAATTAATCTGGGAGTAATCGTGCTCGTAATTTCAAATCGGCCTCAAGTCGCGCGCTGGAACGATTTTGTAGTTACTAGCCCGCATTTCTCCTTGTTTGTATTCCACTAATTATTATTCTAATTATATCTTGCAGTGAGGTTACTATTTCAATTAGCCAGCGAGCTCGCCTCTTGTTTAATATATCTAGTCAAGTGGAAAAAAAACGCAGGAAATTTGTTATCGTCCTCATCAGCCACTTTATTATTCGTCGGTGGCTATTTTTTTCCTTATCTTCTTTGACGCTCTTCTTTCTTAGTTTTAGTCGTGATAACTATGAAGTGTTACCGCCGTATAAACGAAGCTTGCTATTGGGCAAGCCAAAGTGATCTTATCAATTATAGTTTAATGTGGTTGCTTGCTGGTGAAAGAAAACTGGCAAAACTAAAACTGCTACAAGACAAAAACTTAATAAACAGACAGAAACTGAACCTTGGAACTCCAAGTCCTGCCGATACATGTGAAAGATAACCAAAGCTTCGAAAAAGTAGAACAAAAACATTTTCCAAGCAGTTCCGTGATGCATTTTTAGCGGCCGGGAAGAGGAATCCAAAGCAAAGTTGGCACAAACTCAACGCACACTAAAGTTTTATTCAGCCGTAAACATGGAAAGTAAAGACAAAGCGGAATTTAAAAATGATGCGACCGCAGGCTCCAATAGTGCACGCATTGTTTTACCGAAAATTGAGGGAATACAGAGAAGAAGTCTTACTGGATCAGAAACGTTTTCTCTCATAACAAGCGCCAGTTCATTGAGTTCCTACATAGACAGTGACATTGATGACATGGCGCTACAAGAAGAAGAAGAAGACGACGACGGCGAGAATGAGGAGCACAGCGACGAAGATGAACAAGCTCAGCAGCTTTCCTTGACTTCTGAAAAAGAAATTCGCCTAAGGGCAAAAGAGGCGCTAAAGAAAGAACTAGGGAGGATACGACTCGAGGCTATTGCGAAAAAGAATGATACGCGAAAGAAGTTTAAAACTGTAATCGACGATGCGAGATCGCAACTTATCGCTTCTCGCATTGAAGCCGAGAAAGTTTCCATTGAGAAGTTGGAAGAAAAGGCAGAGATGAAACAGGCAATTATTTTTCAAGAGCGCGCGCAGCGGAAAAGTAAAGAAAAAGCAAATGACAAGGGATACGAGAAAAGCAAGACGCATTCTGAGGAACTTGCCATGCTCCGAAAAATTCAAGCCAACTTAGATCGTGCGCGCGCACGAAGGAAACATAGCTTGGTTGCTGCGTTGACCACAGTGAACGGCAAGGCCAGAGTGTCAAACTTACTACAACATGAGGTGAAAAGGCTGGAAAAAGCTGAAGAAGTTCAGCAGATTATTGTCGAGCTTCACTCTTTAGGTTTAACAGAAGCTGCAGCTGACCTGACACATGCTCTCAGGGGAAAAGAAGAGTCAGAAAATAAGTTTCGTAAACAACTAAATGAAGATCAACTCCGAGCTAAGAAAAGAGTCGCAAGTCTTGTGGAGAGCGAGATCAAGAAAGTACGCAAGCAATGCTTGGCCGAGATGGAAAGAAAAGAACGAGAAAGAGAGGAAAAGGAAAGGCTTGAGAAAGAAAGAAAAGAAAGAGAACGACGAGAACGAGAAATGGCAAAGATAAAGAAGATGGCGAGGGATATGGCCATGAAAAAGATGTTCAAACAATCCATGTTGAACACAAGGGTTTCAAGACCTTTTAGTTTTTCATATTTTCCAACCCTAAAGAAATAATTTTGCTATCACTTCTCACTGAAAACCAAGGCTTGTGTATAATAACCTTTGGATATGACGTCACAAGTAAACGCTATCGCTGTTGATTGGAAGTTAATTTGAAGCCAATCAAAATCATACTAAACTAATAATAGCTTGATGTATGCTGCAACAATGCTTCACTTGATGTAATATAGTAATAAAATTCCACAGCTTCAAATTTAATTCATGTCAGTATATAAACGGTCATGAGATTATAAGTGTGCATAGTATAATATTTGGTATGGTGCTTCCATACTGTTGCTGTTGATCTAATAACAATGTAAATTGAATTTAACTATTAGTCTCTGAAACATCTTAAAAGGAATATCTCCTGAGATTGTAACATTGTTGACTTTGATGTGTTTTAACCAAGGCAGAGAAGTCAACTCCTAGTTATAGCCCATAATACAAAATAGTGTTAGGCAAAATTTGATCACTTGACCCTAACTGTTGAAACCCTATTATGGAACATCGTAATAACGCGAGCGCACAACGCGGCGAAACCGTGTCTCTCTCCCAGGCTCCTCGCGGCTTCTCCACTTTCCTAATTCCTAGCGCCCTCAAATTGCGTAACAATTATAAACCGCCAAGCTACGCAGGCTACGATATAACGAACGATATTCTTCGCCCTACTAGTTGCGTTCGTAGAACGCAGTCATAATGCGGTCTTGAGTCGAGTTTTACTGCAGTGACGTCATGGTAAGTTGCATCGAAGTTTTTACCGATTTGGCCACCCCGCAGCAGGGGCGAAAAGAATGACATGATACGCCAAACCATATGTTGTAGATTTGTGCTGTACATTTCTTTGGAGTGCGATGCTGTAGATTTGTGCTGTACATTTCCCTGGAGTGCGTTGTCCACGGATCTTCAGTTGGACGTTTACATTGTAATCTGGAAGCTGTAAGTAGTCAATTTTCAAGTCTTTCTAACTGGATATCATTAGACTAAAAGACATCACTGCTAACATTTATCGATACCTTAGGGAGGTATGTATGACTTCTGTTGCGAAAATAGAGTTTGGCCCTGTTAGACGAAATCGCCTGTCGCCAGCAACAAACAACTACGTTGACGAAGCTCAACTTCAGCTGTGTTATTTCGCTCGTCTGCCTGAGCTCTGTGGTCGGAATCGTGTGGCTCGGAAGGCGGCCATGATCTGTTTTCAGAAATTTGACTCACCAAGTGGTGTAGTTCGAAAATTGGCCATAATTTGTGGTCAGAAATCTAACTTGCCGAGCTGTGTAGCTCGGAAAGCGGCCATGATTTGTGGTCAGAAATTTAACTCACCGAGTGGTGTTGTTCTAAAAAAACTGGCCATCATTTGTGGTCAGAAATTTAACTCACCGAGTTGGTTAGTTCGAAAATTGGTCATGATTTCTGGTCGCAAATCTAACTATCTGAGTTATTTAGCTCGGCATTTAGCCATGATTTCTGGTCGGAAATGCAACTATGCGGGTTATGTAGCTCGAAATTTAGCTGCGATTTTTCGTCAGATGTCCGGAAAATTTGTTACTGAAAGTCATACAAGACTTCCCTTGAAGGCCTCGGTGAATAGTTTTCATTGCCTTGAATATGAAAAGGAATTAGCAGTGTGTGGATGTAGTCGACGGTTATCTGTAATGCTGAAGAAGACCCAAAAATAGAGATAACTGAAAAGAGTTATTGTTTATCTGTAATTGCAAGGCATTTAAAGAGAATCCTGTCTGTTACAAGAGAAAATCAGAGAAGAAAAAGGGATAGAGAACCTTCACGGATTCCTGTTCGCAAGGTTCTTAAAGTTTTGAAGAGAAAATTAGTCAGAAAGAAAAATCGAATTATTCTGAAAAATAGTGTTCCACACAATTCATTCATCAGATTTCTGTGTTGCAATTACAAGTATTTGTGCATGTGGCATGAACGTGAACATTTCTTCAGTAAATATGTTTTTTTCTTTAAGAATTTGAAAATATGTCATGCAGATGTCACTTCGTACAACTCTAACAAACACCGAGAAGAGTACATGTATGTGCCACTGTTAGCGTTAAAATCACAGCGACATGTCAATTCAACAGTTATGTCTACTTTAAAAGGGGGTGTTTTTCCTGATGAGAATGTTAGAGGCACCTTGCCCTGGGATCATCTATCTGATAAACTTAAACACATCAGTTTAATGCCATATGATGTTGGTGGTAGTGGTGATTGTTTTTTCAGATCAGTTTCCCATCAGCTTTATGGAACTGCTGATTTACACTTTCAAATTCGTTTGTCAGGAATAGACCATTTAAATAATCACCCAGAGTTGTATGTTGAGAGTATTGTGGATGACACTTGGGAAAATTATGTAAAACAAATGTCAAATTCAGGCACATGGTGTGACAATGTAATTATTCAGGCAGTAGCAAACTCACACAACTGTGTGATTCATATTACTGAGTCTGACTTTAATAAACCTGATGGTACAATTATTTATCCTGCATCTACTACATATCATGAGAAAAAGCAAACAGTGATATTCATTGGATATATTAATGGGTTTCACTATGTGTCAACTGTGCCCCTCAGTAACTGTGGCAGTAGTAGTAGATTAGCATACTTGAAAAGAAAGTTATCTTGGTCGAAATATCATGGAGAGACAAGCCCTAAAAAGAAGAGAAATTCAGAACCTTCAGTGTTAAATGAGGCTAGGCAAATGAAACTAGCAAAGCAAAGAGAATACAATGCTAAAAAATGGGCTAAAGAAACTGACGAGGAAAAGAGAAAACGACTAGAAAAACAAAGAGGAAAACATACGAACAAAAGGGCTCAAGAGACAGACCAACAGAAACAAATAAGACTTGCTCAACAGAGAGCAAAATATGCTCAGAAAAGAGCTGAAGAGACAGAAGAGGAGAAAAAACTAAGACTAGCTAAACAAAGAGAAAATATGGCAAAGAAAAGGGCGGAAGAGACAGACCAACAAAAAAATATTAGACTTGCTCAACGCAGAGAAAAACATACTAAGAAAGTGGCTGAAGAGGCAGAAGAGTTGAAAAAACTAAGACTTGCTAAACGAAGAGAAACTGATGCCACCCAAAAGGTACAAGAAAGTACTGAAGAAAAACAGGAAAGACTAGAAAAAAAGAAAAATAGTTTTAGAAATACGAACTCCCTGCAAACTAAGGATGCCACCAAAGACAACTTAGACATCCCATTAATGGAAAGAAAACAAGTACTTCAAAACATTGATTTGTTTCATAAATCTAATGAGTATATAGTTAAACAGTGCATAGTCTGTCTTGAAGCATGGCCTTTAAAACTTAGTTCATGTTCTGTTGCAACTCCTAAGTATCTTTGCTTGAGATGCAGCCGTGATAAGAAACAGCCACAGAGGTTTTCCAAAGAAAACAATATGATTCCCTCTAAAGTACCCCCTGAACTTCAAGGGCTCACCCAAGTAGAAGAAATGCTCATTGCACGTGCCCTTCCTTTAATATCAGTTTATTTGAAACCCGGTGGACAAAGAGGATATTCAGGTCACTGTATCAATTTACCTCAGCATGTAGAGGAACTGGCAAGTTCTTTGCCAAGACTTCCTAGAGAGCTGTCAGTTATAGTTGTTAAAATTAAAACCAAAGACAACAATTTTAAAGATCTATTAGTAAGAAGGCAAAAAGTAGCAGATGCATTGCTGTGGCTTATAAGCAATAATCCCTACTATAAAGATGTGAAAATTAATCAGTGTTCTTTGAACTGTTTACCTAAGCATAGTATTCCATGTGATCTTATCTCAGTTGAAAGAGAAAGTCAAGACAGTCAATGTTCAGAACCTGACCTTGGTCCTCAAAATGAAGAAGACATTGTTTATAATGAAGAAACAGAAATGAATAGCTTTCTTCCCATTCCCCAGTGTGAGCAGCAAGAAATGCTAGCTATTCAGGAACAATTATCTTCAACCCATCACAATGTGGCCATGTCTTGGCCAAAAGTAGATACTGACCCATTAAATGAGTACAAAACTCCATTTCTTGCAACAATGGCTTTCCCAACTTTGTTTCCTGATGGTAAGGGTGACCCAACAAACCCATCTCTTTACCAAGATGTTCCACTTGGAGAAGCAATTAAGCATCTTTTAAAATATGCAGAAAACAAAGATGGTAAATGGACTTATCGCTTTGCCTCACACCCTAGATTTTCATACTGGGCTTTCAATATGATTGAGAGAAAGCGTATCCTGCAGCAAACAGGAATATTTCTTAAACAAAATCCCGGTGAAGCACATCTTACAATAGAAGAGCTTCAGCACATGGCAACCAATAATAATAGTGATGTATTTCTTTCTAAAATATCACGCTATCTCAGTAATATTAGTGGATCAAATGCTTACTGGTTCAAAGCCAGAGAAAATTTAAAAGCAATCATTAGCCATGTTGGACCACCAACTTTCTTTTTTACATTTTCATCAGCTGATATGCATTGGCCTGAATTACATACACTCTTTGGTAGTCAAAATAATTGCACAGCTGAGCATAGGCGTCAGAATGTTATAAACAATCCTCATATTACTGATTGGTTTTTCACCCAACGTGTGGAAAATTTTATCAAGTTTTGGTTATATAATTCACTAGATGCACAGTGGCACTGGTACAGATTTGAATACCAAGCAAGGGGAAGTATCCATTGTCATGGAGTTGCTAAACTGAAAAATGATCCAGGGCTATGTACACTGTCTGAAAAAGCTCTTAAAGGCTATTTAGCTGAGATATCAGTAAGTAATGCAGACACAGCAGATTTATCAGAGCTAAATCAACAGATTTGTGATGGTAAAAAAGCTTCAGAGGTAGTTTGCAAGTATGTTGACTGGTTGTTATCTACATACAACCCAGACCCACCACATAATGGTACTTGGATAAAACCTTCAGTACATCCATGCCAAACACGTCACAGGGAGATTAAAAACTTTGATAATGATTATGTAGACTTGCTAAATACTGTCCAAAGACACACTCGCTGCAGTTCAAATTATTGTCTCCGAAAAAGACAAAATGATTCAGATCTTCAGTGTAGATTTAACTTTCCATTTGAACCTTGCCCATGTACAAAGCTTGATTTTGAGCCTATACATTCCAAAAAAGAACCTAACCAATACAGAGTGAAGATAGTAACAAAGAGAAATGACCCTAGACTAAACAATCACCAACGCCTTCAACTGCAGGGCTGGAGAGCTAACTGTGACATTCAGGTAGTCATTGATTATCATGCCTGTGTTGAATACCTTGCCAAGTATGCATCAAAAGGCGAGCCACGTTCTTCTGTTATGAAATCTGCATTCAATTCCATTGTCCGTAATTGTGACATTCAAAGTAATCCAACAAAACTGATTAAAAAGGTAATAATGAAGTCACTAGGGCAAAGGGACTTTTCAGCGCAAGAGACCATGCATCATTTACTGTCACTAAAACTGGTCAGCTCATCATTCAATGTAATATCGATTAGTTTAAATGGATCTCGTAAAATAAAAACAAATTCTCCTGAAGGGGATGTGGCAACAAATGATTCACTTCTTGATGTTTATGCTAACCGTGCAGTGTATGCTAAAGAAATTCCCAATATACTGAATTTTAATTTCATTTCTTTTGCTACAAAGTACAAACTTATCAATAAAAAACTTGCAGCTCAGGCACATAACATTGTTGTTAGGGTTTTTCCTGTATACTCTTCAAATAACAAAGGCCCAAATTTCTCCCTTTACTGTAAATATCAGCTGATCAGATATAAACCTTGGCAGACAACCCAAGAAAATGCTTGGGGTAATCAACCAGGTACTGATGAAATTTACATCACTCAGTGGAAAAACTTTTTACAAACCCCATACGCAAAGGAACATGTTCCTGACTGGCATGATAAGTTAGACACTGTTCAGAATTATAAGAAAGATGACACTGAAATTGAAAATACTACAGAAGAACTTCCTCAACGCGAGGAATGGATGCTTTTAGCAGACCTTTATCCTACATCATGTGCTCCAGATATTCAATCACAAAAGATTAGTAACTCAGATTACAATTGGCAAACTGACAGATTCAAATATCAAGAAAGTCAAATAAAACAAATGTCTTCGTGGATAAAAATCAACAGGGATGCATCAACTCAAGAAAGTTTGTTGCAGAGAGAAAATGTTGATATCAGTACTTTTAGTGAAATGCAGAAGCGTGCCTATGATATCATTAAGGCTCATTCAGAGCAACCTTCTCCAAAAAATTCCTTACTACTTATAATAATAGGTGATGGTGGTACAGGAAAAAGTTACCTTATAAGTGCAATTAAGAACCTTCTTCAACATTCATGTGCAGTAACTGCCACAACTGGTAAGGCTTCATACAGCATACATGGATGTACTATCCATTCGCTGTTGAAACTTCCTGTTGGTCCAAAAGGAAATAAAGACCTAAGTGGACAGAGCCTTGTTAGACTCCAACATGGGCTTAAAAACATTGATTATATTGTTATAGATGAATATTCCATGTTAGGCCAAAAAACGCTCGCCTGGGTTGATAAGCGGTGCAGACAAGCTACTGGTTTGACTGACCAACTCTTTGGTGGTATATCAATTATATTTGTTGGAGATCCCGGCCAATTACCACCTGTGGCAGATAAGCCTCTTTACCACTCAAAGCCTTCTAGTGCTTTACAAGAACAAGGTCAATTAGCATATTTCATGTTTACCACTGTTGTGAAATTGACATTAAACCATAGAGTACAAGGCCCCAGTCCAGAGCAAATTAGATTCAGAGATCTATTAAGCAGATTACGAACAGGTGATTGTAATCAAGATGATTGGAAAATTCTTTTAACCCGACAACCAGCCATGGCAAATAATGTAATAGAATTTAAAGATGCAATTCGCCTATATTATAGTAATGAAGAAGTTGCAAAATACAACTTTGAAAAGTTATTAGCACTTCAGCAACCAATAGCAAAAATAAATGCACGACACTCAAGTGATACAGCTAAAAAGAAGAGTTCTGATGAAATGTCTGGATTGGAACCTGTAATTTTCCTTGCAAAAGGAGCACATGTCATGCTTACAATGAATTTGTGGACAGATGTTGGACTTTGCAATGGTGCAACTGGTATTATTGTAGACTTTATTTATGCTGACAATATGCTACCCCCTGATTTACCAATCGCTGTTATTGTAAAATTTGATGACTATGCAGGACCCTCACTTAGCAATGTCTTGCCAGGATGTGTACCTATATGTCCTATAACCATAATCTGTGATATATCAGAAGGTGTCCATGAAAGACAGCAGCTTCCTTTGAAGCTTGCTTGGGCAATAACAATACACAAAAGTCAAGGACTGACCCTATCAAAAGCATGGATTGACATTGGTAAAACTGAAAGAACCCCTGGAATTACATATGTTGCAGTCAGTAGAGTAAGAACTCTTTCATCTTCCATTATTGAACCAATGACATTTGAAAGACTGACAAGCCTTAAAAAATCAGCAGGCATCCAGTTTAGGATTCAAGAAGAAAACCGACTAGACAAACTTTCTCAGAACATGTAACTGATCTGATGAAATGTTCAAATTTCAAATTTACACTTGCAAAGAAACTGGCATCAAAAATGTAGTATAAATGGGTATTGCTAAAACACAACACAATGCTCACCGCACAAAGCAGTTATAAAAACAAAACAATAGTAAATAACAACATTGACTTTCCTAACAGCCTATCATAACAACAACAACAAGGGAAAAAAACAAAGAAAAAATCCAACACCAAAATAGTCTGTCAGACTTAAACATGTTTAAATTCTGCAATCGCAGCATTACATATGCAAATTTCCATGCTTTCACTGCTTCTGCACAATAAATTTCCTATCAATAATTGGTAAGTTTAACAGTGTTTATTTCTAGGGAAGGTGTGGTAGATAAAAATAATACTATTCTTTTATTGTAATCAACCTTTTTTATGTCTTTGCAGTTTAACACTAACTGAGAGATGGAGGAAACAAAACAAGAAGTGGAAGGTGAGTAATGCCAAGTGAAACTTTAAGTTGAATAACCTAACAGTTTCACTCTGTGATCTCTTGATAACAACTAATGCTAAACTTTGAAACCCTGGATGTCCACAATGCAGTAATTAACATGTTTGTTTTTATTACTATTGATCTGTATATTACCTTAACTAATATAAGGTATGTCTATTTTCATTGAACAAATTCACAGATATCACCTGCTACATCCACAATGTCTCTCCTATCAAGAAGTCTGGAACTACCAAATACTTCAATTATGTTATACAGACAAAATCAGATGTACGTAATGGCGTCTGCTTTGCCGTAGATAAAAGGGAAACTCTTGACTCCTTGGCACAGCAACACTCACCAGTGAAGATACACAAGTACTCACTCAGCAACAAGTTTGGTAGGAAGGATATTGTTATCAATAAGAACACCTTGATAACACCAACCACACTTGACTTCAAATATCAAGATCTAGATGATGTAACGTCCATTGCATCGCTGTCACAAGTTACTGCAGGCCAACTTGTTAAAATCAAGGGACATGTCGCACACTTGTCACCAACAAGAACAGTTCTTCTTGACGCGGGACCAGTGAAAAAACAAGAAGCTTTTATCAACGATCCTTCTGGATACATCAAGCTTGTGCTATGGGGAAGTCATGCAGACAGTGTTTCAGAAGGCTCCACTCACCTTTTTGATAAAGTTAGAGTAAAACTTGCTCATCAAGAGAAATATCTTAACACTCCAAAAAATGAAGACGAATGCAAAATATCATCAGTGGCCAACTTCACAGAAAGCCTCCAACCTGTGGAAAACATCTCTACTGTGAAAGACCTCACAGGTAAAATCCTTGGTGTCACAAATCTAAACAAGTACCACTGCTGCTGCTCCTGCAATAAAAATGTAACTATCAAAGGAAACTTAGCATTTTGCAACAACTGCAGCATGACAATGAAATTAAACTGTTGCAAGCTGCAGTGCACCCTCAAGCTATATATACAAGAAACAAGCAACCCACACAACAGAGTGAGAGTTTCTGTATACAACGATGTCTTCAGCAAAGTACTTGGCATCTGCAATCTTCTTGCCGCATCAACAGATGAGGAAATCATTGAGAACATTTTGGACTTGGAATTGGTAAAGGTCTCCTATGATGCTCAAAGCAATAAAGTCATTGACATTGATCAAGTTAAAATATAGAAAATGTCCCTAAGGCTTCTTAAATGAAAGCTCACTTGTCAAGAACTTCAACTGCAATGTTAAGAAATAATCTAACATCAGTTCTGTTCAAGTTGTTAATTTACACTTCATATTATAATACAAACGTTCAGTTGTAATCAATCATATAAAGAACAAGTCGTTCCAAGTTGTAATGGAACTTAAAACTGTCATCTGCAAGAGTAAACTTGAACTACCCACAGATGACAATATTATGAAAGTTGTGTTCAATATTCTCTTCACCAAAGTACTTGTTATACAAAATGAACATAATACTTAATGTCTTGTTGAAGTTGTTTTCAATGTAAACTATACAAATACTTTTGTTATTCACCGTCTGTAATAACTACTCTACTATTCGTTATTTTGTTCAAGTAATTCAGTTCATGTTAAATTCAAAATTAAAAATACTCATTTATTTCACTTTTAGACTGTAATAGTTATCTTATGGTACCGACCCAGACAAAAGTTTGAATTTTTTTCCCAATCTTTTTTCCTAATAATGTTTCTCAGTACTCCTAGTTTACAAAAATATCGATTTTGGGACAATTCGTGCAAGGAGCCAAGAACGATAAAGATAAAATTTGTGCTTTTACCAGAAGTGAATGGTATTTCCAGATGAAGAACTGGGAAGGTTGTTGGGCTATGCATCCATTTTTCGCTTGTCCTCGACAATATCTTAATTCTGGTAGCTGTCTTTCGATCTTGTTTTGACTGTTCGAGCTCTCTTTGCTTCCTGGACGCCATATTTGATTTAAAACTTATTCCCAGTTCTCAAAAGTCAAAATTGAGAAACCAGAAGTCTGAGAAGAGCACCGCACCTAGCAACGCATAAACAAACAATGTCTTTACAGTCTGCAAAGCTTTTGGACAGCGGAAATTCATCCAAATTGGGAGCATTCAACAAGAGAGGATAAGAGCTCTTCAATAACAATGACCTTCGTCCAAAATTCATTACCTTTACATATACCTCTACTGATCATGACCTTTCCAATAGACTAGAATGCCAACCATGACTAAACACCTTTACACGAACGCATTCATAATCCATGATTACTTCTAGTTATAGTAAAATATATGAAAAAGATCCCCGATGTAACGAAACCTCGACCTTATTTTGCCAGTCCCTTAGCCCTTTGTTATATCGAGATTCTGCTGGGTAAAAGGTAATGCAAAAATATTTTGTTGTTGCTTTACAACACTGATTGATTTTAAGAAACTGAATCACAATTAACCAATCACAAGCCTTATCTGGTGTTCTGATATCCTTGACACTATCATGTCAGTGTCCTCATAAGGCAATGCCTGATTTTTGGCTTAACTTGAGTATGGTAAATAAGCTGGATAACTGCCAACAAAGCATCTAAAAAGGTAAAAGAATATATTTATTTACTGACTGTGTGTAAACCAATTTTTAGGTGTAACTGTGACCTTTGCGCTACCGTTACATTGCTTTCAATTTATTACTGATTGAGCTGTCAAGCCAACATGGAGCTGCTCATGTTAACTTACAATTACACCATCCCATATGCCAAAGAATGTTATGCAGGAAAAAATATTTTTTAAAGAAAAAAGCCCCTGCTAATTATGGCAATTATCTCAGTACATGGATTGAAGATAAAAAGAAAAACGTAAACAGGGCAATGTCTTTCCTATAGCTGGATGATGTTGGCAACCTAAAGGCCCAGATGAGAGAACAAACCAGAACCATTGCTGATCTAAAACAAAGCTTGATGGTTAGTGATTTGGTAGCAGTTAGAGTACTTAATGAATGATGAAACTCAATAATCACCATATCTTGAAATTTCCCTTGATTTAGAAAGGGAAAAAAACTTCTGCTCATCTGCC